>LNAP01000849.1_pt1 | contig 34529 bp, 37 predicted proteins | sample 602601 | NCBI WGS metagenome assembly LNAP01 (sample SAMN02440304, study PRJNA202911) | soil metagenome | biome: Subtropical and temperate rainforests or woodlands; isolation source: soil samples (1 kg each in a 20% v/v slurry with milli Q water) were... ...
CGACAAAAGCGGGCCCTGCGGTTACCTGTCCATCCTTATGAGCCGTCGTGCCGAGCCCATCACCTGGCTGCCGGAAGACCTCAACGACAACAAAATCATTAACCAGCTGGTCGACCTCAAAGCACGCAAGCCGGGCCTTTCCGTGGTGCTGGTGACCAAAGACATCAACATGCGCCTGAAGGCGCGCGCCTGTGGCATTGAATCCGAGGACTACCACACCGACCAATTGGTCGACGATATCTCGCTGTTGCCCCGTGGTTACCACACCCTGACCGGTTCGTTTTGGGACCGCGTCAGTAAGGTCGACACCCGCCAGGACCGGGGTCGCGCCTGGCACCGCGTGCAGATGACCGACAACTTGCCGGCTGTGCATATCAACGAATTCATCATTGACGAGCAGGGCTTTGTCGGCTGGGTCAAAGGCATCAAAGCCGATGAGCTGCTGATTCTCGACCTGCATCAGGAGCCATTGCTGCATCAAGAAGCCTGGGGCCTGCGCCCTCGCGACATCTACCAGAGCCTGGCGCTGTTTGCCTTGCTTGATCCGGACATTCACCTGGTCAACCTCTCCGGCGCCGCCGGTTCGGGCAAAACCATCCTGGCCCTGGCGGCCGCCATCGAACAGACCATGGTCACCAAGCGTTACCGGCGCATTATTGCCACCCGCAGCGTACAAGGGCTGGACCAGGAAATTGGTTTTCTGCCCGGCACCGAAGCGGAAAAAATGGAGCCGTGGTTGGGCGCCATCACCGACAACCTCGAAGCCCTGCATATGGACGACGAGAACACCCATGGCAGCGTGGACTACATCCTCGGCAAGGTGCCGTTGCAGTTCAAATCGCTTAACTACATTCGCGGCAGAAGCTTCCAGCAAAGCCTGATTTTGATCGACGAATGCCAGAACATGAAGACCATCATTACCCGTGCGGGTACCGGGTCTAAGGTGGTGTGCTTGGGTAACCTGGCGCAGATTGATACGCCGTACTTGTCGGCGCCGAGCTCCGGGCTGACGTATCTGACCGAACGCTTCAAAGACTTCCCCCATGGCGTGCACATCACCCTGCAGGGTGTACCGCGCTCGGTGTTGGCGGAGTATGCCGAAGCGAATATGTAGGAGGGGTTTGGTTCGTGATCAAAGCCGGGCCTTGTGCCCGGCTTTTTTATTCCGCGGTTTTTTTTGATGCTGTGTAAGGCTCGAAAATCTGGGTTCCCGCTTACTCGGGAACGACGGAGACAGGTGCAAAAACACCCGTCGTCCTCGCGCAGGCGGGGACCCAGAATCTTGAGTCGTACGCCATGGTGCGCACCACTACTCGGTTTACGATTTGGCGTCCGCCTGCCACGCCTCAATCACTTCCTGCGCCGCGCGAAACGCATCGATGGCCGCTGGCACGCCGGCATACACCGCGCAATGCAGCAGCGCTTCGCGAATCTCGTCCACCGTACAGCCATTGTTCAGCGCGCCGCGTACATGGCCTTTGAGCTCTTGGGGGCATTTCAAGGCAGTGAGGGCGGCGAGGGTGATCAGGCTGCGGGTTTTCAGTGGCAGACCTTCGCGGTTCCACACGCCGCCCCAGGCGTGTTCGTTAACGAAGTCTTGCAGCGGTTGGGTGAAGTCGGTGGCGTTGTTCAGGGCGCGGTCGACAAAGGTGTCGCCCATAACCTGGCGGCGCACTTGTTCGCCGGTTTTCTTCGAATCGGTCATGTCGCTTTTCCTTAGTCGAGGCTCTGCACGCGCACCGGCGCGGTGCCGCTGCGCAGCATGTCGAGTTGCTCGGCGGCGGCGTGAGAAATGTCGATCAACCGTTTACGGTTGAAGGGGCCACGGTCGTTGATACGTACTACCACGGTTTTGTTGTTGTCCAGGTTGGTGACCTGTACGCGGGTGCCGAAGGGCAGGGTGCGGTGGGCGGCGGTCAGTTGGTTCTGGTCAAAGCGCTCGCCGCTGGCGGTTTTTTTGCCATGGTGCCTGGCGCCGTAGAACGACGCTTCGCCGGTTTCGTTGTAATGGCCGTTGTAGCGAGGCGAGGTGTCGCTGCCGCCGCCCATAAGCGAGGGCGTGGTGCAGGCAGTGAGAAGGGGGAGCAAGCTTCCAGCTAATAGCAGACGCCACATACCTGTGTCTCCGTGGGATTACGCCGATCAGTCTCATCTTGGAGGGTGTAGGGAGAGAGGGTTTTCTGTTGGAGAGCCCCTCTCCCCCCCCCCCCCACCGCCCGCGCCGCCGCCATCGCGCCGCCCGATGCGCCCACCGTGCTGTATTCCATCTACCAGATCGACGGCAAGGGCGCCGACTCCTATGAAGTCGCCAACGGCAGCATCGCCACTTTCTGGTTCGGCCACGCCTTCGAGCTGGGCGGCACCGGTTACTACACCGGCTTCGTCTGGGACACGCGCGAACGGTATGGCAAACCCGGCGAAGACGAGGTCGGCCCCGGCACCCAGGTCAACCTGGCCGAAGCCACCTTCACCCTGACCGGCTCCACGGCCGAACGCCCCTGGAAGTTCCGCGGCATGGAGCACACCATCGGCATGTTCGGCGCCTACGAAAAGCCGGAAGACGTGGACACCCGCCGCAAGCCGGTCGAATACCGCACGCCCGGCGGCAAGCTGGTGCTGGCCGTGCCCACCGAGGGTTTCGACAACGGCATCAGCTTCAGCGGCTACGCTCTGCTGGTCTTCAACCCAGGCCCGCCTGACGACGACGCGGGCTGGACCTATGTGGGCAGCATCAATACCGGCGAAGACAACAGCGCGGCCTGCGCCGAGGGCGACGTCATGCCCTGCGTCTCCAGCTCGGGCGAACTGGTCTTTTCCGCGCACGGCGGCAGCGACATGCCGCGCGTGACCGTCAAGCGCAGCGGCACGGAAATCTCCGGACCGGACAAGACCCGCCAGCTGGGCGCGGGCGATGCCGTCATCTATGTCTACGACACGGCCAGCAAGAAGTACGCGGAGAAGTAAGGCCAGCGTCCATGGCAGCAGGGCGCGCAGGCCGACTTCAGAGCGGCCGCGATGCCCGCGCAGGTCCGCTTGCGCCTGCGCCGCTACGTGAGATTCAGGCCGCCATCGGAAAGCAGGATCTCGCCGGTCAGATAATCCGACGCGGCAAGCATGGAGACCGCCTGCGCGATATCCTCCGGACTGGCCGCCCGGCGCATCGGCGCCTTGTCGCGCCACAGCGCTTGGGCCTGCGTCCAATCGGCCGTCATCGGCGTGTCCACCAGGCCCGGCGCAACCGCATTCACGCGGATATGCGGAGCCAGCGAAACCGCGAGCAAGCGCGTCACATGATTGAGCGCCGCCTTGGTCGCCGCATAAGGAATGGAAGCGCCCTTGGGCCGGATGCCAGCGTGCGAACTCACGTTGATCACGCAAGCAGGCCGGCCATGCGCCGCCGCCGCTTGCAACGCGGCCTGCGCCTCGGCCACCAGACGAAACGGCGCAACCACATTGACCTCATGCAATTCATGCCAGACGTCCGGCGTGGCAGCGGCCAGATCCGCATGAGGAATCACGCGGCTGATTCCGGCGTTATTGACCAACACGTCCAGCCGTCCCCATGCCGCTACGGCTTCCCGGACCAGCCGGACCCGATCGGCATCGTTCGCCAGATCCGCCTGCACGTAGACCGCCTCGTCCAGTTCGCGCGCCAAGGCATGGCCGGCTTCGGCCGAGTGCCGTGAATGCACGACCACCGCATAACCGTCCAGCGAGAGGCGGCGGGCAATAGCCTCGCCTATGCCGGAGGTCGAACCCGTGACCAGCGCAACGGGACGCGTACATTGAAGATTGGACATCGAGGAATCTCTTGCTCTGAAATGCGCCGCATGCGGCGGTGAAGCTACAACTTAACACCGTGATGAAAAACGCAGCACGACGGCGACGCCGTGCCTAGATTGCCGGGCCAACGTCCTGGCGCGACGCGCCGAGCTCGCCAGACACCCACTCGCAGAACGCGCGCGTCAGCGGATCGTCTTCGCTGTCCCGATGCACCAGCCAAGCCCATTTGGGGCCTCGCACGGTCTGCTCCGTCAACGCCGCCAGCGAGCCGTCATGGCGTGAACGTTGCGCCAGCAAACCACTGACCAGCGCCACGCCCAGGCCCTCGCGCGCGGCATCCAGCAACTGGCCCGGGTCGGAGAAATTCATGCCCTGCCCACGCTGGCCCACGTCGACGCCGCCCTGCGTTTCCCAATGGCTCCAATCCATCTCGCGCTCGCCATGCAGGGTGGCGCGCGTATCCGCCGCTAACAGGCGAGGGTGGCAGGCCGGATACAGGCAGTCTTCGACCAATACGCGGAAGGCGCAATCCGCCTGCGGCCCCAGGTCGTCGCGCAGCGCGATGTCTATGGTCTGCTTGGCCATGTCCGGCGCGGCATCGCTGGTGTACAGCCACAGATCCGCCTCGGGATGCAGGGCGCGGAAGGCCTCCAGCCTGGGCAGCAGCCAGTGCCGCGAAAACGCCGGGCTGGTGTTCACGATCAACTGGTTCGGCTTGCGGTACTGGTCCAGCCTGCGGATGCCGGCCGCCAACTGCTGCAGCATGGCCTGCGTCGTGCCCAGCAGATCCCAGCCCGCGTCCGTCAACGACACCGCGCGTCCCTGGCGGAAAAACAGCGGCTGGCCCAGATAGTCCTCCAGGCTGCGCACCTGCTGGCTGATCGCCGATTGCGTCAGGTGCAGTTCATCAGCCGCCTTGTGGAAACTGCCCAACCGGGCAGCCGCCTCGAAGCCGCGCAGCACATTCAGGGGAGGCCATTGCTTGAGCATATTGATAAGCCCTGCTAATCATAATTCCGCTAAATATATCGCTTGTCCAGGCGATTTTGCGGGAAATACACTGCAATTCATGAGGTGCGCACCTTTGACTCCGACATAACCATTTTTTATCGATCATCCAGAATTCCAGGAGCCCCACGTGCCCACCCGCCGCCAACTCATCCAACATACCGCCACGCTCATGGGCGTCCACGCCGCCGCCTCGCTGGGTTTGGGTCTGCTCGCATCCGGCGCGCGGGCCGCGTCCGCGCCACGGGGGCACATGCCCGACGAAGGCGCGCCCCAGGCCCGCGCCTTCATCGCCTTCGGCGCCCAGGACGCCATCTGGGAAGACTTCACCGCCGACGTCCAGGCCGCCTTGGGCCGCATCGCCCGCGCCATCGCCGCGCACCAGCCCGTTACCGTGTTCTGCCGCAGCCGCGAACGCAGCCTGGCCGAACGCCATTGCGGCACGGACAACGTCAGCTTCATCGAAACCCGCCTGGACGACATCTGGATGCGCGACATCGGCGCCAACTTCGTGCTCGACGGCCAGGGTGCAGTCACCGGCGTGGACTTCAACTTCAACGGCTGGGGCGACAAGCAGCGCCACGCGGCCGACGCCAAGATCGCCGCCGAAACCACCGAAGTGGTTGACGCCGAATACCTGCAAAGCGAACTGGTCGGCGAAGGCGGCGGCATCGAAGTCGACGGCCGCGGCACCGGCATCATGACCGAAAGCAGCTGGATCAATGCCAACCGCAATCCCGGCTGGAGCAAGGCGGAAGTCGAAGAAGAACTGAAGCGCTGCCTGGGCCTGCGCAAGATCATCTGGCTGCCCGGCATCAAGGGTCGCGACATCACCGACGCCCACGTCGATTTCTACGCCCGCTTCACCCGCCCCGGCGTCGTCGTCGCCAACCTCGACATGGATCCCGACTCCTACGACTACGCGCTGACCCGCAAGCACCTGGAGATCCTGCGCCGCGCGACGGATGCCGACGGCAAGCCGCTGGAAATCCACACCATGAGTCCGCCGCTCAATCCGCGTCGCAGCAAGTTCATGGACGACAACCCCGACTTCGCTGCGGGCTACATCAACTACTTCGTCATCAACGGCGCCGTCATCGCGCCGGAGTTCGGCGATGCGGAAGCGGACGCAAAGGCGCGTGATCTATTGACCCGTCTGTATCCGGGCCGCAAGGTGGTCCAGTTGGACATCGACGCCATCGCATCAGGCGGCGGCGGAATTCATTGCGTGACGAATCAGTTGCCGGCGGCGTAGTGCCAGAGGTTCCGCAAGGGGTCTTGCGGGACCGCTTTCCGGACACCGTTGCGCCATGGCGGCCGTGGTAGAGTCGTGCGTCCTTCCTGTCGCACTCCATCACGTCGCCACGCATCACACCCGGGCTGGCCCATCCGATAGCAGGCCGGAACCCGCAAGGCGAGCGTGGCAAACCTCTTGCGGAGCGGAGCATGAATATCCAGACCCCAGCCATCACCCCGGCGCGTACCGCCTTGCTGGTCATGCACTACCAGACCGACATCATGGAACTGTTCCCGTCGGTCGCCCCCGCCTTGCTCGACAACACCCGCCAGCTGTGCGACGCCGCGCGGCATGCAGGCGTGAGCGTCTACTTCGCCAAGATTCACTTCAGCCCCGGCTATCCGGAAGTCAGTCCCCTGAACAAGAACGGGCAGGGCATCAAACAGCTGGGCCTTTTCGTCCACGACCGCATCTCGCCGGAACTCGGCCGCCGCGAAGACGAACCTGTCATCATCGCCCACCGTGCTAGCGTGTTCTTCGGCACGGATCTGCAAGTACGGCTTTCCGCGCAAGGCATAGACACGCTGATCATGGTCGGCGTCGCGTCCACCGGCGTGATGCTGTCATCCATCGCGCATGCCAGCGACGCGGACTATCGCTTGCTGACGGTCAAGGACTGCTGCTACGACCCAGACCCGATCGTGCACCAGCATCTGTTCGCCACGGCGTTTGAATCGCGCACCACCGTGCTGTCGCTGGACCAGGCCTTGTCCTTGCTGGCTTAGCGGACGGCTGGAAGAATATCTGCCTTCACGGTCCCGAAGAATTCGCTCACCTTGCCAATCATGTCTTTCCGAACCATTCCCGCAGAACCTTACGCACCGCGCCGCATGGCTTTCATCGACCAATGGCGCGAAGACGGCCTGGCCATCAAGGCTTACGCGATACAACGCAATCCCGATCCGGCCGTTGCGCTGCTGCCTGCGGAGATCGCGACAGCCGCCCGCCAGACCGCGATGAGCGCATTGCAAAGCACCGCAAGCGATCCGCGCGCAACCGGCCTGGGTTTCTGCATCGTGCACGTGGGCGAGGAAGCCGTCTGGCTGCTGGTGGACTGGTGGATTTCCGGCGGCATCCTGTGCCAACAGATGTACTCCGCGCCGCTGGATCAGCCCGAGCAGTTTCAGCCCGTGCAGGGACCATTCATTGCATGCGTATGGGAACTGGAAGTGACCGCGCATGAGCGCGGCGCGTGGATGCGGCATGTGCTGCGAGAAGGGCCGGATATCGACGCGTACATGGCGGACGTGCTGCCTGCGGGCAGCTATTGAGACGGCCTCAAACAGCGCAGCGCTTATTTCCTGAGATAGGATTTCTTCCCGCTATCGGTGTAGCAGAACGTTCCGCCCCGTGGCCCTGTGCAATATTGACCATCACGGCAGCTACATGCGCCATTCGAACCTGCAGCCGAAGGCTTGGAAACAAGCGGCTGTGCGCTGGAATCCGGACTTGAACACACGCGTTTCGATGCGCTGATCGAACCGTCGCGGCACAGAAACTGTTCTCCGACGCAACGCTCCACGCCGCCCTTCTTTCCGGAACAGGGATAGTTCGCCGAATGGGCCGTTGCGGCAAACAGCAGGGCCGCCAACAACAGACCAAGACGCATCGTCATCCCCTTAGAAGAGCGGCGGAAGCCGTAGGCGATCAGCTATCGCAACGGCCTTCGGCCGCCAGGTTCACTTCGGATTTGGAGATCACCCGCTTGCCTTCCTCTTCCGTCACCTGCTCCACGCCGGCGCCGCCCACGAATACGCCCACCTTGATGAATTGGCGCACGAAATAATTCTTGCCCGCTTCCATCATCACCATCAGATCGTTCGGCGAAAACTCCGATTCGGTGGAGACTTTGTGCTGCTCGTTGCCGGCGACCTGCGTGTAGAAGAACACGCGGTCCGCGGTTTCACCCAGACACTTGCCGTTGACGTACACGTCCTTCTTCAGCGCCTTGCCCACAAAGCTGTCCCGGTAGACGTACAGGCCGGACTTTCCTTCGTCCGGCGCCGGGAACGATTTGGCCTGCTTGTTTTGTTCAGCTGGCGCCATCGGCACATTGGCGCAACCCGCGATCGCCATCACGCAAGCGGCAGCGGCCGCCAGCTTCAACATCTTTTTATTCATGTGATTCATCTTCTTCAGCTTAGTTATCTGCCGCTTCCTGCCCTCCGCAGGGGAACGGGTAAATGTATCCAAGAGATTCTAATAATGTCACATGAATACCAAATAAGCTATCTCGCAGTAGGAAATACTGCTGTTCCGGGATTAGAAATGGCAGACTACGACTCCCCGGCGACATCGCAGCCTGACATCTCCCTCGCCCATGAATAAAACCGAAGGCGCAACCTTCCTAATGGCACACGACAAGGGCAGCTCGCACTTCAGCGATCTGCACTTCCACGACTGCGCCTTCGACAACTGCGCCCTGTCCATGGTCAAGACCCCGCAGCGCATGTCGCGCGTGCAGAACGTACGCCTGTCCAAGTGCCGCGCGGTCAACTCGATGATCCAGCCCTGCATGTTTGAAGACGTGCTGATCGAGGACTTGTCCACCAACCCCATCTTGCTGGTGTGGGCCCCGTTCTTTCGACGGGTCAAGCTGGTGGGCAAGATCGGCAAGCTCAATCTCAACCTGACGCCCACCGCCTTCTGCAAGGACGACCGCCTCCTCGATCAGTTCGCAACCGCGCGCGCCGCCTTCTACTCCGAAACCGATTGGGCCTTGGACATCAGCGAAGCCAAGCTGCTGGGCCTGCGCTGCGAAGGCGTGCCGCTGCACCTGATCCGGCGCGATCCGCAAACGCAAGTCATCGTGGACAAGCAGGGGCGCTATCCGGGGTACCAGGCGCTGGGAACGGATTTCATCCAGGCGTTCCCGGGCATGGCCAGCGTGCTGCATGGCTTTGACGAATCGCCCAATCCATCCATGCTGCTGACCACCTCGCTGGCCGCGCCCAAAGCGCGGCGGGATGAGGAGAAGGGCGCGATCAGCGAACTCAGGACCTTGGGATTTGTGGAAGAGAGTTCGGCGTAGTCCTGCGCGCAAACCCGCTGCTCAGGGGGGCTACCGGAAGTACGGCGCAAGCCAGAACCACGCCGCAACGCTTATCCCCAACCATAGCGCCACGATCATCACCGCGCCCGCTAGACTTCGCGGCTTCTCACCCTGCGACTGCATCCAGGCGTCCGCCTGGCCTCGGCATTCCTGCAGCACATCGGGCGGCAACAGTTTGATGGCCAGCCAGATCAGGCCGGGCAATAACAGCACGTCGTCGACATAACCCAACACGGGGATGAAGTCGGGAATCAAATCGATGGGACTGAGCGCGTACGCCACCACGAACAGGCCCAGCGCCTTGGCGTACCAGGGCGTGCGGGCGTGCTTGCCGGCAAACCATAGCGTCAGGCCGTCGCGCTTGATGCGCTTGGCCCAGGCTTTCAGGCGATCGCTGACGTTCATGCGGAAAGCGGGTGTTCGCACCCAATAGCCGTGAATGGCGGTAGTCTGACACACCTATTCCGCTCTTGCGGCGCGCTGCTTCAGGGCTTGCGGTCGATGACAATCCGATCGCCATCCCGGCTGCACGTCAATGTGTCCCGATACGCCGCACACAGCTTGTCCACCAACGCGGACCAGCAGGCGCCGCTGACTGGCTGAGAAATCATCACGGCCTCGGCGCCCCCTTTCAGCAGGATATCGGCGCCGGAGTTCCGGCGCAGCCCTTCGGCGATGGAACCGAGTGTGCGAGGCGCCCCTGAGAATTCTTCCGCGTTGGCGGGGAACCTGCTATTCAACTGCCAGTAAAGCCCTCCAGGCAAGGCGATGGAGAGCAGTATCAAGAACACGCCGACAGGTCCTTTCAAGCCATATTTGTCGAAGATCGTTTCCACCTCATGCTTGGTGTTTGGCGTAGGGGAGGGCCTGGGTCGCAGCAACAAGTAGATCCCAAGCACAAACAAGATCAGGGCCACCACGACGGCAACAAGCAGCACGGCCCAATCCAATCCGGGCAGCTCTCGCATGCAGGTCAGATCCACGGCCGATCACCTCTTCGCATCAGAGAAGAAAAGCACCAGCAATTGCGAGGTTTGCTTGTAGTCCATCAACACGTAGCCCCGCCCGATCTCGAACTGGAAGTCGTCCGTCCACTTCACCGACAAGGGCTGCTTTTTTCCTTGGAACACTTCCGCTATGACGTGGCTGTATTTCGTGGAAAAAATGGCGATCTCGTTATCGATCTGTTTGATCGGCAATTCGGCGCTGGCGACCGTCGCTCGAAACAGGCTGGCTCGCGCCAGCACAGGCAGGGCGCTCTCGATGAAACTGCTCTCGCTCAGAGCGGCCGTATCTCCTGACTGCGCAAACGCCATGTAGCGGGCGAATATCTGCGCCGCGGATTGCAGTTGCGCCTGGTATGCGTTCTGTCCAAGTATGGAAGTAAGCACCGTGGGATTGGCCCCGATGCCCGAGAAGCCGTACTCGCACTTGCGTCCGGCGGCATACCGCTGGACGGTGCATGTCCCGTTGACGCTATAGGTCTCGTATTGCCCGGATGAGAAGCGGCATTCGCAGTATTTCGCCGGCGCGAGCGGCATTGCGGCCGGGGCGTTCTGGCCGGTTCCTTGCGCTTGGGCCGTGGCGCCCAGCGCCATGAACCAGGCCCCAATGGCGGCCAGGGCATGCAGGGTGAATCGAGAGTGCGGCATGGATACACCTCGCTTTATTCAACCACCGAGACAGTGACGCTTGCCGCACATTTAATAACGATCCCGCACGATCCGGGCCGGGATTAATCCATCAGGAGTCATCCGAAAATAGGGTCCTCGGTATCCGGTACTACGACTTCCGCGGGCGCTTTCGCAGTCCGGCGCTTTCTCCGATTTCAACTAGACGCTAGTCCGTGCCCACCGCCCGGATCAGGTTCGGCGCGGCTGCGGATTCCGGCTTGTAGTACAGCGTGGGTGCCCGATACACCAGGTCGCGCAACGCCTCGTCCAGCTTGGGCAGCTTGAAACTGCCCGCGTCCGGCGCCTGACGGAAATCCTCCAGGCTCGCGGGCAGGCGCGTCAACGTGATCGCGTCCATCGAGCAGGTCGGGCCGTAGGACGTTTCCTCGCACGAATTTGGCGTCATCACCGGCTGGTCCACCGGCAACACGAAACCGTCCGTCAGCACCGCCTCGCCCGCTTCCAGCTTGATCGCCGCTATCGGTGAAAACAACAGCTCGACATCGATGCCGGGCGCCGGTACGGCATCGGCCCAGCCCTCATTGAACGCGCGCTCCGCGCTGATACGCCAACGCAGTTCCCGCGCCGCCTCGTCGCAACCGCCTCCCACCCGCAGCACCACCTCGCAGCCCTGGCCCAGCCCGTCGTCGGCCTCTGGCCGGGACTGCGGCCGCGCGGAGGTCTTCTTGAACTCGCGATCCACCGCGTAGTCCAGCGTCGCAATGCCGATCTTCTTCAGCCGCTCCGTGACGCTCTGGCTCGGCACCGTTTCAGGAAGCTCCGTGCGCGGCTGATGATAAGTAATACGGTTGAGCCAATACTCACCCGGCCACACCGGTATCACCTGATACAGCAGCTTGCCGCGCACCGTCTGGAACTGCGGCCCCACGTCCAGCATATCCAGCTTGTGCTCACCCTGTCCGGCGCTGATCGCGTAGTCCTTTTCCGACTTGTGGTTCCAACGCATGAACGTGCTGCGCTGACGCACATAGCGGTCGCGCGTCGCTTCATCGTCGAAATCCCGCTGTGGCGCGGCGTCCAGGTTGATCGTCGGAATCACCAACAGCGCCATGCCCTCGCGCCTCGCCGTGCCCAGCAGATCGTCCACATTCGCGCGATGGCGCTCCATCTGCGCTGCCGCGCGCGCGGCCAACTCCGGATCGCTGGCGGGCTGGGCCAGCGTCAATGCGGGAGCAAACAGAGCAATCATCAGGCACACGCGGGCAGGCACGGGAAAAGACGTCATCGTTCTGGGTTCCTATTTCCGAAGCTGAAAGGAACGAGGCATTGCGAGACGCAGGGCCAGGCAATGCCCCGACGCGTAGAGGCGCAGCCATGATATCGCGCCAGCTTCGCCGCCCCGTTCGTGCGGACATCAGAGCCATTCGTAGAAAGAATTTGGGACTACACTTTCCAGGGAAAATTCACGGCCTTACACCTTGCCTCGGACTCTCTGCCTACCCGGGCTCGGCCCGCGGGACGCGTGGCATGCGGCTTAAAGAACACAACACCTGCGAGACGACACATGCGTGCTTTGAAACTGGTTTTCCTGCTGGCGATACTGCACCTCGGCATCCCTGGCCAGGCACAGGCCGAGCAGGGCTGCCCGGACGGCTTCATGCCCAACGCCGCCGGCACGCCGGGCCAGCAGTGCGTGCCGATCCCGGGCCTGTCGCGGCCACAAGGCGGCACTGGCGCGCAAACCACGCCTGACCAACCGCGCTGGACCACCCGCTGGGGCGCGATCGCCTACGACCCGCCCTCGGGCTCCGTCGGCATCGCCGCCGACAAGACCAGCAAGGCCAAGGCCGAACAGGCCGCGCTGGAACATTGCGCGTCCAAAGGCGGCAAGGGTTGCGAGACCAACATCACCTACTACAACCAATGCGTGGCGGTGGTGTATGGCCCATCGCCCAAGGGCGAGGGCGTCTTGATGAATTCCGCCAGCGCCGAGACCAAGGAACAGGCAGAAGCGCTGGGCATGGAAACCTGCAAGAAAGACACGCAGGCCACCTGCAAGACCTTCTATGCGGGCTGCAGCTACCCGGTGCGGTTTCAATAACGCGCCGGCTTCGAGTCCTGCGTCAGAACTTGGCACAGGATGACAGCCAGCCAGTGCACATGACGGTATCCGCAATACCGGAACACGCCGCACAGAGTAGACTGGCCGCCTGTCCAACCGTATCGAGTCCCTCTCCATGCTAGTCAAAGCCCTGCGTGTCGGCCTGGGTCAAATCATCGTGCTGGGCGACGCCCTCACACGCCCACGCCCGCAACAACGCTCCGCGCAAGGCCAGGCCGCGGTCAACGCCGAAGCGGCCAAGCTGTCGCTCTACCAATTCCACGCCTGCCCGTTCTGCGTCAAGACGCGGCGCGCCATCCACAAACTCAACGCGCCCATCGCGCTGCGCGACGCCAAGGGCGATCCCGAGGCGCGTGCGCAATTGCAGGCAGGCGGCGGCAAAGTTAAGGTGCCGTGCCTGCGCATTGACGAGGCGGAAGGCACGCGCTGGATGTATGAGTCCAGCGACATCATTGCCTACCTTGAACAGCGCTTCGCCAACGTGGCCTGACGGAAGCGCATAGGCATGACTCGCCTAGCTCGCCTGTTTCTCATCATCTTGGGCACCGCGAGCGCGCTGGCCGGCTGCGATTCCTCGTCCTTGAAACCCGCGCCGCCCGGATCAAAACTCAACGCCGAAACCATCGCCACGCGCGACACGCCGCCGGAGCTGCAGTTCAAGGGCGAGCTGGCCGGGCAGCCCGTGCATCTGCTGGTGCATGAATGCAAGGTGTACCAGGTCGAGCCGGCCGAAGGCGAGAACGTGAAGTGGACGCTGGTGCTTGAAGGCGACTTCTCTCTGCTGCCGACCCTCTGCGTCCAACAGCGGCTGACCGAGAGCAAGGGGGTGGTGACTGCGTTCTTGGGGCGGCAGGCGTTTGGCGCGGGTGGGTGTTGCACGGGGACGCCGGAGTATCGGTCCAAGGATGGGGTGAATTGGAAGCCGCGTTGAGTGCGGGCTTTGCGCTCGCTGGTGCTGACTACGCCGTACCCCAAAGGAAAGCCGCAGATGGCAAATGACGACCGCAGTCTGATCATTCCCAGAAGAACGCCCGAATCAGCGGCCATGACGGCCAACATCAAACGCGCGATGGCGATCACCGCCGCCCTCAACCGCCTGACCTTCAACGACGCCGCTGAGGTCCGCGCCTTGTTCAGCGAACTGATCGGCAAGACGGTCGATGGGAGCTTCCTGTTGATCCCGCCGTTCTATACGACCGGCGGCCCCGACATCAGCGTCGGGCGCAACGTCTTCGTCAATCAGAACTGCACCTTCTATGACCTGGGTGGGTTGAGCATTGCCGATGATGTGATGATCGGGCCGAACGTCAGCCTCATTACGTCTGGTCATCCGATCGAGCCTTCGCGGCGTCGTGATTTCGTCACTGCGGAGCCCATTGTGATCGAGAGGAATGTCTGGATCGCGGCGGGCGCGACCATAATTGGTGGCGTGACTGTGGGAGAGAACTCGGTGGTCGCGGCGGGTTCGGTGGTCACCAAGGATGTGCCGGCGAATACGCTGGTGGGTGGGAATCCGGCCAGGGTGATTCGGTCGATTGCTGAGTAAGGCGGGCGCTCGAGCGCCGCGCCTCTGGCTGCTTGAGTTTGGCTACTGGATCGACGACGGCGCGCCGTGCGTGACGTCGCCGAGATCTGCATCCACTTCGCAAAAGCGCGCCTGCGCCAGCACGGCATCGGTCAAGGTGCCCAGGTGATCACACAAACCTTCTACTCCGCCCATCAACGCCGCCACTGTCCAGGCGTCCAACGGCTGCCCGCCTGTTGCGTCGGGTTCGGATGCGCTGTTGCCGACCATACGGGCGATGGCCTCGATGGCGTGACGCGCGCGGTCTATGTGGTGGAGATGGGAGAGGGGGACTGGGCCGAGTTCGGGGTCGGATTCGACGGACCAGGGGTTTTGGGTGAGGGGGTGGGATTGCATGGACTTCCTCCGACGATATGGGAAATCCCGCTGCCCCACTTCCAAATGAGGCGGGCGGGCACAGGACAAGGTTGGAAGACCGGATCGTCGGAACCGGCGTGCGGCTAGCGCACCCCTGCCAAGGCCCGCCCATTGAGGCGTGCGAAGGCGTGCGGACGTGATGTCCGCACCGACGAATTTACCGGCTTCCAAACCGGGCTACCGTTGGTAGCGGTAGAAGGAGGAGTATACGGGAGGGGGGCTGATGCTATCCGCAGGGTGAATCACAATTTCGCCAGCAACTGCTCACACGTCTGCTTTCGACCCAAAGCGGCCGTTCGACAGTTGTGTCTCTGTCAGGAACCCCGGCTTCTAGTTGCGTTCCGAATAGTTTCAGGACGCTCGCCCTACAGGGTCGGTTGTGGAGTAGGGGTGTCTTTCGGTAGCGTGCCCGAAATGCGTTTTGGGCAATCCGAAATCCCCCATTTGGTCACGACACCCTTTTCGATCATGAATTTCTCTATGCATACGTGGTATGCAGAGAGTGGGCCCCAGATCTCTTCGTACGAAATGATTTTTGCGCCGCTTTCAAGCGTATAGCTCTTTTTGGGCGGCCCCCACTTGGAAATCAATTGCTCTTCCGCGCTGCCAACCCAAGGTGCATTGACGTCGTTGTAGGTTTTGTTCCGAGTGCCCATCAGCATGTTCATCTGTCCAGAGGTGCATCCCCCCAGTAGTGATGACAAGACGACAAGCAGTGCTAATTTCTTCATTTTGACCGTTATCCCAAGATTCCATCGTTGAGAGATGGGTGCTTTTTGACGGGCACGCCATCGAAAAACTTGCCAAGTGCCTCCAGCTTCCCCGACGCAAATCTGGCCGCGGAGCTTTCGCATTTATTTATTTAGGGCGTCGATGTATTAGAAACCCTGGCGCCTTGCAGCTCGGAGCCATCGAGGAGCACAGGCGAGCGCCCCGCGATCCAGGCAAGGTCTAATCGCTGAAAGCGGGGGAACCAGTGCCCGGGCCGCCCCGAAAACCGGCACAAGTTCCCTCCGTCCTGCCTTCACTTGCGTTGGACGTCGCCAGCGATCTTCCTGGCCGTCAGTGTCACGGTGAAAAACTCGTTAAGCTTATCGGCCGGAACGGCATCCAACTGGTTCCTTCCAAAATCAGAATGTTGCCCGTCCTCGAATCGAGGGTAATACCCTTTCCAGAAATAGCGCGCCTGTGTACCGCCCGCGAGCACTTCATTCGCAGGCAGCCCGGCTACGAATCGCGTATCGGCGATGTCCGCCCGCGCTCGCAAAGCGACTCGGGCCTCTGTCAATGCCCAATGGCATACCCCCCGCCCGTAATAGTCCTCATTGAGCAGCATGTCGGCATACACGGTGCCCACGTACTCGGTGGCGGATATACGGGAAAGTCGGAACGGTTCGTGGGTGGACAATGTCGGCACGTGGCCGGACAGGGCGTTGGATTTCCCACAGCGGGCGCCGTTGCTGGCGTCGAACTGGACAGTGCCCTCGACTACCGTAAACGGCGATTTGCCGTCGTCTGCGCTTGAGAGATCGGACGCATTAGCAAGTGTGAGCCGTATCTCATAGGCCTGCGTCGGAGCGGGGTTAAGCTTGCGCAGCGGTGCTTTGGCCGAGCTATCGGCGGAATTAGACCCGCACCCGGTGGTGACCAGAAGGACCAGCGTCGGCAATGCCCAACGTAAGGCCGGTGACGAGAGATATTGAAGGGCGCGCGACAATGCCGATGTTTCCTATGCGAGGTATTTATTATCAAAGTTTGCCACGAAATTGAACGTCTGTTTGTGACCGAAAGCGGTCATTAGCGATCGCGGGCTTGTGTCCTAGGCGCCGGCCAAAGACTTACTGCATTCGCGGAGATCTCCTAGCGGGTGCCATTAAGACAGACACGCCTCTAGCAATGGTGTCAGACTACAATTTCGCTGCATATAGCCAGCAAAATTGTAGTCTGACACCACTATTTAACGATACTCCTGCATACGACTTGCGGCGCAAGCCGCCCTCTGTCCCTGCCGCGCGGCCAACTCGCCAGCACGTTGACGCCGGACTAGGTAGTCAAGCGATTTTCTCCCTACCTGATGGAACGGATAAGTTCCGGAATCCGAGCGTAACTTTCAACCCAAATGACGTTTATCCCCAACGCGTTTGCATCCTGCTCCTCCAATAGCAGAGCAAGGCCATCAAGCACGTCATCATCGGATGTGAAGCGAGGGATCCTCTTCACGATATAGTGACTAAGAGACTTGTCCGGATTTTTTCTCCAAGCGACATCCAGAAGACGACGCAGATTTGGGTCGGTAAGACTGACGCCGACGAACAAACACGTGTTTTGAGTAAGCTTATTTAGCTGAATGAGATTTGACCAACTGAATGGATCAATAAACTGACCGTGATAAGCATCCTCGCTGAAAACGATGTCAGTACCCTCTGGGATCTTTCCGGTTCTTGGAAGATACCCATGGACGTGATAGACGGGCAACTCATTCGGGTCATGCTTGATTGATTCCGTGTAGATTCCGCGATTCCGTATGTTCGCAGCGGACAGGTTTTCCTCGATCAGTGCATCAAAATTGAACGTGACGATCGAATCGAGCGGCTTACCGTCACGCTGCGGTCGAGAGGCATCGACGATGGCGTCGATAAGCCCACACGTAGTTGGCTTCGCGGAGTAGAGAGCATCTCGAACTTTTTTCCCAAAATCTCTTCCGAGGTTGTTTTTCAAGTACTTCCCAAGGATTAGAGAAGAAGCACCGTGACGCTTGCTGAACTCCTCTGCTGCATTCGAGCCAAAATCCAGCGAACGATCCTTTGAAAGGCGTTCGATCATGGACTCTAGAAGCTTTAGAAGAAGATCATTCCAGACTGGAATCCCCGCCCCGACTGAAACACCGGCACCACAGACAAGCGTAAGACGGCCGGCTTTCAGCGCCGCCCCCAAGCTCGCAACCTGCGTGGCTTGAGTATCGTTGCGCTGCTCAGCCCCTCTATGCTGTTGCGCGGTCTCCTTGCGCTGAACAACGTCAAAAGACCGCACGAGCGATTCAAGGCCCGCCTCCAGATCTCTCGAGAGATCAATATAGAGGTAGTTCGATAGATAGCTAGGAACAGAACTCGCATCGATAACTATCGGAACGACTCTTGGTGCACGGTTTGATATCTCGCTCAGCGCAAGCGATGAGAACTCCTGCTGCACCCATTTTGAGCTAAGGGAGTTAGCGCTGACAACGATCAAGACCGCGTCCGCAGCCCTAAGCCCCCCCTCGATTTTCCGCGAGATGTTGTCACCGGGTCTAAGCTTGAGATGATCAATCCAGATTTCATGACCAGCATATTTCAACCTGTTGACGATGACGTCGACCGTTGGCTTGTCTTGGTGGCTATAGCTTACGAATATGCGCATGCGCGTGCTGATTAACTTAATTTGGCGACACATGTGGGCTAACGTTTTCCACCCATTGTGCCCAGTAACGCTCCGTGTCCACACGGAACATGGGAGCCAATGCAATCCCAATTCATAACGCGCCATGGGTGAAGGCGAAAAACAACCAGACCTGTCTCGGAATTATGGTGTCAGAGTACAACTTGATTCGTGAAATTACAGCCTAACTCCATTGGCACTTATACCAACGTCAAAACATGCCACCACCCCACATCATGATAATTATTTTTTTGAATTAATTCTTCGGACTCCGTCCAAATAATCATTGAGAATGCCGTAATGTGCCAGCATCCTGTAAGTATTTCTACCTGCCGCGTCATCTCGATGCGTTTTACTAATCTTGCACCAGGAGCACGTAGTCGTTCCCGATCGCTGAGGTTCTTGGCAAACGTCACATAAACTAGAGCTGATCGCTAGACTCTGACCGTCGAAGTTATAGACTGCGCTAGAGGCATCTACAAAAAAAGGGGTTATAGAACTCCGGCCAATTTTCATTTCATAATAATTGCACTCAAATACGGCGGCCTTTTCTTGTAATTTTCGCCTCAATTCTTGACTTGCTCTAGGCCCAGCGATAAGGCCTGTGACACAGCCTCTAGGTGTGTCTAATAACAACGTATTTCCGATTGATCGCACTTCACTCTGCTCGACTAGCATGCGGCGCTCGTTCTCATAGCTCCAATACTCCGCTTTCGAGTAGTAGGCGGTTTGAAACACTCCTTGCTGCAGCCAAGCTATGTATCTCGGTTTTTGTAGAACATACGCTCTTTCCAAAAGGTCTGATAAACCTTTAGACGGTTCCCGCAAGTACGAAACATTGCCAAATCCACTATTGGGCACCCCTCTCTCCAGCGCGGACTCGTCAAATTGAATAGCAAACCCTTGTAGATTGTTCGCATAATGTGCCCACATCGGAGTTACAGCGGGTGAACGGGAAAAGCATGTGGTTGGCAATTGCGGAATTTCCCCAATTACCTCTTCATAATATGCAAGAAATTCCGGCTCAGTGCGATAATCAATCGTGAGGAAAAGCTCAAACGGGTCGTTGAAGTCTTTTGGATACGAACACTTTAGCGTGGCAACACCATCGTCCTTCATAATTAGATCGATAGTGTCTGGTCCTGCATATTTATAAATATTTGACATAACACTCCTTTGCACAATCGTCGGCATTTTTTCTAGACACCTCTCTTACAATTGTTCGCGCCATCCAGAAGCGGAAAAAGGCACTAGGAGTCTCCCCTTCGCGCTCTTAATCTACCGACTGAAGAGAAATCAGATATCAGACTAAATTTTATTAACAAACTAAGGCTCCCTGACATCAAAGGCATCAGTCTATCGGTCGAACAGCTTATTTTGACCATCCGATTGCAACGGAACTACCCTATCAACAACTATTCTCGGCCGCCTGTCCGTTATTAATTTATTCTTCCAATGTCTCACTACCATGCCCTCCACCCGGCACCTTAAGAAGAGGGCCATTTTGTACTTGCGGACACTCCCTGATGATGGAATGCAGTTTATGACGTGGCCTTGATATTCGAGTCCTACGGTATTTGTTTTTTCACTACCTCGAATTAAACGCCCTTCAAGGGCAACATTATCTCCATGGCGTAGATCAGGAAATAAAACCTCCCCATCCTGACCCTCACCGTCACCACCCTCAAAAAGCGGCCTCTCGCGGGCCACTAGCAATACTGAGTCGAGTTCACCATTTTGCATGGCGCCAATAGTAAGAGTTCTGTCCTCTCTAATAACTGACGTCATTTTCGACAGCAGTTGTGGTGGAATTTTTTGATACCATCGATAAAATTCAAGCGGAATGGGTATCTCAATACCTTTTTCGTCGACAACAATCACAGACGACGAGTTCAGAGACGGTTCAACACGATTTGCATTCCATTCGTGAGATTTCTCCGTGTGCTTGATCAGCTTTGCCAGCGTAACAATCGCGGACATCGATTTTGAGAGTACATCTCTCAGCCCCACACTCTTAAAATCATTCTCCGCCATTCTCTCGCCGGCCTTCTTCGCATAGCTCAGCGCGAATGCGCCCCCTACTGCTACACCGGCCATCAACACCGCTTCCCAAGACCCCGCACGGGTCTGCACTGGAACGTCATACTCAGCATTTGCCAGACCAGAGGACTGCTGCGCGTTGAAGAACCGTATCGCCTCATCTAGACCTAGAAGCGCGGATCCAGCACTACGTGCATCAATGACCCCTGCTCGCACCGGGTCCCCTGAATATTTAATAAACCCGACCTCTTCGTACTCGACATCCTCAGTATGCATAGCTCTATCCAAGCAAGATCTTGCCGTTCAGAACGGGAAATCGGGGAGCCCCCGGCGGTCACTTTCAGTAACTTTAGGTATTTTTTTGACTATACCTCAAAATTCAATATGGACGCTTAACAGCAGGCATATGGACCACTTTCTAGAAATATCGTGACCACTTTCATTCGCCCGGAGAGTAGAGATTTCGGAGAGAATTCTGTCATCGATCTTTTCAGTGCGAGCGTGATGGTGCCACTTCTTGAATAGCGCGGTCGTGATATTCGATTCCTACTCCGCTCTACCGCCCAACAGAATAATGGTGTCAAGTAACAATTTTCCGCCCGCTCACTGAATGCTTGACGCAGGAGCGGAGCGATGCACGCATAGCGCTCAGCTTGCCCACATACAACGTGCGCTCCACCACCGCTACAGCAGTTGGAACACCGCGGTGGCGTATCGAGCCACAGCCGTCCCCCGATTAACCTCCTCAGAATGCCGCAATTATCTTTGTTGACGGCGAAGTACTCGTTTTGACGTGATGCGTGAGCGACGAAATCGTGCCAATCGATTTCCTCGAACAGACGGCTTGGGGATCAGCTCAAAATAAGACCAAATCAGCTCATTTCTTGAGCTGATTACTGCTAAATTGAGCTGATTCAACATCTTCGGCTCTTGCCATGACCGTCCGCGAAGACATTCTTCAGTTTCTGCGCGCCCAGCAGCGCGAGAACCTGCCCTGGGTGAGTTCCAGCGAACTGGCCTACCGAACCGGCGTCAGTTGGTCCACGGTGAAGCGCCAATTGGAAAATCTGCGCAAAGCCGGCGCGATACTGCGCGAGGGCCAGGGCCGGGCAACCCGTTACCGGATAGCGGACGAAACACCCGCATCGACGCTCCCAACGACCATTGCCGCGCGGCTGGCGGAGCCGGCGTCCGAGGCCGTCGGGATGATCTGGTCTGAGCGTGGTCAAGCCCTGCTGGCCCGACTCCGGCAGCCGTTATCCGCCCGGACGCCCGTGGGATACGAACGCGCCTTCGCGGAAAGCTATGTGCCAAACCAGAGCTCCCTGTTGCCGCCTTCGCTGGCTCAAGACTTGGCCGACGAGGGCCGCATGCCAGGTCAGTCGCCAGCCGGGACTTACGCGCGTCGCGTACTGGAGCCGCTGCTGCTCGACCTGTCCTGGTCATCCTCTCGACTGGAAGGCAACCGGTATTCCTTGTTGGCCACGCAGGAACTCTTCAAGCACGGAATGGCTGGGGAAGATCTGGATGCAGTGATGCTGCTCAACCATAAGAGGGCCATCGAGTTCCTGGTCGATGCGGTGCTCGCACATGGCCTGACGTCCGCCGTGATCGGCAACCTTCACGCGATTCTGTTGGAGGAACTATTGGCCAGTACCGACGGCCTGGGCCGCATCCGCCAGATCGTGGTCAACATCGGGGACACGACTTACGTGCCGCTCCAGGCGCCCTTGTTGCTGCAGGAAATGTTCGACCAGATTACGGAGAAAGCTCGGCTTATCAAGAACCCGGTCGAAGCGGCATTCTTTCTGTGGGTGAACCTTGCATATCTTCAGCCTTTCGAGGACGGCAACAAGCGGGCCAGCCGCCTGGCGGCCAACATTCCGCTGATGCTTTACAACTGCGCGCCGCTGTCCTTCCTGGACGTAGAGGTGCAGGACTACGTCTACGCCATGTTGGGGGTCTATGAATACGGCGACGTGACGCTGGCGACAGAGCTGTTTGCCTGGGCCTATCGGCGCTCGATCCGAAAGTACGCCGTGCAACTGAACGCTGCGGGCGTGCCGGATCCGGTGCGATTCCGATTCAGGGAAAAACTGAACGAAGCGATTGGCCGGGTACTACGTGAGCAGCAAACCGCCGACGCCGCAACAGCGGCGCTGGGCTTGTCCGAAGACGATTTTCAATTATTCCGCCCGATACTGGCGCAAGAACTGCGCATACTGGACGTGTACAACTGCGCTCGCTATCGCTTGTCGATGGACCTAGTCCAACAATGGGTCAAGGCCGGGCGGCCGCACTGAAGCAAACCAGCGGAACAAGAGCCGCAAACATTGCGGCTCTCTAGTCCCGACACCGATAGATGCGAATGAGGGCTTACACCCCAACCACTCAGGTATTGTCTTTCACTACAGTGCTTGGCCCATTAGCCTTCACAGACGCAATCCCGGCATCCCGAGCCGCGGCGCTCGAATACATTTCACTCCGCCCAATGGACTGCCCATTCGCCGCACTCAACGAGAAATAATGCGAACCGTTGGTAGCCGTCTTGCGCTGATAGCGCTCATCGATCGGCGAATTCTGCCGAACGGATGCAATTCCATCCTGAGCGCTAGCTTTGGTGGTGTACCGCTCGCTCGTCAGAATAACTTCATGATTCCCAGCTTTCAGATTGAACATGTACTGATCGCCGCTGCGCTTCAACTCGTAGTAACCGCTCATAGAAACCTCCAATATCTGGCTAGTTCAACAATGGGTCGATACTGTGATGCACACACATGAATGCCGGTTGATGATAGTCCATGTCTCGCGTTCAGGAAATTTCTGCCTACTTGCTCTTCGGGCGAACAGGCGCGGAGGAAACACCCGCCTTGATCTTCGACGAGGCATCTCCCGGCAATGCGCTTCCAGTTGCCGCCCTTGATGACTCCACCAACTGATAACTCCGCAGTTCACGGCGGAATATCTTGACCGTGGTCAGCCGCTGGAGCCGCAGCCTCAAGCGGCGGGTCCGATAGATATTGGTATCGTCGAGGTCAAAGGCGCAGTCTGGTTCGGACTCGCTGGAAACGAACACTTCCAGCCATGTGCTGGTCACGGTGACGCCACGACTGCGAAAACCCACGAATCTGACCTTCGGCCAAGGCACCGCGCCGGTCTGGGGTGACCAGAGGCCTTCGTTCCTGATCTCCAGCAGCACCTTGCGTTGGGCGCGCAGGGCCGGCATCAGGCCGTACACAGACAACGGCACTCCTGCAAACAACAGCAAGCAAACCAGCAGAAGCCAGCCATTCCATTGGTCATGAGCCATCTCGAACAAGAGATAGATGGACAACAATATTGCGAATGGCGCCGCGACAAGAACGTAGAACCAGAAGAACAGGCGCCAGGCCCGTATGACGATGGGCCGCTTCAACACGGTGGGGGCTGGGGCTATCTGAGGTCTTGGCGTGCTACGTTTGCTTTGCTTCATTTCAACTTCTTGGGTGCCGTGCGGTTACGGGTGCGCTACATGCCGCGCAAAGCGCGTCGATCCGTCAACGCCATGACGTTTCAATCGCCGATGTCTCGGATATCCAATCGGTCAATTTCAAATTGAGCATACCCATCACACGGCACGCTTCCAAATTCAATGACGTAGCCGTTGACCGCCACCAATCCGGCATCCTGATCGATCACACGCCCTGTTCCTCGGTATTTGAAGTGGCCAATCCGTTCCAGGCTTTCGACTGACAGGGCATCCTGCTCTTGCTGGGGCCAGTCGGTACCGAATGCTGCACGAATCTCGCCGTCCAGGACCGACAGCCGGTTCGTGATGGTGTCCCCGACCTTGACTGTGCAAGGCCAGCAGAATGCCGTGACGACCGCGCCTTCCTGGCTGCGCAAGGTCACGGAGGCGCTTTCGTCGCCAGGTGTGAACGGCTCCACCGATATGACTGTGATTGTTTTCATGGGCATGGCGAGCATGGCTTCTTCAGTCGCTGTATGGGTTCGCGGGCGTTCAAAAGGACAAGGGCCGCTGTACGCGGCCCTCGCTACTGGCTATCGGACTACCCGATTACGCCTTGCGCACCTGAGCAATCAAGCCGTCCAGCTGCGTCAGCATCGTATCGATCTCTTCCGCCGTCACATTCAACGCCGGCATGAAGCGCAGCAGGTTTCCGCGCGGCGCATTCAGCAGCAAGCCGTTGGGCGCCAGATTGCGCGCGGCTTCGACGATGGCGGGGCCGTCGTCGCGGTCCATGACCAGTGCGCGCAGCAGGCCCATGCCGCGCTCGCCCTTCATGCCGTACTTGGCCGACAGGGCCAGCAGGCCTTCGGACAGTTGCTTGGCACGCGCGTTGACCGATTCCATGAAGCCGGGCGCGGCCAGGGCGTCGAACACGGCGACGCCGACGGCGGCCATCAGCGGGTTGCCGTTGTAGGTGCCGCCCTGGTCGCCGTGCGAGAACACGCAGACTTCCTGGCGGGCCAGGAGTGCGGCCAGCGGCACGCCGCCGCCGATGCCCTTGGCCAGGGTCATGATGTCGGGCACGACGTCGGATTGCTGGTAGGCGAACATGGTGCCCGTGCGGCCCATGCCCGTCTGCACTTCATCAACGATGAACAGCAGCTTGTGCTCGTCGGCCAGCTTGCGCAGGCCTTGCATGAATTCCTTGCTGGCGGGGACGACGCCGGCTTCGCCCTGGACGGGTTCGAGCATGATGGCGACGGTCTGGTCGTCGATCAGCTTGCGCACGGATTCCAGGTCGTTGATTTCAGCCTTGGGGAAGCCTTCGACCTGCGGGGCGAACATCTTGTCCCAGCCCGGCTTGCCGGACGCGGACATGGTGGCCAGCGTGCGGCCGTGGAAGCCGTGGTTCATGGTGATGATCTTGTAGGCGCCTTTCTTGTGCACCTGGCCCCATTTGCGGGCGAGCTTGATGGCGCCTTCGTTGGCTTCGCCGCCGCTGTTGGCGAAGAAGACGCGATCGAAGACCGAGGCGCTGGTGAGGCGCTCGGCCAGCTCGATAGAGGGCAGGTTGTAGAACGCCGGCGAGGGGTTCATCAGCAGCTTGGACTGGTCCAGCAGGGCCTTCTGCATTTCCGGGGCGCTGTGGCCCAGGGTATTGACGGCCCAGCCCTGGACCAAGTCCAGGTATCGCTTGCCCGCGTGATCCTCCAGCCAGGATCCCTGGCCGCGCACGAACACGAGGTCCGGGCGGGAGGTGATCTCCATGAGGGCGTTGGTCTTGAACTGGCTGAATTCCATGGCGGTTCCTGCGGAATGAGAGAACAGGGGGTGAGAAAGTAATTGGACGATGCCAATAGGCGAATTTAGCACCGACGGGGGGATGCTATCGTGACACACCCCCTGCCGATCCGCCCGGGCCGCCTCAAAAGGGCCGCCAGCGCGGGAGCTACATTTTATGCAACAGGCGCGCCCCTGCGCGCAGCCCTTTGTCGCTTTTTACTGACCAATCATGAAACGTATTCTTTCCAGTCTTGCCGCCGGCCTGGCGCTGGCGACGGCCGCGGCCACCGCGCATGCCGATTTTCCCGAGCGCCCCATCCGCCTGATCGTCCCGTTCCCGCCCGGGCAGGCGACCGATATCTTTGCGCGCGCACTGGCCGAAAAGCTGGGCGCAGCCGTGAAGCAGCCCATCGTGGTGGAGAACCGCGCGGGCGCGGGCAGCAATATCGGGATGGAGCAGGCGGCGCGCGCGACGCCGGACGGCTACACGCTGGTGATCGCGGGCTCTGCCGCGGCGGTGAACCAGACGCTGTACAAGACCATCAATTACAGCCTGACCAAGGACTTCGCGCCGGTGTCGGGGGTGTTCTCGGTGCCGCTGATGTTCCTGGCGACGCCGGCTTCGGGCATTACCTCGCTCAAGCAGCTGGTGACGCAGGCGCGCGCCAACCCGGGCGAGCTGGCCTATGCCAGCGCGGGCATCGGCGGCACGCAGCATTTGTCGGCCGAGATGTTCAAGGCGGCGGCGAAGATCGACATCCGCCACATCCCGTACAAGGGCAGCGGCCCGGCGCAGGCGGATTTCCTGGGGCATCAGGTGCCGTTGATGGTGGATTCGGTGACTGCCGGCCTGCCGCATGTGCAGAGCAAGAAGGCGGTGGCGCTGGCGGTGACGACGGCCAAGCGGCTGCCGCAGCTGCCTGACGTGCCTACCGTGGCGGAATCCGGTTATCCGGGCTTCGAGGCCATCGGCTGGGCGGCAGTGCTGGCGCCGCGCGATACGCCGGCCGAAGTGACGAACTATCTGAGCAAGCAAATCGGCCAGGTGCTGAATTCGCCGGACATGCAGAAGTTCTTCCGCGACCGCGGCGCCGAGCCGATGCCGCTGACGCCTAATGCGACGGGGGCTTTCATTGCTGGCGAAGTGACGAAGTGGGGTGAAGCGGTGAAGCAGTCGGGCGCGCAGGTCGACTGACAAGAACGCAAGACGCTACGCCCGCAACAAACCGCCCCGCATCGCCGGGGCGGTTTGCATGATGGGCTGAGGTAAAGCTATGGGTGGGCCGGCTTAGGCCGGATCACCTGGCTGGCCCGGCCGTCCGGGCTCGCCGGGCTGCCGGGGTTTTTCTGCAGGCTGCCCCGGATTGCCGGGCACTTCCGGCGGCATGCGGCCCGGATCGACGTCATCGGGCCCGGGTTGGCCCGGCACCTGGCCGGGGGCCTGCTTCTGCGGCGCGTCGCCGGGTTGCTGTTCCGGACGCCGGGACGGATCGTCAACGGGTTGGTTGGAGGGATCGCCGGGCTTCTGGTTCGTGTTCATGGAACTCTCCTGAAGATTCACGTAAAGCGTTTCACGCGAAGCAGCACGCGTATCGGTGCAGGACCACGATAGAAGCCTGGTCCGCGCACGCCCAGATCACGCGGGACGACTTTATCTAGTACTTTCTTCCTATCTTGCGGCCGCGCGCCAGCGGCCCGGTTTTGCGCACCGAGGAGTCAGGATGAAGAAGACCGCCACGGCGTTCACGACGGAACGCCGCCATCTGCTGGAAATCATCGACGGCCTGATCGAAGGCATCATCCTGCTGGACCAGGACCGCCGCATCGTCTGGGCCAACGATACGGCGCTGGCCATGCACGGCGCGACGGATCTGGCCGCGCTGGGCGGCACCGCCGCCGGCTACCGCAAGGCGTTTGCGCTGCGCTACCGCAACCATCGTGCACTGCGCGCGGCGCAGTATCCGCTGGATCGCGCGCTGGCGGGCGAGGCCTATAAGGACGTGGTGGTGGAAGTGACCAGCCGCCGCGATCCGGCGTTCAGCCGCATGCATCAGGTGCGCAATCTGGAGCTGCGCGATGCGCAGGGCGCGGCCGAAGGCATGGTGCTGGTGCTGCTGGACGTGACCGAGCGCTACAACGCGGAAGAGCGCTTCGAAAGAACCTTCAACGCCAATCCCGCGCCGGCCGTGATCTGCTCGCTGGCGGACCTGCGCCACATCAAGGTCAATGAAGGATTTTTGGCGATGACCGGCTACAAGCGCGAGGAAGTGCTGGGCAAGACGCTGCGCCAGCTGGACGTGCTGGGCGACACGCCGCAACGCGAGGACGCGCTGCACCGGCTCGCTGAAGGGACCACCATTCCGCAGACGGAAACCACGATTACCGTGCAGGATGGCGGCACCAAGCTGGTGGTGGTGGCGGGCCAACCCATCGAGGTCGCGGAACAGCCCTGCATGCTGTTCACCTTCAACGACCTGGAGCCGCGCCGCAAGGCCGAGTCGGCGCTGCGCCACAGCGAGCAGCGCTTCGCCACGGCGTTCCGGCTGGCGCCGGTACCCATGACGCTAAGCAGCACGACGGGCGAACTGCTGGAGGTCAACGACGCCTTCGTCGCCACGACGGGCTATGACGCCAAGACGCTGGCGCGCGACGAGGATGCGCTGGCGCAGCTGTGGACCGACCCGCAGGCCTACGACCGCGCCATGGCCTCGCTGGAGCAGGGCGCCAGCGTGCGCAGCCAGGAGATGGCGCTGCGCACGCGCGACGGCGCGCTGCTGGACTGCCTGGTGTCGGCCGCGCCGGTGTCGATCCAGGATCAGCCCTGCGTGCTGGCGGCGATCCAGGACATCACCGAACGCAAGCGCAGCGAGGTCGAGTTGATGGAGGCGATCGAGACGGTCATGCAGGACACCTCGTGGTTCAGCCGCACCGTCATCGAGAAGCTGGCGCAGATCCGCGCCCCCCAGGGCGCGCCGCAGGGGCAGGGCGAACTGGCCGACCTGACGCCGCGCGAGCGCGAAATTCTTGGCCTGATGTGCCAGGGCCACACGGATGCGGAGATCGCGGCCAGCCTGCACTTGTCGCGCAATACGGTGCGCAATCACGTGGCGGCGTTGTACAGCAAGCTGGACGTGCACCGGCGCAGCGCCGCCATCATCTGGGCGCGGCAGCGCGGCATCGTGGGATATGAAAAACCGGCGCGAAAGCAGGCGCAGAAATAGGCGTGGACGCTAGCGCAGGCCCGGATGCAGACCCCGCAGTCCCAGGCAAAGAGCTGGAAGCAGCCCCGCAAAAGTCAGTAGAAAAGTACCAGCCGATCTGATGCGCGCGCTTCTTACGCGCACGTCATGCGCTTCCTATAGTGGGTTCGTCCGCCGCTGGAGTCCAGGCCCGAACGGGGTCCTCCGGCGCGGTTTCACGCAACCTGGAATTAGGAGCGACAACATGGATAACGACCGCATCAAGGGCGCAGCCAAGGAAGTCAAAGGCTCGATCAAGGAAACGGCCGGCAAGCTGACAGGCAACCGCCAGACGGAAGCCGAGGGCAAGGCGGAGAAAACCGTGGGCAAGGTGCAACGCAATGTAGGCGAAGCCAAGGATCAGGCACGCGACTTGCTGAACAAGAAATAGCGCGGCTGCCCTTCGGCATGACCCGCTACGCTCATGAACGCCGAAAGGAGAAAAAAATGACGCATCGAATCTGGCTTGTGCTGATGCTTGCAATAACCGCCATCACGGCCGGCTGCAACACCATGGAAGGCGCCGGCAAAGACATCGAACGCGGCGGAGAAAAGATCCAGCAAAAGGCCCAGTAGGCCTGCGGGAACCCGTGCTCGGCTGGCGCGCTTGATGGCGCGCCGGCCATTTTGCGTTCGGGCGTCCTGATTCAGCGCGAGAAGCCGCGGGCGGAAATTTCCCAGATGTCCTGCACCACCCCGTCCTTGAACACGACCAGGCCGTCGTGCAAGTTGAAGGTCGGATCCACGTGCGCAGGCACCAGGCGCAGCACGGCGCCCAGCGCGGGCGCGGTGGCGCCGGACTCGACGCGCACGACGCTGTGCTCGTCGTTGATGGCAATGCAGGTCAGGCCGGATTCACCATGGACGGCGGGCGGGCCGCATTCGGCGGAAGCCGATTTGAGGCCGGCGTCCAGCACCACGCGCTCCGCAGTGGGCGTGCTCATCACGGTGGACAGCAGGAACAGGCTGTTCTGGAAATTGAGCGGGCCGCCCCATTCATTGGCGCCATAGTCGCCGTCCATGAAGGCATAAGAGCCGGCCTGCAGTTCGGTGTAGACGCCGCTGGCGGCGTCGAACTCCACGCTGCCGGTGCCGCCGCCGGTGATGGTGTCGCAGGCGATGCCGCTTTCGCGCAGCAGCTGCGCATAGGACGCGGCGATGCGCGCGGCCTGGCGGGATACCGTGGCGCGTTCTTCGCGCGTGCGGTAATGCTGCACCGAGCCGTGATAGGCCTGCAGGCCCGCGAAGTTCAAGCCCGGCAGCGAGCGCGCCTGCTGCGCCAGCGCCAGCACGGTCGCGTCGTCGGACACGCCGCAGCGGCCCTGGCCCACGTCCACTTCCACCAGCACGTCGATCTCGGCGCCGGCCTGCACCATGGCGGCCGACAGCTGCGCCAGGTTCTGGGCGTTGTCCACGCAGACGCTGATCTTGGCGGCACGCGCCAGCTGGCCCAGCAGCGCCATCTTGGCGGGACCGACCACTTCGTTGCTGATGTGGATGTCACGGATGCCGGCGGCCACGAAGGGCAGGGCTTCGCTGACCTTCTGGCAGCAGATGCCGCGCGCGCCCAGGGCCAGTTGGCGCAGCGCGATCTGCGGGCATTTGTGGGCCTTGGCGTGCGGCCGCAGGGCGACTTCGTGGCGGTCGGCCCAGGCCTGCATGGCGCGCAGGTTGGCTTCGAAAGCGGTCAGGTCCAGCGCCAGGCTGGGCGTGTCGACGCGGGCGAGGGGATCGCCCGGCTGGGCGGCGGGGGGCAGCGCTATGCCGCGTATGACTTCCTGGGACATCTTGGAAACTCCGTTATCAGCACTGCAGGGATGTAACCGCACACCATAACCAAAGCGGGACCACCCATAACCTTGGGCGATGCGACCCCCTGGAAAACCATAGCCCTGTAATCATTGGCTACAGGGGGTGGGCATGACAGAATTTCATCATAAAGAAAGCCCCCGAGGGGAGGCGCGTTTTTGCCGGGGGAATTCGCCCAACGGCAGAAATTACATCACTGATACCCGTCAGCAAGAATCGGAGAAGCTCGCATGAAACTCAAGAATTGGATCACCGCCCTGACCATTGCGGCCGCCGCCGTCGGCGCCGCCGGTTCGGCGCAGGCCCAGCAGTTCTTCCGCATCGGCACCGGCGGCACCGCCGGCACCTACTATCCGGTGGGCGGCATCATCGGCAACGCCGTGTCGCAGCCGGGCAAGCTCATTGCCACCGCGGTGGCCTCCAACGGCTCGGTCGCCAACATCAACGGCATCATGGGCGGCTCGTTCGAAGCGGGCTTCACGCAGTCCGACGTGGCCTTCTGGGCCTATAGCGGCACCGGCACCTTCGAAGGCAAGCCCAAGGCCCAGGACCTGCGCCTGATTTCCACGCTGTATCCGGAAAGCATCCACCTGGTGACGCGCAAGGGCTCGGGCATCAAGGGCGTGGCGGACCTGAAGGGCAAGCGCGTGTCCATGGACGAGCCGGGCTCCGGCACTCTGGTGGACGTGCGCTTGATCCTGGGCGCCTACGGCCTGACCGACAAGGACATCAAGGCCGAATACCTCAAGCCCAACCAGGCCGGCGACAAGCTCAAGGACGGCGGCCTGGACGCGTTCTTCTTCGTGGGCGGCGCCCCCGCCGGCGCGATCGCCGAACTGGCCTCCACCGGCAGCATCGAACTGGTGTCGCTGGTCGGCCCGGAAATCGATGCGCTGCGCGGCAAGCAGGAATTCTTCACGCCTGACGTGATCACCGCCAACACGTACCAGAACATTCCGGAAGTGAAGACCATCTCGGTCAACGCGCAGATGGTCACCTCGGCCAAGATCCCGGACCAGGTGGTGTATGACGTCACCAAGGCGCTGTACAGCGACGCCACGCGCAAGACGCTGGACGCCGGCCACGCCAAGGGCAAGCTCATCACCAAGGAAAACGCCGTCAAGGGCGCGGGCATCCCGTTCCACCCGGGCGCCGAGAAGTTCTACAAGGAAGTCGGCCTGTTGAAATAAGCGAGCCGATGCTTCTTTTAAGGATAGACCACGGCGCAATCTGACTCGCCGTGTTTGAGCAGGGCCGCCACGAGCGGCCCTGCTTGCTGTATCACCTGAGACTCACGGCGATGGAAATAGACCACGAGAAAACCCAGCAGCTGGCGGAAAAGTACGATTCGGAAATCCGCTTCCGGCCGCTGGACAAGACGGCCACCTGGATCGTGTCGGGCCTGCTCGTCACCTTATCCCTGTTTCACTACTACACCGCCGGCTTCGGCCTGCTGCGCGAGGCCACGCACCGCGGCGTGCACCTGGCCTTCGTGCTGAGCCTGATCTTCCTGGTGTTCGGCTTTTCCAAGTCGCACTACCAGCGCCAGCCCAAATCCACCTGGTTTTCGCCCGGCGGCATTCCGCTGTACGACTGGATCATCGCCATCGCGCTGGCGCTGTCGGTGCTGTACATCCCCTACATCTTCGAGGACCTGGCGTTCCGCGTGGGCAATCCCATGCCCATGGACGTGCTGATGGGGTCCATCCTGTTGATCGGCTTGCTGGAAGCCACGCGCCGCGCCATGGGCTGGCCGCTGCCCATCATCGCGCTGGTATTCATGGCCTACGCCATGTTCGGGCCTTACTTCCCGGGCCTGCTCAAACATGCCGGCAATACCTGGCCGCAGGTCGTCAACCACATGTACCTGACCAGCCAGGGCGTGTACGGCGTGGCGGTCGGCGTGGTCGCCACCTATGTCTTCCACTTCGTGCTGTTCGGCGTGCTGGCCACCCGCATCGGCCTGGGCCAGCTGTTCCTGGACGTGGCCTCGACGGTCGCCGGGCGCTATGCGGGCGGGCCGGCCAAGGTGTCGGTGTTCGGCTCGGCCATGTTTGGCATGCTGTCGGGCTCCTCGGTGGCCAACGCGGTCACGGTGGGCTCGCTGACCATTCCGGCGATGATCCGCATCGGCTATCCGCGGCACTTCGCCGCGGGCGTGGAAGCGGCCAGCAGCACGGGCGGGCAGATCACGCCGCCCATCATGGGCGCGGCCGCGTTCCTGATGATCGAGTTCCTGGGCATTCCGTATCAGCAGATCGCCATCGCGGGCATCTTCCCGGCTTTCCTGTACTTCTTCGGCATGTTCATGCAGGTGCACTTCGAGGCCAAACGCGAGGGGCTGCGCGGCCTGACCGAAGAGGAAATGCCCAAGCTCAAGCAGTCGTTCAAGATGCGCTGGCCGACGCTGATCCCGCTGGTCCTGCTGATCGGCGTGCTGGCCAGCGGCCGCACGCCTTATCTGGCAGCGTTCGCAGGCATTACCGGCTGCATCCTGGTGGGCCTGCTGAATCCGTTCCAGCGGCTGCGCTGGCGCGATCTGTACGAAGCCTTCGAGACCGGCGCCAAGTACGCGCTGGCGGTGGGCGCGGCCGCGGGCACGGTGGGCATCGTGATCGGGGTGGTGACGCTGACCGGCGTGGGCTTCAAGATCTCGTACATCGTGATCGCGGCCTCGCAGGTGTTGGCAAGCGGCGCGGCCATGGTGATCCCCGATACCATCGCCAACATGCAGTCGTTGACGCTGGTGGCCGCGCTCATCATGACCGGCATCGTCTGCATCCTGATGGGCTGCGGCGTGCCCACCACGGCGAACTACCTGATCATGGTGGCGGTGGCCGCCCCCACGCTGGTGCAGCTGGGCGTGCAGCCCATCGCGGCGCACTTCTTCGTGTTCTATTTCGGCATCCTGGCGGACATCACGCCACCGGTGGCGCTGGCGGCGTATGCGGCGGCCGGGATGGCGGGCAGCGATCCGTTCAAGACCGGCAACACGGCCTTCAGGCTGGGCATCACCAAGCTGATCGTGCCCTTCGTGTTCGTGTTCTCGCCGTCGTTGCTGATTTCGGTGCAGGGCTTCACCTGGTACGACTTCTTCGTAACGCTGTTCGGCTGCATGGTCGGCCTGGTGCTGCTGTCGGCCGCTTTCTCGCGTTACATGCTGGTGGGCATGAAGAGCTGGGAACGCTGGCTGTGCACCATCGGCGCCTTGCTGACGATCCTGCCGGGCCTGACCAGCGGGCTGGTCGGGCTGGCGATCTGCATCCCGGTGTTCATGCGCCAACTGGCGCAGCTGAAGCTGGAAAGCGCCCCCAAGGCCGCCTGACGGAACCAGCCTCCGCACAAAAAGGGGCGGATCTGCGAGACCCGCCCCTTTTTGCTCCGAATCATGAATATTGGCAGCATTTAGGCGGAAAATGTGCGCGTGTTGTCGCAAGGTGACGCCATACAACATTCCACCTTCCCGCCGGTTGCCGGGCTATTTAAATCAGCGTAAAGTAAAATTCATGTTTGCTGGTCTGCCGATCTCCGGGCCGACTGTGCACACAGGCACAAAACTGCGCCATATGTTCGATATCCTGGTTTATCTGTACGAGAATTACTACACGCCGCAAGCCTGTCCTGCGGCCGACGTGCTCGCAAAGCGGCTTGCCGCCGCCGGTTTCGAGCACGAAGACATCGACGACGCCCTAGGCTGGCTCTACGGCCTGGCCGAAACCACCGAACGCTGCGTCGATCTCGCCCAGGCGCCCGCCACCGGCACCCGGATCTACACCGACAACGAATACCAGCAGCTCGGCACCGAATCCATCGGCTTCATCGCCTTCCTGGAATCGGCCGGCGTGCTACCCGCGCCCTTGCGCGAAATCGTCATCGACCGGGGCCTGGCTTCGCCGGAAACGCCCGTGCCGCTGTCCAAGATCAAGATCATCGCCCTCATGGTTCTCTGGAGCCAG
>LNAP01002277.1_pt1 | contig 34524 bp, 29 predicted proteins | sample 602601 | NCBI WGS metagenome assembly LNAP01 (sample SAMN02440304, study PRJNA202911) | soil metagenome | biome: Subtropical and temperate rainforests or woodlands; isolation source: soil samples (1 kg each in a 20% v/v slurry with milli Q water) were... ...
TTCGGCGCCAGCTCGCCGTGGGCGAGCACATGCTGCACGCAGTCGAAGCGGGCGTGACCGGCACCGCCGGTGGTCAGCGCCACCAATCCGGCACCACGGGCGGCGGCGAAAACGCCGGCGACGAGGCCGTCGAGCGCCGGCAGCAGGGTCGCATGGATGACGAGGATCAGTGTCATTGGCTCAGCCCCGCACCGCCTTGCCGGCAAGGGAGGGCACCGCCTGGAAGGCGTTGCCGAGGTGGGCTCGCATCGCCTCGGCGGCGGCGGCGGCGTCCCCGGCGGCGATAGCGTCGAGAATGGCGAGATGCTCGCGGCACCAGTCGCGCACGCGCCGGCGGTTCACATAGCCGCCGAATTCCAGCAGGCGCCGCAGCCGATTCTGCTGCTGGATCGCCTGGAGCAGGAACACATTGCCGCTGAAACCGGCGATGGTCTCGTGGAAATGCGCGTCGGTGTCGAAAAGCTGGCGGGCATCCACCGAAGCGATGCGGGGGTGGGATTCGAGATAGTGGTGCTGGATGCGCAGCCGCTCCAGCGCCGCCGGGTCGGACCGGAAGGTCGGCAGCAGCAGGCCCTGCGGCTCGAGGATGCGGCGGAAATCGTAGCTGTTCTGAAGGGCGAGGCCGGTGTCGAGCGTCGGCAGGAAGGTCCAGCCGCGGCCGGCATTGCGCTCCAGCAGCCCATCGTCGACGAGCCGCGAGAGCGTGCGCTGAAGGAGAATGCGGTCGACATCGTAGCGCCGGGCGATCTCGGCCTGGGTGAAGGAAACCGGCAGCCGGTCGGCGAGCCGGTCGTTGACGATGTCGGTGTAGAGGTCCTGATCGGCGGTGGAGGGCACTTCGAGGCTGAGGCGGTGCAATTCCTCCGGTGTCGCCTTCAGGAAGAATCCCTGATTGTGCCGCGCTTCCACGACGCCATGCTCGGCGAGCAGCGCCAGCGCCGCGCGCACCGGGGTGCGCGAGACCTGCAGAAGGTCGCCGAGCTGCTGTTCGCGCAGATGGTGACCGACCTCGAACTGGCCGCCGCGGACGGTTTCGAGGATCTGGTTCGCCAGGCGGACCCGGTTCTGACTCGCACTGCGCGCCATAAAGCACCGCGTTTGTATAAAATATGTCGTCTCATACAATAGAGCTTGTCGCCAAGGCAAGCCTGAGTGTCCGTCAGATCGTGATCGCTTCGTTTCAGAAAGCCAGGGGACGGCGGTGGGACTGAATCAAATTCGTTGGCAGTGCTTAATTTTAAGCAGGCATCGTCTATCATTTGTGCAGCGCGGCGTCGGGGTGATGCTTGACAGGGACGGTCGTCCATTTTTGTATAACAGGACTCATTTAGTGCAATCTAGTGCCGATCAACATCACAAGCCTCCAGCCCGCACACAGGGGATTCGCATGTTCCGCAAAGTGATTGCCGCCCTCGTCCTTCCGCTCGGCCTGATGCACGCCGCGTCCGCCGCAGAGCTGCCCAAGACCAGCCTCGTCGAGGCCGGCGCGCTCACCTATGGTGTCGCCGCGACCTTCGCACCGTTCGAGTTTCAGAAGGACGGCAAGCTCGCCGGCTTCGACATCGAGATGATCGAGGCGCTGGGCAAGAAGCTCGGGGCCACACCCAAGCCCATGAACATGGAATTCAAGGGCCTCATCCCGGCATTGCTGGGCAGCCGGATCGATATCATCAACTCGGCGATGTACATGAATCCGGCCCGCGCCGAGCAGGTCGACTTCGTGCCCTACCTCAAGATCGGCAACATGGTGATGGTGCAGGCGGGCAACCCCGCCAAGATCACCGGCCGCGACGACAGCCTGTGTGGCAAGAGCATCGCCGTCACCCTCGGCGGTATTCAGGAGAGCCAGGCCCGCGCCGACGACAAGAACTGCAAGGACAAGGGCCTGCCGGCGGTGAAGGTGCTCACCTTCCCGACCGCCCAGGATTCCGCCCTGAGCCTCGGCCAGGGTCGCGCCGACGCCTATTACGACTCCACCCCCGGCGCGGCGGAAATCCTGCAGAAGATGCCGGGCGCCTTCGAGACCGCGGGCGTCGAGTTCGAGTCCAACACCTCGATCGGCATGGCCACCCGCAAGGGCGACACCGCCATGCAGGAGGCTCTGAAGGCGGCCCTCAAGGAGATCGTCGCCGACGGCACCTATGCGGCGCTGATCAAGAAGTGGAGCCTGCCCGCTTCCGTGTCGATCTTCAACTGATCGTCGCGCCCACCCCGGTGAACGTCAGGCGAAACGCCAGGACCAGGAGAAGACGCGCATGATGTCGTTCGATATCGTCCTCGACTACATCTTCTCGCCCGCCTTCTTCCACGGCGCGGTGCTGACGCTGGTCATCACCGTCACCGCCCTGTTCTTCGGCGTGCTCGCCGGGCTGGTCATCGCTCTGATGCAGGAGACGCGGCTGCGTCCCCTGCAGATATTCACCCTGCTCTATGTCTGGCTGTTCCGCGGCACGCCGGTGCTGTTCCAGATCATCTTCATCTACAACGTGCTGCCTACCTTCGGCATTCGCCTGTCCGCCTTCCTCAGCGCCGTCATCGCGCTGGCGCTGAATGAGGGCGCCTACATGGCCGAGATCCTGCGCTCCGGCCTTGACGCGGTGAAGAAGGGCCAGCGCACCGCCGGCCTCGCCCTCGGGCTGACCACGGCGCAGGTGATGCGCTGGATCGTGCTGTCACAGGCCGCCCGCATCGTGCTGCCACCCATGGGCAACCAGATGATCGGGATGCTGAAGACCAGCGCACTCGTCTCGGTCATCGCGGTGGAGGAACTGCTGCTCGTCGCCAACCAGACCGCCAGCGCTTCCTTCCGCTATCTCGAAGCGCTGACGGCCGCCGGCATCTATTACCTCGCCCTCACCACCCTCTTCATGGTGCTGCAGGCGATGATGGAGCGCAGCCTCGATCCCAAGAAGCACCGTCGCCGCGAGAAGCGTCCGCTGGTCGACCGGCTGCTGCTCGCCACGGAGAGCGCCGATGTCCGCTGATGCCTCCCAGTCGCGCACACCGCCGCTGCTCGAGATAATCGGCATCGACAAGTATTTCGGTAGCTTCCACGCGCTGAAGGGTTGCTCACTGGACGTCGCCCGCAGCGAGACCGTGGTGCTGATCGGCCCGTCGGGTTCGGGCAAGTCGACGCTGCTGCGCTGCGTGAACCTGCTGGAGCCGGCCGATGGCGGCGACATCTTCTTCGAAGGTGCGAACATCTCACGCGACCTCAAGAACGCTCCCCGCATTCGCCGAGATATCGGCATGGTGTTCCAGAATTTCGAGCTGTTCCAGCACCTGTCGGCCGCGGAGAACATCATGCTCGCGCCGATGAAGGCGCGCGGCCTGTCCCGTACCGACGCGCATGACCTCGCGCTCGAACTGCTTGGCAAGGTCCGCATCCCCGACAAGGCGGACGCCTTCCCCGACGAGCTTTCCGGCGGCCAGCAGCAGCGCGTCGCCATTGCCCGCGCGCTCGCCATGAAGCCGAAGCTTATGCTCTATGACGAGCCGACCTCGGCGCTCGATCCGGAGATGATCCGCGAAGTGCTCGACGTCATGGCCGAGCTTTCGGCCGAGGGCATGACCAGCCTGGTGGTCACCCATGAGATGGGCTTCGCCCGCCGGGCCGCCGACAAGATCGTGTTCATGGAGAACGGGCAGATCGTCGAGACCGCGCGCAGCGAGGCCTTCTTCAGTGGCGCGGTCAACGAGCGCGCGCGCCATTTCCTCGACCAGATCCTCCACTGACGAGTGCCCAGCATGTTCACCCCAGCCGCCCTCGACGCTGCCCGCATGAGGCGCGAACTCGCCGATCTCGTCGCCATCCGCAGCGAGAACCCGCCGGGCCGCGAGATCGAGGTTGTCCACTACATCTACGCGCAGCTCGCCCCGCTCGGCTTCGAGATCGCGCTCGACGAGTACAAGCCCGGACGGGTGAATTTCGAAGCCAAGCTCGTGAATGGCCCCGGCCCGGTCTTCGCCTTCAACACCCATATGGATGTGGTGCCGGCGGGGGAGGGGTGGATATCCGACCCCTTCGTGCTGCGCGAGGCGGACGGCAAGCTGTTCGGCCGCGGCGCCTGCGACTGCAAGGGGCCGCTTGCCGCCATGCTGGAGGCGGTGCGCCTCCTGGCGGCGGACCGCGTGAGCTGGTCGGGCACGTTGCTCGCCGTCTTCGTGGCTGATGAGGAGATCGCCAGCGAGGGCGCCAAGCTCTACGCCTCGCGCAAGCCGACAATCGACTTTGCCGTGGTGGGCGAGCCGACGTCCAACTCCGTCTATTCCGCGCATAAAGGGAGCCTCCGCCCGCTGGTGCGGGTGCATGGCGTGCCGGCCCATTCAGGTTCGCCGCATCTTGGCGAGAACGCTATTCTTCGCGCCGGCGAGCTGCTCGCTCTCATTGGCGAGACCCATGAGAACGATGCCCGCCACCGCACCCATCCCCTCGTCGGGGGCGCGAGCCTCACCGTCACCCGTATCCAGGGCGGCCATGCCGACAATGTGCTGCCGGGCGCCTGCGACCTGCTGCTCGACCGCCGGCTCGTGCCTGGCGAGGACGAAGATGCAGTGAAGGCCGACATCGCCGTGCTCCTCGCGCGTGCCCATGAGCGCTTCGGCCTGCGCGCCGAGATCCTTGAGTGGAAGCCGACCACGGGCGGGGCGACCGAGACCGCGCCGGACCGGCCAATCGTGCAGGCGAGCCTTGCCGCCTGCCGTGCCCATGGCGTGGCAGAGGCCGGTCCCTTCGGCTTCCAGGGCGCGTGCGACCTCGTGCATTTCCGCTCCACGGGCGCGGAGGGCGTCGTCATCGGCCCCGGCTCGCTCACTGTTGCCCACAAGGCGGACGAGTTCGTGCCGCTCGACGAGTTCGTCACCTCGGCGCTGATCTATCGCGACGTCGCCAAAACCCTGCTGAGCGCCTGAGCCATGCGGGTCTCGCTGCATCGTGCGCTGCTGACCTATGGCGGGGGGCTGGTGCTCCACACTGCCGCCTCCGGCCGCATCGCCGGGCTGGACACGCTCTATCTGCACCTCGACGACGGCGAGACGGTCGCGGCGGGAGAGGTGCGCCTCAACATCGCCTATCTGAATGGTCTCGACGCGGAGGAGGTTCTGGCCGAGGCGGTGGCGGTGGCCGGGGGGCTAGATTGGCGCATCGACGCCGCGACGCTCATCGCTGAGCCGCCGGCAACCTTGCGCACCGCCTCCGCCCCGGTTCGGATGCTGATCGACGGCGCCCTGCACGACCGCGCGGCCAAACAGGCGGGCCTGCCGCTCGCCCATTATCTCGGCGCGCCGGAGGCTTCAGGCCTCGCCCACCCGACCAACCAGACACTGTTCGTCTCCTCCGACGAGGTGTTCCTGGCACAGGCCGAGGCCTATGTCGTGCGCGGCTTCCGCGATCTCAAGGTGCGCATCGGCGCCAGCGACATCTCGGAGGATCTGAGACGCGTGGCGCTTCTGCGCGAACGCTTCGGCCTTGAGGTAAAGATCGCGGCCGATGCCAATGGCGCCTGGACGGAGGAAGCCGCGCGCGCCAACCTCGACGCACTCGCCGTCTACGACCTTACCTATGTCGAGCAGCCGGTTCCCCCTGGCGACTGGACGGCGCTCGACCGGCTCGCCCGCTCGAGCCCGATTCCGTTGATGCTCGACGAGAGCGTGAAGAGCCTCGACGACGTCGACCGCATCGCCGATTCCGGCAATGGGCTGATGGCCCATCTCAAGCTCGTCAAGCTCGGCGGTCTCAAACCGGCCATGGAGGCGGCGCGCCGGCTCACGCGCGCCGGCGCGCCCTTCATGATCGGCCAGATGAACGAGGGCGGCCTCGCCACCGCCGCGGCCCTGCATGTGGCGCTAGCGACCGGGCCGCGCTTTGCCGAGCTCTACGGCGCCGACGGCCTCACCAACGATCCCGCTCCCGGTCTTTCCTATGCCGATGGCCGCGTCGCCGCCCCGGACGCACCGGGCCTCGGGTTGAATTTCGATGCGAACGACACGCATCTCATCAAGGAGTTCTCGTGACATGACCGCCACTGCCAGTGTGGTTCAGGGACAGGAATCCGCTTTTCCGAAAGCCGAATACGACGCCCGCGTCGCCCACGCGCGGCAGGGGCTGGTCTCCGCCGACCTTGATGCCATGGTCGTCACCGGGCCGGAGAACATCTTCTATCTCACCGGCCAGCAGACGCCCGGCTACTACACCTTCCAGGCGCTGGTGTTGCCGGTGGAAGGCGATCCGGTCTTCGTCATCCGCCAGCTCGAATATTTCAACTTCATCGCCAACACCTTCATCAGCGATGCGGCGGTCTATCAGGACACCGACGACCCGGTGCGCTTCCTCCTCGCGCAGCTTGCGGCCAAGGGGCTGACGGGCAAGCGCGTCGGCATCGACAAGCGCGGCTGGTTCCTGCCCATCGCCACCTATGAGGCGCTCACCGCTGCGCTGGGCACGGTGTACGACGCGGCCGGCGTGGTGGAGACGCTGCGCATGGTGAAGTCGCCGCTGGAGGTTGAGAAGCTCGCCCGCGCCGCCACCTATGTCGACGCTGGCCTGCTGGCCGGCCTTGCCGCCGTGAAGCCGGGCAACACCGAGAACGATCTCGTCGCCGCCATGATGGGCGCGGCGATCGCCGCCGGCTCCGAATATATGGGCATGGAGCCGCTGGTTTCCTCCGGCCCGCGTTCCGGCGTGCCGCACGGCACCTGGAAGCGGCGCGAAATGAAGCCCGGCGATCCGGCCTTCCTGGAAATGGCCGCCTGCCACGACCGCTACCACGCCGCGCTGATGCGCTCGGCCTGGATCGGCACCCCGCCCGCCGAGGCGGTGGAGATGATGAAGGTCTGCCAGGAAGCGCTCACTGTGGCGCTGGAGGCGATAAAGCCGGGCGAGGCCTGCGAGGTGCCGCACATCGCCTGCCAGAAGGTGATCGACGCCGCCGGCTATGCCGACAATTTCCGCAAGCGCCTCGGCTACAGCGTCGGCATCTCCTTCGCGCCCGACTGGGGCGAGGGCGGCATTCTCAGCCTCAATGCCGGGGTGAAGACCGAGCTTCAGCCGGGCATGACCTTCCACCTGCCGCCGGCGCTGCGCATCTATGGCCGCTTCACCGTGGGCGTCAGCGAAACCATCGTCGTCACGGAGACCGGCTGCCGGGTGCTCGGCTCGGTCGACCGCGCGCTTCTCCTGGTCGCGGCCTAAACGCCGACGCCAAAGCTCTGTCGGCGCAGCTTGCCGCCGCATGCCTGAAAGGCTTCTTCCATGAAAGACATCGCCGAAAGCCGTGCGCGTCTCACCGGCATATTCAACATCACCGTCACTCCTTTCGCGGCGGACGGATCCATCGACAAGGTGGGCCTTGCCCGCTCCATGGAGCGGGTGATCGGGCTCGGCTATGACGGCATCCTCATCGGCGGCACCTATGGCGAGTTCCCCGCCATGACCGCCGAGGAGCGCGCCGGGCTGTTCCGCACGGTGATGGACGTGGTCGGCGACCGCGTGCCGGTGATGCTGTGCTCGGCCGGCTCGGATGCGCGCACCGTGCGCGATCTTACGGCACTCGCCGGCGATCTCGGCGGCCTGCCGATGGTGACGCCTCCCTATGTCTCGGAAGTCACCGATGGCCAGATCGTGGCCTTCTTCAAGGACATGGCGCCGCTGTCGAAGACCGGCATCCTCGTCTACAACGCGCCCGGCATCGGCATCACGCTGCAGCCGGACGTGATCGAGCAACTCGCCGATATCGAAGGCGTGGTCGGCATCAAGCAGGGCGACCTGTCGGCGACGCCGATCGACAGGATCGCCAACCGGCTCGGCGGGCGGATCAAGCTGTTCTGCGCCTCCGACCTCGCATTCCTGGGCCCGATGATGGCGGGCTTTGACGGCATCTCCTCCACCAATTCCTGCGCGCTGCCGGAACTGATCCTCACCAGCTACAGGGCACTGGAGGCGGGCGACGCCGACACCGCCCGGGAGTTGCACCGGCTCTGGTATCCGTTCCGCGCGCTCGCGCGAAAGCACGGTCAGCCGCAGATGGTGAAGGCAGCGATGAATTTGCGCGGCTTCGACGGCGGCAGGGTGCGACTGCCGCTTCGGGATATTGAGGGCACGGCGCTCGACGAGGTCGCTGCTATGATGACCGCGCTCTCTACCGATCCGCGTGCCAAGATCACACTGGCGGCCTGAGCGGCATGCTTTTGCACCCCATTTTCCGAGCGATGAAGCCCCGCTCGTCAGCTGTCACAGCGGGCCCATGACATAGGTAGGTAGCCAGGTGGCGATTCCCGGGAAGATGCTCAGAATTACGATGCCGAGCAACATCAGCAGCACATAGGGCACTGACCCGCTCAGCACCTGATGGGCCGGCACCTGAGGCGCTATGGCCTTGACGACGAACAGGTTGAGCCCGACGGGCGGGGTTATGAGGCCGATCTCCATGTTGATGGTCAGGGTAGGGGTCAAAACCCGAGGAGATGATGATCGGGTAGAGCAGCGGCGCCGACATCACGATGATGGCGACCGGCGGCAGGAACATGCCGGTCACCAGCAGGAACAGGTTTATCAGTGCCATCAGCGCCCAGCGATTCACCTCCAGCGACGCGATGGCTGTCGCGATGGTCTGGGTGATGAAGAGCGAGGAGAGGGCGAAGGCAAAAAGCTCCGCCGAGGCCATGATCATCATGATCATGACGCTTTCGCGCAGCGTGGACGAGAAGATGTCGAAGATCGGCTTCGGCTGGAACAGCCGGTACATCACGATGACGACGCCAAGGGTCAGGAAGGCGCCCGCGCCCGCCGCTTCCGATGGCGTCGCGACGCCGCCATAGAGCACATAGAGTGTGCCGAGAATGATGATGAGAAAGGGCGTGACCTTGGGCAGCGCCGCGAGCTTCTGGCCGAAAGAAAAGCGTCTGTCCCGCGTGTCGAAATCGAAGTTCTTGCGGCGGCAGTCGTAGAGCGCCCAGGCCATGAACATCGCTGTGAGCATGAGGCCGGGCATCACGCCCGCCAGGAACAGGCGGCCGATCGAGGTCTCGGTGGCAATGCCGTAGACGATCATCGTCACCGAGGGCGGGATGAGGATGCCGAGAGTCCCACCCGCGCAGATCGAACCCGTGGCGACCGAAGCCGGATAACCCCGCTTCAGCATTTCAGGAATGCCCATCTTGCCGATGGCTGCGCAGGTCGCTGGGCTCGATCCGGTCATGCCGGCGAAAATGGCGCAGGCGCCGATGTTCGACAGCACCAGTCCACCGGGAACCCGATTCAGCCATCGGTCGAGCGCCTCATAGAGATCCCGTCCCGCCGGGGTAGCGGCGACCGCCGCCCCCATCAGCACGAACATCGGAATGGAGACATAGGCGAGGTTGGCGATACCCGCGAACATGGTTTCTGCCAGCACATCGAAGATACCGATGCCGTTCGCCATCAGGAGGCCGCCGATCGCGGTGAGGCCGAGCGCGAAGGCGATAGGCATGCCGGTGGCCAGCAGCACGAACAGCAGGCCGATGATGAGCGCGCCGGAGGAGGTGGGGGATAGGCTCATCACGTGTGCCCCTGGGCTTCATCCGCGCCGCAGAGGCGGCGGATCAATTCGGCGATATATTGGAGCGACAGCAGGGCGAAGCTGACCGGCAGCGGCAGCAGCGGGATCCACAAGGTGATGGCGGCTACCGTCGAGGTGCGCCACTCGTTGACATAGGCCTCGTGGAAGAACATCGCGCTGGCCACGGTCATCATCAGCGCAAACAGAAGGCCGAGGAGCCCGCCGACGATGCCGAGGATGCGCCGGGGGCCGGACGGCAGGGCGATCTCGATGACGTCGACCCCTACATGCCCCCGGGTCATCAGCACATAGGGTGCGCCCAGGAACATCGCGGCGGTGGCCGAGAAGACGACGAAATCGGTCTGCCAGATTGTGGGCGCGCGGAATACGTACCGCAGGAAGATCATCTCGCAGATCACCAGCATCGCCGCGATCAGCATCAGGCCAGCAATGAAGGCTGCCATCTTCGAGATGAGATCGACCGTCCGTAGGAACAGGCTGATCATGGGGATGTTCGCTTTTCAGAGGCACACACGTGGCCGAGGGCCGGTCGCGGCTGCCGCGTGACGGTTTCGGAAGGCCGCCGATCGCTCGCCGGAGCGGACGCTCCGCGGCCCCAAGACAGAAGCCGCGGAGACGATGGCATCACTGAACGGCAAGAGCCTTCTTGATCAGCTCGTCGCCGCCCTTCACCTTCTCGGCGAAGTTCTTGTAGGAGCTTTCCTGCGCGACCTTCAGCCAAGCGTCGTAATCTGAGGCCGACATCTCGACCACCTCGACGCCAGCCTTCTTGTAGGTGTCGATGAGCTTCTGGTCTCCCTTGCGCACTTCCTGCGCAAACCAGGCCTGCGCCTTCTTGCCGGCCTCCAGAATCACCTTCTGCTGCGCTGGATTGAGACGGCCAAATACCTGCTTGGAGATCAGCACCGGCTCATACATGAACCACAGGGCGTTGGCTCCCGGAGCCGTCAGGCACTTCACCTGCTCATAGAGGCGGTAGGAGACGAAGCTTTCGGACGAGGTGTTGGTAGCGTCGAGCACGCCGGTCTGCATGCCGGAATAGATTTCCGACGACGGCATGGAGGCGATGGAGGCACCGGCTGCGGCGAGCATCTGCTCGAAGGCAGGGCCCGCGGCTCGTGTTACCTGCCCCTTGATGCTGTCAGGTCCGGTGATGCAGTCCTTCTTGGAGGCGAACGCGCCCGAGAGCCATGCATCGGCGATGACGATCGCGCCGTTCTTTTCGATGATCTCCTTGATCTCCTGCATGAAGGGAGACTCGTTGAGACGCTCGGCGCGGTCGAAGTTGCGCACCAGGCCCGGCATCAGCGTAGCGGAAAATTGCGGCACGCGGCCCGAGGCGTAGTCGAGCGGGAAGGACGTGAGGTCGAGCTGGCCCTTGGTGATCGCGCCCCACTGCTCGTTGGCCTTGAACAGCGACGAACCGGGGAAGACCTGGATCTTCAGGCCGACATTCGCCGCTTCGACGTCGCGGGCAATCATCTGCACCATCTCGTCCCGGGGATCGCCCTTGCCGCCCGGAAACTGGTGCGAGGCGCGCAGTGTGACGTCCTGCGCATAGGACGAAGTGGCAAATGCCAGGGCGCAGCCTAGGGTCAAAGCGCGCGCAATCAGTCGCGTACCTGTCATGCTATCCTCCTTTTCGGCCGCCTTCTGGCGGGCTGTTGGCGTTTCCTCGGTATTTTCTTGTCGGGCAGTTGATCCGCCCATCTTATCTGGTTGTCCGGTGCCGACCTTAACCTAGGCGCTCCGGCGATAAATATCCCTGTAGCTGTCCCGCAGGACGTTCTTCTGCACCTTGCCCATGGTGTTGCGCGGCAGCTCCTCGACGAAGAACACCCGTTTGGGCTGCTTGAACTTCGCCAAGTGGCCGTCGAGCGCCTGGAGGATGTCCTGCTCCGTGAGGCCCGCATCTTTCCCGGGCACCACCACGGCAGTCACGCCCTCTCCGAAATCGGGATGCGGCACGCCGATGACGGCGCTTTCCACGACGCCCTCGATGGCGTCGATCTCGCCTTCGATCTCCTTGGGATAGACGTTGAAGCCGCCGGTAATGACGAGGTCCTTGCCGCGGCCGACGATGTGAAGATAGCCGCGCGCGTCGATCATGCCGAGATCGCCAGTGATGAAGAACCCGTCGTGGAACTCGCTCGCGGTCTTCTCCGGCATGCGCCAGTAGCCCTTGGTGACGTTCGGGCCCTTCACCTCCACCATGCCGATCTCGCCGGCGGCGAGTTCCGCGCCCGAGTTGGGGTCGGTGATCCGTATGGTGATACCCGGCAGAGGAAAGCCAACCGTGCCGGCGATGCGCTCGCCCTCATAGGGGTTCGAAGTGTTCATGCAGGTCTCGGTCATGCCGTAGCGCTCAAGGATGGCATGGCCCGTCCGCTCGCGGAACGCGCGGTGGGTCTCCGCCAGTAGTGGCGCAGATCCCGAGACGAACAGGCGCATATGCGCCGTCGCCTCGCGGGTCAGACCCGGCTGGTCGAGCAGGCGGGTGTAGAAGGTGGGCACGCCCATCAGGCAGGTCGCCCGGTCCATCAGTTCGATGGCCTCGCACGGGTCAAACTTCGCGCGGAAGAACATGGACGCCCCGCTCAGCAAGACGATATTCACGGCCACGAACAGGCCATGGGTATGGAACAGCGGCAGCGCGTGGATGAGGACGTCCTCGCTGGTGAAGCGCCAGCACTCCTTCAGGGTCAGGGCGTTGGAGAGCAGGTTGCCGTGGCTCAGCATGGCGCCCTTGGCACGTCCGGTGGTGCCCGATGTGTAGAGGATCGCCGCCAGGTCGTCCGGTCCGCGCGGCGCGTCCACAAATGCCGGCGGAAACGCTGCCGCCGCGTCGGTGAGCGAGCCGGCGCCGTTGGCATCCAGCGTTTCGACGCAGAGCACGCCGAGTTCGCTCGCCAGAGCGCGGACTTTGGCCTCGGTCTCCGGGCGACAGACGAACAGCGCCGGTTCAGCATCGGTGAGGAAGTAGCCGACCTCGTTGAGCGTGTAGGCGGTGTTGAGCGGCAGGTAGACCGCGCCCGCCCGCACCGTGGCGAGGTAGAGGGCGAGGCAGGGCCACGACTTTTCTACCTGCACCGCCACGCGGTCGCCGGGCTTCACGCCCCGCGCGACAAGCAGGCCGGCGAGCCGCGCGGAGAGCGCCAGTACCTCGCCATAGCTCACGCTCGACCCGTCCGACAGCAATGCCAATGGCTTGTTGGCAGAAGGGACGGCGGAACGGATGGCGGAAAAGAGATGATTGTCGGACATGACGGCTTTTCAGGTGACAGGAACGAGGGCACGGGAGGCGGCATCGACCTTGAGCAGCTTGCGCACGCTCGCGCTCGTGACGATCTCGCCTTTGCCGGCAAAGGTTTCGTGATTCTTCTCGATGTCGGCCGGAACGTAGCGATAATTCACCATTAGACCGGCTGCCTGGGCGATGCCCTTCGCCGACAGGTCGCCCATCGGATTGATGCGTTCCAGCCGGGCGCCGTTTCCGAGATGGAAACGGGCGACCGGATCGACCGGCGCGCCCTTCGGCGTGCGGGCGGCAAGGAAGTAATAGGCGGCGATCGGCGCGAGGACTGTCGTCAGTTCCTCCCGTACCTCGGCTCTTTCCGCCCAGTCCGGCGCGTCGAGTTTCTCCAGCGCCTTGCGGTCGGCGGTGGAAAGGACCGCGCTCTGTTCCCCCTTGCGTTCGGCGTCCAGCCATTTGCGGAATCCGGGCACTGGCGACAGCGTGACGAAGGTGGTCAGGGACGGAAGCTCGCGCGAGATTTCCTCGAGCACCTGCTTGATGAGGAAATTTCCGAAGGAGACGCCGGCCAGACCTTTCTGGCAGTTGGAGATGGAATAAAAGACGGCCGTCGTGGCCGCCTGAGGCCGCAGCGATTTGCGGGACGGATCGAGGATGGGAAAGATGGCCCCCGGCGTCTCCTTCATCAGCGCCACCTCGACGAAGATCAGAGGCTCGTCGACCAGCGCGGGATGAAAGAAGGCGTAGCAGCGCCGGTCCGGTGAATCGACGCGAGCGCGCAGATCGTCCCAGTCGCGGATGGCGTGAACCGCCTCGTAGCGGATGATCTTCTCCAGCACATTGGCCGGCGTCGACCAGTCGATGCGCTTGAGCACCAGGAAGCCGCGGTTGAACCAGGAGGAGAACAGGTGCGCGAAGTCGCGGTCGACGTCGGCGAGATCGCGCCGGCGTACCATCGCGTCCATGAGCTGCTCGCGCATGCGAACCAGGGAAAGCGTGCCGCCCGGTGCGAGGTTGAAGCGGCGGAAAAGCTCCTGCCGGCGCGGCTCGCTCGCCCTATGCAGGTCGGCGGTCAGCCCGTTGCGCCCGTAGGATTCGAGCGCCGCCGTGAGCCGTTGCGGATCCGGCCCGAACTTCTCGGCAAGCACCTCGAAGAAGGCGATGCTCTCGCCGGTCTTCATATGCGCGTAGCGATCGAGGATGTCCGCCGCCAGGGCGACCCCGGAAGCTTCGCCGCGTCCGGAAAGCAGGGTCTCGCAGCGTTCCGCCAGAGTTTCCACGCGCGTCGCGCCACTGACGCGGTGCGAGCGGTCGAGCAAGGTGCGGCCGCGCTCGGCGATGGAGATCAGCAGGTCCGCCACGAACGAAGTGTTCGACCCCATGGCCATTCCAACCACCTGGATTATCAACGATTGCCGCGCCGAGACGCGGACCCTCATCTACGGCATGACCGGACAATGCCGGCCTATCTGTATTGAATGATGAGGGCTGTGCATCTAAAGTCAACCATCAAGTATACAAGAAAGCGACTCTTGCATTGCAGCATGGAAAATGGCTTTCTTCGCGCGGAGGTATGCCGTGCGTGGTGAACAGACGCCCAGGCTTCGCGAAGCTCTGGAAGAGGATATCGTCGCGGGCCGACTGCGGCCCGGACAAAGGCTTGACGAGGCCAGTCTTGCCGATCGTTTCGGCGTGTCTCGCACGCCGATCCGCGAGGTGCTGATCCAGCTCTCCGCCTCCGGCCTCGTCGAGATGCGGCCCCGGCGGGGAGCGTTTGTAACGCTGCTCGGCCCGCGTGAGCTCGTCGAATCCTTCGAGCTCATGGCGGAGATCGAGGCCTCGTGCGCGCGGCTTGCGGCCCAGCGGCTCGGCCCGGCGGACCGTGCCGCGATCAATCAGGCGCATGTGGCTTGTTGCGAGGCTGCGGCGGCAGGCGACGACGATGCCTACTACCCGGCCAATGCCCAGTTCCACGCGGCGATCTACGCGGCGACCGGCAATCGCGTGCTGCGGGCCGAAGCGATACGGTTGCAGACAGCGCTGCAGCCCTATCGGCGCCTTCAGCTGAAGGTCCCCCGGCGCATAGCGGCGTCGCTCGCCGAGCATGAAGCCATTCTGAAAGCCTTGCTGGAGGGGGACGGCATCAGCGCTGCTGAGCGGATTCGTGCCCACGTGCTGGTGCAGGGGGAACGTTTCATGTCGCTGCTCGCCGCCCTACAGCACGAGGCCGAAACGGCCGATTGACCAGGCGGCCAGCGGGAGTGTGCTCACGTCGGCCGTAAGTGCTGGCCGATCTGAAAGATCCGGCACGGTTTCAATTTCAGGTGCGAATGTTCAGACGCAGATATTTGGGCGGCGACATCTTTCTCGCATCCAGCGAGACGGCACAATCAGCAGCTATGTCGCGCGATATAAGGCTATCGACGGTGTTTGGCGCGCCGATCAGAGCGAAACTGCAAACACGTAGGTGTAAAAATTGCACTGGCTTAAGCGTTATCAGCAAAGTGGCAAAGACCAGCCACCTCCACTGATCACCCTCATGGCCCATGATCCGCGTATATCAACGCGGATCATGGGAGGTTAGGCGCGGACCCCGCGGCAGGGTGAATATTCGCAATGTCTGCTGCGCAGGCAGCCGGGTGCTTGTGGGCCGGCAGCTCCTGCTCAACGTCTCGGAAACACCTGAACCCGAGTGCCGACTGCGTCAGAGCGCGGCGAGTTCGCTGACGAACTTGGTCCGCAGGAACGCGTCAAGCCCCTCGATGCCGCTCTCGGACCCGTAACCCGACTCGTTGACGCCGCCGAACGGCGTCTCCGGCGTCGACACCGCCATATGGTTGACGCCAACGAGGCCGGCGTCGAGCGCTTCCTCGGTACGGGCCGCCAGCGCGCCAGAGCGGGTGAAGACAAAGGAAGCCAGGCCATAGGGCAGGGCGTTCGCTCGCTCGATTACTTCGTCGAAGCTCGAGAACTGCGTGATCGGGGCGATGGGGCCGAAGGGCTCCGTCGACATGATCGCGGCGTCCGCCGGCACGTTGGCCAGAACCGTGGGAGCGAAGAAGTGGCCCTGATTGCCGATGCGCCGGCCGCCGAGCTTGAGTTCGGCGCCCTTGGCGACGGCGTCGTTCACCAGTTCTTCCATGGCCGCCAGCCGCCGTCGGGCGATCATCGGGCCGACCTGGGTGCCGGGCTCAAGGCCGTTGCCGACCTTCAGCACCGAGGCCAACTCGACGAAACGGTCGACGAAGGGTTCGTACAGCGCCTCATGGATGAAGAAGCGGGTCGGCGAGGTGCAGACCTGGCCGGCATTGCGGAACTTGAAGGCCACAAGGGTGCGCGCGGCAAGATCGAGGTCGGCGTCGGCGTGGACGATCACCGGTGCATGACCGCCGAGCTCCATGGTGCAGCGCTTCAGCGTATCGGCCGCCAGCCGCTGGAGCTGCTTGCCGACGGCAGTCGAGCCGGTCAGCGTGACCGCCTTCGGGATCGGCGAGGCGAGCAGGATCTCGCTGACATGGGCCGGCACACCAAAGACAACGTTGAGCACGCCCGCGGGCACGCCGGCTTCCTGGAAGCAGCGGGCCATGGCGACCGCCGTGCCGGGGGTTTCCTCCGCCGGCTTGACGATGATGGAGCAACCCGCGCCCAGAGCCGCAGATATTTTGCGGATGACATTGGAGGCGGGAAAGTTCCACGCCGCGAATGCCGCGACCGGCCCCACCGGCTCCTTCAGCACGATCTGGCGCACATTCGGCATGCGGGCCGGCACGACGCGGCCATAGGCGCGCTTGCCTTCCTCAGCATACCAGCGCGTTGCGTCGGCTGCGAACTGCACCTCCGGCACGGCCTCGGCGAGCGGCTTACCGTTCTCCAGGGTGAGGAGGCGTCCGATGCGCTCCTTGCGCGCCTCGATGAGCTCGGCCGCCTTCATCATGATGACGTAGCGTGCCTGTGCCGTCATCGCCTTCCACACCTTGAAGCCGCGCTGGGCGGCGTCGAGAGCGCGGGCGAGGTCGGCATCGGAGGCGTGCGGCACGGTGCCGAGCGCCTCGCCTGTCGCCGGGTTCTCCAGAACTTCGCTCTCGCCGGTGGAGCCCTGGCACCATTCGCCGTCGATCAGTAGTTCGATCTTCTCGTCGTAAAGCGCGGATACGCTCATCGTCATCTCCTGAAGGCCCGGGGAGCGGGCTGTTTATGGGTCGTCAGCGGCAGAGGAAGCCGTCCGGCAGCGGATCGCCTGCCGCGAGTACGAAGCGGTGTTCGCCGGTTATGTGGGCGAGGCCCACGATGTGCGGGCGGATGGCATCGGGGCGCCCCTCGATCGCCATCGGCGTGGCGATGAAATCGACATCGAGAATGTTGCGGGTGCGGATGGACTGCCCCATCGCGATCTCGCCGCGGGCGACCAACTGCGCGAGGCGGGCCGACGAGCCGGTGCCGCATGGCGAGCGGTCGAATTTGTTGGCCTCCAGCACCACGAGCTGGCGACTGACGAGGCCGTCATTGTCCCTTTGCGTCTCGTAGAACAGGATACTGTCGATGGGCTCAACCGCGCCCGGCACGTCGCCACCGGCGATCATCGCATTGAGCCGCGCCTTCAGCGCCGCGCCGGTCGCCATTGCATGGGAAACGCCGCTCGGCTCCAGGCCAATACCGGCCGCCGCCGCCGGAACAAGGCCGTACCAGTTGCCGCCCCAGACGACATCGGCCGCCACGGCCAGCTCACCGGTGGAGATCGTGACGTCCGTCGCGGCAACCCGCGCCGGCACATTCTCGAACGTCACCGATGCGACAGCGCCATTGCGACGGGTAACATGCACGGTGATGATGCCCGCCGGCACCTCCAGCGTGAAGGTTGAGGATGCCTGGTCGGAAGGGCCGATCAGTCCCATGTGATCGAGCGTCACCGCCAGGCCGATGGTCGCGTGGCCGCACATCTCCAGATACTTGTAGCTGCCGAGAAAGAACGCGCCGAAATTGGCAACACGGCTCTCGGTCATCACCACTCCCACCATCGCGGCATGACCACGCGGTTCGTGCAGCAGGAACGTGCGCAGAGCGTCAAAGCGGGTACCGAAATCATCGCGCCGGGCGGCAACGCTGTCGCCGGTGAGGGTCGGAACGCCGCCGGTGACGACGCGCGTCGGGTGGCCGGCGGTATGACTGTCGATGGTGGTGATCCAGCGCCGGGTGGCCATCGCATCGCCCCTCTCAGTGGCCGGCCTTGATGGCGTCGGCGATCTTCTCGCCGGCCATCACGGTGGTGAGCATGGTGTTGGCGCTGATGACCGAGGGCATGATCGAGGCATCGACCACGCGAAGACCCTCCACACCGATGACACGGGCATCCTTGTCGACCACGGCATGCTTCTGGTCCGCCCGGCCCATGCGGCACGTGCCGGAGGCGTGCCAGCTGCCGCAGGCATTCTCCTTGATCCAGTCGCGCAGCGCCTGTTTGTCCCCCATCATCTCGCGCGCTTTCAGGCCCGGCGTGATGACCTTCTCGATCATCAGCCGTCGCGACAACGGGCCCGTACCCATGATGCCGGCGGCCATCAACGTCATGAACCAGTTGGTGCGGCTCACCGCGCCGAGCTTGCGTACCCGCTCCGAGAAGGTCGCGGGAAAGATGTTCTCGATCACGCCGTCCATCGCCGGGTCGTTCACCACGCTCCACAGCCGGTGCATGCCGTCCTCGAGACGCATGAGGTCGCGCTCGTCAGAAAGCTGGCGGAAGTTGATGAACGGCGAGGTTTCCGCTGCCGCGCCGGCGAGACGGACCTCGCCAGTCGAATAGGGCCGGTTGACGCAGACGAGGATGGAAGCCAACCGCCGGCCCAGCGGGTGCCAGGCCGCGCGGTTGGAGGGCAGCACGAACATGTCGCCCGGCGTCGTGTCGGGCAGGCCGGAAGTGTACCGGTAGCCGAGTTGGATGTGACGGCGTTGGGTCGGGGGCAGGCGGGCCGGCTTCGGTAGATAGGCCGCGAACGCGACCATCGGGTGGTCCTGCAGATTCTGCCCGACGCCGGGCCGGTCGGCGCGGACGTTGATGCCGAACGCCTTCAGGTGCTCGGCCGGGCCGATGCCGGCGCGCATCAACTGCACGGGGGTCTGCAAGGCGCCGGTCGAGAGGATCACCTCGCGCGCCCGCATCGTCATCGGTCCCTTTGGGCCGACAGCCTCGATGCCGACGACGCGGTTGCCCTCGAACAGAAGCTCCTTGAGCTCGGTTTGCGGCAGAATGGTCAGGTTCGGCCGGGCGCGCACCTCACGGGTGAGGTAGGCGCGAGCGGTTGAGACGCGCTTGCCGTCGACGTTGTTGATCGTCATCGGGAAGTAGCCGTCGTCGAACACGCCGTTATGGTCAGCGATGTTTCGCGCACCCTGCTTGTCGAGGACCTTGGCCACCGTTTTGGCGAAGGGCGACCAGTCCTTCTCCGGAATACGGCGCAGCGGCAGCGGGCCATGGCTGCCGTGAAGCTGGCTGTCGCCGAAATCGAGATCCGTCTCGAGCTTGCGGAAATAGGGCAGGACATCGTCCCAGCCCCAGCCTTCCGCGCCGTCCTGGCGCCACTGATCATAGTCCCATGGCACACCGCGGAAGGCGAACTGGCCATTGATGGAGGTGCCGCCGCCCATCACCTTGGCCTGCTCGTAGCGCCGCCCCTCGGCACCCGGCTGCGGATCGGTGAGGTGAACCTTGAGGTTCTGCCAGTGATAGAAGCGGTTGAAATACGCGACGATCGGATAGGCATCGAGCGTATCGGCCGGCTCGGCGCCGGGCGGGGTGTCCGGACCGGCCTCCACCAGCGCGATCCGGAGATTGGACGCTTCGGAAAGCCGGCTGGCCAGCACGGCGCCTGCGGCGCCGCCGCCGACAACGATATAGTCGTATGTATGTTCAGACATTTTTCTGTCAGCCGTGATTGAGCCAGATGGTCTTGAAGCGCACGAAGCCCTCAAGCCCGGCGCGGCCCATCTCCTTGCCGAAACCGGAGCCGCCAAAGCCGCCCTGCGGGGTCGCGAAGTCGGGCTGGCGGCCATGGCCGTTGACCCACACCGTGCCGGCGTTGAGGCGGCCGGGCAGCGCCATCGCCTTGGCGGCACTGGTGGTGTAGAGGCTCGCGGCGAGCGCGTAGGTGGGATGGTTGGCCATGGCGACGGCCTCGTCCTCATCGTCATACGCATAGACCGAGAGGACGGGGCCGAAGAATTCCTCGCGGAAGCCGATGGAACTGTTGGGGACGCCGGAGAGCACGGTCGGTTCGAAATAGGCTCCCCGGTTGATGCCGGCATAGCGAGTGCCGCCGGTCAACACCCTGGCGCCGTCCGCGACCGTTTCTTCAACCATGCGGTCGATGCGCGCGGCCTGCCTTTCGCTGATGATCGGTGGCAGCGTGGCCCGGCTGTCCCATGTCGGGCCGGGAACCCGGGCCTGCGCGAGGGACACGATACGGTCCGTCAACTCGTCGAGCAGCCGGCGCGGTGCGATGAGTCGCGTTCCGGCGGTGCAGACCTGTCCGGCATTGGCGAGGAAGCCGCCAGCGATGGCCGCGGCGAGAGCCTCCAGATCATGGTCGTCGTCCATGACGAGCTGGGGGGTTTTGCCGCCGAGTTCCAGCGTCAATGGCTTGGTGCCTGTCTGGGCCGCATCGGCCATCACGCGCGCGCCCGTCGCGGACGAACCGGTGAAGGTGATCTTGCCGATGAGAGGGTGGCGCACCAGGGCGGAGCCGGTCTCGCCCGCCCCCTGCACCACGTTGAACAGGCCCGCCGGGAGACCCGCCTCGATTGCCAGTTCGGCGATCATCACTGCCGAGGATGGGGTGAGTTCGGAGGGCTTCAGCACCACGGCATTGCCGGTGACCAGTGCCGGGGCGGATTTCCAGATCGCGTTGATGGCCGGGAAGTTGAACGGCGCGATCGAGGCGATGACGCCGTAGGGCTCGGGCTTCAGGAAGGTGGTCCCGCTATTGGCGCCGGCGACCAGCGTGCCCTCGATCTTGTCGGCCCATTCGGCGAAGTAGCGCACGGCGCCTGCCGCCCGAACGAGGTCGCGGGTGATGACATCGGCAATCGGCCGGGTCGTCGTCGCCGCTTCCAGCCGGCCGAGCTCGGTGCGCCGGGCGTCGATGAGATCAGCCCACGCCTTCAGCACCCGCGCCCGCTCGGTTGGCGTGGCGGTGGCCCAGCCGGATGCGGTGCGGGTGGCGGCGGCAAGGCTTACCGCCTCGTCCACCAGCGCCGCATCCGCCGCCCGGATGGCACCGATCACCGCCCCGTCGGAGGGACGCACCAGCGCAATCTCAGCGCCATCGCCGGCGTGTCGCCGGCCGCCGATCAGATGGTCGGTCAGGGCGGTGACGTCGGTCGGGTCGAAATCGTGGGACATGCTGCCCTCTCCTGGAACTCGGATACTCAGACGCCCGTCAGGCGGAAGCCCTGCTGGAAGGGATCATGCGGATCGAGGAAGAAGTTGAAGCTGCCGGTGAGGTAGGCCGAGCCGGTGACGGTGCAGCGGATGGCCGGCAGATCGCCGACCGCATCCTCGCCGTGGATTTCGCCACGGAATACCGTGTCGAGAATGCCGGCATGGCGGAAGGTGTCACCGACCTTCAGCTCGCCCTTGCCGTGAAGCATCGCCATGCGCGAGGCGGTGCCGGTACCGCAGGGCGAGCGGTCGATCACCGTCGGCGGACAGACGACGACGTTCTTGCCGTCGAAGCGCGCGCCGTCGCCATCGCCGATGATCTCGATCTGGTAGATCTCGTTCACATGCGCGAGCGTGGGATGCTGGACGGGAATGTCCTTCAACCCGGCGCGCAGCTCGGCAGCCGCGCTCACCAGCGCCCAGGCATTGTCCGTGGTCAGATCGAGACCGAGATCCGAACCCTTGACGATGAGGTAGAAGTCGCCGCCGAAGGCGATGTCGGCGCGCACCTTGCCGAAGCTCCTTGTCTCCACCATCACGTCGCGGCGATAGAGGAAGCTGAGCGGCATCTCGAGGGTGACGGAGACGGCGCGGCCGTTTTCCACCTTTACCCGCGCCGGTACCACGCCAGCCGGCGTATCGAGCCGGACCAGCGTCTCGCCTTCCTGCGCGGTGATGTAGCCGGCCTCCACCGCGATGGTGGCGACCGCCATGGCGCAGTGGCCGCACATCGGCGGGTAGGTGTCCGGCTCAAGAATGAGCATGCCGATATCGGCATCCGGCGAGCAGGCCTCGGTCAGCACCGCGGCCGGCATGTTGAACGAGCCGCGCGGCTCGAACAGCACGAGCTGGCGAAGCCAGTCGCGGGACATCAAGTCGGCACGCTTCTCCACCATGGTCTTGCCGCGGATCGGACCGAAGCCGGAGGTGATGAGGCGCAGCGGACAGCCGGCGGTGTGGGAATCAATGCCCTGGATGATACGGGTCGAGCGCATGGATCACGCAATCTTCTTGATGGTGGCGGCGACGTCGGCGTCAGCGAGGATCTTGGCGACGCTGGCCATCTGGGCGTCGGTGAAAGGCAGCAGCGGCTCGCGCGGAATGCCGACGGGCTGACCCAGGCTGTTCATCGCCGCCTTGATGCCGGCGTAGAAGCTGCCGGTCTTGAAGCAGCGATAGATGGCGAAGAGCGCCGGCTCCAGCGCATCGGCCGTTGCGGAATCGCCGGCGGTACAGGCGTCGAAATAGCGGCGGACAAGGCGACCGGAGAGCTGGTGGGCCATGGCCACGACGCCGACGACACCGAGCGGCAGGGACGCGCGGATCATGGTCTCGTAGCCGACGAAGACGGCCAGCTCGCCCTTTACCTTCTGGCAGAGTTCGGCCACCTGCTGGATGTCAGCTGAGGAATCCTTGACGGCGACCACGTTCGGCAGCTCGGCGAGCCTGGCGACGAGATCGGGCGTGATGTTCACGCCGATGCGCGCCGGGCTGTTGTAGAGCATCACCGGCAGGCCGGTCGCGCCGCAGATGCGGCGGTAGAAATGCTCGGCCTCGCGCAGGTCCGGCTTCGCATAGATCGGCGGCAAAGCGAGGATGCCGTCGCAGCCGGCCGTCTCGGCCGCCTTTGTCAGTTGCAGCACCACATCGGTATGCAGGTCGGAGACGCCCGCCAGAACCGGCACGCGACCGGCGGCAACCTTCACCGTGGCTTCGAACAGCTTCACGCGTTCGTCCACGCTCATCGCATAGAATTCGCCGGTGCTGCCGCACACGATGAGGCCGTCCGCGCCATTGGCGATATTGGCCTCGGCGAGCGCCTCGAAGCGGGGGAAGTCGACCGGCCCTTCGGGCAGGAATGGGGTGATCAGGACACTGTGAATGCCCTGCCAGTTGGTCTTCGTCATGTCTGTTCTCAGCGGTTGCAGCGTGATGTTGGGCAGTGACAGCCCGTGGCGCGGTCGGCAGGGAGTCGAAGAAGCGCGAAAAAGGCGTGTCTTTTCAGAGATGTGCGGCCCTGTGGGGCCTCGGGTCAGGTTGAGAGTAGCGGTCGCATGAGTTCGGCCGTTGCGTGGAAGCGATTGACGAAGGTGCGAACCCGCTCGTTTTCCGGGTGGAGCAGCACCTCCTGCGGGGTGCCCTGCGCGGCGATGGCGCCCTGGTCCAGGAACACCACGCGCGTGGCGACCTCCAGTGCAAAGCCGAGCTCGTGGGTGACCACCAGCATCGTCATGCCCTCGCGGGCGAGGGCGATCATGGTGTTCAGCACCTCGCCGACGAGTTCCGGGTCGAGCGCGGAGGTCGGCTCGTCGAAGAGCATCAGCGCGGGGCGCATGTTGAGGGCGCGGGCGATGGAGACGCGCTGCTTCTGGCCGCCGGAAAGACGGGTCGGCATGCGGTCCGCGAAGTCGGCCATGCCAACTTTCGCCAGCAGGTCCATCGCCCGTTCGCGGTTGGTCTTGTCGTCCTCTCCCAGCACGGTGCGCGGCCCCTCCATGACATTGGCGAGAACGTTCATGTGCGGAAAGAGGTTGAACTGCTGGAACACCATCCCGACGCGGCTACGCATCGCCGAGACGTCCCGACCCTTGAGGTGGGCGTTGTCGCGTCCGTCCGGCGAACGGTCGAAGATCGGCTTGCCACTGATAGCGATGCGGCCCGAGGTGGGCTGATCGAGCAGGTTGACGCAGCGCAACAGGGTGGTCTTGCCCGAGCCGGAGGAGCCGAGCAACGCCACCACCTCGCCGGGGCGCACGTCGAGGTCGATACCCTTAAGCACCTCATGCGAGCCGAAGCATTTGCGAATGTTGCGGAGTTCGACGAGCGGCGCCACGGTGGACTGAACGGGGGTCATCTCTCTTGCCCTTGTCATCGGTTGCGCAACTCAAGCCGGCGGGCGATGTAGTTGGACGGCACCAGTATAGCGAGGAAGATAATGCCGACCGCGGTGTAGACCTCCATCGGCCGGTAGGTGAAAGACGAGATGTAGCTCGCCTGGTAGAGCAGGTCGGGAATAGTGATGACCGAGAGTAGCGTGGTGTTCTTCATCTGGATGATCGTCTGCCCGGCAAGGGGAGGGATCATCTGGCGGAATGCCTGCGGCAGGATGATACGGCGCATCGCCTGCCAGGAGCGCATGCCGAGTGCCTTGGCGGCGTCGGCCTGTCCGTGGTCGAGCGACTGGATGCCCGCGCGCAGTATTTCGGCATAATAGGCGGCGCCATACAGGCTCAGGGCGAGGATGCCCGCCGTCTCCCGCCCGATCTTGATGCCGGCGAAGATCGGCAGGGCGTAGTAGCTCCACAACAACCAGACCAGCAGCGGAACGTTGCGGAAAAACTCGACGAAGAGCATTCCGGTGACGCGCAGGGTACGCAATGGAGAGAGTTGCGCGAGCGCGACCAGAAGGCCGATGACGAGCCCGAGCACGCAGGTGATCACCGTATAGCGCAGGGTGATGAGCAGCCCCCAGCCGAGCAGGTCGACGTTCTGGGTAATAACCGACCAATCGAACACGGCGTTTGCGACCTTCTGGATGGAGCGGAAGGAAGGGCCGGGCGCTGCGGTCTCGCGTGCGGCGCCCGGCCCGTCGACGTCAGAAGCTGAACTCGGGCGGCAGCATCGACAGGTCGATGCCGTGCTTTTCGAAGGCCTGCTGCAGCTTGCCCTGAGCCAGGCCGAGGGCGCGCTGCTGGTTCACCCAGTTGGTGAGCCAGTTCTCGTAGCCCTCATTACCCTCTTCGCGACGCACGCCGATGGTGGCGGGGTTGCGCAGCATGGGAGTCGGCAGGGTGATCTGCCCCTTGATCTGCTTGGCGATCTCGACGGCATCGAAGATGGCGACGATCATGACATCGGCGCGGTCGGACTGCAGTTCCATCACGCCGAGCGGACGGTCCTCGACCGGGGTGATGGTGGCCTTGGGGGTAAGCGCTTCCGCAACGACCTGCATGGTGCCGCCCTTCTGGACGACGATGCGAACCGACGGGTCGTTGAGTTCCTTCCAGGTCTTTTTGGTGAAGCCGGGCTTGGTGACGATCGCCCAGGCATCCGTGAACAGCGGAACACTGAGATAGTCGACCACGAGGCCACGCTTCGGATTGGGATTGAGACCGAAGGCGATGTCGATCTTGTTGGCCTGGAAGTCGGCGGCGAGGTTGCCCCAGGTGGTCTCGACCGGAACCGCCTTGACGCCGAGGACGGTGGCGATGTCGTTCGCCCAATCCATATAGAAACCGCCCCAGGCGCCGGTATTTCTGTCGCGGATGTAGCCGGGCTCTTCGCCCACCATCACCGGGACACGCAATTCACCGCTCTTGCGGATGCGATCCAGCACGAGATTGGGGTCGGCGGCGTCGGCCTGGAAGCTCGACAGCGCCATGATCACGAAAGCGGCCACCGCCATGACGAGGCGATTAAGGGAGAAGCGGGCCGTCGAATGCGGCCGGACAGGTGCGAGGCTGAGCATCGGTGTTCCCTTGGTTCTCTGTTTATTGGGGTTCGAGGGGTGGACTGATTGAATCCGGTAGGTCGCCTATCGAAGGAAGCCACCGCCCAAGGGATCGCCCGCTTCTTGGATAAGCGTGGCTATGCCCTTGAGATGCGCGCGTCCCGTGATCCGACTGGTGACGGCCACGGCACCTCCGGTGCCGTGGGTCGCAGCCGTGACCTCGCCTGTGAGCCGGCCGCCGAAAAGGCTGACGGCTTCGAACCGTGTGCCGGGCGCCGCCTTGCCCCGGGCCACGTTCAGCGCCATGAGACAGGCGAGGCCGGCAACGCCCGGCGAACGGTCGAACTTCTGGCGATCGATCGCCAGAAACTGGCGCACGACGCCTGTCTCGTCCGATCCATAAAAAAGGACGGACTCGATAGCGGGCTGCGATCCATATCGGCGCGGCAGGGAGTCGTTGAGCTGGCTGCGCAGCAACGCACCGATAGAGAGCAGCCCATCGATTTCGCTTGCCGCGAGCACGAGACCTGCGGCATCGGCATCGACCAGTGCACAGCCGCCGCCGCACAGCACGATAGCCACGTCGAGCGTGGTTTCGTCGAGCACGACGGTGCGCCCCGGTTCGACGACAATGGCTGGCGGCATCTCAAGGGCAATCGCCTCGGCATCACCCTCAACACCGACATGGACGGTGAGGATGCCGTCCGGCACCTCGATGGTGAAACGGGGATGATGGGAGAGGCGGCCGAGCGCACGCAGCGCGGCCGTGTAGCCCATCACCGCATGGCCGCAGAAGCCCGGGTAACCGTAGGATGAAATGAAGAAGGCACCGAAATCAGCGGCCGTGGATGAAACCGGCACGAGACCGAAGGCACCAGAATGGCCACGCGGCTCGTGCAGCAGCATGGGACGCAGGGCATCATAGTGTTCGGCAAACTGGCGGGCCTTGCCGGCAACGCTATCGGCATCGAGCCCTTTCAAGGGCTCGATCAGGATGTGGGTCGGGTGGCCTTCGGTGTGCATCTCGATCATGCGGAAGGTGCGCGCGCCTTCGGGCAGCTCAAGGCTTAGCGCGCCCTCACCGATGCCCTCTCCGAGCCCTGCACCCAGGCCGAGGCGGCGATCGCTTTTCTCGAAGCTCATGGCCGACAGGCGGTTGCTGTCGGTGTTGATCCAGAGAATTTTCGCCGGCACCGTCCCGTTATTGCGCCAGCGATGGGCAATGCGGCTGTTGAAATAGGCCCCGTCGCCGGCGCCCAGCACCTCAGTGTCGCGATCGGCGAGCGCCAGCTCAAGCGAGCCCTCCAGAAGATAGATGAGCTCTTCGCCCTCATGGGCATAGAAGCCGTCGCTCTCCCGGTCCGGATCGATCGTCCAGACCTCGGCGTCCATCAGGCGCTGGGAAACGGTAAGTTGCTCGATGGTGACGCCCGGTCCGAAGGAGCCGACGATGCGGCCCTGACCCTGACGGACCACCGGAAAATCACGCCCCGTGGTGCCGCCGAGAAGCTCGGCGAGCGTACGGCCGAAGACTTCGGCGAGGGCGTTCAGCCGCGCCGGCGACAGAAACGCGACCCCGCGCTCGAACATGCTCAGATGCGACGTGGCAATGTCGGTGCGCTCGGAAAGCTCGCGTAGCGAGAGACCGGCCTCGTGCCTCAGACTGCGCACACGCGCGCCCAGATTGTTGAAGGCAACGACGGAGGCGGCGCTCTCCTCGTCAGCCGACGGATCGGCGACCTCATCCTCGCTGTCGAGCATGCGACGAATGACCGAGAGGCTCTGTCCATCGACCCGACGCATGCGGTCGATGCGCCGCACACGATCAATATGCCCCGCGCCATAGGAGCGGTGTCCGCTGTCGGACTTGTGGGGTGACAACAGTCCCTGGGTTTCCCAGGATCGAAGCGTGGACACAGGAATCCCTGTGACCTTGGCCACGTGCCCGATGGAAAACGGAAAGCGATTATCGGCTGTTTTGATCATCTAAAATCTATATACGATTTGTAGAAATAATGAACATATGCTTATTGAACGGGTCAACGTGCCTTGTGGCAGAGCTGCGATTTTTCGCCCGTGAGGACTGGCGGGCGAAGTCGTTAGGGAGCTTTTGGAGAGATCGACCGACCGATCAAACGCGCGCGCCAAAGGGGCGCCCTGTAATGACGTTCCAAGGGCATGCTTATCAGGCCGCTCTCGACCGCCGCGCAGGGCCGTTTCAACTCGACCCCGGCTTACCGAAGGACAGCATCGCCAAACTCGCACTCATCGCAACCAGGAATATGCCGATGCCGAGCACGCGCATGCCGGTCGCCGGCCGTTCGACCGCAGCGCTATCCAGGACATAGCTAGCGAAGCGCGAGTCGAGCACCTCGACAGCGGGATCAGGATATCGTTCGCTGGGTTGTCACATGGGTCGGCGCTTCCGCAGATGGTCGTCATCATCATTCTTGGGACATACGGCGCCTTCATTGAGGCACCGTCCCGCCTCGTGACGGGCCTCTTCCGTCACGCCGCCGATATGCGGCGACAGCACGACGTTATCCAACGCCCAGAGCGGATTGTCAGGCGCCGGGGGCCCTGGCGGGAAGGTGTCGAGCCCGGCTCCGCCAATGGTGCCCGCCTTCAGTGCCTCGATCAGCGCCGACTCGTCCACCACCTCGCCGCGTGTGGTGTTGATGAGCAGCGCGTGTGGGGGCGCCAGTTGGCCACGTTCATGTCGGCCGATGTCGATTCTTGATGCGAAGTTGTCCAAATTGTCGATGGAGACAGCATGCTGATCGCTTACCACCACTATAGGACACGAATGTCGATTCCAGTCTTAGACCATCACAACCGCTAAGGTTCACGATCACTTGAAGCATGGCGGACAATGTCTTCGATACACTGCCGACCCTATGCTCGAAGCCAACGAGTGCGCGCGGCAGGTCGGATAGTCATCTGTTGGCGTAACTCGGACTTGCTTGCAGCGTTTCCGGATGGATGACTCTATTGGTGCCGGGCTGACCATAAGGGCGAGCCGCGCGCATCGTTCAATGCAGTTTCAGGACGCTGCGCGCGGTCGCCGCATTGGTCACCAGTATGTTGGCGTAGCCGCCCTTCAGCATGCCGGCGATCGCCTCGACCTTCTCCGAGCCGCCGCCGATGCAGATGCGCTCCGGCACCTTGAGAAAATCCTCGAGCGGCATGACGATGTGGCGGGCATCGATCTCGGTCAGCACCGGATTGCCCTCCGGGTCGAAGAAGTAGCCGGAGACGAAGCCGATCGCGCCGCGGCGCTGATATTCGGCGAGGACCGGCTCGGACATGAAGCCGCTGTCCTTGAGCAGTGTCTCGCTTCCGACATGGGTAACGCCGAACAGCGTCTTGGTGCAGGTGCGCAAAAGCTTGAAATGCTGCTCGATGATCGGCTCCTCCATGAGGAGCTGCTTCATCTTCGCACTGGAGACGATGCCGGGCGCGTGCAGGTTGATGCAGCGCCCGCCCACGCGGATGGCGATGTTCGAGGTGCACAGCTCGGGCGAGAAATCATAGGTGGCGATCGAGCTGCCTGTGACCTGCGCGATGGAGGCACCCGGCAGGTGCAATGGCACGAGCGCCTTCGACAGCGACATGACGGTCCGGCCCCAGGCGACGCCCAGCACGTCCTCTCCGGTCAGGCGCTGTTCGAGGAGCCGCGCGCCGAACCGGCCGATCCGGTCGTGCAGCGGCTCGTCCGCGCCCTCGTCGGGAATGATAAAGCATTCATCGATGCCCGTGGCGGCCTCGATGTCCCGCGCCAGGCTGACGCGCTCCATGCGTGCGGGATCGATCTTGATGTTGACGACCCCTTCGTCCCGCGCACGCTGCAGCAGATTGAAGACCGAGGCGCGCGACACGCCAAGCCTCTCGGCGATGTCATCCTGCTTGAGGCCCTCTTCATAATAGAGCCATGCCGCCCACAGCACCGGATCGAGGCCGAACTCCGCGGGAACGGCGGGTTGGCGTCGTGGCCGGCGCAGTTGGGTTTCATGTGGCTCGCCCATGCGGACCCCCTCGCTCGTCGCGTCGTACGCTGCCACCCCCAGCGGGTGGTTTCGGTACCGCGACTCCCTTCGCTGTTCTAGCGGATTTCTCTTCTTTCGGCACTCTCGATGCATTTGTCAGGCGCTCGTGAAAAACGACATTGACAAACGTCATTAGTAATTGAAATATGCCATCAACAAGACAAGAGATGTCCCTGGGAGGGAATACCGGCATGAATCGCCCCGTGATGGTGCGCGAGAGCGAACGCGCGCCCTGGACCTGGCTTATCGACGATGTGATCGCCGGACGGTGGATCAGTCCCGATACCGGTCATCCCGCCGAAGTGCCTTTCGCCTGCGTGGTGATCGCCGATGATCTGGTCGGCGCGCACGCCGATCTCGTCCGCCGCAACATGCCGGCGACGAGTTATGCAGTGGTCGCTGATCCCGATACCTGGGAAGCGCAGGGCGCTGCCGTCGCCGCCGCCCTCGGAGCCTCCGCGCTCAGCGTGGTCCTCGACCATCCCCATGCCGACGAGGCGCAGGTCGCCGCCCTGCAGGAGAAGACGCGCGGCGCCGATGCGCTGGTCGCGGTGGGCTCCGGCACCATCAACGACCTGTGCAAATACGCGACCGCGAAGGATGGCCGACCCTATTGCGTGTTCGGCACCGCACCTTCGATGAACGGCTACACCTCGACGACAGCGTCGATCACCCTGGCTTCCGGCCTGAAAACCACACAGAACGCCCACGCGGCGCGCGGCGTCTTCATCGATCTGGCGGTGAACGCCGCCGCGCCGGCCTATCTGATCGCCGCCGGGCTGGGCGACAGCCTGTGCCGCTCGACCGCACAGGTCGACTGGTACTTCTCCAACCGGATGTTCGGCACCATCTATCGCGAGGCGCCCTACGCGCTGCAGGATGACGACGAGCGCGCACTGCTGGCGCGCTCCGCCGATCTCGCCCAGGGCGACCGTGAGGCGGTGGGCTATCTGCACCGCCTGCTCACCCTGACCGGCTTCGGCATCAGCGTCGCGCGCATGAGCCATCCCGGCTCCATGGGCGAACACCAGATTTCCCACTGGATCGACAGCTTTGCCGGCGACCGCCACCCCGGCACGGTGCATGGCCAACAGGTGGGCGTGACCTCCGTCACCATGGCCCGCCTGCAGGAGCAGATCCTGTCGCAGAAGCAGGCCCCGGTCATTCGCCCCGTTCGCGTCGACGAGGAGGGGCTGCGCCGGCGCTATCCGGCGGCGGCGGTGGATGCCTGCATCGCGGCGAGTCGCGCCAAAGCGCTCGACGAGGCGGGCTGCGAAGCGTTCAACGCCCGACTCGAAATGCTGTGGCCGGACTTGCGGGCGCGGCTTCTCGACATGGCCGTCCCCTCGGCCGTGCTGGCCGGGCACATGCACGCGGCGGGTGGAGCGGCGACAGCAAGCGAACTGGGCATCCACCTCGATCTCTATCGCGATGCGCTGCGCTACAGCCCCGAGATGCGCGACCGTTACTCTTTTCTCGATCTGGCGGCCGGCATGGGCATTCTCGAAGATTTCATCGCGGAGGAAGGACGATGAGCCCACGCCCGCTCTCCACGCTCGATCCATCGGCGCTTTCCGACATCGCAGCGGTCTTCACCGACATCGACGACACGCTGACCAGCGATGGGCGCCTGCCGGCTGCCGCCTATGAGGCACTCGAGCGGCTCGATGCCGCCGGTCTCTCGGTGGTGCCGATTACCGGCCGTCCCGCCGGCTGGTGCGACATGATCGCCCGGTTCTGGCCCGTCGCCGGCGTGGTCGGCGAGAACGGGGCCTTCTACTTCTCCTATCGTCGCGAGGAGAAGCGCATGATCCAGCGCTTCTTCGCCACCGACGAGGAGCGCAGGCGCAACCGCGCCCGCCTCACGGAACTGCGTGAAGTGATCCTGCGCGAGGTGCCGGGGACCGGCATTGCTTCAGACCAGCTCTACCGCGAGGCTGATCTCGCCATCGATGTCTGCGAGGACGTTCCGCCGCTTCCCAAGTCGGCGGTGGATCGGGTGCTCGACCTCTTTGCCTCGGTCGGGGCCGTCGCCAAGCTGTCGTCGATCCACGTCAATGGCTGGTTCGGCGACTATGACAAGCTGGCGATGAGCCGCATCTTCGCGCGCGACATCCTCGGCCTCGATCTCGACGAGGACCGCGAGCGCGTCGTCTTCGTTGGCGATAGCCCGAATGACGGACCCATGTTCGACTTCTTCCCGCTGTCCTTCGGCGTCGCCAACGTGCTCGATTTCAAGGACGCCGTGGCGCAACTGCCGACCTTCGTGGCGAAGGGACGGGGAGGCGAGGGGTTCGTCGAAGTCGCCGAGCTGGTTCTTGCCGCCCGTGCCCGCGCGGATGGAGTGCGCGGCCATGGCTGATGCGGCGATCCTTGGCGGAACGGATAGCTACGACCTCGCCATCATCGGCGGCGGCATCAATGGCTGCGGCATCGCGCGCGATGCGGCCGGGCGCGGGCTGAAGGTTTTCCTGTGCGAGCGTGGCGATCTTGGCGGGGCCACATCGTCGGCCTCCACCAAGCTTTTGCACGGCGGGTTGCGCTATCTCGAACACTACGAGTTTCGGCTGGTGCGCGAAGCGCTCGAGGAGCGCGAGGTACTGTGGGGCATCGCACCGCACATCGTACGCCCGCTGCGCTTCGTGCTGCCCCATGTGCCGCAGATGCGCCCGCGCTGGATGCTGCGGATGGGGTTGTTTCTCTATGACCACCTCGGCGGCCGCAAGGCATTGCCAGGCACCAGTGCGGTGGATTTCGCCTCAAGTCCGATCGGCGAGGGGCTGAAGCCGGGCTTGTCTGTCGGCTTCGAATATTCCGACTGCTGGGTGGAGGACAATCGTCTCGTCGTCCTGAACGCCCGCGATGCCGAGCGCAAGGGCGCGCGGATTCTCAGCCGCAGCGCCTGCACGGCGATCCGTTCGGACGCGCAGGGCTGGACGCTCACCGTCGAGGGGACCGGCGGCACACGGCGCGAGGTGAGGGCGCCGGTCCTCATCAATGCGGCCGGTCCGTGGGCAGGCGACGTCGTGCGTCATCTCGCCGGCCGCTTGCCGAAGGGCAGCTCGCGCATGGTCCAGGGCTCGCACATCGTCGTGCCCAAGCTCTATGGCCACGACCGATGCTTCATCTTCCAGAATGGTGACGGGCGGATCTTCTTCACCATTCCCTACGAGGACGATTTCACCCTCATCGGCACCACGGACCGGGACTATGCGGGCGATCCCGCCCATGTGTGGGCCAGCGAGGAGGAGGTCTCCTATCTCTGCCGGGCGGCAAGCGCCTATTTCGCCCGGCCGGTGTCCGAGCGCGACGTGGTGTGGCACTATTCCGGTGTGCGCCCGCTCTATGATGATGGCGCAAGCGCAGCCCAGACCGCGACCCGCGATTATGTGCTCGAACTTGACCCGGCCGGCGGGGCACCGATGTTGTCGATCTTTGGTGGCAAGATCACCACCTACCGCCGCCTGGCCGAAGCTGTGCTGTACAAGATTGCGCCACTCTATGCCCCGCGATTGCGTGCACAGATCGTGGCGCGCCGCGGCTGGACCGGACGCGCGGCGTTGCCCGGTGGCGACTTTCCCATGCGGGGGTTCGACGAGGTCCGGCGCGGGCTCAGCGACGCCTATCCGTTTCTCGCGCCGCGCGATGCCGTGCGGCTCACCCGCTACTATGGCACCGAAGCGGCCTCGATCCTGGGAAAGGCGTCGAAGCCGTCCGATCTCGGTCGCCATTTCGGGGCGGGGCTGACCGAGGCCGAGATCGAGCATATGCGCCGCAGCGAATGGGCGAACACCAGCGAGGACATTCTCTGGCGGCGCAGCAAGCTCGGCCTGCATCTCACCAAAGAGCAAGTCGGGGACATGGACCACTATCTGAACGGCCTGTCGCAGGTCGCCTGAACGCAGAACGAAGAACGGAGAACGAGAGATACGGCGCGGCCTAGCCAGCGGTGCCGAAACCAAGAAAGGGCGGCACAAGCCGCTCATCGGCGGACGGTCAAAAGACCGACGCCACGGGAGAAGACGCCCCTGGGGAAAACCCCAGGTCACCTCACACCGTAAGAACGGGTGACGACATGTATCTGGGAATCGACCTCGGCACGTCCGGGGTGAAGGCCATACTGATGGATGGCGAGCAGCGCATCTTCGCGGAGGGCGCGTCGCGGCCGCTTTCGGTCGACAGGCCGCATCGCGGCTGGTCGGAGCAGCATCCCGACATCTGGTGGGACGCTGTCTGCGAGGCGCTCGACCATCTCGCGCACCATCATCCGAAGGAGATGGCGGCGGTACGCGGCATCGGCCTTTCGGGGCAGATGTACGGCGCGACGCTGCTCGACGCGGAGGATCGCCCGATCCGGCCCGCCATTCTCTGGAACGACACGCGCTCTACCGCCGAGTGCCGGCTGATCGAGGAGCGCGAGCCGGAATTGCGCAGCATTGCCGGCCGCCGCGCGACGCCGGGCGTGACGGCTCCGAAGCTGATCTGGGTGCAGCGGCACGAGCCGGAGAATTTCGCCCGCATACGCACGGTTCTGCTGCCCAAAGACTATGTCCGGCTCAAGCTGACCGGAGACAAAGTTTCCGATATGGCGGATTCCTCCGGCACGCTCTGGATGGACGTCAACCGCCGGGACTGGTCCGACCGCCTGCTGGCGGCCACCGATCTCGACCGCTCGCAGATGCCGCGCCTCATCGAAGGCACTGAGCCGGGCGGGTTCGTGAGCGCCGGCCTTGCGGCCCGATGGGGGATGGCGAGCCGGCCGGCGGTCGCCGGCGGCGGGGGCGACAATG
>LNAP01000816.1_pt1 | contig 34493 bp, 20 predicted proteins | sample 602601 | NCBI WGS metagenome assembly LNAP01 (sample SAMN02440304, study PRJNA202911) | soil metagenome | biome: Subtropical and temperate rainforests or woodlands; isolation source: soil samples (1 kg each in a 20% v/v slurry with milli Q water) were... ...
CAAGGAAACAAGCGCAGGGTTGGTGCGGCCCGCAGCCGAAGGCGAGGACACGGCCCTGCGCGCCTTGACGGCCAGGCCCCGGCGGCTACGGTCGCGGGATCAGCGATGAAGGGGAGGGAAAGACGGAACCCCGGCCAACGGCCAGGGGAGCGACGAACCCACGGCCGCGCGGCGAGCGCCCCCGCGTGCCGCGGGCACGCCTGGCTGGAGGTAAGCAAGCGCGAAGCGCGCATCGGCAACCTGCACTGGCCGATCAGGCGCCGCCTGGTCGGCGGTACCAAGGGGCGCCAAGCCTGCGCGGCGGGGATTGGCTTCAGCCAGTCCCCTGGAGAACCACAGACGACGCGCGCAGCGCGCACGACTAAGAAAGAATCAAAGGGCCCGCAGGCCCTTTGTGTCAGAGCAACCCGCGCTCCGCAAAGCTGAGCACGTCGCTGCCCGCGACGATCAGGTGATCCAGCACCCGCACGTCCACCAGCGCCAGCGCCGCCTTCAGCGTTTGCGTCAGGTGCTCATCGGCCCGCGACGGCTCAGCAACGCCTGACGGATGGTTGTGCACCAGGACCAGCGCCGCCGCATTGCGCGCCAGCGATTCCTTGACCACCTCCCGTGGATAGACCGACGCCTGGCTCACCGTGCCGCGGAACAGTTCGACGTATTCGATCAACCGGTTCTGCGCATCGAGCATCAACACGGCAAACACCTCGTGCTCCAGCGCCCCCAGCTTGACCCGCAGGAAGTCGCGCACCGCCTGCGGCGACGACAGCACCTCGCGCCCCTGCAACTGCTTCCCCAGCAGCCGCTGCGCGGCCTGCAGCACCTCGCCGGCGTCGGCCGGCCGGTATTCGCCCGCGACATCGCGAACCAGAAGAACTGAAGAATCGGAAGAAAAGAGATCGTGCGCCATCGTCGGCTCCGTGAATCGGGCGGGATTGCCCGAGACCGGCACCAGCACGGCGCAGCGCAGCGCAGTGGTCAGGGTTCGAAGACGGCCGCCAGGACGCAAGCGCACAACCGCAGGGAAGGGCGCGCAGACCTTGACGACGAGAACGGCGTGATACGGTTAAGGGAACAGCAAGCCAGCCCACCGCCACATAACCCGTTGCCGGATTGGCAAGCGAAGCGCGCAGCGCGGGCACGCGCGAAGGCGTCAGCGATGGATGCCGAAAGGGCGAGACGCCATCAGCGGCTCGGTGCGCAGCTCAACAGCGCGGCCCGGCGATGCCGGGCGACGCATGAGTACGGGTGGTGCTCTGAATGCCGCCAGCTTGCCTAGTACTGCGTCGAGCGGATGGAGTATCGAGCGTCTTCATCCAGCGCGCCGGATACTCTGCCCGAGGAGGTTGCCATTGACATGCTAACGCCCGACCAGCGCTCACGGCTTATGAGCCGTATCCGAAGCCGCGACACCACCCCGGAACTTGTGGTGAGGTCGATGCTGCACCGCATGGGCTATCGATTTCGGCTTCATCGCAAGGATCTTCCCGGCAAGCTAGACGTGGTCCTTCCCAGGCACCGGAAGGTAGTTCTGGTTCATGGGTGTTTCTGGCATGGGCACGGCTGCAAGCTTGGCCCGGTGCCCAAGTCGAACCAAGGCTACTGGTCTCCCAAGATCGCCGGAAACCGCGCGCGGGACGCCCGAAATGCGCTCGCGCTCGCGGAACTTGGCTGGCAGATTTTGGAGCTCTGGGAATGCGAGATCCGCGACCTAAAAGGGACCGAGCGACGCATCAAAGAATTCATGATGTCTAGGCGGAGTTGAGCCAAGCGCCCGCGGGCACCTGTTTGGAAGGGGTGTTCACCACATTGGTGTAAACTGGTGAAGCGGCTCAACATTTGCGGGGGTAAAGCTATGCGGGCTCAGTCAAAGCGCCAGGAAACAGACGGCCCGGAACGCACGGTGCGCGCTTCCATCAGCTTTCCAGAGCAGCAGTACCAGTTTCTGGAAAAGATTGCTGAGGAGAACAAGGTGTCGTTGGCGTGGGTGGTCCGCGATGCGATCGACAGCTACCTGAAGTCCAAGTGGCCGCTTCTCCCCCAGGGCGCTAACGCCAAAGACGCCTAACAAGAGAAGCAACAGCAGTGAGAAAGATATTCGAAAAGAACGATGAGAAGATCCGTGTGCTTTCCCTATTTTCGGGGTGCGGCGGCATGGATTTCGGAGTCGAAGAGGCCGGCGGGCACGTCATTTTTGCGAATGATGTGCTGCCAGATGCCTGCAAAACGCTGACCAAGTATTTTTCGGATGCTGATATCCGAAACGAAGACATCGCCGGCATCCTGTCGTTCCCAGACGCTGACGTGGTGGTAGGAGGGTATCCGTGCCAATCATTCTCGATGGCCGGAAACCGAGATCCGGAAAAAGACGAACGCACCAACCTTTACAAGCAATTCCTTCGCGTCGTCAACATTGTCCGGCCTAAATACTTTGTCGCTGAAAACGTTTCTGGCCTGAAGCAGCTCAGCAGCGGAACATTTTTGAATGAACAGCTCGCCGCATACGGCAAAGCCGGCTATGCCGTCAGCTATCAGGTTCTCAATGCCAAAGACTACGGCGTGCCGCAATCGCGGAAGCGCCTGTTCATCGTAGGTGTGCGCAAGGACTTGAACCAAAACTTTGAATTTCCAGCGGCTACCCATGGCAAAGGCACCAAAGCCTCCGGTCCGCTCAAGCCATACGCATCCCACGGCGAGGCTATCAAGGGATTGCCGCTCTGGCCAGAAGGGGAATTTTACGAGCGCCCGCATGACCCTGAGGGCCATTTCTCTTGGTATTACATGTCGAGGAACCGGAAGGCAAAGTGGGATGACCCGGCATTCACTGTCGTCGCGAACTGGCGCCATATCACGCTTCATCCTGCCAGTCCCGTAATGACGCTGACCTGGTCGAATTTGGCGGATGGTTGGAAGCAGCGCTGGGACTTCTCCGACCAGTATGAACACGTGGAGGCCGATCCTGAGCGACCAACACTCGACAAGGCAAGGAGGCTATCTTGGCGGGAATGCGCGCGGATACAAACCTTCAGTGCCAAATTTGTGCCAGTGGGCGACGTCGCATCGAAATTCACCCAGATAGGAAACGCGGTTCCACCTAAGTTGGCGAAGGCAATTTTCACCCACTTGTTCACAGGCGCGGGGCTGGTGGATGCACCGGCGGTCAGTACGGCAAAACAATCAAAAAAGATGCCTGATATGGCGCACGCCTTGGAGCTCCGTGGCTAGCGACAATGAACTTCGTTTGGTCAGTGCGGCGATCTCCGCGACCGAGGCGTCCAAAAACGAGGCGCAGCTGCGCCACGAGCTGGAAAAGGCGCTGGAGCATGAATGCCTAGCGCGATCTATTGCCTGGACGCCTTTCCAGCTTGAGCGCGCGCTCAAGACTGCTGGCAAGCCGACAAAATTCGCGGACGTAGCCCATGGGGCGGTAATTATCGAATACGAGCCGCCAAAGTCATTCGGCGGGCGCGCGGGCAGCAAAGCTTTGCACGCCCGGCGGCAAGCGGAAGAGTACGCGGAGCTGATCGCCGCGGAAGAGGGGCGGCCGCTGCAGGAATATGTGCTCGTAGCGTGGGATGGATCGCATATAACCTTCGGAAAGCATGATGGTCAGGCCCCTCAGTGGGAGCCTCTGTCGGCGTTTGACCAGCTGTCAGCAGGCCGGCTCATGGCCTCGCTGGAGTCGGACGGCAGGCCGCTTGTCCATCCGCAACTGCTCCAAGCGTTGGTCGGTCCGGATTCTGCCTATGGAACGGCTCTGATCCCTGAGCTCTATTCGAGCATATGCAGGGCAGACGCATCCGGCGCAACGTCCAAAACCAAAATGCTGTTCGCCGAATGGCGGCGGCTATTCAGCCAGGTCGTGGGGTTCCAGCCTGAGCAGATGAAGAAGCTCCTCGCCAGGCAGGAAATTTCTCATGATCAGCCTTACCAAGACAACCCTGCCGCGTACCTTTTCGCCCTCAATACCTACATAGCGATCATCGCAAAGGTCGTTGCTGCTTGTGCGCTGCCGCGCGCTAGCCAGAACATATTGGAGCGTGGCGTTCCTGTCGAAGATCGCCTCAAAGCAGTCGAAACCGGCGAGCTGTTCGAGCACGCCGGAATTCTGAACATGCTTAGCGGGGACTTTTTCTCCTGGTACCTGGACGACCCCGACTGGCCCAAGTACCGTGCACACTTGGGCGCACTCCTGGCGCGGCTTGGTGGAGTCGACTTCACAGTTTCAAAGAAGCACGCGGACACGACGCGTGACCTGTTCAAAGGTATATACGAACGCTTTATTCCAAGGGAAGTACGCCATGCGCTCGGCGAGTTTTATACCCCCGACTGGCTCGCTGAGCATGGAATGGATTTGCTGGAGTGGGACACTGCCGACCCACTGACAGATCCCACCTGCGGATCAGGCACCTTCCTGCTCGAGGCAATCCGCAGACGCAGGAAAGCGGACAGCGGGGCTGATGCGCATGAGCTGCTTGCAGGCTTGCATGGCATCGACTTGAACCCGCTGGCCGTGCTTGCCGCAAAGGGTTCGCTTGCAGTCTTCCTATCGCCGCATCTCGATCCCTTGCGCCCTGTCCGGCTTCCGGTGTATCTCGCAGATGCCATCAATCCGGCGGCGGTAGACATGTTCTCGAACTACAGCCATGTACTGCAGACCGAGGTGGGGCCGAAAGAGTTCTCTGTGCCCGTGCGGATGATCGGCCACGCAGATTTCTTTCGTGCGTTTGCCAAAATCCGTACGCTGATCGATGCCGACTACACCGCAAAGCGAATCTGCAGCTCTATCCAGCCCATGCTGCAATCGATGGGCCTCGACGATTCGGACATTGCTGTCGTTAGTGCCACAGTCGGCAATCTTGCAGCACTGCACGAACAAGGATGGAACGGCATTTGGTGCTCGATCCTCGCAGACCGTTTTGCAGCGGGGGCGGTACCGCCATCCTCTCATGTATGCGGCAATCCTCCCTGGGTGAAGTGGAGCAATCTACCCAAAGAATACGCCGTCTCGATCCAGCAGCATTGCAAAGATCTCGGCGTTTTCAGCACGGACAAGTGGGTCGGTGGCATAGAGGCCGACATCTCGACAGTGATTACGTATCAGGCCGCCAAGCACTATTTGGCGCGTGATGGACGCCTGGGATTCTTCCTTCCTGGATCGGTGTTCACTACTGAATCAAGCGCAGGCTTCAGAAAGTTTTCGATCGATAACGGGCGGCTGGCCTGCAAAGTCCTGATGGTGCAGGACTTCCAGGACATTCGTCCCTTCGATGGCGTCAGCAACCATCCAACCTTCTTGCTGCTCCAAAGAGACGCCGCCACTATTTTCCCTGTTCCTTACACAGTGTGGAAACCAGCCGGTGAAGCTAAGCTGCGGACATTTGCATCGGCCGAGCATTTCCGCGGCGCTGCGACGCCGCTCGATTGGGTTGGCGTGCCAGTGCCAGGTGGCGACGGCACCAGGCCTTGGCTTGTCGGATCCGCATTGGATCAAGCGGTCTTTGCAAAGGTGTTCGCAGCTGATGCGAAACCAGAGTACCAAGCACGCAAAGGCGTGACGACGGATCGCAACGGGATATTCTGGGTGTACGCGACGGAAACCAGCAATCCGGATGCTGTGACGGTTCGGAACGCCGCGGACATCGGCAAAACCAAGGGGATTCCAGAAATCACTGCGACCGTCGAATCGGAGCATGTGTTCCCCCTTTTGCGCGGCCGAGGAGTCGCGCCGTTTTGTGCGGTGCCTGAGCAGGAGCTGCGCATCATCATGCCCCAAAGAGGCATGCACGGAGACCCGGACCTGGCAGGAAAATCTCCGCAGACCTATAAATTCTTGAATCGCTTCAAGACCCATCTGGAGCAACGCTCCAGCTTGAAGCGCTTCCAAAAAGGCCAGCCTTTCTATTCGCTTTGGAGCACAGGCCCATATACCTTTTCTCCATTCAAGGTCCTTTGGCGGGAGATGGGAAACTCATTTGCAGCTGCCTATGTAGGCAGCACGGCCATGGGTGCATCCGGTGAAAAGATCGTGATTCCCGACCACAAGCTGTACTTCATCCCAGTTGAGACGGAAGGCGAAGCAGCGTATCTCACTGGCTTCCTCAATGCGCCGACTATCGCAGGCGCCGTCTCTGCTTACGGGGCACAGCTCAGCCTTGGCGCCAGCGTTGCGGAATATTTGCGGATTCCGCCTTACAACGACACCGACCCCCACATGGCGGCGATTTCTGGCCTTGCACGCTCTATCACCGCGCAGCGCGGGAACGCCGGGCCGGGCGAAATCGAAGCACTGGAAAGGCACGTCCATGCGCTTCTCGGTATCTAGCCGCAGCGGCCGCTGCGGAACAGGGCTGCGGCGCAGCAGTTGATTCCGCATGCCCCCCGCGTCGCTTTCCCAATGGAACACAGCGCTGGTCGCCGCGTTTTTCCTACGGCCTGACCGGGCGCGCACAACTCTCAGCCGGATTGACGCGACCGGGCGCGTACTGGAGCAGCTTTCTGGGGGCCAAAACCGCACAGCCGCAAAGCGAGGCTTCCTCAGTGCCTTCGGAAGCAATGTGCAATCAATAAAGGACCAGTTCACGCTGTCTCCGCGGATCGCGGTTCTAACCAAGCGCGATGGCATCCCACCCAATTTTGCAGCGCTCTATCTATCGCTGCTTGCCGCAAGCGCAGACGACGACACGTTTCAAGTTGGCAGGTTCAGGACGCGGTTTGCGACGCTGCTCGATATTGACGAATTAGAGAGCTTTCACTTCGCCGATCTTCCGGCGCTCTGGACGCAATTCGCATCGTGGACCAAGAGGCGGGCAGCATCATCAGGCGACTGCGCGGTGCTGGTCCTGCCTGACCCCCAGCACGAAACGCGCATTGGCCACGCTAAGCGCTTAGCCTTTCCCTCGTACAGGGATGAGATTTATTTGCGCACCGCGCTTGCCGACTCCGCCGTTGATAGCCGAGATCCTTTCCAGGCTGTTAGCAGGGCAGCCCATGAGCGGCTCGGAAAATTTAGCCAAACCTTCAAGGACGAGCTTAGCGGATTCCGATCGCTCGTTGCGGAACAGCGACTGCAGGAGGCCTATGACAGCCCGTTCTGGGGCGCGGTGAGGGACATAACGCGCGAAGAAGAGGAAAAAGAACTCGCGCAGTTTGGCCGCGTGTGCGTTCAGGTTGACGCTGCGGATCCCCAGCTTCCAGCACTCACCATTCTTGCGGACAAGCAAGCCGCGCTTGCATTCGGCAAAGGGCAGGGAGTTCGGCTGCCGCGCGCCCGTGGGCAGTACGTCGCCGCATGGTCGGGGTCCACGCTGAAAGCTTCCATCTCCGAGTTGCAGGCGATGGTGGACAAGGACAAAGCGTTCGCAAGGTCGAGGTTAGGAGGGGCACTGAAGGCAGGATGCCTGCCGTTCTTTCTAGATTCGCTTGGAAGCATGAGTTCGGATGGCCGCTATTTCGAGGGCGGGCCATGCTGTGTGCTGATGCGTTCAAGCGGGGCGCAGCGCATCAAGTCCCTTGCGAGTCATGCAGGGGTCCCATGCACCCGGATCGGAACGGAGGAGACATCAGGGCCATGGTGCCTGCTGTCTTTCTCGGCGGTTAGCAGCGCTTTCATGGAGCGGCTTTCGCTTGAGGTTCCTGCAGGCGCGCGCAAATTGTTCGTCCAAGGCTGGGTGCCAGCTGTGCCTCGGATTGCCGGAGCTGCGAGATATGGGCAGGCCATCCTTTTGACCCCAGCCAGCAACCCGTATGTACGCTTGGAAGGCGCAGTTGCTGGAACATACACAGTCCTCAACGCTGCCGGAGACCTGCTGGCCGCTGGGGCACTTAGTGCGAGCGACGAGGGTTTCTATATCCCCCCGTCCCAGCTGGTGGGCGTTGAGGGGCAGGTTGTGTGTCGCTTCTCACTTGAAAGAGAAGCGGCGGACGCGAGTCATTTCCTTGAAGTGCCTGTTATTGATCGAGCGCCGGGCACGCCGCTTGAGTTTCCGCAAAGCCGGATGGAATGGCTGATAGACGGACGTTCAGGTGTGCGCGAATCAGTTGCTGCATCCTTCCTTCCTGTCAATGGCGCTCTAGCAACCGAAGCCGGCTGGCCTGTCCACTTCGGCAAACGGCAGCAACTACTCAGTCCAGCTACCGTTCAAGCTGCACCTTGCGAGCGCGTCGGTGTGGACACCATTCACCCTGCACTTGACTGGCTTGCAGAGGCCTTGTCCCTGCGATTCCAGACCAGGGGAGCGTTGCAATTTGACGAGCTCAATGCTCACCTTCGCATGGCGGCGGAAGCGGCGGGCCTGGACGGCTGGAGGTTGCGTCGTGCCTTGATTGTGGGAGGCTGGCTTCAGCCGATCGAGAGTCCTTTGTCGCCCTACGGGGCAATCGCAGCCGGTTTGCGGACCATCTCATGGGTTCGCAGCGGACACCGGGTCATTGCCAGAATTCGCGGGATGCTGACGAAGCAGGAGCGGTCTGCTTTGGCTAACGGGTTAACTGATGGCGACCGCACCCACCGAATTGCTGACGTTGCAATGCCGCTGTCAATCGGCTGCGTCGAGCTCGACATCGGCAGCGAAGAAAGGGCGCGTGAGATCGCTTCGATGCTGTGTTTGCGACGGCTTTCCACGCCAGAGAAGGCGGCAGATGTCCTTGCAGGTTTGTTGATATCAAGGACTGATGCAGTGGAGACAGCAGCGCCAGCGTTCGGAAATGTAGTGTCGCTGTGGGATTCTGGCGCATTCCAGTGGATGCCAGAGAAGGTGCCTCGTGAGCTCCTGCCCGTAGGTTCTGTGCTGCGGTCAGAGGGGCGCCAGCGGCACATTTACTATGTGCGCTTGGACGCCGGCTACCGGCGCACGGACAGCTTCTGCTGGGCGATGCTTATAAGTGCAGCATCGTCTGCTGAGGGCCTGGGGACCGTTTCCCAACGCGGAGACGTGGATTGGAACGGCTCCTTGCTCGGCCTGCCAAATCCAGTAAGCAGCTGGTGGATGCATTTCGGCGGTGGCATTGTTGGAATCGCCAGCAATGGAAGCCACGCTTTTCGAGGGGCAAGTGGCCTGCAAATTTGGAACGGTGTCCAGGTTGGAGAACTTGGGTCGCGAGAGCCACACGAGAGCAGGGCGGGCGAACGGAGGGCACTGGCGCTGAGCATCCTGAAAGGCAGGCGGGTGCGCGAGCGGAGCTAAGCATTCCACGCGCAATGAAAGCAGTAACGACGCAGAAGCAAAAAGAGGGGACTGGGATGCGAAACGCAGGAGATTCGGCAAAAAGCAGGTTGAGCTTGATGTATGCGCTAGGAACTGCTCCTGGCGAAGTGGACCGGTGCCTCAGCGACACCAAGAAGCGCTTGGTCGCTGCAGGGGCGAAAGCTGACAATTTGCCGGTAGGCCTGCCACGGCGAGTGCGGTTTTTAGCGGGGCTGCAGCCCAAGCCAGATGCGATTGTCCGAGACTGGTTCAAGAAAAATGCAGTTTTTGGGGATCTCGGAGATGCCTCTGGAGCTTTGAAGAGCATTCAAGCTGCCAGTGCAGGCGATGGTGACGCCGACAGCACCAAAACAGCTTGGCGAATCCTGCTCCGAAGCTATGCGCATGGAGAGGACGACCCTATCGTTCAAGCGTTTCTCGCAGGGGTTGATGCGAGCGCCGTGGAAGAGGCCTCCGACAGCGTTGATCACCATGCCCAGGCTGTCGTCGAGATTACAGACGAAGACGCGGATTCGTGCCTCGCGATCGTTGAGGGAAAGCCGCTGCCGGCATCGTTGCGGCCCTTGCCGTCCCTGGTCTCGGGAATGCTTGCGTCAATGCGCGGCGACGAAAACATGGCGGCGGAGCGCAGGGAGGCACTGGGCGCGAGCAGCAGCCCGGTGGAACAAAAGCTCGGGCTGGTGATTGCAGCACTCGACTCGTGGCCGGCTCGGATCGCACAAGGCACCGTTCAAAAGGCCCAGCCCTATGTTCCCGGCATGGTCGAAAGTGCCGACGGAATCCCATTCATTGGGATTGTTAAAAAAGTGCTTGCACAGGGACACATTTTTGTGAGCCCCGTCGCGCTCGAGATAGCTGGCAAATGGACCGAAGTTTCGCCATTGCAAGCAAGAGCGCTGTTCCCCTCCAGCGGGGACGCAACTGCAGCCCCGCATTCAATCCCCGGAAGCTTTGCTGAAGGCGAGATAGGCATCTGGACCGCCGAGATGAAAAGCCCCGACAAGGCAACGCGATATGTCATTTCGCAGCACAAGGGCAGGGCGTACTCGGTCAGCCGTGTGCCGTACTCCTCGCAGGAGCCAGACAAGGTCCGTCAATGGCTTTTAGAGGCCTACAAGCCGATCCACGCAATCGTTCCCATATTCTTTCTCTCGGATGGAGTTGCACTCCGCTTGCCGAGTAACCTCAGTGATCCGGGGAACTTCAATTTCGACATGCCGCTGGATTGCTACCGCGGCCTTGAATCGATAGAGCTCACCGCCGCCCGATTGTTCCTCGTTCCTGATCTGCCAGCGGGAATCGGCAAATATCATTGCGAGCCGGCGGGTACGCTGATCAAGCGCCTGTTCAAGCAAGCAAAGGATTTCGAGAACGTTCCTTCACTTGGAAAAACGCAGATCCAGGCACTCGCGACTTTTGCCAATCTCAGCAGCTCCACAGTCGATCGGAAAGCCCACGAGCGCGCGCTCGAGAGCCTTGGCAACGCTGCAGATGCAAAAGTGTTTTTGGATGGCGCGATCCAACAAATACTTGAGCTGCCAGAAATAAAGGCTCGAATCGATGCAGAGATCGCCTGTATTGCGAAGGCGCATGAGGAGCAGCGAGCAAGCCTCAAGAAAGAGGTAGCTGATTTGGCCGACAAGCGGCGCCTGCTTGAAACGGACTTGGCAGCAAGGAAAGAAGCTGGTCTCGCAGAGATCGATAGGCTTAAAAAAGCCAGCCGCCAGCAAGAGGCTGACTTGGAGCGGCGTATCAAAAATACCTTCGACAAAGCTGTGGAAGGGGGGATCGAGACGCTAGCCAATGCAGCGCTGCTCAAAGCAATCCTAGGGAGCAGCGCCGCGTCGCCGCAAGCGCGAGACGCTCAATCAGGTCCTGAAGTTTCGGCTGGCCAGGTGAGCGCCGACTTGAACTCTGCGTTATCGGTGGGCGGCAAAGTCCTGCCGACTAAGCGGGCTCTTATCGCCGCCATCACGGCCCGGTCTGAGCAGAGCGGGCTTAGCGAAACCATGATCTTGGCCGCGGTTGCGCTTGCGTCGGTGCGGCCTGTCTTAGGATTTTCAGGCCAAGCCGCACGCGATACGATCGCTGTACTCGCCGCGCTGATTTCAGAGGGAGTCGTGTGCGAAGTCGCAGTGAGCGGCGATATGTTCAGCATCAGCGACCTGATGAATGCCCCGGCGCTGATCCGCTCTGGACCGCGTGCCTGGCCCGCCACGCTAGGTGCCTTTCTGGAGATCCAATCAAAGGCTGGCCGGTCTTCTGTTATTGAGCTGCGGGGTGCTAACCGAACGCCTCCGGAGTCCCTTCTGCCTGAGCTGGCTGAACTCCCAGGAGCTGGCGATGGCGGGAGAGATGTTTGCTGGAAAGATGCCGCGGGCAACCTTCGCCACGTGTCGCTCCGCTCCACGACAGTGTTCGCGCTTACCTTTGCGGCAGGCAAAAGTGTTTTCCCGTTCCAAGGCACCTTTGCTGCGCTGATGCCCGTACTGCACACCGATGGCCCTTGGGGAGATGAGACTGGCTCAATTGCTGGGCCTCCTCTGGATGCGGCATCAGTCTCTGCGGAGGCGTGGAACGCGCTTGCTGCGCCAGTTCAGACCGGCGGCGGGACGCAAAACGCTGTCCGGGCACAGGCGAGCTTCGCCGCGGAGGCCTTGGGTTTTTCTGCAGATCGAGCGAGGGCGATCTCTGCGCTTGCTTTTTCAATCGGCAGGCAGGCGCCTGCAGACCTGCGCGGCGAGGTGGAACGCCTCGCGCCTGATCTTTCCCCCTACGCTGCCGAGGTTGCGGATGGCGCTGCCGCCGGGGCGATCGCGCGGATTTTTGGAATCGAACTAGGAGCATGAGATGAACAGTCCAATAGAAACGTTCGAATCCATCCGGGACTTCTACATCGCGTATCTGGAAACAGCATTTCGAATCGGACCGCCTGAGATACAAGCGCTTCGGCGGAAGTTGTTGGAGGACAAGGGGACTCTTTGCGCCGACTTGTTTTTGGAGCCGATGCCAAAGTATGAAGACTACGGACTGGCAATCAGTGACCTGCGCGATGGTCCCGGGGGAGAAAAGTGGCTCCCTGGCTTCAATGCAAAGGCGCGAGAAGCGTTTGTCGACCTGTGCCTGAGTGGGCTTCTTCCGAGTGCCGACAACAACCCGTCGGCGGGAAAGTACAAGCTTTATACGCACCAGCTTGAAATGTTGGCGCGAGGTGTGCAACCTGGGAAGCCAGGAGTGGTGACGTCAGGAACGGGGTCCGGCAAGACTGAATCCTTTCTGCTTCCCATATTTGCGCAGATATCGAAGGAGGCGGCTTCATGGCCACCGAGCCCCGAGCTCAGTTCGTGGAGCCCTTGGTGGCAAGCGGGCAGCGCCTCGAAGCCTACCTACAGGCGGGATGCCCCCATCGAGGCTGCTTCTAGGCCCAAGGCGATGCGGGCGATGATTCTCTATCCCATGAATGCGCTGGTCGAAGACCAGCTGGTGAGAATGCGCCGTGCGCTGGATTCTGATGCTGCGCACGCGTCGATGGATAAGCACTTCCATGGAAATAGGATCTTTTTCGGACGGTATACGAGCGCCACCAAAGTGACGGGGTGGCATGAGCATCCGCGGCTGCGCGATAAGCGGGAACAAGACCGATCGGCAAGGAAGGCAGCAGAACTGCAGGAGTACCTGAGCACGCTGGAGACAACCTACTCGGCGGCCGTTGCCCAGGCTGTGGCCCAAAAAGATGAGTCGCTGCCGTTCAACTTCCCACGGGTGCCAGGCGCCGAAGTGGTAAGCCGCTGGGACATGCAGCGCCATCCCCCTGACATCTTGATCACCAACACCAGCATGCTTTCGACCATGCTGGTGCGCGAAGTGGACGAGCCCATCTTCGAGGCGACGCGGCGATGGATTGAAACTGATCCGGACGCTTACTTTTTCCTGGTGCTCGACGAACTCCACTTGCAACGCGGTTCCGCCGGCACGGAGGTCAGCTACCTGCTTAAGCACTTGCTTAGCCGCCTTGGCCTCGACTCTCCTGCGCATCGCCACAAGCTTCGAATACTTGCCTCCAGCGCGTCTTTGCCTGTCGATGGGAATCAGCGCGCGCAGAGCATCGAATATCTGTGGAGCATGTTCGGCACCGGGGGGCTTCAAGCTGGCGCAAGCAGGGAGGATTGGGCACTGTGCGTGGTGCGAGGAAAGAGCGGCGGAGGCGCCAAGGCAGTATTCAAAGGCGACGCGTCTCGGCTTTGCAACGCGGTTGCCGCGCTCAAGTCATCTGCTGAACGCCCTGGATCCTTGGATACCTGCTTACCGCTTTGGCGCGAGGCTGCATTGGCCCTGTCTTGTCCAGCCAGCAGCGAGGATCCAGGCCTTTTGGCGTTTGCGGCCATTAACGCAGCTGCGCAGCTTCTCGAAAGCGGGTGCGTAGCAGAAGGCGGTGCAGTGCGCGCCACGTCGCTTGAAGCAATCAGCGCGAAGCTCTTCGGTACAGCCCCGTCGGCTACGAAGGCCGTCGAAGCGCTCATCTGGCTGCGGGCCAGCGCAGACAGTTGGTCGGACTGGTTCGGAACACCTCTACCAGGGAAGGTAGATCTCCTGCCGCGCTTTCGCGCGCACACATTCTTCCGCGCTATCGAGGGGCTTTTCGTCGCACCGCTTCCTGCGCCAATGAACCTTCCGCAAGCGGAACGGGCGCGCCGCCTGTTCTCCGACCTCACGGTGGAATCAGGAATGCGGTATGGCAGGGAAAGCGACGAAGGAATCGCGCCGCGGCGCGTTGATCTTCTCTACTGCGAATGCTGCGCTGCGCTCTTCTTTGGCGGCAAGCGATCTGAGGCCCAGATGGGTGGCCGGATCGAGCTGCTGCCGAACGATCCCGATACGGAAAGCCTTCCGGAGCGGGCCAAGTCTGCAATGGTCGACAAAAGGACGGCTGAAGACTATACGTTGTTTATGCCGACTACAGACAGGTTCTGGCCGGCCGGAGAAGAGGAGGTTATCGACGACGACTCGTTCGGGCGCTGGCAAGAGGCCGCCTACAACCCCTTCACCGCGACCATCCAGGACTTAAGCGCAGACGGTGGATTTCCAGAGGGATCCATTCCAGGATGGCATTACAAAGTCACGGCCGCGGATTTCAAAGGCAAGCCAGTGCGAGACCAGGAGTCGCAGAGCTCGCCCGGAACTGCACTGCCATTTCAATGCCCAGCTTGCGGCACCTCGTATAAGTACGGGCGCGGAAAACTCTCGCCGATAAGAGGGTTCAGAGTCGGCTTTGCCAAGACCACGCAATTGCTTGCGAGCTCGCTCATGGCCGAACTGCAGCGCAAGAACAACGGAGAGCGGCTAGTGACCTTCTCCGACAGCCGCCAGGATGCGGCGAAAGCCGCGTTTGACTTGGAAGGCGGCCACCACGATGACGTCCGGCGGCAGATCGTAGTTGAGGCACTGCAGCAGATTGATTCGCAACGAGACACTGCCGAAGCAATAGTCGAGGCCTTGCAGCGAATCGCAGCGAGGTCGGCCCAACTCACAGCGAAGGACTTGGCTGAAGGCCTCAGTGCCGCTGAGGAAGAAGAGTTTGACGGGCTGAGCAGGGAGCGCTTGGCGCTCCGTGCAAAAAAGGCGGCTGGCAGCGCCGACAGCGTTCCCCTCGGCGCTGTCGTTGAACCGGACGCGCCACTTGCCGGAGCGCCCTTGAGGCCGCTTCTGAGTCGCCTGGTTGAGGCTGGAATCCATCCAACCGACCGAACAGGGATCACGCCCGTCCCAGATCCGTCGAGAACCTCCGGTTCGCCTGTGACCTTTGCATGGCAGCAGCTGTTTGCGCGCGGGACGGACGGGAAATGGATTTGGCGGGAAAGTTCAGCCTACGAGCCTGAACTAGATTCGGCCCGCAAAGCCATCGCTGCAGACCTCAAGAGACATTTAGCCGAAACAGTGTTCAGCAAGACGTACTTCGCTTTGGAGGAAGCCGGCTGGGGATTTTCCTGCTTGCCTGTTCGTGCGGAAAAGAGTCGCGCGGACTTGGCTGTTTTTGATGCGATGGTCCGTGTTCTTGCCGATGCCAATCGAGTCAATCCATCCCAGTATTTTGGCAATGATGCGCCGTGGGTCTCAGCGAGCGATGTAAGTCCAAGAAACCGCCTCTATCGCTTTGCCGAAGCCAGGTGCAGCCTCTTCGGCGGAGAAGCGCGCGATCTCATCAACGGCTTTCTCGCTGAGCTTCAAACTGCCGGCCATCCGGTTGGATTGATTGAAATAGCGAAGATCCACTTCAAAGTTGCTGCCCCGCTTAGTTCGTACTGGCGATGCGCGAATTGCGGCCGAGTGCACATGCACTTCGGCGCAGGGGTTTGTACGCGCTGCTACAAAGCCCTGCCCGAAGCCCCTTCTGGAATGGCGGGCGATCTTCGCGTTGAGAACTTCTTAGGGAAGAGGATCCAATCTGCCCGGGGAATTCGTCGGATGCGGGTAGAAGAATTGACTGGGATGACTGTTAACCCAGCAGCGAGGCTTCGTAGGTTCAAGGGAATCTTGATCGCGGACGACGACGACATCTTGCCTGCTGGCTTTGGTCCTCTTCCGGCTGACAAACTTTTAGACCGGGCGGCGCGGGTAGTAGATGTGCTATCTGTCACGACGACGATGGAAGTAGGCGTCGATATCGGAGACCTGAGGGCCGTCTTTCAGGCGAACATGCCGCCGCAGCGGTTCAACTACCAGCAGCGGGTTGGCCGCGCAGGACGGCGCGGACAAGCCTTTTCGTTTGTGCTGACTGTTTGCCGGAGCAAGAGCCACGACCTCCACTATTTTCGGCATGCAGAGAAGATCACCGGAGATCTGCCGCCCCCGCCATTTTTGACAACTGGCTTGGAGATGATTGCCCAGCGCTTGGTCCGCAAGGGCTGGCTCATAGCCGCGTTTAGGCATTTGCGCCGTGCCGAGATCACAGCGGGACGCAAATGGGCGGGGGATGAGTACCGCGGGAAGCCGGACAACCACGGAGAACTCTTTCAAGTGGCATGGCTGAGCACTCGGCAAGCTGCTTGGATGCCATCTATTCGATCAGCTCTTGCAGCGACGGTAGCAGAGCGCGACGCTTTCTCTGCAGCGTGCGCACAGGGGGATAAAGCGCGGCTTCAGTCGATACTGTCTGAACTGACCGTCGAAAGCGTGATGGCCGATATCTCCATAGTGCTTGCAGATCCAGCTATGGGAGAGAAAGGTCTCGCGGAGGCGCTCGCGGAGCATGGCAGATTTCCCATGTATGGAATGCCAACGCGGACCCGCCAACTGCTTACACGTCCTTTCCGCGGCGCTCAAAATAAGATCAAGTTCGCCGACATGGACCGCGATCTCGACGTAGCGATCCAAGAGTTCGCGCCGGGCAAGTTTCTGATTCAGGACAAGCGCCGCTACTTCACGGCAGGCTTCTCGGGCTCGCTCTTGCAACGGCATTCAAAGCCAGGCTCTTTCGATGCAAGTCCTGCAGATCTGGGCGAGCTTAGGCTCATGTCGGAGTGCGGCGTTTGCGGGTCATGGGCTCCTGCTGGCGCGGCAGGCGATACGTGCAAAGGCTGCAAGGCTGAGCTAGGGGCAGGCAAACAGTACCGGTGCTTCGTGCCGCGCGGGTTTATTACCTCGCTTGTGGCGAAGCGGGCAGATGATGATGCCGACCAATCGGCAACGAAGCAAAGCCGATCGTCGCTTGCAGAGGCTCTTGCGATCGATGCAGCGCAAACGCCAGGGACGAACGCAGCCATACAGCTGAATCCCCAGGCGTGGGTGCATCGGATCAACCGAGGGGAGTTTGCAAACAACGAATGGAGCGGCTTCAACGCAGACAGCGGCAGCTTGCGCATCCCTCTGCGCGTTGGCGGCAGCACTCAGTCGATTTTTGCGAATGGTGTGTGGCTTGACCGCGAGGCACGGGCTGCGGATCTGGGCGAGAGTCCTATGGACCTGCGCTTTACGCCGGATGGGGCAACTGAGTCAGGGTTTTACCTTTCCTCGCCAAAGGTGACCGATTCTTTAGCGCTCATGGCCGCTCGCATTCCAACGGGACTCCAGCTCCTTCGGCCAGCGAAACTCGGCGCAGCAATGTCGCGGCTCACGCCTGGGTTCCGTGCGGCTGCGCTTTCTGCCGCGTTTCTAATCGTCGACTACGCATCGCGCGAACTGTTGGATATCGATCCGGATGAGATTGAGATTCTTGAGCCTCGGGTGCAGATCCTTCCGGACGGCCGATTCATGCCTGTGATTCAGATGGCAGATCAGTTGGTGAACGGATCTGGCCTATGCAACAGGCTGAGCCAGCTTGGCGCGAGCGGGTACCCAATCATTGTCGAAGTGTTGAACGTACTGATTGGCACTCCTGCTGTCGCTGGAGTGGCCGAGCTGCTCGAAGATAGCCACCGTTCGGAATGCTTGCTGGGCTGCTACAAGTGCCTTCACCGGTATGGCAATCAGGCCTACCACGGCCTGCTCGATTGGCGGCTTGGGCTGGACGCAATCAGACTGCTTCTAGACGACAGCTACGACGCCGGCTTGAGCGGGGACTTTTCCGCAGCCAGCTTAGAAGATTGGCGCGACAACGCCTGGAAGCTGGCCTCTGAGGGCGCATCGCTGTACGGAAGTGGCGTGCGTAGAGCGGGGAGCATCCCTCTGATTGAAATAGGGCCCAAAAAATGGGCCGCCATTGTTCATCCTTTCTGGGACCAAGATGCTGTTGCTGAAAAAAATCCGGAGATCGAAGGTTTGTGCCTTGAAGGGCACCAGGTTGAATTTGCCAGCACTTTCGAGCTTTCGAGGCGAATGGGAGAAGTAATGGCTGGGCTGCGGTCCAGAGCTGCATGAGCTGTGCGTTGCAGGGGCAGGTTTGTCCAATGACGCGCATCGGCCGCTAGGTCGAACATGGATAAGACCTTGTGTGTCGAGCGCACTAAGCCAGCCAGTCCTTCCAAACTAGGCGTCTTCATGGCATGCAGGCTGCGGTACGTTTTCGAAACGGAACGGCCGGCCTTGAAAAGAATCGGAGACCATCCGTCTGCCCTGATAGGCACGGCGGTACACGATGCAGCAGATGTGCTTCGGCGAACGCTGCCGGTAGAGGCGTCGTCCAGCGTGTCCGTTCTGGAGCAATGCATTGGCCGCCTCGTCAGTCACGACAGCTCCTCAAGACAACTGATTGCTTGGGTGCTTGGCCGGTATGGAAAGAATGCTCTTTTGCCTAGGGCGCAGTTCATTTCTCATGCCGGGTTCGCATGGACGCTGGCCCAGCGGCTGCCGCGGTGCCGCGTAGAGGGGGCCGTAGGCGTTAACAACAAAGTAGCAGGGCGTATTCCAGTGGGTCGGGAGAGGCGGCTTGCGAGCGCGGCCCTCGACATCGCGGGCCGTGTAGATGAAATCTACTGGGCTGCGAATAGGCAGGTCCGGATTGTTGATTTCAAGACCGGCAGCATCAGGGACAGCGAAGGTCATCCAAAGCGGAGCTACGTGCTGCAGCTTGCAGCGTACGGACTTGCTGTCAGGGAAATCGACCCGAGTGTGGACATCACGCTTGAGCTGCTAGGCAAGGGCGACCAGTGGATAGGCACGCTGGACTCATCGAGTGCACAGGCTGTTTCGCATTTGCTGGGGGACTTGCGAACAGCGTTGCCCCGCGGCAAGTCGATGCCCGCCACTGGCCTTGCATGTATTGGCGAGCAATGTGGCCAGTGCGCGTACCGTCCATCATGCCCTGCGTATCGGACGAAGCTTGAGCTGGAGGGCGTTATCGACCATGGGTTTTATGGCTTCGATGTGTGTGGAACTTGTATAGGTGTTGAAGAAGAGAATGGGCTTTACACGATGCGTCTCGCGCTCAGACAAGGCTTTGCAGCCCGTATTTCCTGCGTCCCGACAATCCTTTTGCCAGAGGACAAAAGCATCCAGGGAGGCCATGCGGCCGCGTTTGGTGTCCGGTCTCTGGAGCCGGCACGTAGCGGCTCGATCTCGCAGAACTTCGCTGTCGTCGATGTCCAGCATCCCAGAAACTCGGCATTCCAAGCGTGTCTCGACGTGGCGTAGCTGGTTGCGTTGTGTATGTATGCTGCCCGGCAATCGATTGCGAGCGCTGCTGATACAGAGTGAGCGTTCTCCGGCGGTAGCTCACCAGCACGAGCGACCGGAATCTCGGTAGCTGGGTCAATTCTCGGCGGCGATCAACAAACAGATGGTTCGCGACCGTTATGCGACAGTGCCATCAGGATGAACCGCCCCGGGTTTTGAGGAGGCTCTTTTCTCTGAGAGGATTGAGCTATGAGCAAGAAGTCGAACCAGTTTTCACCCGAGGTCCGCGAACGCGCTGTTCGCATGGTGCGTGAGCACCGAGGCGAGTACCCCTCGCTGTGGGCCGCCATCGAATCCATCGCCCCCAAGATCGGCTGCGTGCCCCAGACCCTCAACGAATGGGTCAAGCGAGACCAGATCGATACCGGCGTGCGCGACGGCATCACCACCTCCGAGCGTGAACAGATGAAGGCGCTGGAGCGCGAGGTCAAAGAGCTGCGCAAAGCCAACGAGATCTTGAAGCTGGTCAGCGCGTTTTTCGCCCAGGCGGAGCTCGACCGCCGTCTGAAGTCCTGAACAACTTCGTCGATCAGCATCGACAGGCCTACGGGGTCGAGTCGATCTGCAAAGTGCTGCAGATCGCCCCATTTCGACGGGTTGTAGGTCGCGGGAACTTGCGCGCGTGAAGCCACGTCGGCGGCAACGTCCGCCGCCAGCGTTTCCAGTGCGACACGGGCATTGACGAGGGTCGAGTTGTAGTCGGGCGGAGTCGCGCGAAAGGCCTGGGCCGAATCACCGATCTTGGCGATGATCTCCTGCGCGCGCGGTGCTCCCGAGTTCTGCAGCGCCACGATCAGGTCGTCCTCCAGTGGGGCCGCATCCACAATCGACGGGTCGATCTGCACGAGTTTCGTGTCTTTTACGATGTAGCCGTCCAGGAGCAGGCATTGCGTCAGATCATGCATGCGCTCGTCGAATCGGTACTTCGGATTCACTCTTGCTCGCAGGTCGCCCTTGGTGGCCACGACTTCGGCCAGCACAAGCATCAGGGGGCGTTCGTCAAGGCCGCGCAACTCGTTCAAGAGCCCATACAGCAACTGGCCTGGCGACAACGACAAGTGTTGCACGCCGTACTTGCTGAGCAGCACGATGGACAACATGGGCTCCTGAAGCTCCAGGAATTGGGCGAGGGAATAACGGGTCCTCGTTCCGATCATGTCTGGGTCCTTTCATCGGACGGCTCTGGATAGAACCGTGAACAGTCGATACCACCATGATAACGCTAGTTTGCACGATAACATTGATTATGTTATCGTGCGGAACCAAAGTTAAATAGGATGAGCCTTGCCGACCCTCGCGACCGCCGTTCTGCACTACCTTCAGGAGGTGCTGGGCATTGACGCGCCAGGTGTGAAACCGTGGGCGCGTGCAAACGAACTCCCGTACTTCCTGCGCGATGCCTTCCAGTTCAGCGAACTGGAACTGCTGGGGCAGCCCGTTGTGCTGGCGATAGGGCGGGCCGACGCCAAGCAGTCCCTCAGCGAAGTCAGGACCTGGCTGGACAAGGTCAAGGCCTTGGCCGGTCAGCCGGCAGTCTATGTCACCGATGCGCTGGCTTCCTATGACCGCCGGCGCTTGATCGAGCAAAAAGTCCCGTTCATCGTGCCAGGCAACCAGCTCTATCTGCCGGACCTGGGTCTGGACCTGCGTGAGTATTTTCGGCAGCGCGCTCCGGCCACGGAAGCGGCGCTGAGCCCATCCGCGCAAGCCATGCTGATCACCGCCTTGCTGCGCCAGCCGTGGCAATCCGATTGGCAGCCTTCCAAGGTCGCAGTCGCTTTGGGCTACACGCCCATGACACTGTCACGCGCAGTCAAGGAGCTGACTGCGGCCGGGTTGGCTACCGCTTACACGGTCGGCCGTTCGCGCTGGCTGCGAATGGAGCACCCACCGGGGCAGGCCTGGGAGCGTGCGAAGCCTGCGCTGCGAACGCCGGTCAAGCGCACGGTCTGGGTGGCTGCGCATGGGATCGTTGCACACCGGCCCAGCCGCATCGCGGGCCTGAGCGCGCTCGCGCGCTATTCCATGCTGACCGAGCCGAAATGGCCGGTGTATGCGATGACCACTGCAGACTGGAAGGCTGCGACAAATGCCGGAGTTCGAGAGTTGCCTGAGCCTGAAGCGGGCGCACAACAATGGCAGCTGTGGAGCTACAGCCCGGCGTTGATGCCAGACGCCACCACGGTGGACCCGCTCTCGCTGACGCTAAGCCTGCAAGAGAACGCCGACGATCGAATCCAGCTCGCACTGGACGAACTGAAAGGGCAACTTCCATGGTGAGAGGGCTGGACATCTTTCGGGAACGATTTGCGGTGTACGTCGACCAATACGTCCTGATCGGCGGCACGGCCGCAAGCCTGGTGATGGAGGAGGCCGGGCTGGAATTCCGCGCCACCAAAGACCTGGACATCGTCCTGCATGTGGAAGCCCTGACGCCGGCATTTGGCGAGGCCTTCTGGAAATTCGTCGAGGACGGTGGCTATGAAATCCGCCAGGCCAGCGATACCGGAAAACCGATCTTCTATCGGTTCCAGAAGCCCGCTGATGCTCGCTACCCGGCGATGGTTGAGTTGTTCGCGAGAGCCCCCGACGGATTGCAGCCAGCCAAGGGCAGTCAGCTGACACCCATACCATTGGACGAAGCCGTCTCCAGTTTGTCCGCCATCTTGCTGGACGAGGTCTACTACGCATTCATCATGGCTGGGCGCCGCGAAGTCGATGGCCTGCCCTGGGTCGGCGAGGACCGCCTGATCCCGCTCAAGGCCATTGCGTGGCTGGAACTGACGGCGCGGAAAGAGCAGGGCGCCAAGGTAGACGCCAAGGACGTGCGCAAGCACCTCAACGATGTTCTGCGCCTTTCGCAACTGCTGGCGCCCGCCACACGCATTGCGATCGACGAAAAGATCGGCGACGACATGACGCGGTTCCTGGTTGCCGTCGCTGCCGACACGTCCATCGACCCAAAAACGCTGCAGCTCGGCAACGTCGCCGTCGCCGAGTTGGTGGCCCGCATCGCCCAGGCATATGAAATTGAACTGCCTGCGCAGGCGGGGGGATGACGGACGAGAAGTCAAGCGGAGCGGGTGGATGGGCAGCCAGCCCGACCGAAACTCAAAAAAACTGAGGAGGAGACATGGCATTGTTCAAGGCTTGGTGTGCTGGCACCAAGGACAAAAGCAAGAAGAAAACGTTCCGAACATACTCGGAGAAAGATGGCGGCCGTGCCGCTGTTCTTACGCAACTGGGCGAAGCCGTCAGGACGCACTACGACCAGGCTGACCGGATCGCTGACGATGTCGCCCGCCTTGGGTACGACGGCGCCTCCGAAATTCTGAGGGCACTGCTGCCCCAGTCGAAACGCGCGCGCTCCGGAGATCTCGGCGAAATCCTGGCCTCTGAACTGGTTGAAGAGGACATGGGCTTTCGTGTTCCCGTTCGGCGGATGCGCTTCAAAGATGGGCGGGAGGTCGCAATGCGCGGCGACGATTTCATCGGCGTGGGCTACGACCCCGATGAAAAGCTTTGGCTGCTAAAGGGCGAGTCGAAGAGCCGCGCGAACCTTGGCAACGTGACGATTGCCGAAGCGCGTGAAGCCCTGAACCGGTACGGTGGCCGCTGCACGCCGGATTCCTTGCTGTTCATCGCGAATCGGCTCCTCGAAAGCGCCGACAAAGATGATGTCGAACTCGGCCGGACGATCCGCGACGAGGTCGGGCTGAAAGCTCTGCGCGCCAATCGCATCGACCATATGCTGTTCACCGTGTCCGGCAACGCGCCGGCTGCGAAGCTGCAGAAGGATTTGGGGGAGGCCGGCCATGACCGCAACCAGCACGTCGTCAGCCTTCACATCGAAGACCACCAAGCGTTCATTGCCGAAGTCTACGAGGAGGCGATGAATCTTGGAAACAAGTGATGAACTGCAGGCCTTCCTGACCAGGGCGACGCAAGACGGTGTTTGGGGGCGGCTGCTGGACCGCGGCGCGGCATGGTCGATCATGCGTCAAGCGGGGGTGCTGCCGGAGGATGCACCGCCACTCGGCGAGCAGATTGACATCGACCTTGCAGAACACGGCTTTTCGATCTTGCGTGCGGCGTTGTCACTGCGCGAACTCGACGGCACATCGGCTCTTTGCCAGCGTGCGTTCGAGCGCGCCGGCAATGCCTTTGAGTCGTTGGTTCGCAATGGCGCCCCAGAGGCTGAGGAGCGTGGCTTCTACCGCACGATTGCGGGCGCTGCCTACCATCTCGCGGGCTATTCCGCGATCGCCTACTCGCTGTTCGGCGAACAGCAAGTCTCCGATCTCAATGCCAACGCGGCTGAAGCCGCGTTGATCCTTCTGATCCTGCGCGACCTTGATAGTCTAAGAACGTATGTCAAATCCCAACTGCTGGATGAAGACAACGACGATGCCAGCGTCTCCGCCTTGCTGGAGGATGGGGAAATCGATTCCGACGAGGCGATTTCGATCGTCCTCAACACCGTGGTCTGCCGCGCCCTGGCGTTTTTCGACTTTGCCCTTCAAACCGGCGAGGTGTCGTTGCTGGACACCGCGAAGAAACTGCTGGACACAGCCCTCGACCTTGCTGACGCTGCTGCGTCAGTGTCGTTGTGGTGGATTGTCCGGCTGTGCCGAAACATGCTCGACGATCTGTGGGCGCATTCCTTGCACGAGACTCTTCCACTCGATCCGCCTGATGGTGGCCAGGAGCAATACGCCGAGTTGCGGCGGCTTTTCATCGCGTCGTTGTACGCGCGCAAGAGTGCCGAGCTCGAGTTGTGGCCATCGCAGCGCGAAGCCGCCAAGCGATCCACTGATGTGTCCGACGATCTGGTCGTCTCCTTGCCAACCAGTGCGGGTAAGACGCGCATCGCAGAGATCGCCGCCCTGATGTGCATGGCGGGCGGTAAGCGCGTGTTGATCGTCACGCCGCTACGCGCGCTTTCGGCGCAGACCGAGCGAACCTTTCGCCAGACTTTTTCACCGCTTGGGTTCTCGGTCTCCTCGCTCTACGGCGCGAGTGGCTTGTCAGCCGGCGATGAGGACGCCCTGCGATCGATGGACATCATCATCGCCACCCCGGAAAAACTCGACTTCGCGTTGCGCAATGACGCGTCGCTGATCGACGATATCGGATTGGTCGTGCTCGATGAGGGCCATCTCATTGGCCCAACCGAGCGAGAGATTCGCTACGAGATACTGGTGCAGAAGTTGCTGCGCCGGGCCGATGCAGGTACACGGCGAATCGTATGCCTGTCTGCCATTCTTCCGGACGGCCAGCAGCTCGAAGACCTGACGGCCTGGATTCGCAGTGACGTTGAAGGCGAGCCGGTGCGATCATCCTGGCGGCCCACTCGGCAGCGTTTCGGTACGTTGGTCTGGCAGGGCGACGCAGCAAAGCTCAACTATGACCTTGAGCAGCAAGGCCCGTTCCTGGCCCGCTTCATTGAACAGATTCCGCCGCGGAAACCAGACCGAACGCCATACCCCCGGAAGACCAAGGACCTGACATTGTTCGCAGCATGGCGGTTTGCTGAGCAAGGCAAGCGGACACTGATCTTCTCCACGCAAGCCAACTGGGTCGAAGGCTATGGAGAGTCGGCTGTTGAGCTACACCGTCGCGGGTACCTGCCGTCTTTGCTCGACGACGAAACGTCGGTGCAACGGGCGCTCGAAGTTGGACGAGAGTGGTTGGGCGAACAGCACCCTGCGGTCGCTTGCCTGAAATTGGGTGTTGCGGTTCACCATGGCCGCCTGCCAAGCCCATTCCTTCGCGAACTCGAAGCGCTACTTGCCAAGGGTGTGCTGAAGGTGATCGTGGCGTCGCCGACGCTTTCGCAGGGTTTGAATCTGAACGCTGCTGTGCTTCTGGTGCCGTACCTGGTGCGATCAGGCAAGGTCATTTCAGGTGAAGAGTTTGCCAATGTCGCAGGCCGCGCCGGCAGAGCCTTTGTCGATGTCGAAGGGCTCGTCGTTCATGTGATCTTGGACAAGCCGACTTGGCGCTTGACGCAATGGCGAAGTCTCGTTCAATCAGCGAAGGCACGCACGTTGCAAAGCGGGCTCTATCAGATCATTGCCGAAATCATCGAGCGACTGGCGCGAGAAGGCGTATTGAAACGTGCCGACGCCATCGAGTTCCTGTCGAGTTCACGGGAAGCGTGGAAATCGCAAGCCGAGGAGAACCTGCTGCTCGGGATCTCCGAGCCGGCGGAAGATGGCGACGAAGAGGAAGAGGAGAAGATCGAAGAGGAGCCCATGGCGCATCTGGTCGAGAAGCTCGACGCGACAGTGTTGGGCTTGGTCGACGCGCTGGACGCGGATAGCGAAGATTTGCCGCGTCTCCTCGACGAAGCGTTGCAAGGGTCGCTTTGGGCTCGCCAGATTGGCAGGGAGGATGAGTCCGAGCAACAAGCGCACAAGGCGATCCTGGAGGCCCGCGCGAACGTGATCTGGAGTCACACCACGCCTAACGTTCGAAAGGGGCACTATGCGATGGGGGTGGGGCTTGAAGCCGGCTTGGCTATCGACAGCATGGCTGACGTGTTGGGTGAATTGCTCGATCAAGCTGACGAGGCAGCATTACGCGACGACGGTGAGGCGCTTGCCGTCGCCCTTGCTCAACTTGCCGCACGGCTGCTCGTTATCCGTCCATTCGTTCCTGACAAAAAGAACGCGCTTCCGGCAGACTGGGGTGATCTTCTGAAGGAATGGGTGTCGGGCACGGGCGTAAATGTCATAGGCCCCAAGAACATGCGCATCGTCGAAGATGCGTTTGCGTACCGTCTGGTCTGGGCGCTCGAAGCGCTGAGGACCCGCCGCATCACGCTGGGCTGGTCGTCGGAAATCGTCTCAGGAGGCGGCGCCGCATCAGTGGAAACCGGTGTGCCTCAGCTCATGATGTCCATGCTCATACGAGCCGGGCTGCCGTCGCGCCGAGCCGCGATGGCGGCGATCCGCACCACGGGCGCCGTATTCGTCACCGTGTCTGGTCTGCGCGAATGGTTGGCGAGCGAGGAAATTGCAGACTTGACCAATGCCGGCGAGTTTCCGACACCCGAGACGGCCTTGCTTTGGCAGCGTTTCCGAGACGAAATGCTGAGTGGAGTGCCGCAGAAGTGGAGCGTCGGAAGCGGAGCCCGCGCTTTGTCCATTGGTGCCGGCGACAAAGCGCCGGCTGCAGGCACCTACCGGATCGAAATTGACGCGCCTGACGGCGAGGCGTGGTTGACCACGCCCGACTATCGGCGGGTGGCCAAGTTCAAGACCCGCGTTCAAGGCACATGGCGCGGTCTACTGGCTGCGCGATTGAAGGACGGGCAGCGCTCGGCCCAAATCGAGCGCTTTGGGCCGGGCAAAGTGAAGTGGCCGACTTGATGACAGTCAGCAGAGCACAGCAGACTCACGAGCCATTCGCGTAATATGTAACAAATTATCCACCCGCACCCGTGGATCCATACGAAATGGAGACTTGATGACCGTCAGTGACGACCAAGCTACTACGCTAGCACCAGCAGTCTGGCCGTCGATCGACGAAATCTCGCCGCAAGAGGAGGGCGGGCCCATCGCTAGGATCGGTTTTAGTTATCAAGACGAGGTCGCGGTGGGCTTCCTCATAGAAATGTTGTGTTCCCCGTCCATTTGGAGGGTCCACTGCGAGACACACGACGACATTCTGCTTGTTCGATGCGTCGACGATGTTTGCCATGCCGAGTTCGTGCAGGTGAAGGGAGGCCAGCCTGACCAGCTCTGGTCTGTCGCCAACCTCTGCTCTCGCAAGGCAAGCGCGGTTGGAAGTTCGATATTTGAGGTGTCCTTGGCTCGTGATAAGTACATCGAGCCGTCAAGGTTTCGCCTGGTCACCCATCGGCCGGTCGTGACGGCCCTTCGGGTGCTGACCTCTCCACTCGGTGCGCCAGGGCGGGAGCCGGAAAGCGAGGCGGTGACCGCGCTCCTGGACGCCATCGGTCAATACTGCCCTGAAGCCAAATCGGCCAAAGGCAACGACGCACAGTTCTGGATTGACAACTGTGTCTGGGACGTCCGGAACGATCACGCCAGCATCGCAAACGCCAACCTGCTGAAATTGATCGAACTGTCGGCGCAAGAAGGTCAATGCCTTCTCCCCGAGCAAGCGCAAGTTCTGCTTGGTGAGTTGCGTGACTGGGCCAAGAGTGCCGGAGAGGCCCGCTGGATTCCCGACCGGGATAAAAAGATCATTACGCGCAAGGCGATTTGCGATTGGTGGTGCCGACGTACTGACGAAATCCGCGACGGTGCGACGGCGCCCGGCGGGGGCAAACTTTCAACCAAGCTCAACGAGATCGGTGCGGGGTCTGAGACGATCGCACTGGCAGTTGATATTCGGCGGACTTACGCCGCGTTGATGCGAACTACGCGCTACATGGCGGAAGACGAAACATCTGTTCTCCAGCAGCGCGTGAAGTCGGAAATGATGCTGCTGCGCGCGCGCTACTCCGCCGGCCACCTCGACATTGATGGTGCAGCCTTTCTGTCGTTATGTCTGGAACGGCTGAATGCCATGAACGAGGACAGACCTGCCGGCGAGAAAGATCGATCTGCTTTCCTTCAAGGATGCATGTACGACATCACGGACCGCTGCTTGCACCGATTCGCGAGGCCAGTGCGATGAAGTCGCTCGAACGCCTGGGCAACCGGCCCGTCAGCCTACCGTTGGCTGCCGACGATGTCGTGGAGTTCCACATGGCGCGACTGCTGCTGCTCCTGAGACTGTGCGGAACCGCGGGGCGGATCGACGGTTTGACAAAGATGGCGAAACTCGACTTCTTTGTCAGGTATCCCGACTTTTTCGAGACCGCGCGTGATCAGTCGAACGGAACCGGGATATCTGATCGCGCTGTTGAGTCGGCCATGGTGCGACACCACTATGGCCCGTGGGACAAGCGCTACTACCATGTGCTAGCAAACCTAGAGGCGAGGAGACTGATTTCCGTGGCCAAAGAAAAGAACTCCTACCGTATTGCCCTAACTGATCTCGGTCAAGATCGAGCCAAACGTTTGTTGGCATTGCCTTCATTCGCTCCGATCGTGAGCCGGATGAAGGAAGTGAAGAGCGCGTTTGGCTCGCGTAGTGGCACGTCGCTGAAAGACATGATCTACAAAGTTTTTGACGAGGAAGTGGGCCGTCGCCGCCTAGGTGAGGTGATCGAGGCATGAGCGGGCGATACATTTCCATCGGTCGGCTAGCGCGTCGATTCTCCAACGGCGAAACGGAAGCCTTGAAGTTTGAACCTGGCGTCAACCTGCTCATCGGGCCCCCCAACACGGGAAAGACGAAGTGGCTTCAGATGCTCGACCATCTGCTGGGTGATCCGTCGTCTTTTGAGTCGACATTTGATGAGCAACTCTTCGCAAAGTACGACTCAATCAGTGCGGAGCTGGTTGTTGGCGAGGAAACCCTGCTCGTCGAGCGGCGCTGGAAGGAACCGGGCAGCAAGACGAAGGTTTTCGTCGATGGTGAAGGTCTACCGGCGCGTGACTTTCAACATCTTCTACTGCAAAAGCTCGATATCCCTTTGATGCACTTTCCGCGGGGAAATCCATTTTCTGGCCAGACTTGGCCTGAGCTCAGTTTCAGGATGCTGCTGCGACACATTTACCGGCAGCAACGGTTCTGGAGCGGCATCGCAGACCAACAGATTGAGGCTGAGCAACACGCATGCTTGCTGCAGTTCCTTGGTCTGGCTGAGCACATCTACACCGAGAAGTATGGACAGCTGGTGGGGATGAAGCTTGCGGTAGAGCGTCTCAAAGCCAGGCGCGAGCAATACGGTTCAACGCTCAACGAACTTGCAGGAGATCTCTTGAATGTCGAAGGCCTCGAACAGAGTGTCAACGCGGAAGTTGTGCGGCAGGCGGAGGAGCGCATCGACATGAAGCTCAAAGAGCTTAGGGATCATCGAATTGCTACGCTTGTCGACGGACGGAACAATGCTGTTGCCAACCAGAGCCGCGGACGCATTGAAGCGTTGAGCGAAAAACGGGCCGCGCTCATCGTTGCGCGAGAGGAACAGTTTCGCCAGGCGAAGGCGACGGCTGAACGGTTGGAGGAGATGCAGCGGTACCGAGACGATTTGACAAATGAACTGGCGCGGCTGCATCGTGCAGAAGACGCGGGAGCCTTGTTCGCCGACTTAAAAATTACGCACTGTCCCGCGTGCGACCAAACAGTTGCGCCACAAGCAGTCGATGTGACCGATTGCCACCTATGTCATCAACATCTCCCCGTGGAGCCGATGGTCGAAGGGTTGGGGGTAGCACGCCTGCAGTTTGAAAACAATCGTCTCACGGGGGAACTTCAGGAGGCGGAGACGCTGCTCGTCGTTCTTGGACGGGAGGCAGAGCGACTTGCTCAGGCGCAGTTGGCTTTCGACGAACAGCTAAGGATGGCCGAGAACGAACTCGCACCCGCACGGGAGGCAGTGTCTGCTTTGGTGAGTGAGGAACTGACCGCTATCGACATGGCCATGGGGGAACTAAACGAGCGGCAGCGCCAGGTGAAGCGCTTGACTGGAGCAGTTGAGCTGGGCGAGCAACTCACTGGACAGATTGAAGCAATGGAGAGGGAGATCGCGCCACTACAAGGTCAGGTCGATGACATCACGCGCGCCACCGACTTCGGCCATGGTGAAGAACTGCTTGCTTCCGGCATGACTTCCTATCTGAATGCACTGAATCGCATCAAACCCAACGTGTGGCGACACAGCGCGGTCGACGTAAATCTTTCCAGATCCACCTTCAGCATCAAGGTGGGGTCCAGACGGTGGAGCTCGGCGTTGGGTGGGACGGATACGTTGTACTTCTTGATGTCATATCACTTTGGCCTCCTCTCGCTGAGCTCTTTGCCTCATTGTCACTACCCGGGCCTGTCGATCATCGACCTCCCCGGAGATTTTCTTGGAGAGTCCATAGAGGACAAAGAGAACTTCATCGTTCAGCCGTTCATTGACCTCTTGGCCCAGGAATCCTTCACGGGCGCGCAAGTGATCATGACTGGGGCATCGTTCAAGGGGCTGACTGGCGTTCATCGAACCAACCTTCACAAGGTCTACGTGGGGTAGCGATCCTCGGATCGCGATGTTTGTTGAAGTAGGGCCGGCCGACAAGGAGGGCGTGGATCTATCGCAGACCACATCCGCCGCGCGCGCGTTGCTCAGCACGGTGCATCGTCGACGGTGGTGCAACGCGTGGTCATGACGACGGGCGTCATGCGGGAGCTTAGCCGGTCCGACGTGGCCGGAAATATAGAAGGAAGAAGAAATTGCAGCTATCGGACTTGGACATCACCGATCCCGCGAGCACTGATATGTCCCGCCTCGGCGGCACATGCTGCTTGCCGCCCAATCGAACAGCAGGCGAACAGCAGTATTTCGACCAAGCGATGGCGGCGTTGTCGAGCCACAAGTTCTGGACGGCGGCCACCGACTCACGCATGTATCGACCGTCAGCCGGCCTCTGGGCACCCCAACGTCGAGCTGTAGGCGCTGCAGTGGCCTACATCGGCGCGGTTGCAGGAAGCACGCCATCCGAGTCTGCACTCATCAAGATGCCCACGGGAACGGGCAAGTCTGGCGTGATTGCTACTTTGGCCTGCGCGCTACCGAAGGTTCGCAGGACGCTCATCATCACGCCACGAAGGTCGCTCGTGGATCAGATGTTGAACGATGTCCACTGGAGGTTCTGGAAGCACTTTGAACTTGAATACGGGACAACTGGGCTCAGGGCGTCCCAACGTGGCAACGCCGTACCGACGGATACCCAGATGACCGCCGATGGCGTCATGAGGCTTCTGCCCTCGACGACGGCGACCTTATGCTCCTATCCGAAGGGCGAGCGGTTGATCGTTGTGGGAACCTTCAGCGCCTTGGCTCAGATACTTCGACCGCCTCGACCTGCCCATCGGCTCACTGGCCGCTACCCGACCGAGCGCGACGAAGCCCCTACCGATGCACCCCGTTCGTCTGAATGGACCGCTCCACAAGCGGATCTCGTCCGTGCGGCACTCTCCGACTTCGATCTCGTCATCGTTGATGAAGGTCACTACGAACCGGCATTTGTCTGGTCCCAGTGCATTCGTGAGCTGGCGCGTCCCACGGTGTTGTTTAGCGCGACGCCGTACCGCAACGATTTCAAATACTTTCAGGTGCGCGGGAACTTCGCTTTCAACCTTGGCTATGAAGAGGCGACCAACCAGCATTTAGTCCGGCCAGTGACCTTTGCAGGTGCCCAGCATCTACCCAAGAGCGGCTGCAGTCCTTCGGAATTCTCCGATGCCCTAAAAAAGTTCAAGACATCAGTGTTGGACAAGCAGTACTGGCCCGCAGCGCGCGGCCCCAGACGCGTGATCGTGCGCTGCGCCGATCATGAATCGCTGATTCTCATGCGCGACGCGCTAAAGAGCTTAGGCAGCAGCGCTGTTCTCATCCATGACAACGTGAAGCGTGACGACGCGGACAAGCTGGAGTTCCAGAGCGTGAATCGAGCGTTGCGAGCGCCTGAGAGTGGCCCCATCGAGTACTGGCTCCATCAATGGAAGCTTCTCGAAGGCGTCGACGACAGCACTTTCGCGGCCATCGCGATCTATGCGCCGTTCTCCGCATCGCGTGCAACGATCCAGCAGATTGGTCGCATCATCCGGGTGCTTGATCGGGCCGCGCCCGGCAAAGAAGTTGCAACCGTATTTGCCAGCGCGGACATACAGGCCGATGCCCGCGCCCGATTTGAGCGATACACCCGCTACGAGCAGCACTTCGCCAAGGACCCAAAGCGCGCTCTTGAGCAAGAGTCGAACTTACCGGGACTGCTCTTGCAGAGCGTGGCTCCCTACCAATACTTGGCGGGCGACTTTCGAGAGCGTGTTCCGCTGGACGACGCCTTCGAGCCTCCCAGGTACGCAGATTTTGCGGTTCCCCTCAGAACATCCATCTATCGGTACTCGCACACTGCCACGCTCGACGACCTGACGAAAGCCTGCGCCGAGGCAATGCAGCTTGAGGACCGCTACAACGTGACGATCCTCCAACCTGGAATCGCTGAGCCGGGCTCAGTACGGTTGATTCACTACCTGACTTGCAAGAATTCAGAGCTGTTGATCCGACACTCCCTACCGATCTGGGGCCTGGGCGTTATGGTGCTTGGCCGGATTGGCGCGCGGGTGTTCATCCTGGACACCGAGGGCATCGTGATTGATCTGGACGCCCTCGGGCTTGAGCCGGAGTCCGCGGAACACCTTCAGCGCCTGATTCCGGCGAACGGGAAGGGGATCGTATCCAGAGTGTCCCAAGCATCTGCCATCGGCTTGGACTTGTCCGAGTCCGCCGTCCGCTCAGTCACAGCTCGGATGCACGACTTCGCCAGCGGCTTTTTTGACTTGTCGCAAAGCAGCCAAGCCCTGCATTCAGTTCGGGCATCGATGCGTCTGCAGGACACGCCGGTGACACGCTACCTGTCGATCGACCGAGCCAGCGTTTCCGACTACAGCGCACGCACACAGCGACGGTCGGTCAACGAATACTTCGTGTGGCTCCAGCATCTGGCCGCAATCCTTGATTCGAATGCGCTCATCAGCGGTGTCTTCGAGCGATTCGCGCGGTCAGTCGCAGCACCGCCTGTACAAGACGCTCTACCCATGAACGTCCTGTTCGACTTCTACGACCTGCTCGACACCTCGTTGGATACAGCCGGCTGGCATGCCACGAAGTGCGAATCTCTTCGACAAGCAGAAACCTGCGTCGACGTTGACGGATCCGGGGCTTTCAGTCTGAATGTGGCCGGCAAGGTCCTGAACGGAAAAATCACGTACGCGGTCACAGGCAATGTTCGGCCTAAAGGCCGCTATGACATCGAATCACCAGAACTGGACGCATTCGTCAGAGACACCAATTCCCCCTCGACTGAACCAGCATCCTTGGTGCGCGCCCTCAACAAGGAGCAGGCATTTCGGGTCATACCGAGTGGATCCGATCTCACCTATGCCAAGCGGCTCTTCTATCAAACCGGTTTAGACATTGACGCTATTGCTGCGGGTCGGGAGGAAGGATCACCTCTGGAGATGCTCACGCCTTCGCCGTGGCTCGAGCAAGTCACGTCCGAGAAGGGTGGAGGAAACGCGAGGCAGTGGGTGGCAGGTTCCGTTTTCGGCGGCGTCTTCGCTGAGTTCGGGCTCTCCAGTCACGGCGCTCGCTCAAATGCCAGGGCACGACCCTTGCACGCGCTGGACCCTGCACTCGCTCAAGAGCTGCAGACGTTTGACACGATGGTGTGCGACGACGGTGGTCAGGAGCAAGCCGATTTCATGTTCAAGGGTGAGAGCCCTCGTCGCGTGGTGTTCGTGCATGCCAAGGTCAACGACAACTCGATGAGCGTGAGTGCCATGCAGATCGTTGGTCGTCAGGCGATGGCGTCTCTTGCCTTCATCGCACGCGGCGCGCGGCTCCAGGATCGCTCCACCTGGTGGGCATCACCCTGGTCGACGGATGATTATCGGCAGATTCCGCATCGAGTGCTGAGATCCTCGAACCCGAATCTCCAAGTCACCTGGGGCGAGATCAAACGTGGCATCCAGTCCGCACAGTACGCAAAGGAGATCTGGATCTTTGCCGGCCGTACGCTCAGCAAGAAGAAACTTGTTCGACAACTCACGCGCCCTGCGGGACCAACTCCGTTGTCACTCCAGATGGCTTATTACCTTGGCACACTCCAGACATCGGCAGCTCGCGCAAACGTTGCCATGCGAATCTTTTGTTCCAGCTGATATTGCGCATGTTTGCCGGTAGTCACTGGTGCTTCGGACTTAGGTCTTGGCCATAGTTGCTGCTGCATCCTGGCGTATACACAAGACTGTGGCAGCACCAAGAGGTGCGTTAACTTGGTATCCTTCTCCCTGATTGATGATGTTGTCGAAAACGTCGACCCCCCGCAAATCGCTCCATCTCCCGCGCCAGCAAAAGATCTGCGTTTCTGACGGTAAAAGCGACGGTAAAGACTCATGTCGATCACAGCCAAGTCCTTTAACCATGCGGGTTTGGACGGCCTGTTGATGATGGAGTGGGAGTGAAATAGCGATCTTCTCGGATCGCTCCAGAAGGGGTGGATTCAAAAAATCGAGAATATGCCAGCGTGCAGGCAGATACGTGATCCGGGA
>LNAP01000818.1_pt1 | contig 34472 bp, 33 predicted proteins | sample 602601 | NCBI WGS metagenome assembly LNAP01 (sample SAMN02440304, study PRJNA202911) | soil metagenome | biome: Subtropical and temperate rainforests or woodlands; isolation source: soil samples (1 kg each in a 20% v/v slurry with milli Q water) were... ...
TGGCGAGCTACTGCCGCACAACTGGTCGCCCCAAACCACTGACTAGAAGATAACGGCCGCTAACGCGGCCGTGTCAATGTGTGTTCCCCGAACGCTTACGTATTTACTGCTTATAAATAGCTTTCAAACGCCACCTGGCGGCTAATGGAAATTCAGCTATAACAAAAGACGGTGTTGGCCGTACGCTTACTCTTCGTGCCGGGCTTGAGCATCTGCACAGGGGTTTCATCGGCATGCACGACAAGGTGTGCGAGGATCGCTTGGCGAAGCGCATCGGCCATCGTGGAGCGCGAGAGCTTCATGCCGGCACGATCGAAGATTTTTTCCTGACGGTAGAGCGGCAGGTGGTCGGCATATTTGGCCACCAGCACTTGTGCGAGCAGGCCCGTTGAGGCCATGCCCTTGTCGATGACGTGGGCCGGAACCGACGCCTGGGTCAGCGTCGCGCACTTTTTTCCAGCGACGCTGAAGATTCGCATTAATACCGTGATCCCGAGCCACCGAGGCTACAGAGATACCTCGTGCTGATAGTGCGCAACAAGTTCGGCCTTGAACTGCGGATTATACCGCCGACGCCGCTGAGGTGACGTCGTTTCGAGAATGTCTGAAGAGTACACGTGTCCACCTATTTAAATGGACACATATGCTCTTAGATTTGTGATTCGGCATCAAGATGGTTTCGTCGGACGCTTACACCGGAATACGTAAGCTACACCATTAAAAGACGTCCACCTAAACAATTTCAATTTCGGGAAATGGAAAAATAAATTTTCCACCACCAGCCAGATACTCATGTTCCCGACGTAGGATGCCATCTTTAAAATGCCAGGGGAGTACTAAAAAATAATCAGGGCTCATTGCCCGTGCCTCTGCCTCCGACACAATAGGAATATGCGAACCAGGAGTCACGCGGCCAAATTTTTCCGCATTCACTTCAGCGATCGCTGGAATATCCTCTGCAGTCAAACCACAAAACTGAAGCACTACATTGCCCTTGGTCGACGCACCGTATCCGAGCACTTTCTTGCCATCTGCGTTCAAACCACGTATCAAACGCGTCAGGTCGTCGCGATGTCGAAATACACGCTCTTCAAAGTCGCGATAAGGACGTGGAGTATTCAGTCCCATGCGGTCTTCCTGCTCTAACAACCAATCAATTACTGCATTATTTGCCTTAAATGATTTATTGTCGCCTTTGGCGGCCGTCACAGCAAAACTACCTCCATTTACGGCATTCATGGCCACATCAATCAGCTGCAGTCCGGCAGCATCAAGAATTTTCTTTACCACTCCAAGAGAGTAATACTCTAGATGCTCGTGGCAAATTGTGTCATACGAATTTAGCCGCAACATTGATGGCATATAGCTTTGCTCAAAATGCCAAACTCCGTCATCCGCAAGGATCGATTCAATCTGCTTAGCAAATTCTATCGGAGCCTCTAAATCGTAAAACATGGCGATTGAGGTAACAACACGTGCGGGCTTTTGCTCAACCGAGTGAAATGCATCAGCGGAAAAAAAATCCGGGACCAATGCGACATCCGCCGGATAGTACTCCGCAAATTTCTTACCAGTAGGATCGATACCAATCCTACGAATGCCGGTAGCAGAATAAGCCTTCAATGTTGTGCAATCATTACTTCCAATATCAACCACGACATCGCCCGGCTGCAAGTCAACCAGACGCTCTAAAAATCTGACCTTCTGTGTCAAATGATCAACCATCGATTGGTTCAATCCCGAGCGATACCCGTAATTATCGCCATACATCTCCCCCGCATCGTAAGAGTGCCGTAATTGCAGCAATCCGCTGTCCGCGCACCAAACCAATTCCAGTGGACCCTCAGTCACATGTTCACTCGCACTTTTTGGAAATACGCCCGTGAGTGCTTGATATCCCAGATTAAGTACGGGAACGAGGTTCTTACTATTGCCAACACGACAACGGGAAACTTCCTTATAAGCAGTCATTTATTCTTTACTCCATTCACAAACATGAAATTTATTAAAACAGTGAAAATTAATGTCCAAAAACTCTGGTAACAGGATCGGCTGCCGCAGGATGTCCCTCAGCTTGAGCCTTCAAATAAGTTTGCTTGAGCCTAGAAATATATGGAGCAAATTCTGGCAGATGCTTAAAGCGACGGACAAAACGTTTAGGCGAAAAATATTTAGCGTTATTTGTAGGGTCATTTGTCAATATCTCACCAAAATAGTGCACAGCACTTGGCAACGTATGACGGCGCCACCGATCCACGTCATCGTGCGATGCCCCATAACCCTCGGCTAACTCATACACTTCTGGTATGCGCTCCAAAATCCATAGTGGTGCGTATTTCATCCAGGAAACATTCATATTAACTACCAATTGCGGTGTCCCGACCCAAACACCTTTTTCACCCATCATATGATTAAGGACGTATGCTGTTGTTGGAATACACGTCAGCATAGTTGAAAATGGACGCCCACTAGTATCCTGAGAATAAGCTCGCAACGCATGATCACGTCGAAAAACGAGTGTATAAATGGCTGTAAAAAAATTTTCATTTCGCGCACAAATATCGCGTATTGCGCCTACGCGATCCGCCTCTGCAGGGACGATAGGAGTTGCCTCCTGGAGGAACGTGTCAAAGTCCTTTACAGTCCGAGCATCGCTAATTCGAGTGAACGCATAATTTAAATATACTAAAGCGACATCCGGGTTAGAGTTAATAGCAGTGAGTACTCTCTCTACCGAGCCACGAACAAGAAGATCATCATCACCCAGGATCCATACATAGCGTCCACGCGCAAGATGAGCCGTTTGACGCAAATTTCCTAACATTCCTACATTCTTCAGATTACGGTGATACGTAAAGTCCGCACGCGTACTATATTCTTCTACGACATCTGGCGTATGGTCTGTGGAGGTATTGTCACACACCAAGAACTCGACACCAGGCAAAGACTCTGGGTACAACCGAGCCCAGTTTTTTAGACTTGCGCGCAGCCATTCGGCGCGATTATAAGTACTGACGCAAACCGATAGGATCGGTTGCGAGGTCAAATGCATAGCTTTAGTTCGTTGCAAAACGTCAAACTCAGGCAACATAACCGTGTTTAGAGGCACATGAGTTTTCTGAGCCAAACGACATGCCACCTCCGTTGCGTACTCCGTCCAAAGCTTGAATGGACGCGTTACGGCTTCACGCGCAAGCTTTTGATAGCATTCTGCATCATTCGCCACTGTGACCAAGGCGTTAGCCAATGCTTCGGGTGCGCGTACATTTATCGTTAAACAACCGCCACCTTCCGCAACTTCTTGCATTGCACCAAAATCCGCACAGACAACTGGCTTACCGTACCATAGGCTTTCTAAAATCGGCAGACCAAAGCCCTCTTCCAATGAAGGGTAAACCGTAAAATCACACTGTTCGTGCAACGCCTTTAAACGAGCATCGTCGGCGTCCTCTTCCCAAATAATATTCTGGCGCGTTGCAACAAAATTACGTACACGATCAGCCAGCGCGGGCTCAATGCTATGTCCACCACCGACTATCACCAACCTTATGGATTTTCTGGAGCGTTGTGTGGCAAGCTCAAACGCTTGCAACAGAGTTTCATGATTCTTGCGTGGCTCCACAGTGCCCACACATAAAATCATAACGTCTGATTCATTGCACTCCTGAACTGTCGTGATCCGCGGACTTTCAGCAAACTCGCCGGGTAAAACCGCAGCCACAACCTTTGCATCCAAACCTTGCGGCCGGTTTAAAGAGGCTCCTAAAAAATCAATAAGATCGTGACGGGAAAAAACGGATATCGGAAGAACAAGATCGTATTGATCCAACTCCAACATGTATTCCCGATGCGTTTGCGCAAAATGCTCCGGATATATGTCGCGCATTTTCCAAGGAATCGCATCATAAAAAACGGCGGCACACTTTAATCCATTTTGACGCGCGAATAGCAATAAATCTGTCCGTTCTTGAGCGGATAAATTGAGTGGCAAGTCTGGCATAAAAAACCAAGACTGCTGCTTAGCGCCAGGCTCCCTCCATTCCTGCCAACCTTCGACAGGAGGCCCATTCCATTGTGAGAAATACTCGAGTTCAGCCTGACTTACCGGACCAAATCCACCGATTGATGTGTTCCACTTAACAGGAACTAAAGGTACACCTTGATCCAAAAGCCCTCGTGCCAGTTGCCGCGACACTCGTTGAATACCAGTATTTTTCGAAAACTGAATAGTTGCGTCAATCCAGTAATACACGCAGTCCAAGCTCGTAGCAGGATTACCTTCAAGTTCGATATGGTTGCTAATGGCTGAAGCATAATCCTCCCACGTAGAAATGGAACGAATAATGCACTCATTTGCCAATGAACGTCGAAACACTGAGTCATCTATGAGCCGTGCAATTGCCTCTGTTAATGCATGCTCGCTAGTTGTGTTGACCATTAAGCATCCCCCACCCACCGCCACTTCAGCCATAGCGCCAAAATCGGCACAGACACAAGGCTTTCCGTACCAGAGACTTTCTAAAATTGGCAGCCCAAACCCTTCCTCTTCCGAGGGAAAAACTGTGAAAGCACAGTCTCGATAGAGAGTCTCAAGCTCATCTTCTGAAACATGGCCTCGATGCTCAATAAAGTCGCAATTTTTTTGAGCTTGTTTTAACTCATCTGCTACCAGCGGATGCAAGTTCCCAACTAGGACTAGTCGCCATGAGCTCCCTGGATTATTCTCACGATAACGTTTGAAGGCATAAATTAACTTGAGCTGATTTTTTCGTGGTTCAATCGTGCCAACCGACAACACCATTGCAGTGCCCTCGTTGATATCGCGAACTCGTTCACAGGAAGCCACTTCCCCAGGTAGAGATAAAGGACGCAGTTCGGGTAATGTTTCGGCATCGGACGACTGCTGCGATATCCAATATGACTGTAAGTCATCACTAGACCAGCGTGAAATAGGCCAGACAATATCTGCCAAAAACAAGTGCTGCATATACTGGGCGTGGCACGCCGCAATTTTAATAAACTCTTTACGTCTTAGTGGGATGGCATCATAAAAAATAGCTCCCGAACTTAAGCCTGCCTTTCGAGCCCAACCCAGGAGAGCCAGAGTCACCGGCTCAGCATGTTTCGTGATGTATGGAACCTCCGGAATAAGCAACCAATTGTTTTCGGCGCGAGCAGCTTGACCGATAGGCGTCAGCGGCGCACCAGACGCAGAATAAATCTGTCGCTCATCATCCAGAACCTTTGGCCCGCTCCACTTGGCAAGATGTTCACGCTCCGCCAAAGTTATTAGGACGCATTGGTCACTGGCTTCATGCCACTTTACAAATCTGATTCGTTCACCCGCACCGATCATCGCCGCTGCTAGATTACGTACAACTCGCTGCATACCTGTATTAGTTGAACACGTTACAGTGTGGTCAACATACATATAAAGAGTTCTTCGTCCTTTTTTTAAGGGTAATACAAAGCACTCTTCCTGAATATGGCGGCTCAGCGAAGTCGTATCCAGTACACTAAGTATTTCGTCCTTCTCGCCGTATGCAACACATTCAAATTCTGCAGTACGAACAATCCTGACCAAACGATCGGATAACCAAGGGATGTTCTTTAATGCTGCGGCTATTTTTTTTCGTAGCCGAGGGTAGCGGGATATCATACGAAAACCACGGGCCGCGACACGAAGCAGCGGTTTTTTTAAGTGTGTGGTCACCCCACCTGCGAACCGCTCAGCAGGTGAGAAATCCCCCTCCACTATTCGCTTTACTGCGCGCAACGGCTTAGTGATTCGCCAAGATCTACTATTAATCATCACCAATAGTTGATCTTGTAATTTCTCGGACTGATGCGCCCAATCCGCCGCAATCTTTTCTGCTTGTTGCACCTGCTGTTCTGCTTGTTGCACCTGCTGTTCTGCGTTGTATTGAGCAAAACGAACAAAATTATCAAAAACATTAGGAGGATATTGAAAATGGTGCAAAAGCTCGCCATGCTCTTTTGAGAGATAAAACCTATTCAATCCATCTGCATATACAAACGTATAGTCAGACTGCAATAAAAGCTCCTCCCAGGAGGCATGATCTTCTATTCTGCTATTTGGTTTTATAGCCTCCACAAGCACTATCCATGGCCGAAAACGCAAAAAATCCATTCCAGACAAAACGGACTTTTCAAACCCCTCAACATCAATTTTAAGGAAATGAATATTCTCAGGAGCCAACTCAGTACAAACATTTGTTAATGTGCGAACTTTTATCCTTCGCCATATGCCTGTGTGACCATTATTTTCGTGCTCTTCAGCAACATTTGCATCCAAAGTTGCCCACCCTCGAACCTCGCACGCCCAAATATTTAATTCGCCGTCCTCGGCACCCACAGCACACTCTAAATTAACATCACGCTCACGTTTTCTGGCCAAATCTAAATAATGAGAATGTAAAGGTTCAATATTTATTCCATGCCAACCACGATCATAAAACGCCCGCGTAACAGAGTCATTATCAGGATCGTTTGCCCCAACATCAATATAAAATCCGCTCTCGATGTTTTTCAGCGCCCGCCAAAGCAAGACATCTTCGTAATTCTGCGCATAGGAAACAAAACTCATTACATCTCTTTGATCAATATTTCTAAGTCTATTTCAATAAACAAGAAAAAATTTATATATACACAAACCTAATAAATTTCGGCTACACATTCACTATTAGGCATACCATTTATCTAATCAGCGATCTTCCAACATCCATCGCAAAGTGTTACTCAAAGGAATAGGCTCCCACCCATCGAGTAAATTAGATAACCTAGACGGGTCACCACACAAGAATTTGATCTCGTTTTCTCGCACAAATGTTGGATTAACTTTAATAGTGATCTTGTGACGGGTGATGTCTTCACATAAGCTGACAACTTCACGCAATGAATAAGCCACACCCGCGCTTACATTAATGATTGATCCAGCGGCTGCTGGAGTTTCTATCAATTTTCTGTATGCCTGAACCACCGCGCGGACATCTCCAAAATCACGCGAGACATCAAGATTTCCTAACTCGATAACGGTCGCCTTTGACCGAAAATGTGACACAATTTTTGGAATAAGAAAATTTTGAGATTGACCAATTCCGGTATAGTTGAACGGCCGCGTAATCACAATAGGCATTTTGTCAAAATACAATCTTGCCAAATACTCCATTGCCAACTTACTTACAGCATAATCATTAGCTGGAGCTGGCATAGCATTTTCCGCCAATATACCCTCAGATACGTTGCCATAAACATTTGCGCTGCTGGCTAGAAGCACACCTTCGGGTCTTTTACCCATCGCAGCAATGGCTTCAAGTAAGTTTCGCGCACCGAGCAAGTTGACTTGGTAAAACGCGTTAGCATCCCCATGTCCGACGAATGCAAGAGCCGCCAAATGAACAACAAAATCTGGTTGTAGTTTCTGTAACTCCCGCTTTAGCACGTCCGCATTCATCAGGTCGACCTGACGATAATTGGACTCGAACCCAGGAGTTGCACCCAAACCAACTACCGTGTAGCCAGCAGCGACAAGTTCCGCCTGCATGTAGCGACCAGTAAATCCGTGGATTCCAGTTACCAAAACGGTTTTACGCTGTCCTGACATTAAAATGAAAACCCTTGCTCATTCCGACGCAGATCTTCCTTAACCATCATCTGACAAAGCTCTTCTAGCGTTACTTTAGGAGCCCATCCCAGTTTCGCCTTAGCTTTAGCTGGATTGCCAATCAATAACTCCACTTCAGCAGGTCGGTAAAACTTAGGGTTCACACGAACTAGCACTTTACCTGTTGATGCATCTTTGGCAACTTCATTTTCCGCAGAACCAGAAAACTCAACATTGTGGCCTGCCGCCCTAAATGCCATCGAAACAAAATCCCTGACGGTTTCTGTACGATTAGTAGCCACAACATACGTATCCGGTTCGTCAACTTGGAGCATCCGCCACATGGCATCCACATACTCTTTTGCAAATCCCCAATCACGTTTAGCATCCAAATTACCTAACTCCAGCACGTCAAGCTTACCAAGCTTAATTTTGGCTACTGAGTCGGTAATTTTACGTGTGACAAACTCACGGCCACGCAATGGTGATTCGTGATTGAACAGTATTCCGCTGCTTCCGAAAATATCGTAGCTTTCACGATAATTAACTGTCATCCAGTGCGCATACAGCTTCGCTACTCCATACGGGCTGCGGGGATAAAACGGTGTATCTTCCTGCTGTGGTACGGCTTGCACTTTGCCAAACATTTCAGAAGTTGATGCCTGATAGTATCGTATTTTTTTGTTAACTAAGCGTATTGCTTCAAGCAGATTTACGGCGCCCAGTCCAGTAATCTGTGCTGTTGTCGTAGGCTGATCAAAGCTAACGCCAACAAAGCTTTGTGCTGCTAAGTTATAAATTTCATCAGGCTGCACTTTTTGTATTAAAGCAATATTCGAACCTAGGTCAGTCAGGTCATACTCAACCAAATGCAGATTCGGATGATTCTGAATGCCTAATTCCTCGATACGCCAAAAATTGACCGAACTGGTGCGACGATAAGTACCATAAACGCTATAACCCTTCTCCAACAATAACTCGGCAAGATAAGCACCATCCTGCCCAGAAATTCCAGTAACAATTGCTTTTTTCATTTAATTCTCAAGCTCCAATCAATTGTCTGGACAATACACTCGCCAAACATTCAAGAAAGTATATTTGATCATCTATGGCATTGGCTCAGTGAACCGTATTTAGGCTTTCCGCGTTAAACCCAAGTCTCAGCAGGTATAAGACCAAAATTACCCTGCTACGCCACTGGAATACCACTATTTTAATATCTATCAAAATAGAAAAAATCATCACAACGTCATAACCAATATTTCTGGATCCATCCACACCAACCCAACAAAATTCGGCTTATTTAGATTGACGACGTCAAAAATTAATGCCAAATCTCGCCATTCATAATTATTCAAAAGGTGAGTATCCGTGCTAACCAAAGCCGTTTGAATCGAGTATGTCCCTACGCCAAAATTAGCCGGAAATGTAATGTCATATTGAATCTTAAGGCCCGCACTGAGATCATTTAAAGGCTGTTTTTTTAAATCGGTGTTGGTGCCATATATAAACTGACCCAATCTATCCTTAATTGAATAGCCCAACACGAGACGCTCTATAAAATAATGAGTTTCGACAACTATACGCAATGTTACCTTTTGACCAACGTCAACAATCTCAATCCGATCTCCAACTTCATTCAATAAGGCAATATCGCTAACCGTTGCTTCTCCTGTACCCGAAGTCGTTTGAGTTTTCCCGTCGCTTCGCACTTCTTGCACTATTTTTTGGTTTTGATGCCCAGCAAGCATCGCATTGTAATAGTCGAACACGGCCTCAGGTTCCCCTTCCATAGCCATCGCGCCCGCGCTCAATAATATGGCACGGCTACAGATACTCTGAATTGCTTGTTTATCGTGTGACACGATCAATAATGTCGTACCCTTTTCGCGAAACTGACGAATACGCTCAAAGCTTTTGTGCTGAAAATACGCGTCACCTACCGACAAGGCTTCGTCGACAATTAAAATATCGGGCCGAATTGCAGTAGCAACACCGAACGCCAAACGTACTTGCATACCACTGGAGTACACACGAACAGGCTGATCAATATAATCGCCAATTTCTGCAAAAGCCTCGATCTCGGGCATTAGACGCGTTATCTCGTCTACGCTGTAACCAAGTAGTTGGCCCGCCATATAGGCGTTCTGTCGGCCAGTAAAATCAGGGTGAAAACCCATTCCCAACTCTAACAACGCGGCAACACGGCCCGTCAACGTCACAGAACCCGTAGTGGGCTGCGTTGTACCGGTAATCATTTTTAGCAGCGTGCTTTTGCCGGCGCCATTAATGCCAATAATGCCAACGGCCTCGCCCGGCTTAACGGTAAAACTTACGTCTTGCATTACCCATTTAAGGGTATGGCGTTGTTTTTTACCGGGTAACACCCATTCAGCCAACCGTCCCCATCTGCTGGGATACTGTTTGTATGCCTTGCCTAAACTACTAACTACTATCGTACCCATTAAAGTTCATCCACCATTTCACCGGCATGCTTGCGAAACAACCGTAGGCCCAAAATACACAGAAAGACTGCTAGGACGGTGACACCAATCAACGACTGCCATTGCGGCCACTGATTCTTCAGCAAAATATTCTGAACCGCCACGACAATGCCCACCATGGGGTTAAGGGCAAGATAAGGTTGAACCAGCTTTGGCAAGATATCAATGTGGTACACAATGGGCGTCAACCAAAACCAGAATTGCAGCACTATGCCAAACAGCTGGCCTACATCGCGAAAGAACACATTTAGCACGCCCAGCGTAATACCCAGGCCAATCGCAAACGCCACCATAATTAGCAGCACTGGAAATATGGCAATATAAGCCAAGCCGGGGAAGTTACCCGACACCAGCAAAAACAGTGTAAACAGCCCAAATACAATTGCAAAATTCAATGTGGCGTTAGCCAAAATAACTACAGGCAGACAAAGGCGAGGGAAGCTGATTTTTTTAAGCAGGTTCGCGTTTTCTATAAATACATTTTGGGCGCGACCTACTATTTCCGAAAAATAGCCCCACAATAAAATACCGCCACACAAAAAAATACTGTAGCCAAACGTACTATCTACCCCAGGCAACTTCGCTCGCATAACCTGCGAAAAGATAACCGTATAGACGAAAATCATCGCTACCGGATTCAATACCGTCCAGGCCGCGCCCAGCAACGAATTGCGATACTTGGACTGAAACTCGCGCTTGACGTTTCCTAGAATAAACCCCCGATAAGCCCATACGGATCGGGAAAGTGCAAATAGCATCAGGCGCGTCCGTAAATATCGTCGAAGCGTACGATATCGTCTTCACCCAGGTACTCGCCGCTTTGAACTTCGATCAGCACCAGGTCAATAACACCCGGGTTTTCCAAACGGTGCTGGTGCCCCGCAGGAATATAGGTGGACTCGTTCGTGTCGATTAGCATTTCTTTTTCGCCATTAATCACACGTGCCATGCCGCTGACTACAATCCAGTGTTCACTACGATGATGGTGCATTTGCAGGCTTAAGCGACCACCCGGCTTAACTTCCAGACGCTTCATTTTGAAACGGTTGCCTTCTTCAAGCACGGTGTAGCTGCCCCAGGGCCGGTACACCGTACGATGCACTTTATAGGCATCGTTACCCTGGGCTTTAAGCGCCGTGTAAATTTGCTTCACGTCTTGGCTTCGGCTTTTATCAGCCACCAGCAAGGCGTCGGGCGTATCAACAATAATCAGGTTTTCAAGCCCAACAGCGCCTACAAGGCGATCGTGGCTTTGAATAAAGCAATTATGCACATCGTGCAGTACGGCCTGCCCTTCGACACAATTGCCTTCGCTATCGGCTTGGCCCAGTCCACCCAGCGCCGTCCAGGAACCGATGTCGCTCCAGCCGATATCACAGGCAATCACCGACACATTGGACGATTTTTCCATTAGCGCATAATCGATGGAAATATCGGGCACCGCCGCAAACAGATCGGCATCCAGGCTAAGCTGCACAAAGCCCTTGCCTTCCGCTTCGCGCGACTGCTGTATGCAGGCCTGTACGGCGACTAATACGTCGGGACTATGCTGCTGTAACTCGCGCAGCACGGCCCCCACCTGCATACAGAACATACCTGAATTCCACAGAAAACGCCCCGAGTCCAGATATTGCTGGGCAACTTCAAGTGTGGGCTTTTCCACAAAACGTACAGCGCGTTCGCCATCGGCCTCGATATAGCCATAGCCGGTTTCGGGTGCGTCTGGCTGTATGCCAAACGTGACCAGCTGGCCTTGTTCAGCGAGCGTTACCGCCCGACTAACGGCCTGCGCGAAGGCGGGCTGATTAGCGATCAAATGATCCGCCGCCAGCACCAGAAGAATGGCGTCGTTGCCATGCTTGCGACTGGCCTGCAAGGCTGCACTGGCCACAGCCGCTGCCGTATTACGGCCGAAGGGCTCAAGAATGTAGCTGGTCGCAACTTGCTGTTTATTGACCTGTCCGAATTCGTCTTCGGTCTTGAAGAAAAGTTCGCGGTTAGTAACCGTAAGCACTTCGGCAACCGCGGGCAATGCTGCACCGCGCAAAAAGGCTTTTTGCAGCAGACTTTGATTGTCGGCCAAACGAATAAATGGTTTAGGGTGCAGTTCGCGCGACACAGGCCACAAACGAGACCCGGCGCCGCCGCACAATATCGTGGGTATTAATTTATTTGCCATATACATTTCATCCGTTTTTGACCCCGGCCGCCTTTGTTTAACGCCTTATGCCTTCATACCGCCGCGACCCTACCTGCAACAAACTCAAAACCGTACGAAATACTGTTTAGAATAAGCACGACCAGTAGCTATTGTATGTAACATGACACCGTTATGTACTAGTAAAGGCGATTGCATGTAACCAAATATTGGGCTGGGCGCATTCTAGCAAATATATTAGTTCCACGCCCTACGCCTTAGGTAGGTTGGCGCAATCCCACTACCGACGCTGTAGCGCAGCAATTACAGCGATACAACTGGGCACCATTGCAACCCACGTAATCTGTTGCCAAAAAGGGAGTGGCATAATACGCGAAATGTATATAGTCAGCACCATAACTTTTAGTTGGCGGAAAGTTGTATGGCCGTTTAAAAAATACTTATTCTTTACAAGGTTGTGCAGCAATGCGTATGGGTTTTGGTACTTCTGCCCTGGTGAAAGGCCTGGAAAAACACGGCTTGGATGGACTTGGGTACTATACGATAGAGCTGGGTCAGTCTTTAGTACAGCTTGGCCAAGACCTTACGCCCATCACATTTGGGCCAACCAGTATTAACACACTATTTGATCAACCAATTATTAAGTTACCTAGAATTTCATACGGTGTGGCTCTGGCATGTACCTTGGGCGTTAACCATCCAAATAGCCAAAAAGCCCGCACATCCATCGACCTGTATCACGCCACCGACCACTATATACCCCGCTTTAAAAGCGTTCCGGTTATTGCCACCATTATGGATGCCATACCGCTGGCGCGTCCAGAATGGGTGAATCAACGCTTGCGCGCTACCAAGAACTATCTATTCAAGCGTACGGCTGGCTGGGCTAATCGAGTAATCACTATTTCAGAATACTCCAAGTCGGACTTGGTGACTTACCTGAACATTCGTCCAGAAAACATTGATGTCATCCCGCTTGGGGTAGACAGTCGCTACTTCCAGGCAGTTGATTCCAATTTGGCAGAGCCTTATTTGAAAAAGCTGGGGCTATCCAACGGGGAGTTCTTTTTATTCATAGGCACACTACAGCCACGCAAAAACCTTGAAACATTAATTAAGGCCTACTTGACCCTGCCTGGCGCATTGCGAGCGCAAATTCCCTTGATTATTGTTGGGCGCGATGGATGGGGCAGCGACGAACTGGTGGCCCAGCTTAATGCTTATACAGCGCAGCCAACTAGTAATATAGTGTGGCTGCGCGGCGTCTCTGATCTACACAAACGGATCCTGTTGCAAAACGCCACTGCGTTGGTCTTTCCATCGTTATACGAAGGATTTGGCTTGCCCGTACTGGAAGCGTTTGCCAGCGGCTTGCCAACCATTGCGTCCAACACAACTTCGCTGCCCGAAGTGGCCCATGATGCAGCCGTTTTAGTTAATCCGCTGGACGCCGATGAAATGGGCAACGCCATGCAAAACCTGCTGGACGACACCACTTTACGCGGCTTTTTAACAGAGCGCGGCCTTAAGCGGGCACAACTGTACACTTGGGGAAACTGCGCGAAATTGACCTACGATTCTTATAAGAAATTGCTCTAACTCTAGTTTAAACACAGCACTTCTACACTGTACATATCTTGACACACCGGCCCACATGACGACACGCCAAAACGGCACTATTCACAGCTCGTTAAGAGCCTGGACAGCCAAGTTTTTACTTGGCTGTACTGACTTTATCTTGTTCAACGCAGGCCCCATGATCGCTGCGGGGCTGATTTACTGGTCGGTGGGTAATTTAGACGACTATATTCCTTCCTACGAGGTATCAGCACGGTTCACCACCCACTTTGCCTTGTCTTTAGCTTGCGTCATGTGGTTTTGGGTGCGCCTTCGCCACTACACCTACCGCAAACCCTTCTGGTTTGAACTGAAAGAAATTCTACGCACGATCGCCATTTTTGCGGTAATCGACCTTGCCATCATGGCGCTGTCAAAACTGTATGTGTCGCGCTATGTGTGGTTGTTTACCTGGTCTTCGACGCTGGTACTGCTGCCGCTAGGCCGCTTTGCCGCAAAAAAAATACTGATGCGGCTAAACTTATGGACTAAGCAAAGCATTATTATCGGCACAGGCAAAAATGCCGAAGACGCCTATAAAGCCATTAACAGCGAACGTTATATGGGCTTTGACGTGCAATACTTTTTTTCTGCCAGCAGTCCACACCCCAAACAACTGTTTGGCATACCGGTAATCCACGATGAAAACCAGCTTTGGAAAACCACCGACCCCAACAACACACAGTATTTTGTCGCGGTTGAATACGAAGAAGACCGCCAGCGCGAGTACTGGATTAAATCCCTGGCCACACACCATTGCCGTGCCGTATCCGTCATACCTACTACACGGGGCATACCGCTGAACAGTACTGATATGTCGTTTATTTTCAGCCACGAAGTATTGATACTGCGGGTGAACAATAACCTGACAAAACGTTCGTCGCGTACCCTGAAGCGCTGCTTTGACATTGCTGGCTCGCTGTCAATTATGCTGCTGTTGTCACCCTTACTTGCTACACTGTGCTTCCTGATTATGCGCGACGGCGGCAGCCCTATCTATGGTCACGAACGCGTGGGGCGTAACGGCCGTAAATTCAAGTGCCTGAAATTCAGGTCCATGGTATTGAACTCGAAAGAAGCTCTGGAAGAACTGCTAAATACGGACCCTGCGGCAAAAGCAGAGTGGGACAAAGACTTTAAGTTGAAGGATGACCCGCGCATAACCAAAATTGGCACTTTTATACGTAAAAACAGCCTGGATGAATTACCGCAGCTATGGAATGTGCTGAAAGGGGAAATGAGCCTGGTCGGCCCGCGGCCCATTATTGAAGAAGAGCTAAAACGCTATGTAGAGAATGTGGATTATTACTTGCTGGCTAAACCCGGTATGACCGGGCTATGGCAGGTTAGTGGCCGCAACGATGTCGACTACGAAACACGAGTCTATTTTGACGCGTGGTATGTAAAGAACTGGTCCCTGTGGAACGATATAGCCATACTGTTTAAGACAATCAATGTGGTGCTAAAGCGCGATGGGGCCTACTGAAGCCCAATCGTTGTATTTGCTGTCGATATACTGCTGAAACTCAACCCTGAAGCGCTCGTCGCCAAACCGCAAGGCATTATCGACGCAATTAGCGGCAGTCATTTGCGCTGACTCGGCTTCAAACAGGGTTATGGCGCGGGCAAGGGACTCAACACTTTGCGCGTCAAAAAAACAGCCCGACGGTTTTTCGGTGCCCAGGCCGCGAATCGTTTCCAGCGCCCCACCCTTGCCGTACGCAATCACGGGTGTGCCCGCCGCCTGTGCTTCAAGCGGTGCAATGCCAAAGTCTTCTTCAGCAGCAAAAACAAAGGCTCTAGCCTTGGTTAAGTGATTTTTTAAGACGGCAAATTTCTGGTACCCAAGAAGCGTAACATTAGGCCCCGCCACCGCCCTTATTTTTTCAAAATCTGGGCCATCGCCAATAACGATCAGCTTCTTGTCTGGAAACCGTTTAGTAAAAGTTTCGACGATTAGATCGATTTTTTTGTAGGGCACCATACGCGATGCCGTTAAGTAGAAATCTTCTTTTTGGCCTGCGTCGGCTTTGAAGTCGTTAATGTATACGGGTGGGTAAATCGTTGCCGCACCGCGTCGATATACCTTATGAATGCGTCGCCCGATGAAATCTGAAATGGCAATGAAATGGTCGACCCCATTAGCCGTGCGCAGGTCCCACAAGCGTATTTTATGCAGCATCAGCTTTGCCAGCCAGCCTTTAATGCCTTTATCAAGGCCCGACTCACGTAAATATTGATGCTGCAAATCCCAGGCATAACGAATGGGCGAGTAACACATGCAGATATGAAGCTGGTCTGGTCCGGTAATAACGCCTTTGGCGACCGCATGCGAGCTGGAAATTACCAAGTCATAAGAGGAAAGATCAAACTGTTCTACAGCCAACGGCATGAATGGCAAATAGCCACGGTATTTTTTTTTGGCGAATGGCAGTTTCTGAATAAAAGAGGTGCCAACCATTTTGTCTAAAATAAAACCACGTTCGTTATCAGGCAAAAAATCAACAATGCTGAACAAATCGGCATCGGGATACACCTTTAGCATTTGCTCTAGAACACGCTCGGCGCCAGCGTAGGTAACGAGCCAGTCATGGACAATCGCGACCTTCATTGAACTTCCCTGATTTTTTGCATAAATTTTTAAGTACACCTATGGCTGTACTAGTTTTAATTTGACCGAGCTGAAGCTGGATGGTTGAAATAGGAAATAAAAAAGAACATAAGCACAATAAAAATATTAAACGACCAAAGCCGCACTTCAAAAGTATTAATTACAACGAACGCAACAAAAAAACAAACCGTTAAAGGGCAAAAATTATTTTTTGAAATTAACTGATGCATTATCACAATAAAAATAACTAACCCTGTTATTCCCAGGGAAAAAGTTAAGTCTATAAATCCATTATGGGCAGAAGCGACCCCTACCCCTTGCATATAAAGCAGTCTTGTTTTTTCGCCCAAGAAAATAATTTTAAACTGCTCCAGGCCGTAACCCAGAATGGGACTGTTTGCCACTTTGGCTAAGACGGTTTGCCAGATAATGTCACGCTCGCTAAAGGAACTGTCTTTCTGAAGTATCTGGACATGCTCACCATACAGAGCGAATACAACCAATAAAAAGCTACAAAATAACACTGCCAAAAAAAATAAATTTCTGTTTGAAGCCAGCCATTTTCTTAAAAATTCTTTATTAATCAAAATATACACAAAAAGGCTAACCAAAACGGCCAATATAGAGGTTGTAGATTTCGACATAAAAACAAGAAAAACAGCTAATGAAACCCCAAGCCACTGATAAAAAATATTGATCGAGCGTTCGTTACCACACAAGAAGATAACAAAAGCCGCAGCGCAAAAATTACCGAGCGTATTTTTATGAGCAAAGACGCCTTGCCACATTAAGCTATTGTCTACACTTACCCCATACGAAGGAATGAATAGCGAAAAAACAGCTGAGGCTGCCATCATGACAAAAAGAAAATGGCAAATTAATAAATATAATTGTTCTTTGGTGAAGTAAACCTTCGAAGCAAAAATCAAAGCGTAAGACACAGCGATTAGACCCGACATTCTCAGCGCCTGGTATGGCGAGTCTGCCCATAAAGCAGAAGCAGCCGAAAAGGCCAACAACGCCAAGATAAAAATATTTGGGGCTAATTGCTTTGATGTTGCTCTGACAAAATAGGCCCATAGTACGAGCAGCCCCGATACAGGGAACCAGATTCGAAGTATTAAGGTTAAAGGGCCGTGGTGCTGAACTTGATTTATAACCCCTTGTTGGTGTGCGCCCCCTTCGAGAAATAAATTCAAAGACCCCGAAGACAAATAAAGCAGCAGCAACAATGAAACGCTATAAATACTTTTCTCAAACTTTAATAACATTTATTCTGCCTGACCCCTGGTTTAGCTGGCATCTGCAATTGATTGCGTACTATTCAGGTGTTGTAAGATACTTCCAGCCCTACATCTGTTTTAATCGCGATATTCGGGCGCATATCTTGTTTCTGGCTTATACAACGCGCGAAGACAATCCGTTCGTAGTCCGCGAAAGCCCATGCCCACCGCTACTCGCCAACCTTGATCAAAAAACCTGATTTAGATATTTGGCACAAATGTAGCATAGGTTTAAGCTTCCACTTTTTTGCCCGGCAAACACCCTACAATAAGAAACTACCAAGAAGCGCCTTCCCTGTATCGCCCCTATGACTGTAATACGCAACCGCCGCTATACAAAAACCCATGAACAGCTTTTGCTGTCGCCCTTGTTTTCGGCATTCCTGGGGCTGATCGTTACGATTTTAATTCCGGTGCTGATCTACTGGGGACCCGACGTTTTATCCAACCCCAAAGAGGGGCAAATCTGGGCTATGGTTGCGGCCAGCTCAGCCTTGCTGGTTTCGCGTCTATGGATATCGCGCGTACTGTCTTCATACCCCGGTGGCCGCAGCATAGGGTTGATTTTCCCCCATGTGGTTATTGTTTATATTTTGGCCGCCTTGATTCCCTTGCTGTTCCGGGTAGATGTTTCACGGTACTTGCTGGGGCTAAGCGGCTTTCTGGCGATCGTGTGGTTTCAGATTGAAATTATCATCACCGAGAAGTTCCGCCGCCCCAAATTGGCAGTGGTTAACCAAGGGCTGGCCAGCGACCTGATCGGCATGCCTTCACTTGATGCACGTGAACTGACCAAACCCGATCTGGAAGGCGTACGTTACGACGCCGTGGTAGCCGACTTTGAATGCCTGACCCCAGAATGGGAGCGCTTCCTGGCGCACTGCGCCCTGGACCGCATTGCCGTACACAACGCGCGTTCGGTTTATGAATCCGTTACCGGCCGCGTACGCATTAACCGCATGTCGGAAAACGACATTGGCTCGCTGCTGCCATCGCCCTTTTACGAACGGCTTAAAGTCATGTTTGACTGGGTGCTGGTATTACTGACCTTGCCCATCACCCTACCCATTGTGGGCATAACCGCTATTCTGATCAAACAGGAAAGCCCCGGCCCCGTGTTTTACACACAAATGCGCATGGGCCGCGGCAACAAGCCGTTCAAGATCTACAAACTGCGTAGCATGCGCTTTGACCGCAACGCCCCCGCGCAATTCGCCGGCGAAAAAGACCCGCGCATTACTCGCGTGGGCAAAGTCATACGCAAGTACCGCATTGACGAACTGCCGCAATTTTTTAATGTTTTAAAAGGCGACATGAGCCTGATCGGGCCACGCCCCGAACAGCCCGACTTTGTCGAGCACTTCGACCAGGAACTGCCCTTTTATATTTACCGTCATGTGGTCAAACCCGGCATTACCGGCTGGGCGCAGGTGCGCCAGGGCTACGCCGCCAGCGTGGATCAAACCCAGGAAAAAATCGAGCACGATTTCTACTATATAAAGCACTGCTCGCTGTTTTTGGATGTGTTTATATTGTTCTTGACGGTGAAGACGCTGTGTACGGGGTTTGGAGCGCGGTAGGTGTTGGTTGCTCACTCTCGACACAAACACCGCGTTTGATGGCGCGATTGCGGACATACTCTGACGAAAAGTACAACTAGGACGTCCGTATCGATTAATCGGTTAGCCCAAGATTTCCCCAGTGCTCTCATTGATTGATAGACGCTTGAGATCGTCTTCGTAAACTATTAGGTCCTTACCGTCGAAGCCCTCTAACAACAAACGTGCGATTTTGTTGGAAGTTATCTCGAAGTGCTCATTCTCGTGGAGCACCTCAAACTCCAAAATAATTTCTTGAATCGGCACGCCGCCTCGTGACTTCACTTCTATAGTTCCACCCGTGAGCGGAATTCTGAGAGTAACAGGCCCCGGCTTTTCCCTCGGATACTCGTTAGCCTTTTTCTGAATGAACTCTGTTATTGGCGTCCGTTCGCCGTCGAAGTTCAAATAGACAGGCTGCCCCTTACAAATGCCTAATGTAGACATGCCGTCGGAAGCCATGTCCTGCTTAAGTTTTTCAATGTGCGCTTGATCAGAAAGCGCCAAAGTTACTTTTGGCTCGGTTATGTGCATGACATGCATCGTCACGCAAATAGTTTTTATACGACCGCTCCAATCCTTCTCTATGAATTCGCGAAGAACCGCGAGCTTGATGCCTTTGTGCTTGGCAAACTTCTGAGCATCGGCGGTGAAACCCACGCAAGTGATCACGATAGCTTCGTCAGGTTTTATGTCGTCGACGACAGCGGAGAAATCCCGAATTATGCTGAGACCCACCTTATTCGATGAGACGTCGAAATCCTTACATTCCACCAAAACGCGCTTCTTCGCTGCACCGTCGGTGAAGGTGACGTCTATCTGATGCTTCACCGTAGAGCCACCAATCAGCTTGATATCGTGCACAACATCGCGCTTTTGGTCCAATGCCTTCAAAACAAACGCGGCAAGCATCTCATACCGTGTACCAGCCTTAGGGGTAGAGCTCGTCCAGTATTGGTCATGCAAGCGGTCGTAGGTGGATGTCGTCAGTCGCAACTTAGGGATATTCCTGACGGGCGTGCACGACGTTCATAACTTCGATGGCCGAGTCCGTCACTTTGTACACAATGATGTAGTTCGGGTGTGCGACGATTTCGCGTGTGCCGGATATGCGACCAGGCTTATACAAGTAGGGGTGTTCTGCAACCGGCAGCACGGCGCTTTCAATGCGCCATCTGATGTTACGAGCCGCTTGGGGGCTGCGTTCGGCAATGTAGGTAATGATTTCCGCTAAATCACTTTTAGCAGTGGAAAGCCAAGTAATAGTCAGCATGGTTATTAGGTCGTAGGTTAGGCACAGGCTTATTAGCCGTCACGACCTTTATAGACTGCGTGTTTAGCCCCGGCTTGTTGGCGTTTTTCCGCTTCGTCGATAATGGCATCCATATGGGCCATAACTTCGTCGTGAGGGATGCGCGGGCTAGTGTCCGCCAAGCTGGCCTGCACCTTCGCACGAAACCAGCGATCATAGCTGGCCGCTTGTTCTTCGGTCTCGAATTCCGAGACAATGGGAGAGAGGGCAATGCTCATAGCAAAAACTCCTTGTTGACCGTTCTAGTGTAAAACAATTGCGCGCAACTGGGGCAGTTTCCTATTTTTGGCGGGTTTGGCGCTAGTTTTTGCGCCTGGAACATAGCGTCTCCATCACTACAAGCAGCACGTCCGGTGGCAGCGCGGTATGCCTCCACGAGCCATCGCTTTTCCAGCCACGCAATCAAAGCAAGTCGAACCACAAGTTCAGCGTCGGCTTTCAATATCCATTCCTGCATGTACTTTGAACGTAAGATGGCAGACATCGACAGGTCATCCATTAAAAGCGTGGCGCCATGGGTTAGCTTACTGCGCATCACCTACAGATCTTTACGGGCACTTTCAAAACGAAGCTCACCTGGTGCGTATTGCTCTAAAAACTCAACGAACTTCTGTGTAATGGATTTGCCCGCGGTGGTCGGCCACACTCTTTACAGCTTTCCGCTCCGGCCTCTTGCGGCAATAAAGTTTCCACCGCATTTATCAGTGCAATATAAGCCACAGACATCGTGACTGCGGAATGTATTGATCATTAACGCCATCGAGGAATAGTTGACGGCGGTTCTGTGTGCTCGGCCATGTGCCCATCAATGAATTTAAGAAGGCCATTTTCTGGATAGGCCTCGTTAAGCGCCTTTATTCCGTGATCGATTCTCTGGCGCCAACCAGGTCCCCGCTTAATGGCATCGGACCACGCCGCATATAAATCAAGCGGGCGATCGGTCGACAAAATAGCTACAAGCGCCGCCACCTGCATAAGATCCTTTTGCGCTTTGATTTGATTGGTGCCAGTACGCTCACCATAGACAATCAATTTGTGTATGGCGTAACGAGCCGGGTCAGGCACATTCACTATGACCGCAGTTGATCGATCAAATATTACGGTTTGTTGAACGTTCTCCATGGAAAACTCCATAAAGCGCAGTGGCTGAAGTGCAATGCCTAATCGTCCATCTTCATAAGGAGCCTGGTTATTGCTAGTCTGGGTAGTTAGAAAATCGATAAGATAATCTGGGTCAGAAGGGTGGCTCCAGGTCCCCCCGCGTCCAGTTGGCGTGATCTGTGGAATAAAACCTTCTTCGAGCGACTTAATGGCGTCTGACGTGTCGATTCTGATCGTGCTTGGGAGCGCCACGCTTAGATTGCGTCCGGCATGCGCAAAATCCACATCAAGAGTCCGCACAAATCTATCACTGATCCATTTAATACCAAGCATGTTCGCATAGGAAGCGAACGCGTGTGAGCCGATTAGCAGGCCTCCCGCATAGAAGAAACCACTGTCTGATAATTGCTTGATCAGTTTCCAGCAGCGGGGATTAGACGGCGACGCGGCAACATTGCGCCAAAATGAGTGCTAAATAGAAGAAGGGAGCCTGGCGTAGTGCGATAAACAAGCCATCAAGCGGCCAGGTTGTGAACTGACATGCCGTGAGGTGCCGCGGTCGGTGCTAGATATCCCACGGATTGATCATGACCAGATCAAAAGGTTCGAAATCGCGTATGTTACGGGTGGCAATACTAGCTTGATGCAGGCAGCAAATTGCTGCAATCTGCGCATCGGCCATGCTGGGGGGCCTGCCTGCCGTCTCGCTCGCAGCGCTCAGTCGAGCATAATGCACGGCAGCGTCAGCATCAAACGGCAGAATATAGTCGGCAAAATCCTTTTCGAACATTTCTAGAGCATGTGTATAAAGGTTTTCTTTACGCTTGCCGTTTGCGAGCCGCTTAATACCGTAAAGAATTTCCGCTACTGTGAGGGCGGTAATCGCTAGCTCGCTGACGGGTTGACTATCAACCCATGCCAGCACCTGCTCGTTTGGCGCTGGGCGCATCAATTCGGACAGGACGTTGGTATCCAATATGATCATTTTTTGAAGTCTACTGACCGTGCTTTTTCATCGCGGTTGGGCAAGGCAAGCTCAACACCGCCGTCGTCGGCGAAACGAGATCGTATCCGACTGCCTAGCCCACGATTTTCCAAGGACGATACAAGGGCGCGGCGCAAAATCAAACGGGCCTCTTCTTCCATTGAATGGCCATGATTAGCCGCCTTGAGGCGCAGGCGCATCTTTAAGTCATCGTCTAAATTACGGATGGTAATACTGGCCATTATTTCACCTTAATTATGCTATCAATGATTGCGTTGATAGCATAACATGCTATTGCCCTTACACCGCTTTTTGCGCCTCGGGGCAAGCTAGCGGAATACATGGCCTTGCCGGCAAGATCCGGACAGTGGAGTTAAAAACGCCTCGGTTGCATTTCCACGCCGAAGCGCTGGCCGTCGGCGTCTTCGGCCTAACAGCTATTTTTTTGATCGGTATTAAGCGTGAGAGACAGTTTGCGGTTGTAGCTTGATGCCTAGTGCGCGCATCACTTTCAGGATGGTGCCAAAACTTGGGTTGCCTTCGCCGGAAAGGGCTTTATAAAGGCTTTCTCGACCCAGGCCAGTGTCCTTGGCTAGCTGAGTCATGCCTTTGGCGCGGGCAATGTCGCCCAGAGCAGCGGCGATGAACGACGCGTCATCACCAGCTTCGTCCATGCAGGCTTGTAGATACAGCACCATGTCCTCTTCCGTCTTGAGGTGCTCGACCGTGTCCCATTTACGTAGTTTGATTGTTCCCATGATGTCCTCTCTACAATTGTTGCGCCAATTCCTGCGCGGCTTTGATCGTTGTCGAAAACCTCGGTGGTAAGGACAGTTTTCATGGATTCCATTGTATAAAACAGGATACATTTGTGCAACTGTTTTATTTTGCCCTGTATTGCGGGGCTTTTTATTTGGAGGTGGGTATGTTTGACACTCCCAAACGCAACTACACGGAGGTGAACGACTGCGTTGAGACGCGGTACGGTGACGGCGCAGCATGATGAACTTAACTAAATGATCGACAGCCCGCCATCCACCATTAACGTGGCGCCAGTAATAAAGCTAGCCTCGTCACTGGCAAGCCAAAGAATAGGCCAGGCAATTTCTTCGCTGGTGGCCCACCGCTTAAGAAGGGATTTATCGTTGCGTGCCTGCTTCAGCTCTTCCAGTGACTTACCGCTGGCTGTTGCTTTATTTAACTGGAATGTCGTTAACGTGGGCCCGGGGCAAATAGCATTAGCGCGAATACCGTGCACAGCCTCTTCGCACGCAAGTGCGCGTGTCATTGCCAAGATGCCTGCTTTGCTGACGTCGTAAGTAGCCATACCCTCACGAGCGGCCACCGCATAGCACGAAGACACATTTACGATGCTTGCACGGCCCGACTGCCGCAGTGCGGGCATGGCTGCTTTGCAAACATTCGCGGTACCAATGACATTTACATCGATGACGGCGCGCCAGTCTTCGCCGGGAATATCGGCAATTGCCCCGTAACTGCGCCGGGCGGCATTATTAACCAGAATATCCAGCCCGCCCAGTGCCGCTATTGCGTTGGAAACGGCGGTTTGAGTTTCAGCCTCATTGCCTAGTTCCGCGACGCAGCTTACCAGCCGCGCACCCGTAAGCTGTGCTTGTATGGCACTTATCGTTTGCGCAAGCGTCTCGGCGTCGCGATCCAGCAAAATCACTTCAGCGCCTTGTTGGCAGAATATTGCAGCGGTGGCTGCGCCTATGCCTGCCGCAGCGCCGGTAATAAGCGCCTTTTTTCCCTGCAAACGCCCGGCGTCTTTATCGGCGCCATTAGCTGTTTTGATCATGTTGCATCCTTCTTGGTTTTAACTATTCAGGCTGGATGCCGGATTGCTTGATCAATGTGGTCCAGTAGTCAAGTTGGTCCTTAACATATTGGGCAAACTCTTGGCGAGAGGCGGAGGGCTGAACATCAAAACCAACTTGCGAGAGCTTGTCCTGGATCTCTTTCTCGGCAAGAAGGCCCTGAAGTTCAGTCGCGAGTTTATCGGCAATGGTATCTGGCAGGTTTGCCGGCCCAAAAATGCCATTCCATGGATTCAAATCAAAACCAGGGATGGTTTCGGCAATGGCTGGGACATCGGGAAGCAGCTTGGAGCGCTTTGCCATTGTCACGCCCAGCGGCTGAACCTTACCCGCCATTATGGACGGAAGCCCGACAACGAAATCGACAACATTCATATCAATGTGGCCGCCTAAAAGGTCACTAAATGCCTGCGGAGCAGATTTGTACGGTACCGTTAGAAATTCAATTTTCCCCAACATCTTCAGCATTTCACTGGACAGTAGCGCCGTCCCATTGGAGCTGGAAGCGGTAAGCGAGTCAGGGTGAGCACGGGCATAGTCAATAAGATCCTGCATACTTTTTACCGGCAGTTTCGTATTACTGACGAGGATGAAGGGCAAAATGCCTGTCCGCGCAAGCGGAGTAAAGTCCTTGATGGGATCGTATCTAAGGTTTTTGAAGAACCCCGGGTTAGCGGAATGCGACGTGCTTGTCGCCATTAACAAGGTGTAGCCGTCGGGCTCGGCCCGGGCCACCAGGTCGGCGCCGATTTGCGCGTTCGCACCGGGGCGGTTTTCAATTACAACAGGCTGGCCAAGTCGTTGCGACAGGCGCTCGGCGATGATGCGCGCTATGCCATCGGTACCGCTACCCGCAGAAAACGGAACAACCAGGCTGATTGGACGGTCGGGATAGCCTTGGGCTTGAACCAAAGTACTGGTCAATAACAGCACTACGGTCGACAAAACACTTAGAAGATGGTTTCGCATGGTTTTTTAGTTGGGCGTTAAATAATGAAGGCTTGATTAGAGCGATAATGCAAAATTGGGTCAATTTGATAATTACCATTCATTATTAGTCTTAGGCTATGTCATTAAATTTAAAGTACCGGCAACTTAAAGCGTTTTCCCTGGTGGTCGAGGAAGGTTCCTTTGTTGCTGCGGCCGATCGCCTTGCTGTAACACAGCCCTCGTTTTCGGCGCTGATCAAAGCCCTTGAGCAAGATGTGGACGTACAGCTTTTTGATCGCTCGACACGTCGCTGCGTGCTTACCGATGCCGGGCGCACCTTCTATGAGCAAATCAAAACCGCATTAGATAACCTGGAGCACGCCTACCAAAATATCAAAGACATAGGCTCTGGAACGGCGGGCCAGCTGACACTATTTGCCCTGCCTTCGTTGGCAGCAAGTATTGTTACAGCCGCCCTGGTTGAATTTCGAAAAGCCCATCCGCGCGTGCAAATCGAACTTGTGGAACAAAAAAACAATCGCATCCTGGAGGCAATTCGAAACGGCGAAGCCGATATAGGCATAGGCAGCGTCATACAAGAAAGCACCGAACTGGATTTCGAGCTTCTTTTAACAGACCATCTTATGTTTGTCGTGCCAGACAAGCACCCCATGACATCAATGCGCCCGGTATGGGCCTGTGCCAACAAATTCCCACTTATTGTCATGAACGCGGGCCCCGTTGAGCATGCATTAAAACAGAACGCAGCCCAGCCAACCCCTGCTTATCAGGTGCAGCACGCAGCCACCGCACTCGCCATGGTTCGCGGCAATCTAGGTATAACAATACTGCCTTCCAGCATTGGTTCGGACCTGAACCTTGACGGCTTGACCTGCCTGCCCATACTCGGCGAAATGTCCACCCGTCAACTAGGCCTTATCACCAAGAAAAACGTTCGCCCAAGAGCCGCCGCAATAAAATTTGCGGAAGTAATTCGGGCCCAGGCAAGATAGCCGTAAATTCACGCATGGATAGAAAGCTCGGTGCTCCCCGCTTCAGACCTGGCCGTGTTCCAGGCACCAGCCCTGTGCGGCTATTTTTTGTCAGGCGTGCGCAGGCTCACGAAACGATATAACGGCTGGCCGTGGCTTTTTCTCGGCCTGCCACAAGTCATATTGAGCCTGCATGTTTATCCACATTTCGGCGCTCGTGCCGAGTGCGTCGCGTAGCCGAAGGGCCATATCAGCAGAAATGCCCGCAGAGCCATTGAGTATGCGCGATAGTGCGGTGCGAGTGACTCCGAGCCGGGCGGCTGCCTCCGTAACGCTCAGGTCGCCGAGGTAGTCCCGAAGCACTGCGCCCGGATGGGATGGGTTATGCATGCGCATAGTGATCTCCTAGTGATAGTCCTGGTAGTCCACCAGAACAGCGTCTTGGCCTTCAAAATAGAAGGTCATCCGCCAGTTTCCGCTGACCGACACAGCCCAATGATCTTGGACGGATTGACCTTTTGGGTTCTTGCCCGACAGTTTGTGCAGTTTCCACGCTGGGGCGCTCATATCCTCGGGCGCAACCGCCGCGTTGAGCGCAGTTAGTAGAATTTGCAGCCGGTTGGCGTGCTTGGCCTGAATAGCGGCTTTCGATCCTGTCTCGAAAAAGACTTGAAGGCCTTTGTGTCGGAAACTCTCAATCATTCGTGTAGTGTAAAGCATCGATACACGGCATGCAACAGCAAGCTTATTTGTTTAAATATTGCCTATTCCACGGTCTCGGCATCACTGTTCGCTCTAAAAGTAACTCGATAACTATTGATTCTGGGCGATGAGTGCTGGGGTAGTGTGAATTACGAAGGATAGGTGTGTTGCGCTATGCACCCAGCAGCCTGCGCGTTAGCAATGACTGCATATCCCGCCGGCCGTCGGCGATCAGGTAGATAACTACCTGGGCGTCTACGACTCGATAAATTACCCGATACGGTTTGAATAGGGCTTGGCGGTATTCCCGAATTCCAAGCACGAGCAGTTCTTTTGGATAGCTTTTCCGTTCCGGAAAACGTGACAAGCTATCGGCCACGTCCAACAATTGATCGAGCACGTGGTTGCCGCTGGCAATGCCGTCAAATTCCACAATGTAGTCATAAATTGACTCAAGGTCGTGCTCGGCCCCGGCGGTTAGCACGACCTTGTATGTGTATGACTTACTGCCCTGTGGCATTAGGGTTTAGCGTTTTTTGCGCGCAGGCGCGCAATTACATCGGCGACCGGCTTGACGTTGCCTGCTGCGAGCTCGTTGTTGCCCAGCGCCAGAATTTTCAGCAGCGCCAGGGTTTCTTGTGTTTCTTCGAACGAGGCTACATCTTGAAGCACCGCCTTCGCTTCACCGTTTTGAGTAATGATCAAGGGCTCGCGAAGTTCGGCAAGTTCCGCAAGGACTTCGGCAGCGTTTGCCTTGATATAGCTGATTGGCTTGACTTGGGTGGAGTAACGCATGGCAAAGCCCTTTATTTACACAGGACTTAATATAGTCTTTATTAAGTTCGGCAACAAGCCTGTGTCTGCCTTATGCCTTATAACGATGGGCTGGCTCGTACTATTGCCCAATGCCATTTTCGTTTATTTCGCTAGTGATTACGTCATCAGCATAGGATCACATGGGCTCTGCCCTTCATTCATATTGCCCGACTCCTTCAGCCAGCCCTCGAAATTTCGATGGATTAACGTTTTAGGCACGCCTGCCGGCGTAAGGCTGAAGTATTGTCGGCTAGAAGTTCGTACTTCAGGAAATGGCGCCACCGGGCGGCCGGCCGCCACGTCACGATCCAGCGTAGGCATGGGTCCCATTCCCACTCCAAGGCCGTCGATCAGGGCTGCATAGGTCACATAAAAATGGTCGAATCGCTGACGCCGGAACTCGCGCGTTCCCTTGTATGCGGCGGCGTCCAGCCAGTGCTGCCATTGACCCGGACGGGTCTCGGTGTCTAGCAACACATGCGTTGAAAGCTCTGACGGGCTATGTAGCGGCGTGCGTTCCAGCAAGCTGGGGGCCGCCACCAGGGTATGCCATTCTTCAAGAAACGGAGTGGCTAAAAAATGCTCGTTATTGGCGGCGCCACGTCGAATGGCCAGGTCGAAGCTGCCGGACAGTGATAACTGCTGGGTGGTGGCGGTTTGGACCTGTATTAAGCTACCGGGGTAGCGCTGGTAAAAATCGGGTAGCCGGGGAATTAACCAGCGCATGGCAAACGTAGCGGGCGCGCTGACGCGCAGCAGCGCCGATGCGCTGCCTTTGCCGTAACGGCGGGCGGCTGACTCGATTTGCTCGAATGCCACGCCAACTTCCAGGGCGAATGCCAGGGCATGCTGGGTAGGCGCCATGCGCTGGCCCGACCGCTCAAACAGTTTTTGGCCCAGCCATTCTTCCAGTACTTGAATTTGCCGGCTAACTGCGCCGTGGGTAACGTGCAGCTCTTCGGCTGCGGCCGTGTAGCTGCCAGCGCGGCAGGCGGCCAGGAAGGCGCGCAGGGCCGGCAAGGGCGGGATTCGATTCATTAAGTAGCCCCATACGTGAATAATACTCACACAAACGCGATAAACAATCACAGCACGGTAGTTTTGAACACGTTATTGTATCGGCATTGCCATTACGCCAACCATTCTTTTGAGTTTCCGCATGACAAAAACAATCCCCCTGCATGGCCGCCACTATCGTTTGCCCGCGCTTCCGACGGTGGTCATCTGTATTGATGGCTGCGACCCCGAATACATTGCGCAGGGCATCGCCGACGGCATTTTCCCCACGATTGCGCGCTTTGTGGAAAATGGGTTCTCGGACATCGCCGACTGCGTCATGCCTTCATTCACCAATCCCAACAACGTATCCATCGTTACGGGCGCACCGCCCGAGGTGCATGGCATCGCCGGCAATTATTTTCTGGATCGCAAGACCGGCGACGAAATCATGATGACCGACGCCCGGTTGCTTATCGGCGAAACCTTGCTGGGGCTGATGTCGCAAGCGGGTGTGCCTACAGCGGCGATCACGGCCAAGGACAAGCTGCGCAAGGTACTGGGCCACAATATGAAGGGGATCTGCTTTTCGACAGAAAAAGTGGCCAGTTGCACGGTTGAAGAGCATGGCATTAGCCAGGTCGAGGCTTTGGTCGGACGTCCGGCGCCCGATATGTACTCGGGTGACCTGTCCTTGTATGTGCTGGACGCCGGCCTGGCTTTGCTGCGTCAACAGCGTGCGAAGTTGATCTACTTGTCGCTGTCGGACTATATCCAGCATAAGTATGCGCCAGGCGCACCGGAATCGAACGCGTTCTTGTCGGCCCTGGACCAGCGGCTGCAGGCGTTTGTGGATGCGGGCGCTATTGTGGCGTGTGTGGCTGACCACGGCATGTCGGATAAAACCGGAACCGATGGCAAGCCTAATATCGTGTTTTTACAAGACGTTCTGGAACAGCGCTTTGGCGCAGGCAGTGCGCGCGTTATTTGCCCTATTACTGATCCCTTCGTACGCCATCATGGTGCATTGGGCTCGTTTGTACGGGTGTATGCCGCAAACGCAGAGCAAATTCCGGCAATGTTGCAACTGATTCAGGGGCTTGCCGGAGTAGAGCACGTATTGACGGGCAGCGAGGCTGCAAAAGCAATGCAACTGCCCGCCGACCGCGAAGCGGACCTGGTTGTGATTGCACAGGAATCGTACGTGTTGGGATCGAGCCATGCGGAACATGATTTGTCGAGCATTGGCGATCGTCCTTTACGATCGCACGGCGGTTACTCGGAGCAGCCGATTCCGTTTTTACTTTCGCATTCTTTGACGGATGAGTATCTTCAGAGGGCGGCTTCGACACGATTACGTAATTTCGATATTTTTGATTTTGCACTAAATGGCGTTATGGCGCAGTTAGTATCGCAAGATGAATCGGATTTATTAATGTCTGCCTGATTTTATAAATTATTTACCATTTAATTTGAATTAATTTTACCCATTTTATTATGGCGTAAATGGTCGGTTTCTTGCCGGCCATTTACGCCATTTTTTATTTTAAAATCAATAACTTATATATTGAAATAAGCAGCGCTTTGTCATCTGTTTGCAATGATGAAAGCCTATTATTTCAAACATGAAATCCGTTAAACGATCCGTATTAATTATGTGCGACAGTCTGCGTCGCGACTTAATCAATTCCAGTAACAGCCCGGTGTTAAGCAAACTTATCAACGAGGCCTGCTGGTTTTCTAACGCGCGCGGGGTCTTTCCGTCGACAACCCGGGTCAGCTCTGCTTCAATTGCCACGGGCTGCCTGCCCGCCCGGCATGGGCTGCTTGGCAACACCATGATCCTGCCCGAGGCCCATGGATTACGCTGTCGTTCGGTAGGCAACCCTGATTTTCGCGAACATATGCGCCGCGCTACGGGCCAAACCTTGACGGCGCCGACGCTTGCGCAACGCGTCGCAAAATATGGCGGCGCCTGCATTATGTCTAATGTTTCGGCCGGCGCGGCCTACTTCCACGACCCCGACGGTTATGGCGATGTTTACCATCGTGCCGGATCTTATGGCCCCGGCAATCGTCCTTATACCGGCGCTGAAGCCATGGAAATCCCTCAGGGGGCGCCGGGTGATATAGAAATGACGGCCCGATTCTGCCAGCGCCTGCTTGGCCCCGACGCGCCCGTCATTTCCACGCTATGGCTATCGGAACCCGATCACACAGGCCACGCGACGGCCTTGGGTTCGCCACAGCACCAGGATGCAATCAGGCACGCCAATCAATGCGTCGAACAGGTACTGGACGCCGTCGCCATGCTACGGCGCCGCGGTGAAGATATTCTGCTGATGGTGGCGTCCGACCATGGCATGGAAACCGTGATTGGCGAAATTGATGTGGGCCGGGCCTTGGTGCAGGCGGGCTTGAAAGCCGCGGCCGACAGCAGCGATGTGGTGATTGCACCCAATGGCAGCGCCTGCATTTTGGCCGTCGCGCCTGAAGCGCAAGACCGCACTGCCGCCATCGGGGAATACCTTGATGCACAGCCCTGGGTCGGTTCAACGTACGCCGGCGACCAATTGTCCGACCTGGGATTGCCCATAAACAATCCGGGCTGCACGTTGGCTATTGCCATGCGGCACAGCATGCAGCCCAACAAGCACGGCGTGGCGGGCAGCACCTGGATTGCGTCTGATCCCGAAAAAAACACCAGCTACCAGGGGCAGGGCCAGCACGGCGGGCTGGGTGTCAATGAGCAGTCGCCCTTCTTGATCGTGCAAGGCGGCCACTACACGGCGGGCAGCACAGTCAGCCAGCCTGTTCAGCTTATTAATTTTGCGCCGACCATGCTGCGCCACCTTGGCTTGCCCTTTGACGACATGGACGGCACGCCTCTTCCTTTTCCTTATTCCGGTGAATCTGCACAGATCGCCGCCATTCACGCTTACACGGATCCTGAATCATGAATCGACGCACATTGCTTAAACTTCTTGCCCTGACCGCCGGTGCGGGGGCTTATTCGCCGGCTCTTTACGCCCAAAGCGCTGGCACGCCCAAGCGCGGCGGCACCTTGAAAATGGCTTTGCTGGGCCTGGATACCGCCGACCCGCACCGCCATTCCGGCTCGATCGCCGTGCAGCAGGTTTACGTGGAAACGCTAACCAGCATCGCCAACGACGGCACGGTCAAGCCCTTCCTGGCCGAACGATTCGAAATTTCCGACGATGGCCGCAGCTACACCTTCCATTTGCGTGACAAGGTGTTGTTCCATAATGGCCGGGCCATGACGGCCGAAGACGTACAGGCCAATTTCACGCGGGTGCGCGACAAAGTTAAAGGCGGCTGGTTAAGCGGCGCCATGAAACTGGTAACGGCCATCACCGTTCCGTCGGCCGGCACCCTGCGTGTTGACCTGGCCGAGCCGTATGCGCCTTTCCTGAACTTGCTTTCAGAACTTTGGATCGTGGCGCCCGAATCAGATGGCTGGGACGACACCATTCGCCAGCCTATTGGCACCGGCCCTTTCCGGTTTGGAAAATGGCAGCCTAATGTCAGTTTCCATGCGCCGGCCTTTGACAAGTACTGGCAGGAAGGCTTGCCTTACCTGGATGCTGTGGAGTTCGACCTGCGAGGCGATACCGATAAAAGCCTGGCGCTGCGCGCCGGCGATGTGCATATTGCATCGGTGGGCAACGACAAACTTCAGGCGTTGCGTACCGATGGCCTGGACGTTCAATTCCTTAAAGATACCGCGTGGTATTTCCTGTCGTTCAACAACCGCAAACCCTCGCCATTGATGCAAGACGAACGCGTGCGCCAGGCGATTGGCCTAAGCATCGATAAGCGTGCCTACATGAATTTTATTGGCGGCAAGGACGCGCTTGTCAGCGACCAGCCGGTTCGCCCCGACACGTTCTTTTGGGACAAGGCGCTGGAAGGCCAGGACCCGTTTGCCAAGCCGGACCTGGTCCGCGCACGGGCGCTGCTTAAAGAGGCCGGCGTCGACCCTGCCAAGCACACCCTGAAAGTGGTGTCGTGGCAGAACGATTATGCGCAAGTGGCCGTACAGATGGTGCGCCAGCTTGGCTTCAAGATTGATCATCAGGCACTGGACGACATCGGCGCGCAACGCCTGCTGGGCCAGTATGACTGGGATCTGGCTCCGTTCAATTCAGGACCGCGCGCCGACGTTTATCTGCGCTATGCGCGCCTGCTTTCCGACGGTCCCAGCCCCATGCTGTGGGGCGGAATCCAGGACAAGGATCTGGACGCCATTATTGCCCGCGCCTCGTCGTCGCCCAATGCCAATGCCGCGCGCGAGCAATATCTGAATGCCTGGAAACACGTCATGGACGAGCTTTATACCGTGGGCATCGGGCACGCGGCCAATGCTATCGGCGTTGTGCCCGCCGTACAGGGCTACCAGACCGGGTTCACCTGGAGCCAGAACCGCGTCGATGGCGGCGTTGCAAGGGCGTGGCTGGCGGCATGAAAGCCCTGAAGCACTATTGGCCCTGGGGGGTGATGGCGCTGGCCTTGCTGGCGGTGCTCGTCGGTTCTTTGGGCCTGACGCAGGACCCGTATTACCAGGACCTGCTGTCCCGCAATCTTCCGCCCTCGCCGCAGCACTGGTTTGGAACGGACAGTTTTGGCCGCGACATTCTGGCGCGCGTCGTGGCTGGTACAGGCATGACGCTAACTGTCGCCGTGTCGGCAACGGCCATTGCGCTGGCGGGCGGCGCGGGCCTGGGCCTGGCGGGTTGTATAGCGGGCGGCGCGGTGCGCGGCGTAATCTACACCGGCTTTGACATCATCCGCACCATGCCGGCCATTTTGCTTTCGCTGGCCATCATGGTGGCCCTGGGGGCAGGCGTAAGTTCGGTAATACTGGCGGTGGGAATCGCCTACATGCCGCTGTTTGCTTATGTCTCGCGCGCCGTATACGAACGGGAAACCGCCGCCGGTTATGTCGCGGCGGCACGCCTGATTGGCGCCTCGCCGGCGTCGATTGCCTTGCGGCATATTCTTCCCAATGCGGCCGGCGCCCTGCTGACACAGCTTGCCATTGTCGTACCCAGGGCGATTACCACCGAATCCGTACTAAGCTTTTTTGGCCTTGGCGTTGCGCCCGATGTACCGACATGGGGCCGCATACTGGCTACCGCTGTCGACTATGCCGAGCAAGCGCCATCGTCGCTGCTGTTTCCCGTGCTGGCTTTGTCGCTGACGACACTGTCGCTCTCTGTCATTGGCAACCGCCTGCGCGATCGCTTCGACCCCCTGACCCGACTGCAATCTTCGGGAACCTGACATGCACTCTTTGCTTAACTCGACCTCGTATTTCGGCCGGCAACTGCTGCACATCGCGGTCATTTCTTTCCTGATCTTTTTACTGGTGCGCGCCGTCCCCG
>LNAP01001032.1_pt5 | contig 34466 bp, 36 predicted proteins | sample 602601 | NCBI WGS metagenome assembly LNAP01 (sample SAMN02440304, study PRJNA202911) | soil metagenome | biome: Subtropical and temperate rainforests or woodlands; isolation source: soil samples (1 kg each in a 20% v/v slurry with milli Q water) were... ...
ATTCGCCCGCGAAGCCGAGCAGCAAGCCAACGCTGCGCAGAACCTGTGGACCGAAGGCACCTCCAGCTTTCGCACGGGCCTGGAAATTGCCGAAATTCTCGCAGACCTCAAACTTGACCAGGACTCCCTGGTGGCCGCCGTTGTCTATCGCGGCGTGCGTGAGGGCAAAATTCCCCTGGCCACCGTGCAACAGCGCTGCGGCGCCACGGTAGCCAAGCTGATCGAAGGCGTGCTGCGCATGGCCGCCATCAGCGCCAGCCTTAACTCGCGTGAATCGCTCGTGCTGGGCAGCCAGGCTCAGGTAGATAACCTGCGCAAAATGCTGGTGGCCATGGTTGATGACGTGCGCGTGCCGCTGATCAAGCTGGCCGAGCGTACCTGCGCCATCCGCGCCATCAAGAACGGCGACGACGAAAAACGCCAGCGCGTAGCGCGCGAAGTGTTCGATATCTACGCGCCGCTGGCCCACCGCTTGGGGATCGGCCATATCAAATGGGAGCTGGAAGACCTGTCCTTCCGCTACCTGGAGCCCGAGCAGTACAAGCAAATCGCTTCGTTGTTGCACGAGCGCCGGCTGGACCGTGAGCGCTTTATCACCGACGTGATGGTGCAACTCAAAGACGAGCTGGCCGCCACCGGTGTGCAGGCCGACATCAGCGGCCGAGCCAAACACATCTATTCCATCTGGCGCAAAATGCAGCGCAAGGGTTTGGCCTTTAGCCAGATCTACGACGTGCGTGCTTTGCGCGTGCTGGTGCCGGAAATGCGCGATTGCTACACCGCATTGGGCATCGTCCACACCCTGTGGCGGCATATTCCCAAGGAGTTTGACGACTACATCAAACGGCTACCGCTCGCTGCACACTGCGGTAATCGGCCCGGAAGGCAAGGTGCTGGAAGTGCAGATTCGCACCCATGCCATGCACGAAGAAGCTGAGCTAGGCGTTTGCGCGCACTGGAAATACAAAGGCACCGACGTTAAGTCCGGCTCCAACCACTACGAAGAGAAAATCTCCTGGCTGCGCCAAGTGCTGGAATGGCACGAAGAGCTGGGTGACATCGGCGGCCTGGCCGAACAACTGCGGGTGGATATCGAGCCCGACCGCGTTTACGTGTTCACTCCCGACGGCCATGCCATCGATTTGCCCAAGGGCGCGACGCCGCTGGACTTTGCCTACCGGGTGCACACCGAAATCGGCCATAACTGCCGCGGCGCCAAGATCAACGGCCGTATCGTGCCGCTCAACTACAGCCTGCAAACCGGCGAGCAGGTGGAAATCATCACCAGCAAGCACGGCGTGCCGAGCCGCGACTGGCTGAACAGCAACCTGGGCTACGTCACCACCTCGCGGGCGCGAGCGAAGATCGTGCACTGGTTCAAGCTGCAAGACCGCGACCAAAACGTCGCCGCTGGCCGCACCTTGCTCGAGCGCGAACTGGCACGCCTGGCCTTGCCGTCCGTGGACTTCGAGAAACTGGCGGAAAAGGCCAACCTGCGCACCGCCGAAGACTTGTTCGCCTCACTGGGCGCTGGCGACCTGCGTATAGCGCAGGTGGTAAACGCGGCGCAGCAACTGGTTGAGCCTGAGCGCGGCAACGAGCAGCTGGAACTGATTCCGCGTCGGCACAGCAGCTTTAAACCGGGCAAACGCGGCGATATTCAAATTCAGGGTGTGGGTAACCTGCTGACGCAAATGGCCGGCTGCTGCCAGCCGCTGCCGGGCGATGCCATTGTTGGCTATATCACCCTGGGGCGTGGCGTCAGCATTCACCGCCAAGACTGCGCCTCGGTGCTGCAACTGGGCGGCCGCGAACCTGAGCGGATTATCCAAGTGAGCTGGGGCCCGGTACCGGTGCAGACCTACCCGGTAGACATCATCATCCGCGCCTACGACCGCTCCGGTCTGCTGCGTGACGTATCGCAGATGCTGCTGAACGAGAAGATCAACGTGCTGGCGGTCAACACCCGTTCCAACAAGGAAGACAACACCGCCGCCATGTCGCTAACCATCGAGATTCCCGGCTTGGAAGCGTTGGGCCGGTTGCTTGGGCGCATCTCACAACTTCCCAACATCATCGAAGTTCGCCGCCATAGAACCTCGTAAACCGTAGGGTGCGCTGCGCGCGCCAAGGCCGTTATACGGTCGCTTTGGTGCGCTCAGCACACCCTACAGGGGCTTCCTTATGTACCAACTTAACGACCTTCTGCACCTGATGGCCCGCCTGCGTGACCCGCAATACGGCTGCCCGTGGGACTTGCAGCAGAACTACGCGAGCATCGTGCCGCACACCATCAAGTGGCCGATGCCATTGAGCGCGGCGACTTCGAACACCTGCCCGGCGAGCTGGGAGACCTGTTGTTTCAGGTCGTCTATTACAGCCAATTGGCGCAGGAAGAAGGGCGCTTTGAATTTGCCACGGTGGTCGACGCTATCACCACCAAGCTGCTGCGCCGCCATCCCCATGTGTTTCCCGATGGCGACCTGTACGGCGCGCCGGATATGGCGCGCTTGAGCGAAGCCGCCGTCAAGCAGCGCTGGGAAGAGATCAAAGCCGAGGAGCGCGCCGAGAAGGCTGCGGCGCCTGAACAACTGTCGTTGCTCGATGACGTGCCGACTACGTTGCCGGCGTTGTCGCGCGCGGCAAAGCTGCAGAAACGCGCCGCGCAGGTTGGTTTCGACTGGCCCGAAGCACTGCCGGTTGTGGATAAAGTTCGTGAAGAACTGGATGAGGTTTTAGAGGCGATGAGCGCCAATGACGAAGAGGCGATGGCCGAAGAAATCGGCGATTTGCTCTTTGTTGTGGTGAACCTGGCGCGGCATTTAAAGGCTGACCCGGAAACCGCGCTGCGTGCGGCGAACGCCAAGTTTGAACGGCGCTTTCGCTTTATCGAACAGGTACTGCGTGAGCAGGGCCGCGATATGCAGGCCTGTAGCCTGGAAGAGTTGGATAGCATCTGGGCCCAGGCCAAACGCGAAGAGCGCGCGGCGCCCAGTTGCGGCTAAGCGCGCCGATAGGTTTAATCCCCCGGCGTGTGGAAGAATAACGGCGTTTTTTACGGTGCCCCTTGAGAGAGTCGTCAGATGAGCATGTCATTGCGTGATCAGTTGCTGAAAGCCGGCCTGGTCAACGAAAAGCAGGCCAAACAGGTCGGCAAGGAAAACCTGGAGCACAAAGGCCAGGTTGAGGTCGATGACACTCAGCAGCGTATTGCCCTTGAAGCCAAGGCCGAGAAAATTGCCCGCGACCAAGAGCTCAATCGCCAGCAACAGGAAAAAGCGCGGCAGAAAGCTGAAGCTGCGCAGGTGAAACAGCTGATTGAGCAGAGCCGCTTGCCCAAGCTGACCACCGAGGATTACTACAACTTTGTTGACGACAAAAAGGTCAAGCGCATCTCCGTCAACGCCCTGATGCGCAACAAGCTCAGCAGCGGCTCGCTGGCCATCGTGCAACATGGCGGCGGCTACGAAATCATTCCCCGCGAAGCGGCGCTGAAAATTCAGGAACGCGACCCTCGGCGCGTAGTGCAACTCAACGTGCAGACAGAAGAAGACGACGCTAACGATCCGTACGCGGCGTACAAGATTCCGGATGATTTGATGTGGTGAGTTGCGCTACGAACATCTGCAACTGCGCGCCTCTGGATTCCCGCCTACGCGGGAATGACGGAGGCTTGTAAGGCCATCACCGTCTTCCCCCGCAGGCGGGGACCCGGGCGCGCGGTACTCGACGACTGTGCGGTTTGTGCTTGATTCGTACGTAGGCGGGAATGACGGAGGTTTGTAAGGCCGTCACCGTCTTCCCCGCGCAGGCGGGGACCCAGGCGCGCAGTATTCGGCGACTACGCGTTTGTGCTTTCGCCGACACATCTTGTAATCCCTCCTTGGCTAACCCCACGCCTTTGGCTAGAGTTCCCGCCGTGCGCTGCTTAGCGCACGATGCGCTAACCACGACAAGGACGTGCCATGGATTCCATCTATCCGCCCAACCCGCTACAAGTCCCGGCGAATCTCAGCCAACCCAGCGCCAGTTACCGTCGCCAAGCCATACTGGCCATGAGCGGATTGGGCTTCTTTATCTTTCTGTATTTCTCCATGGCTGCCTGTTTTGCCTGGAGCAGCTACCGCTTGATCAACATGGCTTTGGTCGACCCCCAGCACGCCGTGCCGTGCTGGATCGTTGGCCTGAGCGCCGGTTTTCTCGCGCTGTTTATGATCAAGGCGCTGTTCTTCTTCAAAAAGGGCGGCGATGTGCAGGAACTGGAAATCACCGCCGCGCAAGAGCCGCAGCTGTTTGATTTTCTCCACCAATTGGCCGACCAGGCCCGCGCGCCACGGCCGCATCGGGTCTTTCTCAGCGCCGATGTTAACGCCGCAGTGTTTTACGACTTGTCGCTGCTGAACCTGCTGTTCCCCTCGAAGAAGAATCTGATTATCGGCCTGGGCTTGGTCAACGTGCTGACCTTGAGCGAGCTTAAGGCGGTGCTGGCCCACGAGTTTGGCCACTTTGGGCAAAAGACCATGGCCGTCGGCCGCTGGGTGTATGTGGCGCAGCAGATCGCCGCACATATCGTGGCCAAGCGCGACGCCTTGGATAAGTTCTTGCGCATGCTGTCGCGGATTGACCTGCGTATCGCCTGGTTGGGCTGGCTGCTGACCTTGATCGTCTGGTCGATCCGTTCGCTGCTGGAAACTGCCTTCAATCTGGTGCTGATGGCCCAGCGCGCGCTGTCGCGCGAAATGGAGTTTCAGGCCGACTTGGTCGCCGTTTCCCTCACCGGCAGCGATGCCCTGGTGCATGCCCTGCAAAAGTTGCAGGCCGCTGATGATGCCTGGGACCGCGCGATTAACTTCGGCTATGGCGAGCTACACGATGGGCGGGTAGTGCGCGATTTGTTCGCGGTGCAAAGCCGCGTACTTGAGCATTTGCGTCAGGTGTTGAATGACCCCGGCTACGGTGACGTGCCGGCGCTGCCGGAGCAGGCGCGTGAGAGTCATCGCATTTTCCAGAGTGAATTTGCCCAGCCGCCGCGTATGTGGGCCACCCATCCGCTTAACCATGAGCGTGAAGCCAATGCCAAGCGCTTGTATGTGCCGGCAACCCTGGACTCGCGCAGCGCCTGGAGCGTCTTTGCCCAGCCGCAAACGTTGCGTGAGGCCGTGACCCAACGTGTGCTGCGCCTGGAGGAAGCGCGTGAAGCGGTGGCGCTTGATGAGTCGCTGCAAGCCCTCGACCAGCAGTACGCCCAGGAAATCTTTAAAGGCCGTTATCGCGGCGTGTACTTGGGCCGCTCGGTGGTTCGCCATGCGTCCACGGTGGATGACCTGTATGTTGCTGGTCGCGGTATTGGGCCTTCGTACCTGGCCCAGCTGTACCCGGAAAGCCTGCACGATCAACTAGAGAACCTTCGCGGGCTGGAGCGGGAAAAGTCGCTGCTTGAAGCCCTGCGCGACGGCACCTACAAAGCGCCGGGCGGGGTAATTCGGCATCGCGATCGCACCCTGCAACCCCGCGAGCTGCCCGCAGCCATTGCCGCCATGCGTGAAGAATGCGAAGCCGCGCAAGTGCAGATCATCGAGCACGACCGCCTGTGCCGCAGCGCTCATTTGTCTGCCGCAGCCACTGTGCAGAATGGCTGGGAGGAGCATCTGGCTTCGACCCTGGCCCTGCTGCATTACGCCGACCACAGCCAGGCCAGCATCCGCGATGCCCAGGGTTTTCTCGCCAACGTAGTGGCCGTGGTGACGGCCGATGGCAAGGTCAGCAGCCGCGAACTCAAGCGCGTGATCAGTGCCGGTAATGAACTGCACCGCGTGCTGGGCGGTATTTATCGTCAGGCGCCGAAGGTGCAACTGAGCGCCGATTTGCTCAGTGAAATGGAAATCGAGAGTTGGCAGCAGGCCGTGGGCGAATTCACCTTGCCGCCGCCGGACAAAAACAATATCAACGATTGGATGAACGTAATCGACGGCTGGGGCAATGCGCTGGCCAACGCCCTTGGTCATCTACGCCAAGTGACCCTGACGCGCTTGTTGGTCGGGGAAGCGAAGGTTGCCGACTGGTTACACAACGACCAAGCTGCTGAGCCGGCTCCAGAGCCTTCCAACGTGCCGCAGCCGTTTGAAACCTTGTTGCCTGGCAGCGAGCGGCAACTGCAAAAACGCCTGGGTTTGTGGGATCGCTTTCAGGTGGCCGACGGCTTTTTTCCAGCGTTGTCGCGCTTACTGGTTGCCGGCTGCATTGTCGGCGCCGCCTTGCTGCTGAGCGCCACGCTGGACCTGTGGTTCTAGAACAACCCTTGTACCCCGTGACCTGCAGAGCGTTTCGGCGGCGTTCGTCAGGTCGTCGATGCAATAATTTGCACGTGCTGGCAAAAGGCCTGTCATAGCTCCCAGACCGTCACTCTGGGAGCCTTTATCAATGGCCGATAAATACAACCTGCAACGCTTTGTCGATGCCCAAGCCACCACCTATGAGCTAGCCCTTGCCGAGCTACAAGCGGGCAGGAAACAAAGCCATTGGATGTGGTTTATCTTTCCCCAGCTAAAGGGGCTGGGCCACAGCGACACCGCGCAGCGCTATGGCATTTCCGGGCTAGACGAAGCCAACGCCTACCTGTCTCACCCGGTGTTAGGCCCGCGTTTGCGGGGTTGCACCGACGCCATTCTGGCCTGGGGCCAACGCAGCGCGCGGGAGATTTTTGGCAGTCCCGATGATATGAAGCTGTGTTCCTGCATGACCCTGTTCGCCACGCTTAGCCATGAGCCAGGAATCTTTTCCCAGGTGCTTGATCAATTTTTTGACGGGCATGCGGACCCGCTTACGCTGGCGCGGGTGGGTTAGTCCCGGCTAATGGTGCTGGCCAACGTTAGATAGGTGTTTATTCGGGTGGGATTTGCCATGATGGCGCATTGCCAATTTGCGCCTAGGGTTACCCGTGAACGGACTCTCCACTGCCAGCACCTGCGGCTTCCTTCTGGCGCTATTGGTTCAAGCCGGGATCGCGCCTGCGGCCTTCGCGGCCAGTGAAACCGAGATCTACGTCGCCCGCCAACTACCCAATGAAACCGCCGCCCACTACCGAGCATTCCCCTGTGACTATTTAGAGGTCGCGGCAAAAACCGCCGACGAATTCCTCGCCGGTACGCTGCCCGAAGCCAAGCAATTGGGCAGTGCGCGTAAGGTTGCGGTGGGCCTGGTGCGGATGGAAAAAGGCTGCCCAACCGCCACGTTGCTTTCCGGCGGCCGCCTTGGGCTTTCCATCGACGATATCGACCCGGGAAAATCTGCTCGCTTGAACACGCCCACCTCCGGTGTTTGGGTTAACTCGGCTGCGCCTGGCAGCACCGGCGAGCGTGCAGGTGTGTTGGCTCGAGACGTGATCGTGGCGCTTAACGATGTGCCGGTGGAGGGCGTTATTACCCTCAGAACCCTGGTGGGGCGAACGCCGGTAGGCACTTCGGTAAAACTGAAAATCTGGCGGGCGCCGCAGTGGCTTGAACTGTATGTCGAAGTTGGCCCGCCGCCGCCGGGTACACCTGTGGCCACTGCGCCAGTCACTGCTTCAGCCGCTGGCCCAAGCGTCAGTGGCCCCACCACGTCGCTGCAAGGTATGACGCTGGATACGGTCAGCGGTCCGGTCGCGACCGCCGTCGGCTTGCCGCAAGCCGCAGGGGTGCGAGTGCTCAGCCTGGACAAAGGCAGCCCAGGCGAGAAGGCCGGCTTTAAGGCGCTGGACGTCATTTTGGATGTGGCCGGCCAAGAGGTTAGCTCCGTTGCCGAGCTGAGCGCCATCGTCGAGCGCATGCGCCCGGGCTATAAGGCCACCCTTACGGTGTGGCGTTACCGCGCAAAAAAAGAGCTGCGCTTGGTGTTGAATTAACGGCGTTGCCGCTATTCCCCGTCTTACCTCAGGAAGTGGTTATGAACCTACGTGCGCGGTTGTTACCCGTTTTAGCCGGTCTGCTGTGCTTGGGCCTGCAAGGCTGTTCAACGCCGGCGATGGAGGCGTTTGTAAACTACAATCCTGAGCCGCTGCAGCAGGCGTTGGTGACGCGTCAGGTGGGCGTCAATGACTACTTGCTGTTGGACACCGCTGGAGGCTATCTGACCCCGCTGTGCCTGATGGCCTTCAACTTCTCACCCACCGCCACTTCTAGCATCGACTACCTGCTGGTTAATGGCGCGGACGTCAATCTGCCCTGCGGCAAGGGCAATAGTTACAGCGGCTACACCGCCTTGGATTTCGCAGTCGACCAAGCTTACGAATTTCAGAAAACCTTAAACCCATACATAGGCCCTAGAACCAAGCCGTCGAAAACCCCGATTTTTATGGCGACGGTCGCCAAGTTACGCGCCAACGGGGGCCGCTCGCTGCGCGGTTCGGATAGCCCTGAGGCCATCGCCGCCCAGTTCAAGACGTGGAATGGCACTAACGATGCCTTTGTCGAAAAGTGGGCGGCGGACATTCGCCGGGAAGAGGCTGAGTCGAAAAAGAACAGCCTATTCACCGCTGAAAACCTGGGTGCTGTCGCCGCCGTAGCGGGTACGGCAACCGCCATATACGCCAACCAGGCGCAGAGCGCGGCCAACGTCGCCGCCCTGGCCCCGGCCACGCAGGCCTTGCGCAGCAACACTGCCAATGTCGGTAGCGCAGCCGTAGCGGCCAGGCCACCCGCCACTGCCGCCGCCACCTCCTTGCAAAACATGGCCGGCATTAACGCTGCCACTGACAACGCCCGTGCCACGCGCAGCCAGCAACTGGACCAGATAGTCGCCAAAGTGGCGGCCGATGGCGGTATGAAAACCATGGTCGCCCGCTACCGCTGTTCCGCCGAAGAACCGGAGCAAAGCGTCACCGTGCCTTATAAAACCGAGGCCTGTCGAGCGGCTAAACAGAACTGGTTTGCGGTGTACGCCTGTAACGAGGTGGCGCGTATGAGCGCGGCCAATGAGCAATGTCGGCAGGGCTGTGGCAACGTCAATTGCGATGAGGGGCAATAGTCCAGTCAACACCTTGAAGCTGCGCCGTTATTGGGCTTGAGCAGACAAGGAGGTGTATGGCACTCTGCAATCACTTGGTCGCATCCGCCTTTACTCAATAGCGACTACCGACTCGACGCGCTTGCAGAGGGGCGCTCGTGACGGGGTATCTGCCGACATCACCAGGGACGGACCTTTTTATGCGCTCGCTTGCTCGCTCATCGTTTGCCCCAACCCCGTGTCTCACCCACCTGGCGGCGTTTTGCCTGTTATTGAGCGGCTGTGCGCAGTACCAGGTCGCGCAGGTGCCCAATAACATCCCCGATGGCGTGGCCACGCACCGCTTTCAAGCCACCGGCAGCGCCTTTGAATACTCAGGCGAATGGAAAAACAGCCGCCCCAACGGCGCTGGTACTGGCCGCGACTTTGATGCAACCGGGCAAGTGACTGCTACCTGTAAAGGCCAGTTCAGCAATGACCCAGGCTCGCTTGGCGGTTACGGCGAGGGCGAGATCTACCGCACCAATGGCACGGTGATTTTCCGCGGCGTCATTGTGTCGTCGCTGATGGGCGGCATGGGCTGTATGCCGGGCACTAAAGGCACCTATATTTCGCCGGCCGGTTGGAGCGTGAAAGGCGAGACGTTCCAAAGTATTACCCAAGCGTCCGGTGTGTTTATGACTTCGGGGCCGTGCACCTTGGGCGACCCGCAGGGTAATACCTGGACCGGCGTCTGTAATCTGCCGACAACCTCGAAACACCTGGCGATTAAGCGGGACGAGTACAAGCATTGGGTGGATGAGCTGAATGTGTACCCCACCTATATGCAATTCACCGGCGGCGGCATCACTAACTTCACCTTGGCTAACGGCCGCGGTGTGATGCGTTTTGCCAATGGTGAACAGGTGGAAGGCAACTTTGACGCTGGCCACCTGGAGGACGGTCTGGTGCGGGTTACCTCCGCTAACGGCCAGGTCTCTCAGGCCATGGCCAGCAACGGCAAGTTGGGCCAGCGCTTTAGCGCCGGTGGAAAGTTGGCCGACGCCAAAGCCTGCGGTTTTCCTGGCTGGCGTTTGCTCAGCGGCCGCTGTGAGCAAAACAGCTGGTCCGGCGATGTCGAGGCCTACGATGCCACCGGCATGGAACGTATCACCGGGGCTTTTAAAAAAGGTGTGCCCAGCGGCACTGTCACTTGGTCACGGCTCGACTCCGGCCTGCAAATACGCGGCACCATGGTTGCCAGCAATGGTGGCTTGGGCTTTAGCAAGGGGCGAGTGAGCCTTAATGACGCGCTCGCTTATGAAGGTGAAATGAGCGGCTTCGCGCCCAATGGCAACGGTATTTGCACGGTTAGCGGCAGCCCCGAGCGCTGCGAATTTATCAACGGCGAGCGGGTAGACGCGCTGTACAAAACCCGCGTGGAAAACGAGCGCCTGCGTAGCGAGATCGCCGCCAGTCAGCAGCAAAAGGCCGAGCAACAAGCCCAACAGCAAGCCGCTGCGCGCCGCCAAGCGCAGGCCGAAGCAGCGGCCGAAGACGACAGCGGTGACCTCTTCGGCAAGGTTATGGCCATTGGTATCGGCGCCGGCGCCGTCAGCTCGGTGTCAGGTGTCGACAGCGCTATTCGCAACCAAATGATCACCGGCATGGCCGCCGATATCCTTACCGACGGCAAAGCCGGCGGCATCGCCACCGCCCAACGTAACCTCGGCGTGCAAAGCAGCGCCGGTAGTTTGCAGCCAGCGTTGTCGACCTTAAGCGGCGCTACCCTGGGCAGTAGCAGCGTGCTCAAAGGCAACTCGGCGGTGGCCAGCAGCGCCGGTAGCGATGCTTCCACTGCCACCCTGAAAAATATCGCCGGCATGGGCAGCACTGCTGGCCATGCCGAACGCAGCCAGAAACTCGACGACATCGTTGCCAAAGTAGCCGCCGACAGCGGCATGAAAACCCTGGTTGCCAAGTACCGCTGTTCTGCCGAAGAGCCCGAGCAAAGCGTTACCGTGCCCTATAAAACCGAGGCGTGCCGAGCAGCCAAGCAGAACTGGTTTGCGGTGTACGCCTGCAACGACGTTGAGCATATGAGCGCGGCGAATCAGCAGTGCGTTCAGGGCTGCGGGAATGCGAATTGCGATGAGCAGTAGGTGAACTTGGCTGCGTGGGAAGCGCAACGCTAGTGGCGCACCCGCGTGTAAGCCACACCAAATCGTACAGCGAGCTCAGCAAGGCGCTTATCCAGCGTCCACAGTTGAGCGCCAGGGGTCATCAACGTGGAAGCGAGCAGCGTTATATCCACTAGGCCGCATCCTTGCCCATATAGTTTTTCGCGTTCAATGAACGCCATAACCTCGGTCAGACTCGCTAGGTTGCAGGTCTGCAGCAGAGATATGTAGAGCAACGTGGCGGCCCGCGGGGCCGGGGGGGTACCGCAGGCAATTTCACCCGCCACCATCGGGTGAGTCAGTGCAATGTCTAACTCAATCAGGCTAAGCAGCCCTTCATTGCTGTATTTGAAGTGATCTACCCAGACGGACGTGTCGATGAGCACGCCCATTATTAAGCCGAATCCTTACCGCGCCGCGGCACATTCTGCATGTCTGGGGCGGCTCCCCCGAGTGCTGCAAGGCGCTTTCCCGCTTGCACACGAACATACGTTTTAAATGCCTCGCGGAAAATGTCCGCTTTATCCATGCCCGGTTCGGCCATCTCTAGCGCTTGCTCGTAAAGAGCGTCGTCGATGGTTACTGTGGTACGCATAGGAAATACCTCCTCATCAATTCTGATGCGATTCTGCATCAGCTTGTGACTCTGGGCAACTTGCGTCGCGCATCTGCGCCAACACCCGCTCAGCATTGCCTTCACAGCCCATACCCTCGGGTTTGTTCTTGATCGTGGCGATGATTTCCAGAAGCTGGGTTTTGTTCTGCGTTAGGCGTTGTTGCATGGCATCGATCTCCTCGACTTTGCGTTGCAGGGTGCTGAGCACTTCGTCGTGCTGCCAGCCTTGTGGGTTGTTATCGGGCAGAAACCGGCGGATTTCTTCCAGGCTGAACCATGCGCGCTGGGCGTTGAGGATAATTGCCAGGGTGTGTTCGGCGTGGGCTGGGTAGTGGCGGTAGCCATTGGCGTGGCGTTGCGCGCTGATCAGGCCGCTGGCTTCGTAGAAGCGAATGCGTGACGGGGCGAGGTTCGTGCGTTGGGCCAGTTCGCCGATTTTCATGCAGTGCTCCTGATGTTCGCGCTTGGCTTAGTGGGGGATTGACCTTAAAGGTGACTTTAACCTTAGGCTCGCTTCATCTGCTAACGGCATTTCGCTTTGGAGCTCTAGATGACCGCCTTTTCCCCTGTGCACTTACCTAACGGCACCACCGTGGCCAACCGTATCGCCAAAGCGGCGATGGAGGAGAATCTTGCCGATGCCGAGCAGGGGCCTTCTGCTGAGTTATTGCGTTTGTATCAAGCCTGGGCGGAGGGCGGTGTGGGGCTGATTTTGACCGGCAACGTGATGGTCGACCGCCGTGCCATGACCGGCCCCGGTGGCGTGGTGCTGGAAGACGCACGGCAATTGGATAAGTTTCGCCAGTGGGCGCGCGTAAGCCGCAGCCACGGCGCTCACGTGTGGATGCAACTTAATCATCCGGGGCGGCAGATGCAGGCCAGTCTCGGTCAGCAGACTGTGGCGCCATCGGCGGTGTCACTGCAGTTGGGCGGCCTGTCGAAGATGTTTGCCGAGCCCAAACCAATGAGCGAGGCGGATATCGCTGAGCTGATCCAGCGTTTCGCCACTGCCGCGCAGTTGGCGGAGCAAGCGGGTTTCACCGGTGTGCAGATTCATGCGGCGCATGGCTATCTGCTTAGCCAGTTTCTGTCGCCATTGACCAATCAGCGCACCGACCGCTGGGGTGGCAGCCTGGAAAACCGCGCGCGAGTGTTGACCGAAGTGATCAAGGCCGTGCGAGCGGTGGTTGCACCGCAGTTTTGTGTAGCCGTGAAGCTCAACTCGGCGGACTTCCAGCGTGGCGGTTTTGACGGCGCGGACGCGTTGCAGGTGGTGGAGCTGCTGAATCAATTGCAGGTGGATTTGGTCGAGCTATCCGGCGGCAGTTATGAAGCGCCCGCCATGCAAGGTGATGCGCGTGACGGCCGGACCTTGGCGCGCGAGGCTTACTTTCTTGAATTCGCCAGCGACATCGCCAAGACCGCGCGCATGCCGTTGATGGTCACCGGCGGTATTCGCCGCTTACCTGTGGTTGAACAAGTACTGGCCAGCGGTGTGGCCATGGCCGGTATCGCCACGGCCCTGGCCATTGAACCGGCGCTGCCGAAACGCTGGCAGGCTGGCCAGACCGACAGCCCAGAGCTCGCGCCGATCACTTGGAAGAACAAGGTCTTTGCCTCGCTGGCCTATATGGCCGTGGTGAAATTTCAACTGCGCCAACTGAGTCGCGGCAGCCAGCCCAATCCGGGCGTGTCGCCGTTAAAAGCGCTGGTGCTGGAACAGCTAAAAACGCTGGGCCGCACGCGGCAGTACAAGCGGTGGATGGCTGCTAATTAGGTCTTCGCCCGTTTTTATGTAGCCTGCTTCCGAGCATCCAGTTTTAGGCTATTCATCCGCGGTGCTTGACAGGCACGATGCGCGCTCCAAAAATATACGTAAGTTGCGCATAGTTATGGAAGCTAGCTTTGTAGAAATGCGGATGTTTTCCCAACATCGCAGCGACTACCTGGACGACCAGGCATTCGCCCATGTTCAGCAAGCGTTGTTGCTGCACCCAGAGGCGGGCGATGTCATTGCTAACACCGGCGGCTTACGCAAAGCTCGTTTCAGTGACGGGTCGCGTGGCAAGGGTAAGCGAGGAGGGCTGCGGATTATTTACTACTGGTGGCAGGCGGGAGGGCAATTTTGGCTCTTCACCCTGTACGACAAGGATGGATTGGAGGACTTGAGCTATGACCAGCGCAAATTGTTAAAGCACCTACTGGAATCTGAAATAAAAGTGAGAAAGCGGCCATGACCAAGAAACGCGATATTTTTGCAGAAATTGTCGACGGATTTCGAGACTTGGCGCAGGAGCGCGAAGGCAAGATCACCCTGCGCACCTACACGGTTGAGGCCAAACCGCTGGCGCCGGCCACGGCAGAGGAGATCATCGCCGTGCGCAAAAAACTCAATATGTCCCAGCCGGTTTTTGCTCAACACCTGCACGCCACACCTGGCACGGTAAAGAACTGGGAGCAGAACCGCGCTAAGCCCAATCCGCAAGCCACAGTGCTTATTCGACTGTTGAATGCCTATCCAGAAACGGCCAAGCACCTAGCGCAAATCGCCTGATCACTGCGCCGACCACACCGCCAATTCATATCCGTCCAAATCAAAAAACTGAAACCGGCGCCCGCCCGGAAAGGCAAAAATCGCTTTGCTGATGGTGGCGCCGGCGGCTTCTACGCGCTGCTGGGTCGCGGCCAGGACATCGGCATACAGAATTACCAACGGCCCACCCGGGCGTACGTCTTCGCCGGTGGTGAAACCTCCGGTTAAGCGGCCGTCGGTGAATTCGCAGTAGGTGGGGCCGTAGTCGGTGAAGGTCCAGCCGAACACCGTGCCGTAGAAGGCTTTGCTGCGTTGGATGTTGCTGACGTTGAATTCGATATTGTCGATCTGCCGATCGTTGCCGCGAATGCCCATGCTGCTGTCCTTATCGTTGAGTGCGCTCGCGCGCGACATTAGCCAACGTTAGCGGCGCAATCAGGCGATGAAAAGGTGCGACGGGCAGCATATAGACGGTTCCCAGCCAGTTGTGGGTATGCACCACGGTGGATAACACCAGGGTGCGGGTGCCGTCGGCGTTGATGAGCAGGCGGTTGAGGGCAAGAAATACATCGAGGTGTTTGTCTTTATCGGCCATCAGTACTTCGTCGGGACTATCGGCGATCAGGGTGAAAATGCCGACACGATCGCCCGGCTGATAGCTGGCTTCGTCGCGGTTGAGGTCGATGCGCGTTAGTCGACCCAAGTCCTTTAGCCCTAGGTGGCGGACGATGGCGTTGCGCAGTTGCATCATGTTGTCGATCCACCTTGGCGTGGTGGCCAGCGCCCGCAGCGCGTGGCCCATGGCAGTGCGTTCGGTGGTGCTGACGTCGATACGGTGGCAGTTGATAAAGGCGGCGCCAGCGGCTTGTTGGCTAAGGCTGCAGAGGGTGGGGAGCGCGCATTCTTGGACGATGGCAGTCATGGCGGGGCATTCCTTGGCAAAGCTGCAGTGTCGGCCAGGCAGCCGCTAGGCGCCTGCTCCAGTTTGTCGCAGGCGCGTTGACCACCGGGCTTAGGTCAAATCGCGCAGAGCACTTTCCACATCGGCAAAACGAAACACATAACCAGCCTGCAACAGCCGCGTTGGCGCGACGTTCTGCCCGTCGACCAATAGCTCCGCCATCTCGCCTGCCAGCCAGCGGACGGGCGCAGCTGGCACATGCAGCCAAACGGGACGGTGCAGCACCTGGCCGACGGTTTTGGCGAACTGCGCCTGGCTGACGGCACCCGGTGCCACGAAGTTGTAGGCGCCGTGCATGCTTTCATCGGTCAACGCCCGGGCGATGAGTTGGAAAACATCGTCACGGTGAATCCAGCTAAGAACTTGCTGGCCGCTGCCCAAGCGTCCGCCCAAGCCAAAGCGGTGCGGTAACAGCAAGGGTTGCAGGGCGCCGCCTGGACCGAACACCACGCCCAGGCGCATCACCACCTGGCGCACGCCTGCAGCGCTTACCGCGGCGCTCGAGGCTTCCCAGCGGGCGCACAATTCAGCCATAAAGCCACGGCCAACGCTGCTGTCCTCTGTCAGTACTTCGTCCGGGCTGCGCACGCCGTAATAGCCGATGGCGGACGCCTGCAGCCAGACCGCAGGTTTGTGCTGAGCTTTGGCGAGCCAGGCGACCAACGCCGAGGTGACCCCCACGCGGCTGGCGAGCAATAGTTTCTGCCGGGCGGGTGACCAGCGTGGGCCGATTACCGGGGCGCCGGCCAGATTGATCACGGCATCGATGGCATCCGCTTCGGTCAGCGATTCCAGGCTGCCGATACAGCGCGCTCGCCCCTTGAACATTGGTGCAGCACGCTGTGGGTTGCGGGCAAATACGCAGACGCTATGGCCGGCATCCAGCAACTGGTTGACCAGGGTTACGCCAATAAACCCGGTGCCGCCGGTAACCAGCACGCGTTGCGCGGTGGTGCCGGCAAATGGATTGGGTGCTTGCACTTAGTGAGTCTCCAAGGCGTTGCGCCCAACCCGACGGTCATGGCGATACAGCCAGCCTAGCGGAAGTATCAGGGCGATCACAGCCACGCTATCGAGCCATACGTGAGACCAGATACCGGCCTGCAAAGAAATCCAAATATCCTGCGGTGCCCAGAGCACAATCCCGGCCATCAAACTGGCCCAGGCCACGCTGAGGTGGTAGCGCGAGCCGATGTATATCAGTGCGCCCATATACAGCGCATAGCTCTGCACGGTGGCGCCAAATAAGGCGAACCACCACACCTGCAACGCGTGCGCGGCGGCGGGAATGTCAGCGCCCCAGAATGCCTGTTCGATGTTTAGGTGGTAGTCGCTAAATAGCGCCGAAGCGCCCCCCCAGGAAAGCAGCACTCCGCCCAGTAGGTGTGCAATGGCGGCGGCGTATAACCAGCGGATCAGCCATGGTCGAAGTCCGGCATCTTGCATTAGACGTTTCCTGTGTCGTCGCCCATCGTGGTCGCCATGGTGCGCACAGTGCGCCCGACAAGCAAACGGGTACATCCGTGCGCAACGGCTTTAGTAGGTGTAGCGCGCAATCACGCTTTTTATCCGTTGCAACGCTTGTGGCAGCTCATCCAGCGCTAAAGAACCCAAGGCCAAACGCAACGCGTGGGGCACCTGCGCTGAGGTGCAGAAGGGGGCGGCGGTGGATACCGAAATGCCTTCTTGTAGTAGCGCCATGGCTACTTGGTCGGCGCGCACGTCTTCGCCCAATGGCAGCCAGATGAAGTAGGACGATGGGTGCCCCACCAGTGGCAGGCCGTCGAGTACCTGGCGAGCAATGGCTTGGCGCTGAGCGGCGTCGCGGCGTTTGTCGGCTTCCAGTTGGGCGACTGTGCCGTCTTCCAGCCAGCGGCAGGCGATGGCGGTCATAACGCTCGGGGTGTTCCAAGTGGTGGCGCGAATGCTGCGTTCCAGCGCCGGCACCCATGCGGCGGGGGCTGTGACAAAGCCGACGCGCAAGCCGGTGGCCAGACTCTTGGAAAAACCGGAGATATACACCGTGCGTTCAGGGGCCAGCGCGGCTACCGGCAGTGGTGGGTCGCTGGCGAGAAACGCATACGCGGCGTCCTCGATGATCAGCAACTCGTGCTCACGGGCAATCGCCACCAGTTGCTCGCGGGTGGCTAGATCCAACACCCAGCCCAGCGGGTTGTGCAGCGTCGGCATGCAGTACAGCGCGCGCACGCGGCGGGTTTTGCACAGCTGGCGCAGGGCATTGAGGTCCGGACCGTTGCCGGCGACAGGAATCGCTGCCAGTTCCAGGCGATAGGTATCGGCCAGTACCTTGAAGCCTGAGTAGGTCAGCGCATCGACGGCAATCACATCACCGGGGCGCAGTAACGCCATCGCGGTAATCGCCAAACCGTGCTGAGCACCGCTGACCAACAGCACATTGTCCGCGCTGATGTTCAGGCCACGGTCGAGCAAGTGAGCCGCCACTGCCTGTCGTTCTTGCGGGCGGCCGGCGTGCGGTTGGTAGCGCAGCAGGGCTTGCATATCGCCGGCCATGGCCAGTTCACGCAGGGCTTTGCGCAGCAGGTTGGCTTGGCCGGGAAGCACGGGGTAGTTGAAGTTGAGGTCGAGCATGTCCGGGCTGGGTGCCTGCTGATCAATACCCAAGCCGGTTGGCAGAGCCGTCTCGCGAACAAAGGTGCCGCGTCCGGTTTCCCCGCTGACCAAGCCCATGCGTTCCAGCTCAGCGTAGATCCGCGTGGCAGTCGCCAAGGCTACCCCATGCTCCACCGCCAGTTGACGATGGGTGGGGAGGCGAGTGCCGGGGGGCAGGTGGCCGTTGTTTATGTCGGCAGCCAAGCGGTCGACGACAAGTTTGTAGCGGGCGCGAGGCATGGCGAAATGTATCCATGACAATATTTTGATTGTGCTGAATATGGGTGAATAAGATGCCGCGTCGCAACCCTCACGCATAAGGAAGCAGCGCCATGCATATTGCCATTCTCACCTTTGACGGCTTTAACGAACTCGACAGCCTGGTGCCGTTCGGGATTTTGCAGCGGGTGAAAATTCCTGGTTGGAAGGTGTCCATCGCCAGCCCGACAAAACAGGTGCGCTCCATGAATGGCCTGTTGCTGGAGGCGCACATTTCGTTGCCCGAAGCCTGCAGTGCCGATGCCGTATTGGTGGGCAGCGGCATGGCAACTCGCGACGTAGTGCAAAACCCGGCGCTAATGACGCAACTGAAGTTGGACCCAGCGCGGCAACTGATCGGTGCGCAGTGCTCGGGCACGCTGATTTTGGCCAAGCTGGGGTTGCTCGAAGGCGGCGTGGCCTGCACGGATTTGACGACTAAACCGTGGGTGGTAGAGGCCGGTGTCGAGGTGCTGAACCAACCCCTCTTTGCCAATGGCAACGTGGCGACGGCGGGTGGTTGCTTGGCTTCGCAGTACCTGGCGGCTTGGATGATTGCCCGGCTAGTTGGCGTGGACGAAGCGAAGAACGCCGTGCATTACGTGGCGCCGGTGGGGGAGAAGGATGAATACGTGATGCGTGCCTTAAGCAATATTTCACCGTACCTCTGAGAGCCACCTCGTAAAAACGAGCTAATCGAAGGCGTAGTGGATTGGCAGGCAGGCGCTGGGGCTACTGGTAAACGGCTTAGCCGGCGTTGCTGTTGTCGCTGGCGCGGGCGGAGCGGAATTGCAGCACTTCAATTTCGATCTCGATGGCATGGGCAATCAGCATGACATCGTCTTCGGAAAGCGTTGCGCCGCAGGGAATGCAGGTGATCACTACCAGGTTTTCGCCGGTATGCGGGTTGTAGACTCGGGCGGTCATGGATGTCGGCGAGCTCAACACACCTTCGAAGCCCAGCGGCGCGAAGTGGTTTTGCAGCCTTGCACAGGCAGCCGGGAAGATCATTCTGGCCATACTGGCCCTCTAAAAATTGGTGCGCGGTGGCAAGGATAATTCAATGGCGTTAAATGTGACAGGGTACTCATTTTGCCGCTGTGCTGATCGCCTGCTTTTTGCAGCTTAGTCGAGCTCCGCCGTTGCCGCTTCAAGGCGCCTTCGGTATTGCTGTGGCGCTTCACCAATGTGTTGGCGAAACACCCGGCTAAATGAGCTGAGCGTTGGATAACCCACCGCCAAGGCAACTTCGGCTATGGATATGGCGTTTTGTTGCAACATTTTTTGCGCGCGCTCCAAACGCAACTGGGTAAGCCAGGCGGCCGGAGCCATACCAGCGGCAGTGGCAAACGCACGGACGAAATTCGCCCGTGACATGGTGGCTATGGCGGCCATCTGCTCAACACTCCAGCCCTGACTCAAATCATTCAGCAAGGCCAGCGCCACCTTGGCTAGACGCTTGTTGCGCAGCAGGGCGAACACGCCCGTCAACCCTTGCTCCTGCTCGCAGAAATGGCGCACTACCAACGTAAAGAGAATTGCCGAAAGGCCATCGACTACCGACTGGTTCGCCAACTGTTCACCTTCGGCCTCCAGGCGCATCAGCGTAATGATGGCGTCTAGTCGCTCGCGGCTTGCGGTTGTCGTCGCATTGATCACCAGCACCTCTGGCAACGCGTTCAACAGCGTGGAGTGGGCCGTGTAGTGGATGCGACCGCACAGCATCGTTAAGCCGCCCATGCCTTGCCCCTGACGCAACTGTGTGATTCGCCCAGGTTGCCGGATTTTGCTTAAGGCGCTGCGCTGCCCCATGCTCCGTTCGCCGGCGGCGAGAACGTGCACACTGCTGCGCGGCAGCAGTACCACATCGCCAGCCCGCAGCCGTTGTGGCTGTTGGCCCGGTAGTTCCAGGCGGCATTCACCCTCCAGTATCACGTGATAGCTGGCCTGACCGCTGGGTAGCGGCGGATGATGCAGCGCCCAGTCGCCCTCCAGTTGGCAATGCAGGTCGAGAATGCCGCGCAGGTTGGCTAGGGCGATCAGGTGGTCAAAGGCGTGCATACGAGACGATTCGACAAGTAGATGAGCGGTGGGGAAAAACGCGCGTGATCGGCGCCGAGCAGACTGTTGCTGTCGGCCACTAACTGGCCTTTGGCAACATAGGAGAATCGATCATGCTCTTCAACTGGTCCGAATACGTCCCTGCGGTTAAGAAAGCGTTTGGCAAACTGGGCAAGACGCATCCCAAAATGCTTCAGGCCTACGGCGCGCTCGAGGCCGCCAGCGAAGGTGATGCCCTGGATGAGAAAACCCGTGAGCTGATTGCCATTGCCGTGGCGATCACCACCCGCTGTGACGGCTGTATCGGCGTGCATGTGCAAGCCGCGCGTAAGGCCGGCGCCACTGAGGCTGAGCTGGCGCAAACCCTGGCCACGGCGATCTCGCTCAACGCCGGTGCAGCTTATGTCTATTCGCTTAAGGCATTGGAGGCGTTCGAGCAATTGGCTAGCTGATACGCGGCAGTCTGCTGCTTAGTGCTTTGCGCAACGACCTTGGCTAGCTATATTCCTTAGGGCAAGGCGGCCTTGCTGCCGCCTGACCTTCTGCACGCTGCCAGTCACCTTATGCTCCGCAGCTCTGGCCGGTGCGGCGCTATCGGAGCTTGATAAACATGTTCTTCGCCCACGCAGGTCGACGCTGATGGCTGGCAAACGCCTTCAGCAGTTCTGGAATTCGTCAGACCTGGCCCTTATCCACCACCGCCGCGAGCGTCGTGTGCGGGTGCTAGCCAGCTTTGTAATGTGGGTGCTGGGTGGCATTTGGGCAGTGTATTTTTCCCTGCAGGGAAACTGGATAGTTGTCGCCATCGACTTGGTGTTGATGGGCACCGGCGTGGCCGTGTTTGTCCTCAGCTGGCTGCACCACGACCGCAGCGCGCGGTTGTTGCTGTTTGGTGTGTTGCTGCTGGTTATCGGCGGTATCTCAGCGGTATTGGACGTGCCTAACGCCACTATTCCGCGCTCCACCCATTTGTACCTGCTGCCGTTGGGCGTAGCGGCCATGATGGCCTTTCGTGATGAGCCCAGGTGGCTGCGTTACAGCGTGATTATTGTCTGCCTGCTGAGTTTCGTCGGCCTGGCCGGTAGCTACTGGACGCCACTGCCGGGCTTTAACCTACCCGATGCAACGCGGCGGCCAGGTACCTGGGTCAATGCGTTGGCTGCCATCTTCTGCCTGTTTGCCATGCTGCATGTGCTGCAAACCGATGCGGTGCAACGCTCTGCCTGGGAAGAAGAGTTACTCGAGGCCTTGTCGTCCGGGCAGTTTCAGGTGCACTACCAGCCGCAGTTGGATAGCCACGGCCAGGTGATTGGCGCCGAAGCCTTGCTGCGTTGGTATCACCCCAAGCGCGGCCCGATTCCACCGGGCAAATTTATTCCCCATGCCGAAGAAACCGGCCTGATCATTCCCATTGGCAAATGGGTGCTGGAAACCGCCTGTGCGCAATTGCGCCTATGGATGGATGATCCGGTGCTCAGCAAGTTGTGCCTGGCGGTGAATATCAGCCAGAAACAATTCAACCAAAGCCGCTTTGAACACGATGTTCTGGCGATGATCAAGCGCCACCAGATCGACCCCAGCCGCCTGCAGTTGGAGGTCACCGAAACCATGGTGGTCAAGGATATGGAAGAGTTGTCACGCAAGATGGCCAGTCTGGTCAGCCTGGGCGTTACCTTCGCTTTGGATGACTTCGGTACCGGCTACTCATCCCTTAGCCACCTTAAACGCCTGCCGTTGAACAAGCTGAAGATCGACCAATCTTTTGTTTTCGATGTGCTCACTGACAGCAACAGCGAAGCCATTGTGCGCACGGTGATTGGTCTGGGCAGCAATATGGGCTTGACGGTGATTGCCGAAGGGGTGGAAACCGCTGCCCAGCATCAGTTTCTGCTCGACAGCGGCTGCCAACAATTCCAGGGCTACCTGTTCAGCAAGGCGTTACCGCCGGCGGCATTCACCGAATTCACCTTGAGCCGCGCGGCCGTTACTTGAGTAGTGGCACGTTTGCCGCACGTTGGTACGGGCCGTATTCCACCGGCACCCAAGCAAAGCCTTTGCCTTCAACGTGAATATGGCCGATGGCGGGGAAGGGCAGGTGGGCTGCGGCTACCCAGATATTGTCGCGAGCTACCTGGGTAAACAGTTTTTCCCGCGCGGCGATGGCTTTGCTGCTGTCGTTATCAAAGCCGATGCTCACTTGTGGATGAGCAAATTGCACGGCGAAGCTGTGGATGATATCGCCCATAAACAAAATGCTCTGCCCGTTCGAACTGAACTGGTAGCCGGTGCTGCCCGGTGTATGCCCGGCCAGATTGACGGTGATGACGCCTGGGATCGGTGCCTGACCAACGCCGAACGTCTTCAGCCTGCCGCTGGCCACGTAAGGTGCGGTGGAGTTCTGCGCAATCTGAAAGTAGCCCTGGGCTTCCTTGGGGGCTTTCGCCAGGTTTTCTTTGCTTAGCCAGAAGTCGGCTTCGGCCTGCGCGGCGTATACCACGGCATTGGCAAACACTGGCGCGCCTTTGTCGTCCACCAGACCGCAGACGTGGTCCAGGTGCATATGGGTGAGCAGTACGGTATCGACTTGCTCCGGGCTGTAACCGGCGGCCCGAATGGCATCCGGTAGGCCGCCGGCGGTAGGGCCGATGCACGTGCCGGCGCCAGTGTCGACCAGCACCAGATTTTTACCCGTGTTGATCAAAAAGGCATTGAAGGCCGTTTGCACACCGGCTGAGATGATGCTCTTGCGTGCCAGCAGAGCGCGGATTTCTTTTTGCGAGAGGCCTTTAAGCAGCGTTGGCCCCAGGTCGTTGTACCCATCAAACAGCGCCGTCACCTCATAGTCGCCCACCGCCAAGCGCTGATAACCTGGTGCTTGGGTTTTCACTTGAGCCGGCACGTCTGCCTGGGCAGCGAGAGGCGTCATACCGGCACCGAGTGCCAGCAGAGAGCTTAAGAGTAGGGCGGTGAAAGGAGGCGTGCGCATAGACGTTCTCTGCTCTTGGTGATGGGAAGTGCTGATAGTGGTGTTACCTTCAGGACGCTGATTGCACATCTGTGCTCAGTGCGTTCAGCGGACGGTGGCGTACTCAAGCAACCACCTGTGCTGCCGATAGCGTTTTGTGCCGGTCATTCGGCGCTCTCTCTATTCAAAAAAAAGCCCATACGAAGGCGGTTGTTCATGAGCTCATTGCATACCATCAAAGCCCGCTACACGCTGACATTCGTGATTTTCATCCTGTTATTGGTGGTCAGTACGGTGGTGGGTATCCGCCAGTTCGTGACGCCTATGCTGGTGGATGCCGGCAAACAGATTACGTTGGCCGAGGTGGGTGAGATCGGCTCGCGCATCAAGCGCGAACTGGCCCAAGTCCAGGCGCAGTCGCGCAGCATCACGCAAACCATTCCCTTGCTCGACAGCGACAGCATCGACCGTCTCCTCCCTGGCCTGGTTGACCAATACGGCGATGCCAAAGTGTTTGGCGGCGGCATCTGGCCGCTGCCGGACAAGCGCACCCCAGGCCGCGCCAAGCACAGCACGTTCTACCACCGCGATGCCTCGGGCAAGCTGACCCTCAACGAGCACTGGAACTCCCCCGAGTCGCTCAACTACTTCGAACAACCCTGGCACCGTGGTGGTATGCAGGCGCCGCGCGGGCAATGCGTGTGGGCCAACGCCTACAAAGACGACGCCAGCGCCGAGCCGCGCACCAACTGCGCCATGGCCATTGTCAAAGACGGCCAGCCGTATGGCGTGTCGACCATCGACCTGACATTGGGCTTTTTTAACGAGTTGGTGGCGCAAAAGGAAAAAGATATCGGCGGCGAAGTAATGGTGGTCGAGGCCGACGGCAAAATCCTCAGTAACCAGCCGGAAATCAGCGGCAACATCGTGCTGAAAAATGTCTCCGACCTGGCCGCCCAGTCGCCTTTTATCGCCACCCTCCAAACCGCGCTGAAAAACAGCAGCCGTGGCGACAGCTACGAAAGCAGTTACGAAAGCACTAAGGGAGAAGACTTCACCTTTTTCCTCTCGCCGATCGAAGGCACCCCCTGGTTACTCGCTGCCGCATTGCCCACCAGCAAGCTGACCGCAAAAAGCGACACCGTGCTGACTACTCTCAGCTGGCTGCAAATTCCCATGGTGATTGGCCTGTTGCTGCTGATGCTGTTCGCCGTTGGCCAACTGATGAACCGCCTGGGTGTGCTTAAAGCCAATATCGACTCGCTGTCGGCAGGCGATGCTGACCTGACCAAACGCCTGGCGCTCAAAGGTAATGACGAGGTCGATGAGGTGGCGGTTTCGGTGAACCGCTTTATCCAATACTTGCAGCACATGATGGTTGACGTCAGTGCCACCAGCACCCAGATCGCCAGCGAAATCGCGCAGCTCAAGCAGTTGTCGCAACAGACCAACCAGGCCTTAACGCGGCATGCTTCGGAGACCGATCAAGCGGTTACGGCCATCACCGAAATGAGCTCCACCGCCGATACCGTGGCGCAAAGTGCCACGCAAACCGCGAGCTTTACCCAGCAAGCCAATCAAAACGCCCAGAGCACTCGCGCCGTGGTGGATGACGCGGCCAATAGCGTGCGCGCGCTGGTTGAAGAAGTGGAAAGTGCCACCGCCAAAGTGCAAACCATGGAAGGCGACGCACAGCGTATCAATGCCGTACTCGGGGTGATTGGCGAGATTGCCGGGCAAACCAACTTGCTGGCGTTGAACGCCGCCATTGAGGCTGCACGTGCTGGCGAGCAGGGCCGCGGTTTTGCCGTGGTGGCCGATGAAGTACGCGCGCTGGCCGGGCGTACCCAGCAGAGCACCTCGGAAATCAACGATATGTTGTTGCGTCTGCAACAGGGCGTCAGTAGCGCCGTGGCGGCCATGGAAAAAACCAAGGTGAGCTGCCAGGCCACCGCCGACAAAACCGCGCGGGTTACCGTCGGCCTCGACGAAATGGCCAGTTCGGTGCTGCATATCAACGACCTCAGCACGCAGATTGCTACGGCCGCTGAGGAGCAGAGTGCGGTGTCCGAAGAGATCAACCGCAACATGGTGGCGGTACGTGAAGTGGTGGAAGAGTTGGTCGGCAGCGGGGTGAGCGTCGACCGCAGCACCGCCGGGTTGATGAGCTCTAACCAACGCCTGATTGAGCTGGTGAATCGCTTCCGGGTTAAGTAAGTCGTTTAGCTCTACCCAATGCCTCGCTCTAGCGGGGCATTTTTATGTGTGCAAAGTGGGCTGTGCGCACTAGGGCTGTTTGTTTTTCTTCGGGATATGCACCAGCCGCGTCTCGGAATAGATGTCATGCCAGCTGCGCTTTTGCTTGTCCCAGAGCATCCAGAAAAAGCCCAGGCCCAGGCATAGCCACGAGGCAATCGACACCATAAAACGCAGCAGCGCCTGCCACAAACTGATGGCGCTGCCGTCGACGTTTTGCACACGCACGCCCCACACCTGCATACCAAGGGTTTGCCCAGAGTGGGTCCAGAACTTGGCGAAAAACGCGAACAAGCTAAAAAACAGCAGGGTGGAAAGCACTGGGTCGCCATTTAAAGCGCCGCTATCGGCCATCTCGCGCAGGCGATCGCCGCCGAAGATCAGACGCAGCACAATCTGCTGATAGGCCAGGGTCATGACCATCAAAATGGCCACACACAGCAGGAAGTCATAAAACATGGCCGCCAGGCGGCGGGGCAGGCCGGCGACAGCGAAATCGCCCTGGGGCTTGAGAAGACGTTTGGACATGCGAGGCTCGCGGAGGCTGAAAGCGCGAGGCACTTTACTGCAAAAGGGCGGCGTTGAAAAAACCTGCGCGGATTTGAAGCAGGCAGCACCGAGGCAACGCGTACAAAAAAGCCCCCGCTGTCACCAGCGGAGGCTTTTGCTAAAACGGAATTCTTAGTTCACAACTTGAACTTGATCCGCTTGCAGGCCTTTCTGACCTTGTACCGAAACGAAGCTGACTTTTTGGCCTTCTTTCAGGCTCTTGAAGCCGTCGCCTTCGATTGCGCGGAAGTGCACGAACAGATCCGGACCGCTTTCTGGAGTGATAAAACCAAAACCTTTCTCGTCGTTAAACCACTTGACGGTACCGTTCTGACGATTCGACATATCTTTATTTCCTTGGAGCTTGAGTTAGTGACAGCCTCGGATTTCTCCCGAGGGCTGAACTGGGCGAGGGTGTTTGACCACACCGTCTGCGCACGCAGTGGGCAGAAAGATACGCTAACTTTGCGACCGAAAACAACCCCTGGAAATAGCTCTGTAGGCGCCTGAATACGCCGCTTTCAGGGCTTTTTTCTATAGCGACAAAACCTGCTGGAATAGCGGCAAAAACGTTCTGGAAATAAAACTGCAAAGCCTGCGTGCGGTAATTGACGAGTGGAAATTTCGAAGAATACAATTAGCTTGCTAACTAATTAAATCCTCCTGTTTCCCCGATGACCCTCGACGCCCTCCAACTCAACATCAGCAGCGGCATGGTGACTGCGGCTCGCCATTGGCGCCGTATTTGCCAATCGACGCTGGCCAACTACGGCATTTCTGAAGCCTGCGCGGTGCCGTTGCTGATGATCGTGCGCTTGGGCGACGGTGTGCGCCAGGTTGCGGTCGCTCAGGCGGCCGGGTTGGAAAGCCCATCACTGGTGCGCTTGCTCGATCAGCTATGCCGCGCTGGTTTTGTTTGCCGCTGTGAAGACCCCGACGACCGCCGCGCCAAAGCCCTTAGCCTTACGCCCCGTGGCCGCGAGCTCGCCGAATCGATTGAACGCGAGCTGGTGCGTTTGCGCCGCGACGTGCTGCAAAACATTTCCCCTGCTGATCTCGAAGCCGCGCTGCGCGTGGTGCGCGCCTTTGAAGAGGCTGGCAGGCACGGCAGCGGTGAGCAGTTGTGAGCGGTTTTTTCTCCGGCATGCCACCGGCACGCGATTGGTTTTATGGCGTGCGCACCTTCGGCGCCTCCATGCTGGCGCTGTATATCGCCATGATCATGCAGATGCCGCGCCCGTACTGGGCGATGGCAACCGTGTACATCGTTTCCAGTCCCTTTGTTGGCCCCACCAGCTCCAAGGCGCTGTACCGCGCAGTTGGTACCTTTGTTGGTGCGGCGGCAGCGGTGTTGTTTGTGCCGATGTTTGTGCAAACGCCGATGCTGTTGGCGGTGGTGGTCGCGCTATGGACCGGCACGCTGTTATTTCTTTCGCTGCACCTGCGCACGGCCAATAGTTATGCGCTAATGCTTTCCGGCTATACCTTGCCGCTGATTGCCTTGCCGGTTGTGGATAACCCTACGGCGGTGTTTGAAATCGCCAGTTCGCGTACCCAGGAAATCTTCCTCGGCATTGTCTGCGCTGCCGTGGTTGGCGCAGTGTTCTGGCCACGTCGCCTAGCGCCGGTGGTTATGGATGCTGCCAAGGCCTGGTTCGCCTACGCCACGCGCTACAGCCAACACTTCCTTAGCCGCGGTTCGGCGCCCGCCGAAGTCGGCAGCCTGCGCGCCGCCATGGTCGCCAGCTTCAATACCCTGGAGTTGATGATCGGCCAGTTGCCTCACGAAGGCGCTCGGCCGCAGACGGTGCGCAATGCCAAGGAACTGCGCGGGCGGATGATCCATCTGCTGCCGGTAATCGACGGCCTCGACGACGCCCTGATTGCCATCGAGCGCCGCTCGCCCGACTTGGTCGCGCTGCTGGCGCCGCTTCTGGAGCAGGCCCAAGCGTGGCTGCTGAGCACTGCCGCCGACGCCGCGCCCGAGCGCTGGCACGTATTGCGCGACCAACTCGACGCCCTGCAACCTACCGCCGAAGCCCTCGACGAACGCCGCCAACTGCTACTTTCCAACGCCCTGTATCGCCTCGGCGAGTGGGTAGACTTGTGGCAAGACTGCCGCAGCCTGCAACACGCCATTCTGCTGGACGCCCAGGCGCCCTGGCGTGCGGTTTACCGTCATTGGCGCCTGGGTCGCCTGACGCCGTTTTTCGACCGCGGCCTGATGCTTTATTCGGTGTTCTCCACCATCAGCGCGATCATCGTCGCCTCGCTGCTGTGGATGGGCCTGGGCTGGACCGACGGCGGCAGCGCGGTGATTCTCGCCGCCGTGGCGTGCAGCTTCTTCGCCGCCATGGATGACCCGGCGCCGCAGATCTACCGCTTCTTTTTCTGGACCGCAATGTCGGCACTGTTTGCCAGCCTGTACCTCTTTTTGATCCTGCCCAACCTGCACGACTTCCCAATGCTGGTGCTGGCCTTCGCGGTGCCGTTTATTTGCGTCGGCACGCTCACCGTGCAGCCGCGTTTCTACCTCGGCATGCTGCTGACGTTGGTAAATACCTCGTCCTTTATCAGCATCCAGGGCACGTACGACGCCAACTTTATGGCCTTTATCAACAGCAACCTGGCCGGCCCCATCGGTTTGCTGTTCGCTTTTGTCTGGACCCTGGTGATGCGCCCCTTTGGCGTGGAGGTGGCGGCCAAGCGCCTGACCCGTTTTAGCTGGCGCGACATCGTGGCGCTGACCGAACCGGCGACCCTGGCCGAACACCGGCGGATGGGCGTGCGCATGTTGGACCGCCTCATGCAGCACCTGCCGCGCCTGACCCAGACCGGCCAGGACACCGGCGGCGCGCTGCGCGATCTGCGCGTGGCGCTGTGTCTGCTCGACGTTTTGGCGTACCTGCCGCGCTTGCCCAGCAGTGCGCAAACCCAGCTGCAACAAGTGGTCAGCGAAGTGGGCGACTACTTCCGCGCGTGCCTGAAAGCCGGCGAGCGCTTGCCAGCGCCCAAGGGCCTATTGATGACCATGGACCGCGCCCGCCGCGCGATCAATTTTTCTGCCTGCGCTGAGGCTGAAAACGCACGTATGCAAAGCCTGCTGGCCTTGAGCGGTTTGCGCCTGGCCCTGTTGCCCGGCGTGGAAGTGTTGGTCCAGCCTGGCGAGGCGCACGAGCAACTCCCTTACGGCATCGATGGAGCGTCCCTGTGATCGGTGATCTGGATGTGAGCGGGGTGTTTCTGCCCACGCTGCTGGTGATGATGGCCTTCACCTATGTGTTGTATCTGCTGGTGCATGGGGTGTTGAACCGTGTGCATTTCTACCGCCTGGTCTGGCACCGGGCGCTGTTTAACGTCTGTCTCTACGCCGCGCTGCTTGGTGCGGTAGATGCTACTTGCCGAAGCCTGATGCTATGAAAAAACCGATGTTGACCCTGGGCCGTGTGGTCCTGACGTTGTTGATGGTGACCCTGGCTACCGTCGTGGTGTGGCGCATGGTGATGTATTACATGTTTGCCCCCTGGACCCGCGACGGCCATATCCGCGCCGACGTGATTCAGATTGCTCCGGACGTGTCCGGGTTGATTGAGCGCGTTGAAGTGCACGACAACCAGCCAGTTAAGCGTGGCGATGTGTTGTTCACCATCGACCAAGAACGTTTCACCCTGGCCCTGCGTCAAGCCGAGGCCAGTGCTGCCGAGCGCAAGGAAGCCTTGGCGCAAGCGCAACGCGAGGCCAAACGTAACCGTGGCTTGGGCAACTTGGTGGCCCGTGAACAGTTGGAAGAAAGCCAGTCCCGTGAGAGTCGTGCGCAATCGGCTGTGGCGGCGGCGCAGGTGGCGGTGGACGCCGCCAAGCTCAATCTCGAGCGCTCGGTAATTCGCAGCCCAGTAGACGGCTACCTTAACGACCGTGCGCCGCGAGCCCATGAATTTGTCACCGCCGGGCGGCCGGTGTTGTCGGTGGTGGACGGCGAGTCGTTCCACATCGACGGCTACTTCGAAGAAACCAAGCTGCAACATATTCAGATCGGTCAGGCCGTGGATATCCGCGTGCTTGGCGATAACACCCGTCTGCGTGGCCATGTGCAAAGCATCGTTGCTGCGGTGGAAGACCGCGACCGCAGCAGCGGTACCAACCTGCTGCCTAGCGTCAATCCGGCGTTCAGTTGGGTGCAGTTGGCCCAGCGTATTCCCGTGCGTATTGCCTTTGATGAGGTGCCGGCTGACTTCCGCATGATTGCCGGGCGTACGGCCACGGTGTCGATGATCGACGACGTTAAGGTGGGAAGCGCGCAATGAATGTGTATGCAGCCCGCGGATTGCTGACGGCAGCCGGTTTTAGTGTGCTGCTGTCGGCCTGTCAGGCGGTTGGCCCCGACTATAAGGTGCCTACGGACGCCGCCGCGCAGCGCGCCGATCTGCAAGGGCAGTTGGCGACCGGCAATAGCGACGTGATTTCCGCGCCGGTGCCGGCGGACTGGTGGCGCCTCTATCGGGACGAACGTCTCGACCAACTGGTGCAGCAGGCCATGGCTTCCAACACCGATCTGCGGGTGGCCGCCGCCAACCTGGCGCGCGCGCGTAATCAGGTAGAGGAGGCACAATCCGAAGGGGGCTTCGGCGCTAGCGCCAAGTTTGGCGCCGAGCGTTTGCAGGAGTCTGGTGAAGCGTTTCTGCTCGAGGAAAAAGTGCCGGTGGCCAATATCGGCAGCGGCTCAATCAACACCTCGTACCAGTTCGACCTATGGGGCACCCTCCAGCGTGGCATCGAGTCGGCCGAGGCCAACGCCGATGCCGCCCAGGCTGCGGCAGACACCGCACGCATCACTCTGGTGGCCGAGGTGGTGCGGGCGTATACCCAGGTGTGCGCCGCCAATGAAGAACGCAAGATTGCCCAGCAATCCCTCGACTTGCAGGAGGAGGGCGTAACCCTGGTGCAGCGCTTGCGCGATGCCGGACGCGGCGATGAAACCCAAGTCACCCGCACGCAAACTCAATTTAAATCCCTGCGCGCCGAAATGCCGCGCTACGACGCTGCCCAGCAGGCTGGTTTGTTTACCCTGTCGATGTTGCTGGCCAAACCGGTGAGCCAACTGCCGGCCGGCGTCAGCGACTGCGCGGAGCTGCCACATATTGCCCAGCTGTTGCCGGTGGGCGATGGCGCTGAACTGCTGAAACGCCGTCCGGATATTCGTCAGGCCGAACGTACTCTTGCGGCCGCTACCGCCAAGATTGGCGTTGCCACCGGGCAGCTCTACCCGAACATCAGCATTGGCGCGACGGTAGGCACGGTGGGCATTCTTGAGCACCTCGGCGAACCGGCGACCAACCGCTGGGGCTTTGGTCCGCTGATTAGCTGGACCCTGCCCACCAACGGCGCTCGCGCCCGGATTCGCGAAGCCGAGGCGGGTACCCAAGCGGCATTAGCGCATTTTGACGGCGTAGTGCTTAACGCCGTGCGGGAAACCCAGACGGGGCTGGCGCAGTACAGCGCTTTGCTCGACCGCCGCGACGCGCTGGCCGACGCCGAGCACTCCGCTCAACAAGCGGCGAACCAGACTCACCAGTTCTTTCAAGCCGGCCGTGCCTCGTTTCTTGCCGACCTGCAAGCGACCAAAACCTACACCGATATGCGCGCGCAGTTAGCCGCAGCCAATACCCAAGTGGCGATGCAGCAGATCAATTTGTTCTTGGCATTGGGCGGCGGCTGGGAAACCTTCAAGCCGAAATAGACGCCGGGATGGTGGTGGGTACTGGAGGGTTTAGGCGCGTTACTCTTCATTTAAGTGCGCCTTTCTCACACCACTTGCAGTGGCGGGAGGGCCTTACTTCGGCCTCGTTCTACAGACACTCTCCGGGGCTGACGCCTAGCGTGGGACGTATGAAAGCCTGATGGCTTTCTAAGTGCACGCCGCTTCCAAGCGTGCAGTTGAATACGCAGGCTTAGAGGCACACCGCTATGTCTAGTTATTCTTGGTCTACACGTCCCTTTTTTGCTCCCGGCATAGCGGCATTCGCTGTGCTTCTTGTGGCGCTGCCAATCCCGGCATTTGCTGCTTCAGTGCAAAGCCCGATCATCTATGTCGCACAGGACGGCGTGGGTGACGGGGCCTACGGTGATGGCAAGTTGTCGATACTCAGCGCTGATCCGGCAGCACCTGTGCGTGATATCGACAGCTTTATCAACCAGCCCCGCATTGCCGTCGATGCCGCAGGAAATATCTATGCTGTCAGCTACCACTCCGGCACCGTAACGCGCTATCCGCCAGGGGGTGGCGGTGGCACCGTGTTAATGCGTGGCTTGCTCGGGCCCACAGACATCGTGATCGACCGCGATGGCGGCATGTATATCACTGAAGATCCCAGCCAGGAGCTGTTGTACTTCCCTCCCACGGGGGGCCGGTCTGTTGTCGCGAATAAGCGGGTTAATCGGCTTGTACTCGACGAAAACGGCAATCTATATTTCTCCGCCGCGGAAGAGCGCTCCGTGTATAAGCGAGTCGCTCAAACCGGCGAATTGCAGCTGTTGATCACTGGTATAAGCAGGTTGGGCGGGTTAGCGGTCGGCGGTGGAGATATCTATTTCTCCGCCGACGACGTCGATAACGCCGATCCAGCCAAAGGCGCCGGGCCGGGGATCTATCGTTACCATCCAGCGGGATATTCCACGCGGATTATTCGAGGTGAAGACGGGGGCGCGCTGGCAGTCGACGCTTCAGGCGTGCTGTATTTCACCTGGGACGACAAGGTTTTCCAATGGTCTGTCAGTGAAGGGCAGGTCAAGGTCGTCCGCCTTGTTGAGGGGCTGATTTACCCTCGCGACCTCGTCGTTACTTCCCGCTCGGGATTGCCGCCTGCACCGCTGCGTATTACGCAGCCCAATGCCCAGGGCCCGGTGACAACCCAGCGCCCGACCATTAGCGGTACTGGCGCTCCCGGTGCTGCGGTGAAAGTCTCGCTCAGCGTGGCTCCCGCCGATGGCGGTATACCGATTGGCAGTGAGATCTGTAATGCACTCATCAATGAATTTGGCAATTGGAACTGTGAGCTGACGATGGATCTGGCGCCGGGAAATACCTTTGGTTTTCTCGCGTTTGCCTGGATCGACGGGCAGCCCTCTACCGCGCAAACCAGCGTGTTTATTGATCGTTAGGTAGCGAGCGCGAAGGTGCGCCGTACAAGCCAATAAGCCCGCGGCGCTTTTTTACAGGCATAAAAAAAGGCCTTGATAATCAAGGCCTTTCTTCGTATGTGTGGTGCCCCGGGGGAGACTCGAACTCCCACTCCTTGCGAAAACGGATTTTGAATCCGCCGCGTCTACCAATTCCGNNGGCGCGCAGTATAGGGAGAGGTTTGCACTTGGTCAACGGGGTTGCGTGGTGAATTTTTGCTATTTCCGTTAAACTTCGCGCCCCTGAAAAATGACCTCCCATCATGCGTGTTGCCGATTTCAATTTCGAGCTGCCGGACGCCCTGATCGCGCGCCACCCCTTGGCGCAACGCCAGGGCAGCCGCCTGCTTTCTCTGGACGGGCCGACCGGCTCACTGGCTCATCGCCAATTCTCCGACCTCCTGGAATACCTGCGCCCTGGCGACCTGATGGTGTTTAACAACACCCGCGTCATTCCCGCGCGCTTGTTTGGCCAAAAGGCTTCCGGCGGCAAGCTGGAAGTGTTGGTCGAGCGTGTTCTGGATAATCGCCGCGTGCTCGCCCATGTGCGTTCGAGCAAGTCGCCCAAACCGGGTTCGACCATCTTGATTGACGGCGGTGCTGAGGCGCAGATGTTGGCGCGTCACGATGCCTTGTTCGAGTTGGGCTTTAACGAAGATGTGCTGCCGCTGCTCGAGCGCGTCGGCCATATGCCGTTGCCGCCCTATATCGATCGCCCCGACGACAGTGCCGACCGCGAGCGTTATCAAACCGTGTACGCCGAGCGTGCCGGTGCCGTAGCAGCGCCCACTGCCGGGCTGCATTTTGATCAGCCGCTGCTGGACGCCATCCGCGCTAAAGGTGTGGAAACCGCTTTCGTCACCCTGCATGTGGGCGCTGGCACGTTTCAGCCGGTACGCGTTGAGCGCATCGAAGACCACCATATGCACAATGAGTGGCTGGAGGTGACGCAAGCCGTGGTCGATGCCGTGGCCGCTTGCCGTGAACGTGGCGGGCGGGTGATCGCCGTGGGCACCACCAGCGTGCGTTCGCTGGAAAGCGCGGCGCGCGATGGCCAACTGAAACCCTTTAGTGGCGACACCGATATTTTTATCTACCCAGGCCGGCCGTTCCATGTGGTCGACGCCTTGGTCACCAACTTCCATCTGCCCGAATCGACCTTGCTGATGTTGGTCTCGGCATTTGCCGGTTACTCGCAAACCATGGCCGCCTATGCGGCAGCGATTGCTGAGGGTTACCGCTTCTTTAGTTACGGTGATGCCATGTTCATTACCCGCAATCCCGCCGCGCGCGGACCCGAGGAGAACGCATGAGCCGCA
>LNAP01000820.1_pt1 | contig 34461 bp, 36 predicted proteins | sample 602601 | NCBI WGS metagenome assembly LNAP01 (sample SAMN02440304, study PRJNA202911) | soil metagenome | biome: Subtropical and temperate rainforests or woodlands; isolation source: soil samples (1 kg each in a 20% v/v slurry with milli Q water) were... ...
AAAATCAATATTAAGGAACTTAAAAAAATTGAATTTATAAAAAAGTGTTCTCGAATTAACCTAAAAAACTGAAATTGTTCTTTTGCAACGGTCTTGTTACTTTGTTTTTTGAAAAAGTAAATGCTAGAGGGAGATTTAAATTAGAGGGCAGTTGGTTGGAAAACCTACAAAAACTAAAATTAGTCGGTACACAGGGAATAATCACCAATGCTGCTTGGCTGTTATTTGCAAAAGAAAATACAGGCTACAATGTGCACTTGGGACGTTTTAAAACTCCTTCCACAATTATTGACGACAGGATGCTTAACGGAACATTGTTTGATGTGGTGGAAGATACCATGCGCTATCTTATTGGTCAAATTAAAGTGGCTTTTGAAATTGAAGGAATGCCTACCCAACGCACAGAAATTTTTGAATACCCGCTTCCTGCGCTAAGGGAAATAGTGCTCAATACAATTATTCATAGAGATTATTTAAGCCCAATAGACATTCAGATCAAAATTTTTGACCAGGAAATCACCTTTTACAATCCGGGAACTCTTTATGGAAATCTTACTGTAGAGGAGCTTAAAAAAGACAATTATCAGGCCAATGCCCGAAATAAATTGTTGGCGGAAGCTTTTTATTTAACCGGGGATATAGAAAAATATGGCAGTGGATTTATTAGAATCCGCAAGGAAATTAAAGAATATCCCACTATGAAAATGGCGTTTAATGAAATACCCAATGGTTTTTTAGCCAGTTTAAGTTATGCAAAACAAAAAACAAGTTTGGTTCACGATAATGTCGTAGATAATGTCACAGAAAATGTCACAGAAGATGTCATAGAAGATGTCACAGATAATAGACGAAATGCTATTGTTGAACTGATTAAAAAGGATCATAAAATCACCACTACTGAGATAGCTAATGCAATGGGTGTGGTGAGAAGAACTATTGCCAGAGATATTGAACTATTAAAAAGAAGTGGTGTAATTGTGCGTGTTGGCTCTGATAAACACGGTTATTGGGAAGCAGTAGATCGAAAAGAACCCTAAAATTGAAAAATAGGACAGTGGATTTATTAGGATCCGCAAGGAAATTAAAGAATATCCCACTATGAAAATGGAGTTTGACGAAATCCAGAGTGGCTTTTTATTTACGATGAGTTACACGAAGCAAAAAACAAGTTTAGTAGAAGAGGATGAAGAGGGAAATGTCGGTGTAAATGTCGGTGTAAAAACGCTTCTTGTTTTTATCGAAAACAATCCGGGAACCAATGTTTTAACTATGGAAAAACATTTCAATGTTACGCAAAGAACAATAGAACGCTGGATAAAAATATTAAAAGAAGAAAATAAAATTGAATTTAAAGGAGTGCCTAAAAAGGGAGGCTATTGGGCAATTGACAATAAGTTATTGTAAAAAGTTTACACAGGCACAAATAAATGGCACGCGTGGCTACAGCTTAAAATTAAAAGGGAACTGATGATTAAAAAAGGCATCTACATAACCATTTACAACACCTTGCCTGTCACGCAATTTAGCGTAGCTGTTGCAGGAGGCAAACCCGGCTGAGGTAGCTCACGAATATGGTTTGACTTGTCATTCCTACCTTGCTTCCCCTTTGGAGAGGGGCTTAGGGCCTGCCTGCCGGACAGGCAGGGGTGAGGCCTTTGATGCCGTAGTTTTAGGCGTGGCCCACAAAGAATTTGCTACATTAGACTTGGCCGCTTTGCAAAAAGAGAATAGTGTAGTATATGATGTGAAAGGAATTTTAGGTAATAATGTTGATGGGAAGTTGTAATCGATAAAAATATATCAAGACCTCACGACAATAAAAAAGGCCAAAGAAAAATTTGTAAATTGCCAAAAAAATAATAATTGAATAAAGAAAACCAACATACAGAATTCAAATCGAGCTTCAATGATGCTGCGATAGAAACATTGTGTGCCTTTGTCAACACCAAGGGAGGAAAAGTGTATGTAGGTTTGGATGATAAAGGACATCCAGTTCCCAATTTTAAGATAGGAAAAGAAACCATTCCCAATTGGATAAATGAAATTAAAAATAAAACACAGCCAAGCATCATCGCAGATATACAATTATTCATATAGATTATTTAAGCCCAATAAACATTCAGATTAAAAATTTTCGACCATAAAATCACTTTTTACAATCCGGGAACAGTATTTGGCAATCTTACTGTTGAGGAACTTAAAAAAGACAATTATAAGGCCAATGCCTAAAATAAATTGTTGGCTGTAATGGTTAAAATTCGGACACATCAAAGAAATATACGATTTAAAAACATAAATTTGTAGCAGATACTATTAATTATGGATAAACGATTTACGGACATTATTCAACTCATTAAACAATCTCGAATAAATGCAATACGTGCCGTAAACGCTGAACTAATTAATCTTTATTGGAATATTGGTGAGTATATTGGCAGGAAGTTGGAACAATCTGAATGGGGTGACTCAGTTGTTACTGAATTGGCTAAATATATGCAACAAAATGAACCCGAAATAAAAGGCTTCTCTGACAAAAATTTATGGAGAATGAAACAGTTTTACGAAACTTATAAGGATTTTCCAAAACTCTCAACACTGTTGAGAGAAATTAGTTGGTCTCATAATCTGGCAATATTTTCAAGGTGCAATACCGCTGAAGAAAGGGAATTTTATTTGAAACTGGCAAAACAAGAGCGTTATAGCTTCAGAGAACTTGACCGACAAATTTCAGCCAGCCTTTTTGAGCGGACAATGATTGGAAACTCAAAACTCTCAACAGTATTGAGAGAAAGAAATAACCACATAACAAGCACTTTCAAAGATAGTTATGTATTTGAGTTTTTAAACTTAGCTGAACCACACAGTGAAAGCGACTTGCAACGTGGACTTGTAAAACAAATAAAAAACTTCATACTCGAACTTGGAAAAGACTTTATCTTCATTGGAGAAGAATACAAATTGCAAGTTGGCAACAGTGACTTTTTTATAGACCTGCTTTTTTACCACCGTGGACTTCAATGTTTAGTGGCATTTGAACTCAAGGCAGACAAATTTAAACCTGACCATTTAGGACAACTAAATTTTTATCTGGAAGCTTTAGACCGTGACGTTAAGAAACAAAATGAAAATCCAAGTATTGGAGTTTTGCTATGTAAGGACAAAGATAGCGAAGTAGTTGAATATGCTTTAAGCAGAAGCCTTTCACCCACAATGGTTTCAGCGTATAAAACACAACTTCCAAACAAAAAGTTGTTACAACAAAAATTGCACGAGCTATTTTACAATGTGAAAGACGATAAATAGAACAACTACTGCCAATAGCACTTATAAGCAAGGCTTTGGTGCTTCGCAGTACAGGAAAGCGCTAAATTTGAAGTGCAGTTCTTTATAAGGAAGTTCGGTGCTAAAAATCCCTGCCCTCGTGTAGCCGCAAAACGTTAGCCGAAGCCTTTTATTTAACTGGTGATATCGAAAAATAGGACACCGAATCTTTTCGTGCCGCGGTACTTAATCGGTTTTTATGGAGGTAATATTGTTTGTTTTGAGATTAAAAAAAGCACAATAAATACATTTTTTTGATTTAATTCAAACTTTACGCCTATATTTGTTTATTATAGCGCAAAAAAAAGCACAATGAGTACAGAAAATCCGACTAAAATAAACCGCTTATTGCAAAAGACGCCTTCGGGTGTAGTTTTGGCGAGCAATTGGCTTAGTCAACAGGGGTATAGCCCAGAGCTCATCAGGAATTATAAAAACAGCAAATGGTTAGCAACCTTTGGAAATGGCGCAGTAAAAAGATACAACGATCAAGTCGATTATCTTGGTGCGGTTTATTCTTTGCAAAAACAACTGGGGTTGTCAGCACATCCCGGAGCAAAAACAGCATTGGGTTTGTTGGGCCGTGCCCATTATTTAGAAATGAACCAACAAGTTGTTTGTTTGTTCGGAAATGAAAAGGAGAAACTGCCCACTTGGTTTAAAAAATATCATTGGGAGCAACAGGTAAGTTATTACACCTCCTCTTTTTTACCTCCAGAACTAGGATTGACAGAATTTTTACATAAAAACTTCAGCATATTGGTTTCATCGCCTGCCAGAGCAATGATGGAATGTTTGTATCTGATGCCTGAAGAAGTAAGTTTGTATGAGTGTTATGAATTGATGGAGGGTTTAAACAATTTGGTTCCCAGTCAGGTGCAGCAATTGTTAGAAAAATGCACTTCGGTGAAAGTAAAAAGATTGTTTTTGTATTTAGCGGAAAAATCAGGCCACGAATGGGTAAAATTTTTAGACAAAGAAAAAATTGATTTAGGAAAAGGAAAACGGAGTTTCGCCAAACAAGGGGTATATGTTCCACAATATCAAATAACGGTATCCAAAGATTTAGAGGATAATGAGTTACCAGAAGTATAAAGATCAAGTAAAGTTAATGTTAGCGATTTTACCTTTTGTAAGTAAGGAAAAGAACTTTGCCTTACACGGAGGCACTGCTATTAACTTGTTTCAATTTAATATGCCTCGATTGTCTGTTGATGTTGATTTAACCTATATTCCCATACAAGATAGAGATACTTCTCTGGCAAACATCAAACAATCATTAAATGATATAAAACGTGCATTGGAGCAGGCATATCCAGAAATGTCTGTGGAACACAAAAAACGAGAATCAAAACTTATGATTACCACTAAGAAGGCATTGGTAAAAGTAGAAGTCAATCAAATAAAGAGAGGATGTTATGCAGCGCCAGAACATAAGAAGTTGTGTATAAAAGCCCAAGAAGAATTTGAGTTATTCTGCGAAATGCAAGTGGTGGAAACAGGTCATTTATTTGGCGGAAAAATCTGTGCCGCACTCGATAGGCAACATCCCAGGGACTTATTCGATATGAGCTATATGCTAAAAAAAGAGCCGTTTTCTGAAACAATAAAAAAGGATTTATTTTCTATTTAATCAGTTCTAACCGTCCCATTGCAGAAATGTTAAAACCGCATCACAAAGATCAACGTGGGGTATTTGAAAAACAATTCTTAGGTATGGCTAATGAGCCCTTTAGTTATGATGAATATGAAGAAGTACGCAGTCAATTGACAAAAACGATTCATCAAGCCTTAACGAATGCTGATAAGGTTTTTCTCTTGAGTATCGAAACGGGAAAACCTGATTGGCATATTTATGACTTCAAAGATTTTCCGGCAGTTCAATGGAAGTTAATGAATGTTGAGCGGTGTTAATCGTTTAGGAAAGGGTTAATCGGTTAGGAAAAAGGGTTAATTGGTTAACTGTTTAGGAAAAGGTTAATCGTATAGGAAAAAAGGTTAATCGGTTAGGAAAGGGTTAATCGGTTAGGAAAGGTTAATCGGTTAATCGTTTAGGAAAGGGTTAATCGGTTAAGAAAAGGTTAATCGGTTAATCGTTTAGGAAAGGGTTAATCGTAAAGGAAAAAGGTTAATCGGTTAAGAAAAGGTTAATCGGTTAATCGTTTAGTAAAGGGTTAATCGGTTAAGAAAAGGTTAATCGGTTAATTGAATTAAAAAACAGTTAAACAATTAACCAGTTAAACAGTTAACCAGTTAAACAATTAAACAGTTAAACAGTTAAACAATTAACCAGTTAAACAATTAAACAGTTAAACAATTAACCAATTAACCAGTAAACCAGTTAACCAATTAAACGATTAACCAGTTAAACAGTTAACCAGTTAAACAATTAACCAGTTAAACAGTTAAACAATTAAACTATTCACAGACGTAAAACTAATGCAAAAAGACCAGTATTTAAAAGACGGTGGCTATACAACCTTGAATTATTTTGAATAAAAAATATTATATGAAAAACATTTTAATAACAGGAGGAGCAGGATTTATAGGCTCACACGCGGTGCGTTTGTTTGTGAATAAATACCCTAATGATCAGATTTTTAATCTGGATACCCTTACCTATGCCGGTAATTTGGAAAATTTAAAAGATGTGGAACATGCAAAAAACTACACTTTTTTAAAAGCAGACATTAATGATGCCGATAAAATAAATCAGTTGTTTGCTGCATATAAATTTGACAAAGTGATTCACTTAGCTGCAGAATCACATGTAGACCGTTCCATTACCGATCCCTTGGCTTTTGTGAAAACTAATGTGATAGGAACCGTTAATTTATTGAATGCGGCAAAAGAATGTTGGAAAGATGATTTTAGGGACAAACTTTTTTACCATGTTAGTACTGATGAGGTTTATGGAACCTTGGGAGAAACAGGATTGTTTACAGAAACAACGTCTTACGACCCTAATTCACCCTATTCCGCAAGTAAAGCAAGCTCCGACCATTTTGTGCGCGCTTATGGTGAAACCTATAATTTGCCCTACATGATTTCAAACTGTTCAAACAATTACGGTCCCAATCAGTTTCCGGAAAAATTGATTCCGTTGTTTATTCATAACATCGTGCAGGGAAAATCATTGCCGGTATATGGAGATGGTAAATACACACGTGATTGGTTGTATGTTGTTGACCATGCCGTTGCCATCGACCTTGCTTTCCATCAGGGAAAAATAGGAGAAACTTATAATATTGGCGGGTTTAATGAATGGCAAAATATTGATTTGATAAAACTGCTTTGCGAACAAATGGATAAAAAACTGCGTAGAGAACCCGGCAGTTCTGCAAAATTAATAACCTATATCAAAGACCGTCCCGGTCACGACAAGCGCTACGCCATCGACGCGACCAAAATTAATAAGGAACTGGGGTGGAAACCTTCAGTGACTTTTGAGGAAGGATTGTCTAAAACAGTTGACTGGTATTTAGAAAATGAGACTTGGTTAAATAATGTGACTTCCGGCAAATATCAGGAATACTATACAAAACAATATAATTAAGGTTAATAATTTAAGAAGAAATGAAAGGAATAATATTAGCCGGTGGTTCAGGAACAAGATTGTATCCTTTAACCAAAGCCACTTCAAAGCAATTACTGCCAATTAACGACAAACCGATGATTTATTATCCGTTATCGGTATTAATGTTGGCAGGTATCAGAGAAGTATTAATTATCTCAACACCAACCGATTTACCTAGGTTTATTGAACTGCTTGGAAATGGTTCGGATATTGGCATGCGATTTTCCTATAAAGAACAACCTTCCCCTGATGGTTTGGCGCAGGCATTTATTATAGGAGAAGAATTTATTGGAAATGATGATGTATGCTTGGTACTGGGCGATAATATTTTTTATGGCCACGGATTTACAAAATTACTGGAAAAATCGGTTAAAAGAGTCAAAGAAAAACAATATGCCACCGTTTTTGGATATTATGTTCAGGATCCGGAGCGCTATGGCGTAGTTGAATTTGATGAGAATAAAAAAGCGTTAAGCATTGAGGAAAAACCATTAAAAGCGAAGAGCAATTATGCAGTGGTCGGACTTTATTTTTACCCAAACAGTGTAATTGAGATTGCAAAAAATGTAAAACCAAGCGATCGGGGCGAGTTAGAAATTACCACCGTAAATCAAGAATATTTAGCACAGGGGAATTTAAAAGTGGAGTTGATGGGAAGAGGCTATGCCTGGTTAGACACCGGCACGCATGAAAGTTTGTTGGAAGCTTCCAACTACATTCAAACCATAGAAAACAGACAAGGATTAAAAGTAGCCTGTCTCGAAGAAATCGCTTTTAATATGGGCTATATCACCAAAGAACAACTATTATTATTGGCTGAACCTTTAAAAAAGAATGGCTATGGGCAATATTTATTAAGTCTTTGTGACGGAAAAAGATAAGATAAGGTTAAAGGCCAAAGTTAAAACATAAATTAACCACCAACAATTCCCCTCTTGAGACCTGTGTTGGGCGGAGTCGAAGCAGGCTAGGGGTGTGTAAAAAACGTCAATATTAGCAAAGTTTAAGGACACCAAATACCAACCAATAACCAATATGAAATTTACCAGAACACCCATACACGATGTCGTAATATGTGAACCTGAAATAAGGGGTGATGATAGAGGTTATTTTATAGAAACTTTCCGACAGGATAAATTAGAAGCATTTTTAGGCTTTAACATTAATTTTTGTCAGGACAACGAATCAAAATCTGTTTTCGGCGTATTGAGAGGTTTACATTACCAACTGCCGCCTTTTGCACAAACCAAATTGGTGAGGGTAATTAAAGGAATTGTATTGGATGTTGCCGTTGATATTCGCAAAGGTTCTCCAACATTTGGACACCATGTAGCTGTTGAATTAACAGAAGACAACAAAAAGCAATTATTGGTTCCACGTGGTTTTGCTCACGGTTTTGTGGTATTAAGCGAGGAAGCTGTTTTTGCTTATAAAGTGGACAATTATTACAGCTTTGAGAGTGAAAGAGGCATTGCCTTTGACGATAATACAATAGGCATTGACTGGAAAATAAAAATGGAAGACTTACAACTTTCTCCAAAAGACACCATTCAACCATTGTTTGAGAATGCTGAATATTTTAAAGAAACAACAAAACTATATGTTTAATATATTAGTAACAGGCGCTAATGGACAATTGGGTTCTGAAATATTGGAATTAGAAGCGAGTTACCAACAATATCATTTTTTCTTTACTGATGTAGCCACTTTGGATATTACAGACCAAAAGGCCATTGCCTTATTTATTCGGGAAAATAAAATTACGGCCATCATAAACTGTGCAGCTTACACTGCTGTTGATAAGGCAGAAAGTGAACCAAAATTGGCTGATAAAATAAACCATTTGGCAGTGCAACACTTGGCGGAAGCAGCAAAAATATACGACTGTAAATTCATACATATTTCAACCGACTATGTGTTTGACGGCACAAATTATATGCCTTACAAAGAAACTGACAAGCCAAACCCACAAAGTGTTTATGGCAGTACAAAATTAGCTGGGGAAATGGCATTGCAAAAAATAAATCCTGAGAATACCATCATCATTCGAACTTCTTGGGTGTATTCAAGTTTTGGCAACAATTTTGTAAAAACCATGCTTCGTTTAGGAAAGGATAAAAAGGAATTGGGCGTCATCTATGACCAAGTAGGAACCCCAACCTATGCAGGCGATTTGGCAAAGGTAATTTTAGAGATTTTGCCAAAAGTAAAAAATGAGGAGGTGGAAGTATTTCATTATGCCAATGAAGGGGTTTGCAGCTGGTTCGATTTTGCTAAGGCTATTTTTGAACACACCAAAAGCAATTGCGACGTATACCCAATATCCACATCCCAATATCCAACTGCAGCAACAAGACCGCATTACAGTTTATTAGATAAATTAAAAATTAAAGAAAAATATAATATTGAAATTCCTTATTGGATGGATTCGCTGAGCGTGTGCTTGAGTTTAATTGAAGCAAAGAATTAATAATTAAAATTATTGTTGGCAGAATAAAAATTCAAATTTTTTATGCATTAACAAATAAACTTTTGAGAGCCATTAACAATAAAAGATAAACGATTTCATAAAACAGGCTTCATAAAGCTACTAAAAATGAAAAAACAAAACACAATCACTCACGTCATCCTCACAGGAGGTGTTGGTAGCAGGTTATGGCCATTATCGCGTAAAAGCCAGCCCAAACAATACCTTGAGATTTTCAACGGCAAATCCTTATTTGAAATGACTGTTGAACGCAATCGTAACATAGCGAATAAAATCATGGTAGTGGGCAATGTGGACAATTGTCATTTAAGCAGAATGATCTTAGAAAAATCAGCAAAGGAATATATTGACATCATTGAAGTAACCCCGCGAAATACAGCCGCTGCAATTGCTTTTGCGGCTTTTGCTTCGCAACCTGATGATATTTTAATGGTAACGCCTTCAGACCACATTATCGAAAATGAAACCACATATTTGGAAGCAGTAAACGATGCCGTTTTAAAAGCAGTGCAGGGAAATATTGTGACTTTTGGCATCAAACCTTCCAAACCTGAAACGGGTTATGGCTACATAGAATTTGAAGGAGATAACGTAATGGCCTTTCACGAAAAACCAAAAATGGACAAAGCAGTTGAATTTCTGCAAAAAGACAATTTTTATTGGAACAGCGGAATGTTTTGTTTCAAGGCAAGCGTGTTTCTGGAAGAACTGGAACAATTTGAACCGGAAGTATACAAGCAGTCAAAATTGGCTTGGGAATCAAACGAAAACGGCTTTTTAAATTTAGAATTATCCTTAAAAATTCCATCCATAAGCGTTGATTATGCAGTGATGGAGCGCAGCAAAAAGATGAAAGTGGTCCCTTCCTTATTTGAGTGGTCCGATCTGGGTTCTTTTGAATCGGTGTACGATTATTTAATAAAAACAGGGCATCCTGCCGACGAAAATGGCAATATAGCAATCGGCACGGAAATTCACACTTCTTTTATAGGACTTGAAAATTGCATTTTTGTACACACTGCCGATGCTTTTTTAATATTGAAAAAAGAAAAATCACAAGACGTTAAAAAAATATACCAGCACTTAGAGGCAATACAATCTAATTTATTATAAAAAAGTATGGAACACGATAAAAGACCATGGGGAGAATACTGGGTATTGGAAGATGCACCAACGCATAAAGTAAAAAGAATCTTGGTATACCCGGGCGGGCGTTTGTCTTACCAGTACCACTACCAGCGTGCCGAAGTATGGACAATGGTTTCCGGGGTTGGAAGAATCACCTTAAATGGAGAAATAAAAGACTATGCGGCAGGGGATACCGCCATCATTCCTTTGGGTGCCAAACACCGAATCGAAAATCCTTTCACAGCACCCTTGGTTTTTATTGAAGTGCAGCACGGCACTTACTTCGGGGAAGATGACATTGTGCGCATTGAAGACGATTATCAAAGAGCCTAACTAAATAATATGATTTATAAAAACTCAAAAATATACATTGCAGGCCATAGGGGAATGGTGGGCAGTGCCATTTGGAGAACATTGCTTGCCAAAGGCTATAAAAACTTAATGGGAGCCACCAGCAAGGACCTTGATTTAAAAAATCAGCAGGCGGTAAATGATTTTATAGCTAAAGAAAAACCCGAAGTGATTATTGATGCGGCGGCAAGGGTTGGCGGCATTTTGGCCAACAGCAATTATCCTTACCAGTTCCTGATGGAAAATATGCAGATCCAGAATAATTTAATCGATGCGGCTTTGCAGGCCGGAATTGAAAAATTTATATTCCTGGGAAGTTCTTGCATCTATCCAAAATTGGCACCTCAGCCTTTAAAAGAAGAATATTTGTTAACAGGACCCCTAGAACCTACCAACGAATGGTATGCTATTGCGAAGATTTCTGGCGTAAAAGCCTGTGAAGCCATCAGAAAACAATACGGCAAGGATTATGTAAGTCTCATGCCAACCAATTTATATGGCACCCACGACAATTTCGATTTAAATACCTCCCACGTGTTGCCGGCCATGTTGCGAAAGTTTCATGAAGCAAAATTAAATAACAACGCACCTGTCGAACTATGGGGAAGCGGAACGCCAATGCGAGAATTTTTATTTGTGGATGATATGGCGGAAGCAGTGATTTTTGCACTGGAAAACAAACTACCCGAATACCTGTATAACATAGGAACCGGCGAAGATTTAACCATCAAAGAACTGGCTGAAACCATCCAAAGAATTACAAAACATCAGGGAAAAATCAGCTGGGACGCTACCAAACCCGACGGCACCCCAAGAAAATTATTGGATGTGTCCAAAATGCACCAATTGGGCTGGAAACACAAACTAAACCTCGAGCAAGGCATCCAAAAAACTTATGATTGGTTCTTGGAGAACGTAGAAAATGTGAAGAAAAATAACACGATAACATAAGATTTATAATTAAGTTTAAGGATTCATAAATCCTTTATCCCAACCCTAAAGGGAGGGATTTATTTCAAGAAACTAAATTTTAATAGCATACGTAGATTTTTTGGCTCCCTTTAGGGCGGGGTAAAACAAAAAATCGACTAACGAGACCACCAACAAAAATTACACCACCATGAGCACACTACAAAAAACAGCATTTATCACAGGAGTAACCGGCCAGGACGGCGCTTACTTATCAGAGTTCTTACTAAAAAAAGGCTACATCGTTCACGGATTAAAAAGACGTACTTCCCTTTTCAATACTGACAGAATCGACCATTTATACCAGGATCCCCACGTAGAAAACCAAAACTTCATATTGCATTATGGGGATATGACAGACAGCACCAACTTAATCCGCCTGATAAAAGACATCCAGCCCGATGAAATTTACAATTTGGCAGCCATGAGTCACGTGGCCGTATCTTTCGAAACACCTGAATATACCGGTAATGCTGACGGATTGGGAACACTGCGTATTTTAGATGCGGTGCGTTTGTTGGGATTGGAAAAGAAAACCCGCATTTATCAGGCTTCAACGTCTGAATTGTACGGAAAAGTACAGGAAGTGCCACAATCTGAAACCACGCCATTTTACCCGCGTTCCCCTTATGCAGTGGCGAAAATGTACGCCTATTGGATTACCGTAAATTATAGAGAAGCTTATGGAATGTTTGCCTGCAATGGTATTTTATTCAACCACGAATCACCTGTGCGTGGCGAAACTTTTGTAACGCGTAAAATCACAAGAGCCACTTCCCGTATTGCTTTAGGCTTACAGGATAAATTGTACTTAGGAAACTTAGACGCAAAACGTGACTGGGGCCACGCCAAAGATTATGTGCGTATGATGTGGATGATCTTACAGGCAGAGGAAGCCGAAGATTGGGTAATAGCCACAGGTAAAACCACGCCGGTTCGTGAATTTGTGCGCATGAGTTTTGCCGAAGTAGGCATCACCCTTCGTTTTGAAGGAGAAGGCATAAATGAAATTGGCATCATCGACAGTATTGACCAGGAAAAATATGATGAAATAATTTCAAATACAACCAACGGAAAACCGACAACTGATAACGGACAACGTCCTACCGTAGGTCAGGTAGTGCTATCCGTCGACCCAAAATATTTCCGACCAACAGAAGTTGATCTACTAATTGGCGACCCAACAAAAGCAAAAACCAAACTAGGTTGGGAATGCAAATACGATTTACCGGCCTTAGTGAAAGAAATGATGCAAAGTGATGTGAAATTGATGCAGAAAGACCAGTATTTAAAAGACGGAGGTTATACCACGTTGAATTATTTTGAGTAGGTTTATGATTGTTAATTTATAAACTAGATTGGAACGAAAAGTTAGGTGAAAAAAGACAGATATTTTAAACAAAAAGGAAGTTTCTGATGAAGTTTAGTCTATAAATGAAGATTAAACGTTTTAAGCATAACGCTCATTATATATAAAAAAAATAAACACTAAAATAAATTATATGAAAGTTGTAATACTTGCGGGTGGATTAGGCACCCGATTAAGCGAAGAAACGGTTTTAAGACCAAAACCTATGGTAGAAATAGGAGGAATGCCAATTCTGTGGCACATCATGAAAATATATTCCTCTTATGGTTACAATGATTTTGTAATCTGTTTAGGATATAAAGGATATATAGTTAAAGAATATTTTACCAATTATTTTTTACATAAATCAGATATTACTGTTGATTTAAAAAACAACTCCGTTAAAGTACATGAATCAGAAGCTGAACCATGGACAATAACGCTTGTAGATACTGGAGTTAATTCAATGACAGGAGGACGTATTAAACGTATTCAAAAACATATTGGAAATGAGCCTTTTATGTTAACCTATGGAGACGGTGTCTCCAATGTTGATATAAAAGCCTTGGTTGATACTCATACCAAAAGCGGAAAATATTGTACTGTAACTTCTGTTCAACCTTCAGGTAGATTTGGTGCGTTGGATCTTGGTGCAAATAATCAGGTTAATACTTTTTTGGAAAAACCTAAAGGCGATGGATCTTGGATCAATGGAGGATTCTTTGTTTGTCAACCTGAAGTTTTTGATTATATTGAGGGAGATGATACAATTTTTGAAAAAAAACCAATGGAACAATTAGCGAATGATGGACAAATGATGGGATATCTTCATAAAGGTTTTTGGAAACCGATGGATACATTGAGAGATAAAGTAGAGTTGGAAGAAAGTTGGGAGTCTAATAAAGCACTTTGGAAAACCTGGTAAGATTATGTTTGAGAAATTAAAAGAAACGTATAGCGGAAAGAAAGTTTTCGTAACGGGACATACAGGTTTTAAAGGAGCTTGGATGTTGAAAACCTTATCCATGTTAGGAGCTAACGTCAAAGGTTATGCATTGGATCCTAAAACTGAAGATGACCTATATATTTTAATAAACGGTGACAACTTATGTGAGTCCGTTATTGCAGATTTAAGAGATAATAATCGGTTAAAAAAGGAATTAATCGATTTTCAACCTGATTTTATTTTTCATCTTGCTGCCCAACCCTTGGTGCGTTTGTCATATGAGATACCTTCCGAAACATTTGAAGTTAATGCCATTGGAACCGCCTATCTTTTAGATGCTGTTCGGTTATTAGAAAAAAAATGTAGTATTATTCTGATTACTACAGACAAAGTATATCATAATTATGAATGGATTTATCCATATCGAGAAACGGATAGATTAGGAGGTTATGATCCTTACAGTGCCAGTAAAGCCTGTGCGGAATTGGTAATAGACTCTTATAAAAATTCATTCTTCAATGTCGCGCATTATAAAGAGCACCAAAAAGCTATTGCAGTTGCCAGAGCCGGAAATGTTATTGGGGGAGGTGACTGGTCTAAAGACAGAATCATTCCGGATATAGTTAATTCTATTAAAAATAACAAGGTTTTAACAGTAAGAAGTCCTTTCTCAGTAAGACCATGGCAACATGTATTGGAGCCAATTATGGGTTATTTATTATTGGGTTCAAAAATGAGCATAGATCCAATAAAATACGCTGAAGTCTGGAACTTTGGCCCACTTGCTGAAGACGCATTTACGGTAGAGGATTTGGTCAAATTATCAATTTCAATTTTTGGCAAAGGAAATTACGAATGCCCCGAATTATTAGGAGAACCACATGAAGCAAAACTTTTGAGGCTTGATATTTCTAAAGCAATACATATACTTGGCTGGAAGCCCCTGTTTTCAAGTAAAAAAGCAATAGAAATGACAATGAACTGGTACAATAATTATCTTACAGATGGTATAGATTCTAATAGTTTGATCGAAGAAGATATTAATTCCTATTTAAATAACAAATAATGACAAGGATTGCAATTATAGGTTCCACTTCTTTTTTGGCTAGTTATATCATTACAGATTTAGAAAAAGAAAACCATGAACTAACTCTTTTTTCAAGAGAGAAAACGAATGATGACCATCTGTTTTCAGTATTTTCTTATCCAAATTTTATACCTAATTATACTGTATTTTTGGATTATGATATAATTATCTTCGCTGCGGCTGGAGGAGTGCAATCATCAAAAAAATATAGTTCTGATGAAATTTATGCACTAAATGCCTTCCTGCCTATCGCTCTTTCAAATTTTCTTGATGGAAATAATTTTAAAGGAAAATTAATAAGCTTTGGTTCCTATTTTGAAATTGGGGGTCAGGATGAATTAAAACCATTTACTGAAACGGAAGTGGCCTTGTCAAATTTTGATGTGCCAAATCATTATTGTTTGTCAAAAAGATTATTAACCAGATTCGTTAATGATTCAATATCTAAAATGAATCATTACCATATTATACTCCCTTCTATTTATGGTAAAAATGAAAACGAAAATCGATTAATTCCTTATCTTATTTCAAGTCTTGAAAATCAAAAAAAATTGGAATTAACAGCAGGCACACAAATCAGGCAATTTTTACATGTTAAAGATGTATCTGATTTTGTTTTGATGATCTGCAATCAATCCATTGAAAAAGGGGTTTATAATTTAGCTTCTGATCATTATAATTGGGTAAAAGACGTTGTTGAAACAGTCTTTAATCATTTTGGTAAAGATTTTTCAGCTGTTTTAGGTAAAATTCAGCGACAAGACGAATCGATGCAAATCCTATTATTAGATAGTTCTAAGGCTAGAAATTCAGGTTGGCAACCTAAAATTGATTTGAAAGAAGGAATTTTGGATTATTTTAATAACGAAAATTAGTGATGAGTTTATCAGAAAGAATAATTACCTACAAGCGAAATAAAATTGAAGACCATAGAGGGTGGTTTTTAAAAGTTATCAACGGAAAAGAGACTGATTTACCGAAACATACAGGGGAAATATACCTTACCTTGGCCAAGCCAGGTGAAATGAAAGGGGGGCATTACCATCCAATTGCAAACGAATGGTTTACCCTTATTCAAGGGACTTGTGTATTAAAATTAGCAGACGTTGAAACAAAAGAATATCTTGAAATAGAATTGGATTCACAAGAACCTGTAACTGTCTATGTGCCTTGTGGTATTGCTCATGGATTTTTTAATACTTGCCCAAAGCAAGACTTTATTTTGATTGCCTATTCAGATGAATTATTTGATCCTTCTGACACCATACCCTTTAATTTTATTTAAAATGAAGCCTAAATTATAATTCATACATACTAAAGAATTTAAAAAAATAAAATTACCAAATAACTACAGAAAAATAAAATATTGATAATGATTGAGAATATATAATGTCAAAATATAAAGCATCTATTTATAATTATTTATTTAATTCTATTAATGCAATCGTAATGATTGTTAATGGAATAATTATGGTGCCACTTTATTTTAAGTTTATGACGTTATCTACTTATGGTGCCTGGCTGGCCACCGGAAATGTTGTGGCGATGCTTGGATTGGTTGAGTCCGGATTATCAGGTGTAATAACTCAAAAAATGTCAGTAGCAATAGCCGAAAAGGATGATAAGAAGTTTTTTCAGCTAGCCGGAGCAAATATATATACAGCTTTGTTAATGTCTTTGGTTTTGTTTGTATTAGGTATGTCAATATCTCCTTTTATAGCTGACTGGATTAATGCAGATGAAAGCATAAAGCGTTCAATAACTATCGCTTATATTATTAGTCTTTCGTCTGCAGCTTTAGCTTTGCTGAATTCTCTAATAGGTGCATTTCCTCAGGTTTGGCAGGAAACTAAAACGACAGGTATTATAACTACTGTTGTAAATATTGTTGGCGTTATATCTTTGGTAATTTATTTATATTTGGGTTTTGGAGTCGTTTCCTTAGCCTTGGGTTATTTAACCCGTGCAATTTTGAACCTACTAGGGCAGGGAAGTTGGATTTTCATGAAATGGAGTAAACTAAATCTATCAAGACCAACTTATAATTTCGCCGTGATCAAAGAGTTGTTGAAAGATTGTTTTTATCCTTTTTTATCAAGAACTTCCGGTGTAATTATGGGGAATTCCCAAAGTTTTATTATTGCCATGTTCATTAGCCCAACCTTGGCTGCTGTATATGACATAAGTTCAAAAATAGCTGTGGTTGCCTGTAATTTTGTAGGTATGGTCAATGGTTCTTTTTTTGGATTATTTTCACTTACATTTGCCTCGAAGAACAAAATAGAGATAAATAATCTTATAAATCGTGTTTCCACATTCTTTTTGACAGTTTTATTTTCTGCGTTATTGTATTCAATGGTTTTTACAAAAGCCATTGTGCATTTTTGGGTAGGACTGGATAAATATGGCGGTGATCTTTTACTTACATTTATTATTATTGCGCTTTTGATAACTCAATTAAAACAGTACTTTAATAATTTACTGTATACGGGAGGCTTAATAAACAAATCTGCTAAGTTAGATGTAATAAGTATGATATTATATGTGGCTTTACTTCTTGCAATTGTCAAGCCGGCACAGATTTACGCCATACCGATAGCAACATTTGGTTCAGGAATGGTTTTTATTGGAATGTATTTAAGATTATTAAAGAAAAATTTGGATGTTGATATTCGGGCTCTGCTTAAAATTATATTGAAATTATTGTTGATTACAATTCCATTTGTACTAATGCATTATTTGTTGAAATTAAATTTGTTGAATTTATCCAGTTTGATGATTTATGGAATTTTATTTACTATTTTATATATGGCCATTATTGGAATAACAAATAAAGCATTTGTAACGGTGCTATTTTTAAAATTGAGTAATGGAAAAAATAAATAAGATCTTATTAATCCCAGATGCTTATTTGGGAAATGCTTCCGGAGCAATAGTTGCGCAGGTCGCTAAAAAACTACTATTGGAGAACGGAAATGAGGTGTCCATTTTCTCCTGCGATATAATAAAAGATATCACAGAAAATGATGGAACAAAGCTTTTTCCCAGGATAGCATATAACGGAATGGCAAACTGGAAAGAAGAAAAATATATAAAAGAATATGAGGAAGTTTTAAAGAAATCTGAAGCAACCGCAGTATTCACAATTGGCTCTATAACAAATAAAAACCTGTGCTATTTGGAAATAGCAAAAAAAAGAGGTTTAAAGGTAATTTCTAAAATTTTTATGCAGGATTTCTTTTGCACAAAATTTTATGCAAATAATGCAGTAGGACCCTGCACCAAATGCTTGGACCATAATTATTTGGAGGCATTTAAAAATAAATGTATTATAAATAAGCCTATAGATTACATAAAAACGGCTAATGCCATTTTTATTCGTAAAAGGTTGGGGAAAATATTGCCAAAAATTGATTATGTAATTACCTCTACAGATGAACAAATTGGTTTTTACCAAAAATTTGGTGTCCCACAAGAAAAGTGTATAAAGACCCCTTTGTATTTTGATAATAACAGATTAAAAGAAATTAAGCCGGTAATGGGCGACTATTTTGTTTGTATTGCCCAAAACCGGATTGAAAAAGGGTTTCAATATCTGGAGGAAATTTTATCCCACTGCAATTCATCTATTAAAATAGTTGCAGCCTATAATAATAAAGAACAGGCAAATATTGCCATTAAAAAATACGGTTTTCAAAAATTCATAGACAATGGGATGCTCGAAATTAAGCACGATTTGAGATGGGAAAATGGTTTGGCTGAACTGGTTGCATATTCAAGAGGGGTTATCATTCCATCCATTTGGCCAACAACTACTGAATTTGGACTGCTGGAAGCATTGGGATATCAAAAACCCGTTTTTTGTTTTGACTTAGGTATTCATCACGAAGTAATTAAAAATGGAATCAATGGTTTTATTACCCCATTAGGGGATTGTAAAGAAATGGCAACACAACTTATACAAGTAAAATCGGATGATGAGATTTATTTAAATATATCAAATAACGCTGAATTATTGTTTAGAAAAATGACAGATTGGAATGGTTGGAAAAATATGTTAAAGAGCATGGGGTTATGATTGCTGGGAGAAATGCCTTTATAATAAAAAGCATATCATACAATGTATGGGGTTACATATTTCGTATGTCGGCAATTGCATTATTTGCGTTAATTTGTTTCATTATTTTTGGCAGCAAAACAAATCAGTTGTCTAGTTTTATATGGAGTTCTTTATCATTTTTCTTTATTACCATATTTTCAACAGTAGTTTTGTTAAAAAACCAAAAATGGATTTGGTTTTTTATAATTGCTTATTTGGTCAAAGTAATAATTGGCCTTATACATTATTTGTATTTCATTGATCCGAATTACTTTCAAGGAAGTGGAGAATATACTTCTCTGACTTATGAATATCAAGGGGTTTTTGATCAAATAATAACTTCTGCTCATGATAAATTACAACATGGAATTTTAAATTATCAATACTATGAAGGCGGCGTTACCCATCAGGAAATTATTAGCTTAATAAGTATACCATTTATTTATTTTGGTGATTATGTATTAACTATATCACCTATAAATTCTTTCAGTAGTTTGCTGATTTCAATAAATATTATATTAATTTCAAAATATAAATTTCATATAAGCAATGCTGCCTTAAAATATATAGCTGTTATCACAACGTATTTTCCTATGACTCTGATATCTACGTTACTTTACAGAGATATTGTGGGTCTATTACTAATGTCAATTGGCCTGTCGTTGATTTTGTTTTCAAAAAGAGCAGTTACTCAGTATCTGATGTTAATAATAGCTTGTTATTTGTTTTATTTACAAAGAACAATGTATCCTGTTATTCTATTATTGGCATTTGTGATTAATTCTGTCATAAATCAGAATTATAAATCGAAGAGATTGGATTTTTTCTATAAAACGGGTGTCATAAGTCTAAGCATTATTTTAATGCCAATTATAATTAATTATTCTAATACTGAGGCCAATGAATCCATGGCAAGTAGTGCATTAAATTTTAATGTATTATTGCTCCCTTTAAAATTAATACTCGGTCTGATTGGTCCTTTTCCATGGAATCAGTTTTTAATGTATGAAACAATTCCGGCATACGCATATCAATTAGGAGATTATTTGCAAGGTGCTTTAAATGTTGCAATGGTTACTGCAATTACAATATATTGGAAAAAATATTTCATAAAAGATAAATTCAATTTACTTAATATTACTGGGATATTATTAATTATTACGGGTTTATTTAATTCATATATGCATATGTCTTATGTTGCAATAGGTTTTAGTTTTTTAATACCATGGCTTTTTACTCAGATCAATCTGAGTAAATTCAAAAAAATCTATTTATATGTTTTTCTTGCAATTTTATTCCTGAATATAGTTGTTTTTGCATTTTTAGGAAATTTGGGAATTAAATCATTATTATAGTGAATAAAATAGGTTTATAAATAAAATATTTATGAAGGTTATAGTTAGTGGAGGTTTAGGCAATCAAATGTTCCAATATGCTCTTTATCTGGCATTAAAGAATATAGGTAAAAAGGTAAAGTTAGATACGTCTTTATATTCTTTTACAAAAATGCACAATGGATGTGAGCTGGAAAAATGTTTTGGGATAAATAATAGGAAAATCAATAATAGCAAATGGCATTTGTTAAAGCTCAGGGCTGTTTTAAAATATAAACCAAAATCTATTGTTTATAGTGATCTTCTCTATTTTGATCGTGATGTTTTTAAAACCAGTTGTAAATATGTGAATGGTAATTGGCAAAGTCAGAAGTATTTTATGCAAATTGAGAAAAAGATAAGAGACGCTTTTGTTTTTAAAAATATTGATGATGAAAATAAAAAAATTGCCGTTGAAATGGTTGATAGTATTTCAATAGCTATACATATAAGACGTGGAGATTATTTGGGAAACAGTATTTATTCAGGTGCATGTAACGAGGATTATTATACCAAGGCTATTAAAGCAATATTGAATAAAATTAATCCTTGCGTGAATATTATGTTTTATGTGTTTTCCGATGATAAAGAATTTTCAGGTAAATTTATTGAGAATTTTAAGATACCAGCCAAATTGATAAATATAAATAATAGTGAGGATAGTTATAAAGATATGTATCTGATGAGTCAATGTAAACATAATATCATTGCAAACAGCTCTTTCAGCTGGTGGGGAGCTTGGCTCAATAATAATCCTGAAAAAATTGTAGTTGCGCCACAAAAGTGGTTTGGCAAAGGCTCCGAAGAAAATTATAGAGATATTGTTCCTAATAATTGGATAAAATTATAAAACAAAAAAATTATTGATAATGAATAATTTTATAAAAAAAATAACCAATCCACATGTCCTGTTATTGTTTATTGTGAATAAAACAGGCCTGTCTAATTTAATGTCAGATAAATTATATGTAAAACTGCTCTTTCGCAGGGTAATGGGTAAAAAACTAAATTTGGAAAATCCACAAACTTTCAACGAAAAACTCAATTGGTTGAAGCTATATGATAGAAAATCGGAATATAGTAAAATGGTTGATAAATATGACGCTAAGAAATATGTAGCTGATATTATTGGGGAAGAGTACATTATACCAACCTATGGTATTTGGGACAAATTCGATGATATTGATTTTGATAAGTTGCCAAATCAATTTGTATTGAAATGTACTCATGATAGCGGAAGTGTAATTATATGCAGAGATAAAAATAAGTTTGATTTAAAATATGCAAGAAATAAAATAGGCAAAGCTTTAAAAACAAATTTATACTTTTCTGGAAGAGAATATCCATATAAATATCTGAAACCAAGAATAATTGCTGAAGAATTGTTATTAAATTATAATGATCAAGGTGCATTGTCTGACTATAAGTTCGTCTGTTTTGATGGTCGTGTCCATAGTGTTATGGTATGTACTGACCGTGAAGTTAGCTATCCAAAGTTCTATTTTTTTAATAAAAAATGGGAGTTGTTACGTTTGCATTTTGGAGGTCTGAAAACTTCGGCTAATTTCACACTTCCAAAACCAATTAATGTTGAATTAATGTTTGAAATTGCAGCAAAATTATCTAAAAACATCCCTTTTTTAAGAGTTGATTTATATTCTGTCAATAATAATATATACTTTGGAGAATTGACATTTTATCCATCAAGTGGATTTGATTCATCCTTGTTGCCTGAAACCGAATCATTGTTTGGATCCAAAATTGAAATCTAAAAACAACCAATAACTAATATGAATAAATTAATAAGGAGTTTCAATAATCCATATATAATTATATTGTTTTTTCTGAATAAAACAAAATTAGCCACTTTGATTCCTGACAAATTATATCTTAAGTTACTCTTTCGCAGGGTAATGGGTAAAAAACTAAATTTAGAAAATCCTCAAACTTTCAACGAAAAACTCAATTGGTTGAAGCTAAATGATAGAAAACCAGAATATACTAATATGGTCGATAAATATAACGCTAAACAATACGTAGCTGATATTATTGGGGATAATTATCTTATAAAAACATATGGAGTTTGGGATAAATTTGATGATATTGATTTTGATAAATTACCAGATCAATTTGTATTGAAATGCACGCATGACAGTGGCAGTGTCATAATTTGTCGGGCTAAGTCTGATTTTGATTATTTGGCAGCAAAAAATAAACTTACAAAAGCATTAAAAAGAAATTCCTATTTGCCGGGAAGGGAATGGGTATATAAAGATGTGAAACCACGAATTATAGCAGAAAAATATCTGGATGTTCCGCTTAATACAAGTATTAACGATTATAAATTTTTCTGTTTTAATGGTGAACCAAAGTGTCTATTTATTGCTACAGAAAGACACTTAGGTGACGAATTTGTCAAATTTGATTTTTTTGATTCTGAATTCAATCATTTAGATATAGTACAATTGCATGAGCAAAGCGGTAAAAAAATAGAGAAGCCCTATAGTTTTGAAGAAATGTTGAGATTGTCAAGTATTCTATCGGCGGGTATGTCGCATGTAAGAATTGATTTCTATGAGATTGATAAGAAACCATACTTTGGTGAATTTACTTTTTATCACCATGGAGGTACCATTCCTTTTAAAACTGAAAAATGGGATGAAATATTGGGGAGTTGGATAAAACTGCCTGAAAAGTCACAAAATTAATAGTGATAAATTTTATAAATATCTAAATGAAAATAGTTGTTGTTGGTAGTTTTCTGCACCCAATGTATGCAAGAGCAGTTTATGATGCCTTTTTGAAGCAAGGCTTTAAAACTTATGCTTTTGATTGGGAAGAACATAAAATAAAAGGCAATAAACTGTATAATTTTATCTCTCGTGTAGAAGAACGTTTGCTGATAGGGCCATTTATAAGCCGAACAAATGCTCGCTTGTTAAAACTTGTCGAAGATGTTAAACCGGACCTGGTATTCATATATAGAGGTACGCATATTAAGTCCACTACTGTAAGTGCTCTAAAAGAAAAGGGAATTATAGTTTTCTCATATCATAATGACGACCCGTTTTGCGGCGTACCTTCAAAACGCTATATGCGAAATTATATAAAATCTGCATATTTTTGCGATTTTAACTTTGTATATCGCCATAAGAATATTGATGACTTTGCAAATATTGGTATTCACAATGTTGATATATTACGTTCCTATTATATTAAAGAGAATAATTTTTATATAGATTGTGAAAAAATATACGATTTAGTATTTGCGGGGCATTTTGAAAATGATGGTCGAGACAGATATATAAAATCACTTAAAGATGCTGGGTTGAATGTTTTGGTTTTTGGAGATGCAGCTTGGACAAAATCGCTAATATATCAAGAATTAAAACAAATCATCAAAAAAGATAAACGAGGATTGGCGTATAATAAACTCCTTAATCAAACTAAAATTGCTTTGGTTTTTCTTTCAAAGACAAATAGTGATACGTATACCAGACGATGTTTTGAAATTCCTGCTACAAAGACATTAATGCTTTGTGAATATACAGATGATATGGCTTCAATGTTTGAAATGGATAAAGAGGCAGTTTATTTTTCTAGCGCCAGTGAGTTGATAGAAAAATGTAAATATCTGTTGAATAATCCTGATATGATTAAGGAAATTGGAGACAATGGTTATAACAGATTAATGAAAGACGGACATCTCATTGATGACAGAATAGATGAAATTATTAAAAAATTTAATAGATTAAAAAAGAAATAATATTATTTATGGAATCAAACTTTATGTTTTCGATATGTATTCCCAGTTATAACAGACCAGTAGAATTGAAAAGATTATTGGATTCCATTGACTGTTTAGTAATTGAAAAAATTCAAATTTTAATTTGTGAAGATAAATCCCCTAAGAGGGAAGAGATCAGAGAAGTAGTAAAGGAGTTTCAAAAAAGCACCCGATATGCTGTAAAATACATCGAGAACAAAGAAAATCTTGGATATGACAGGAATCTGAAAGAATTGATATACAATGCAGATGGAGAATACGTTTTATTTATGGGGGATGATGATATGTTTATTAATGATGCATTGAATAAATATATTGAATTTGTGAAGCAGCATAGTGATTGTGGTTATATATTACGATCTTATAGGAATATATATAAAGATGGATCAATAGAATATTTCAGATACTATAATGGCCATAGAAGTTTTGAAAAAGGTGTAGACACTTATATTGAATTGTTTGACAAGAGTGTTTTTATTTCAGGATTTTGCATCAAAAAAGAGTATACTACACCATTCATAACTGACCAGTTAGACGGCTCGCTTTTGTACCAACTTTATTTGCTGGCTGAAATATGTATTAGATATCCGTCAGCATATTGTGATATTCCGTTAACACAAGCTGTTGCAGGGGATTCTGTCCCAATGTTTGGCAGCAGTGAAAGTGAAAAAGGTTTATATACTCCCGGAACAATTACCGTTGAAAACTCGATCAATTTCATAAAAAAGTATTTTGAAGTAATTCAATATATTGATAAAAAAAACGGAATAAATTCTTTTGATATTATACGAATAAACATGTCGAAATATTCATATCCAACCATATCAATTCAGTGGGAAAAAGGAAGAAAAGAATATAAAAGATATGTGGAAGAATTAAGAAAAATAGGATTAGATAAATCAATATATTTTGAGATTTATAATATTGGGCTTCTGATTTTTGGAAAAAGATTTTGTGACCACTTAATAAGACTAATTAAGAAAGTGTTAGGAAGAAGGCCTAATCTATAATCGTGGTTCATAATAAAATAGTTAAACCTTTAAAACAAAATTGATTATTTTTTGTCAGTAAATTAAAAATTATAATGATTTTAGGTATAGATGCGTCAAATATTAGATCAGGTGGAGGGTTAACCCATTTAAAGGAAATTTTGGAGAATGCAGAACCTAACAAATACAATTTTGAAAAAGTAATTGTCTGGTCAAATAATGAAACACTGGCAAGGCTTCCTTATTATCCTTGGCTTCAAAAAGAAACTCATAATTGGCTGAATAAATCTTTTGTATTTTCTTTCTTATTTCAAATTTTATTACTGTCAAAAATTGCGGTATCAGAAAAATGTAACCTGATTTTCGTTCCTGGAGGTACGTTCTTTGGCAGCTTTCAAAATATTGTTTCAATGAGCCAAAATATGTTGCCTTTTGAAAAGGAAGAAAGGAATCGTTTTCCAAATTGGAAATCAAGATTACGATTTAAAATATTACATTTTACTCAGGGAAGAACTTTTAAAAATTCAAAAGGGGTTATTTTTTTAACAAATTATGCCAAGAATTATATTGTAAAGGATATTAATTTAAAAACGAACTCAGAAATCATTCCCCACGGGATTAATTTATCTTTTTTAAACGAGCCTAAAGTTCAAAAAGATATAAGTAAATATACCAAAGAAAATCCTTTTAAATTATTATATGTATCAATTGTAACTGTTTATAAGCATCAGTGGAATGTTGCAGACGTTGTAATTAAACTAAGAAAAGAAGGTTATCCCATTACTTTGGATTTAGTAGGCGGAAATACATCAGAATCTTTGGAAAAATTAATGCAGGTATTAAAAAAAGACAATGAAGGCTGTGTGGAATTTAAAGGATTGGTGCAGTATAATGATTTAGAAAATATATATAAAAGTGCAGATGGATTCATCTTTGCTTCTTCCTGTGAAAACATGCCAATTATTTTAATTGAAGCGATGACTGCTGGGCTACCAATCGCATCTTCTAATAAAGGGCCAATGCCTGAGGTTTTAGGCGACGCTTGTTTTTATTTTAATCCGCTAGATACAAATGAGATTTATTTGGCATTAAAGAATATGATTAATTCTTCAGAATTAAGAACAATAAAATCATTGAAATCTTATAATAAATCAATAAACTACACGTGGAAAGAATGTTCAGAAAAAACTTTTGAATACCTTTCTAGAATTGCGAAACAATATAATTATGAAAATACAAAATAAAACCCTTCTCATCACAGGAGGCACAGGTTCCTTTGGGAACGCAGTATTAAACCGTTTTTTAAATACTGACCATTTTAAAGAAATTCGCATTTTTTCGCGTGATGAGAAAAAACAGGACGATATGCGCAACCAGTTAAAAAACGAAAAACTCAAATTTTATATTGGGGATGTTAGAGATTATACCAGCATAGAAAAAGCGATGCGTGGCGTTGATTATGTATTTCACGCAGCCGCCTTAAAACAAGTGCCTTCCTGTGAATTCTTTCCATTGGAAGCTGCAAAAACAAATGTTTTTGGCACACAGAATGTCATAGATGCGGCATCAGCAAATAAAGTAAAAAAAGTAATTTGTTTAAGCACAGACAAAGCGGCCTACCCAATCAACGCGATGGGAATCTCAAAAGCTTTGATGGAAAAAGTAGCGATTGCGGCTTCAAGAAATACAGTGGATACCACTGTTTGTTTAACCCGTTACGGAAACGTCATGGCCTCAAGGGGCTCTGTGATTCCGTTGTTTTTAAAACAAATTCAGGAAGGGAAACCCATCACAATTACCGATCCAAATATGACGCGTTTTTTAATGTCATTGGAAGAAGCGGTAGAATTGGTACTGTTTGCTTTTGAACATGGAAATCCTGGGGATTTGTTTGTCAATAAAGCACCGGCAGGCACCATTGGTGATTTGGCACAGGCTTTAAAAGAAATTTGTAATGCCAACAATGAAGTGAAAGTCATTGGAACGCGTCACGGAGAAAAATTATACGAAACCTTATGTACCCGTGAAGAAATGGTAAAAGCGGAAGATATGGGTGAATTCTACCGCGTACCGGCAGACAACCGCGATTTAAATTATGCCCGCTATTTTTCGGAAGGGATTGAAGATGTTTCTGTCATAGAAGATTACCATTCACACAATACCGAACGTTTGGGTGTGGAAGGTACTAAAGCATTATTGTTAAAATTGCCCTTAATCAGAAAAGAAGTTTTTGGGGAAGATGTGGCTCAAATGCCGGGATAGTTACTAGTGATAAGTGATTAGTAATTAGTTGTTAAAATAAAAACTAAATATCTTTCTTTAGATAATTACCAGTCACCAGTCACCAGTCACTAATCACCATTCACCACTCACTAAAAAAAAAATGATTCCAAAAATAATCTCAGGAAACAGCCATACCGACAAAAGAGGGACTTTATGTTTCAACAATGATTTTGATGCTTCGGCCATCAAAAGAATTTATATAATTGAAAATATAAGTACAGATTTTATCCGGGCTTGGCAAGGACATAAAATAGAAAAGCGATGGTTTTCGGCAATCAAAGGCGCCTTTAAAATTCAATTGATTAAAATTGACCAATGGGAACAGCCTTCTAAAAATCTGCAAAAGCTTAATTTTACAGTAAATGCCGAAAAATTTGATGTCCTGCATGTGCCCAAAGGCTATGTTTCCAGTATTCAATCACTGGAAGAAGGCTCAAAATTGTTGGTAATGGCCGATCATTTGTTAGGCGAAATAAAAGATGAATACCGATATGATGCGGATTATTTTAAAAATTAGCATTCAGCATTCAGCTATCAGCGTTCAGCTGTTAGCACTAAGCGGTCTGGAATTAAAAGTTATTTAAGAAGTTTAGCTGATAGCAAAATTCAAGAGCAAGAGAACTATTTTATTAGAAATTAAGAGTAAGTTAAAAACTGACAGCTGAATGCTGATTGCTGACAGCCAACAATAAAAGAAAAAACATGTTAAAAATAGGAATAACAGGTCAGGCCGGTTTTGTGGGAACCCATTTATACAATACCTTGGGATTGTTTCCCGAAGAATTTGAACGTGTCGATTTTCAAAGAAGTTTTTTTGAGAAGGAAACCGACTTAGAAGCTTTCGTTTCACAATGCGATGTGGTGGTGCATTTGGCCGCCATGAACCGACACCATGAGCCACAGGTAATTTATGATACCAATATTGCATTGGTTCAAAAATTAATCAGCGCCTTAACAAAAACAAAAAGTAAAGCCCACGTCTTATTCTCTTCTTCAACCCAGGAAGAAAAAGACAATCTGTATGGCAAATCCAAAAAAGAAGGTCGTGAATTGATGGTGGACTGGGCAAAAAAATCAGGAGGAAAATTTACAGGAATGATTATTCCTAATGTTTTCGGACCCTTCGGGCATCCCAATTACAATTCAGTGGTGGCTACCTTTTGCCATAAATTATCCCACAGTGAAACGCCAAAAATTGAGGTTGATGGGGATATAAAGTTGATTTATGTGGGAGAATTGGTGAGGGCAATCCTGCAAGAAATCAGAAGCAATAAAAGCAAAGAAGAAGTGGTGGTGCCTTATACTTCAGAAGCCAAAGTTTCAGCTTTGTTAAAGCTATTATCAGATTATAAAACGGGTTATCAGGATAAAGGAGAAATTCCTGCAATTAACAGCACATTTGAGTTGAATTTATTCAATACTTTTCGTTGTTATATGGACATTGCAACGCATTTTCCGGTGAAATATACCCAACATACCGATCCAAGAGGTTCCTTTGTAGAGGTGATTCGATTGGGCGTTGGAGGACAAGTGTCTTTTTCTACCACAGTGCCGGGAATTACAAGAGGAAATCATTACCACACCCGAAAAATTGAGCGCTTTGCTGTTATCAAAGGAAAAGCATTAATCCAATTGCGACGCATAGGAAGCCTCGAAGTATTGGATTTTTATCTGGATGGCAATGAACCTGCCTATGTAGATATGCCAATTTGGTACACGCATAACATTAAAAATATTGGTGATGAGGTATTGTATACCAATTTTTGGATCAACGAATTTTATGATCCCAATGATGCAGATACGTATTTTGAGGAGGTATAAAAAATAAGCTATCAGCACTCAGCTTTCAGCGGTTGGTAAATAGCAATTAACAATAATTTAGGCATTATACATCATAGTGGAATGCCAAAAGCTGATAGCTGACGGCTGACAGCTGACAGCAAAAAATAAACATGAAAGATTTCAGAAGTTTAAATGTTTGGGAAAAAGGACATACAATTACGTTATCAATTTATAAATTAACCCAAAGTTTTCCAAAAGAGGAAATGTATGGCTTAACTTCACAAATTAGAAGAGCGTCCACTTCAATTCCAACAAATATCGCTGAAGGTTGCGGAAGAGGCAGTGATGCCGACTTTGCCAGATTTTTGCAAATGTCTTTTGTTCCGCAAATGAAACAGAGTATTTGTTACTTTTGTGCTTTGAATTGGGATACATCTCTGAAGAAAACTATTTTGAATTAAATATTTTAATTCAGGAAATAAAAAAGATGCTGTCAAAATTAATAATTACAATTAGAAAATAAAGCGTAAAATGATTTTACAAGTTAGCAGCCGACCGCTGACCACCAAAAGCTGAATGCCGAGCGCTGACCGCTGAATGCTTAATAGAACAAAACCATGAAAAAACTAAAAGTACTAACCGTAGTTGGAACACGTCCGGAAATCATCAGACTTTCCAGAGTGATATTAAAATTAGATGCAACCGAAAGTATTGAACACATTTTAGTGCATACAGGACAAAATTACGATTACGAATTAAACGAAGTATTCTTTAAAGATTTAGGACTAAGAAAACCTGATTATTTTTTGAATGCTGCCGGAGGGAATGCAACCACCACTGCAGGTCAGATACTCATAAATATTGATCCCGTTTTGGAATCGGTAAATCCCGATGCCTTTTTGGTATTGGGCGACACCAATTCTTGTTTGTGTGCCATCGCGGCCAAGAAAAGAAAGATTCCTATTTTTCATATGGAAGCAGGAAACCGTTGTTTTGACCAGCGTGTGCCTGAAGAAACCAACAGAAAAATAGTGGACCACATAAGTGATATTAATATGACCTACAGCGATATTGCCAGAGAATATTTATTGCGTGAAGGCTTGCCGGCCGACAGGATTATAAAAACAGGCTCTCCCATCTATGAAGTGGTGCAGGCCTATAATAAACAAATAGACGACTCTGAGGTGTTGGCAACCTTAAAATTACAAAAGGAAAATTATTTTGTGGTTTCAGCACACAGGGAGGAAAATATCAATTCCGGTAATTTTATAAAGCTGGTTGAAAGTTTGAATGCCATTGCAGAAACCTATGGATTGCCGGTAATTGTTTCGACACATCCGCGTACCAGAAATAAAATTAATGAAACAGGGGTCAAGTTTAATGCGCTGATTCAATTAGTGAAACCTTTGGGCTTTCATGATTACAACCATTTGCAAAAAAATGCAAAAGTGGTTTTGTCTGACAGCGGTACCATCTCAGAGGAATCCTCGATTATGAATTTTCCAGCTTTAAATATACGTGATGCCCATGAACGTCCGGAAGCGATGGAAGAGGCATCCGTAATGATGGTGGGTTTAAATCCCGAACGTATTATGCAGGCTTTGGAAATACTAAAGAATCAAAAAAGGGGTGACCAAAGAACATTGCGTCCGGTAGCTGATTATTCCATGCCAAATGTTTCGGATAAAGTGGTGAGAATTATTATTTCTTATACAGACTATATCAATAGAGTGGTTTGGTCAAAAAATAGCTAAATGAAACGAGCATAACAAATTTTGATACACACGGGAATGATTAATAGCGAACAGCAGCTGTTACCGCTAAAAAATAAAATTTAAACAGATGAAAATATTCTTCGTTTCACAATATTTTTATCCGGAAATTTTTAAAGGAAATGACATTGTTTTTGATTTAATTGAAAGAGGGCATGAGGTAACTGTTTTAACAGGTAAACCTAATTACCCGGAAGGTAAGTTTTATAAAGGTTACAATTTTTTTAACAAAAATACAGAATATATTAAAGGCGCAAAAGTAATTAGAGTGCCATTATTCCCTCGTAAAAGCGGCAAAGCAATTCCATTGGTTTTAAATTATTTTTCATTTCTTTTTTTTTCTTTTTTTGTTGTAACATTCAGAATTAAAGAAAAGTTTGATGTAGTTTTTGTCCAACAACTATCTCCGGTAACTATGGCTTTACCTGGTTTATGGGTAAAAAATAGACAAGGAATACCATTGGTTTTATGGGTATTGGATTTATGGCCTGAAAGTATTGTTGCAAGCAGTAATATTAAAAGTAATTTTATTATAAAGCCAATAGAAAAACTTGTTAAATGGATTTATAATAAATCTGATTTGATTTTAGTGAGCTCAAAATTTTTCACTGAGTCAGTTTTAGAAAAGTGCAAGAATAAAAACATGAAGGTTGAGCATTTTCCAAACTGGGCAGAAGATGTATTTATAAAAACTAATAAATCATCAATTATTGACTACAAAATCCCTGAATTACCTGTAGGATTTAATGTTATGTTTGCTGGGAACATTGGAGAAGCGCAAGATTTTGAAGCAATACTTATAGCAGCTGAATTGACAAAAAACGAGAATGTTAATTGGCTTTTCATTGGCGATGGTCGAAAGTTGGATTGGGTAAAAAATGAAGTTATATCTCGTAAAATAACTAACATTTATATATTAGGAAGACATCCAATGGAAAGTATGCCCCTGTTTTTTGAAAAAGCCGATGCTATGTTGGTTTCACTTAAAGATGAGCCTATTTTTTCCTTGACCGTACCTGCTAAAATCCAGGCCTATATGGCTTCTGGAAAAATAATATTGGGAATGCTAAATGGGGAGGGAAATGTATTAATAAATGAAAGCAAGTGCGGGTTTGCCGTACCAGCAGGAAGTAGCAAAGGACTCGCCGAAATAGCAAATAAACTTAAGAATTTCAACAGTGAAAAAATAAACGAAATGGAATTTAATGCTGTTAATTACTATGACAGGTTCTTTTCTAAAAATATGTTGCTTTCAAAACTTGAAAAGATATTGGTTGAAATAGCTAAAAAATAAGATTTGAAATATTATAATTAGTTCAGTCAATTAAGAAGTCTATATGGGAATACTACGATAATAACTGGTATTACAAATATTAAACAAGTTACATTCAAACAATCAAATATCAAATCAAAAGATTGATTGTTAAAATCAATCTAATTCATTTACAATTTATGTTAAACAGAATACTTTCACTCATCATGCTCCTGTTGCTTTCTCCAATATTTTTAATGGTGGCATTGCTAATTTTCTTTGAAGACGGTTTTCCTGTTTTTTTTAAGCAGAACAGGGTGGGGATCAACTATTCGTTTTTCAACATATACAAATTTCGCAGCATGAAAAAGAACACGCCAAATGTGGCTACGCATTTGTTGGAAAATCCGGAACAGTATGTGCTTAAAATCGGAAGTTTACTGCGCAAGTTAAGTTTGGATGAATTGCCCAATTTAATCAACATTGTAAAAGGAGAAATGGTTTTTGTGGGCCCGCGCCCTGCCTTGTACAACCAGGACGATTTAATGGCCTTGCGCGTTGCGGCCGGTGTTCACAAACTAAAACCCGGCATCACAGGCTGGGCACAAATCAATGGCCGCGATGAATTGTCATTGGAGGCTAAAGTGGCTTACGAAAAAGAATACCTGGAAAGAAAATCCTTTTTATTCGACCTAAAAATCATCATACTTACCTTCACTCGGGTATTGGGCAGCAAAGGCGTTACGCATTAGGCCCCCTAAAAAGCCCCTAATGTTGGATTGGAAAAGCATAAAGTAACAAAATAAGTTCTAAACATAATTTAAACCCAAATCAAAGGAGCCCGTCATATGATTTTTTTCGTCGTAAAATATTGAAATTTTTAGCGTTGGCCGACGGAACAACCCAAAGAGCCTCGCGGCTGGTGAAGCGGGGAAAAGGCGGTCTGGGTGCTGGGGTTAAAAAAATTCAATATATTTTACAGAAAAAGATCATCAGACTAGATTTTTTGTTTCTTTTTCAGCGATGGAAAAAGAAAAAAATTGCTTAATGTTTCTTAATTTAGTCATCTTATATAAATATTAAATAAGAAACTAATTAAGTTTTAAATGCCAAAAAGACTCTTCGACATCCTCTTCTCCATAACCACCCTCTTATTACTTGGCTGGCTCATAATAATTTGCTGGCTTTTTGCAGCAATAGACACCAAATCCAACGGACTTTTCATTCAAAAAAGAATAGGCCAATGGGGCAAGCCTTTTAACATCCTCAAGTTAAAGTCTATGAAAGACGTAAATGGCCTAAAAACCATTTCCCGTTTCGGCAATTTCATCCGCACAACCAAAATAGACGAACTGCCCCAGTTAGTAAATGTCCTTATGGGCACGATGAGTGTGGTAGGCCCCCGTCCTGATGTTCCCGGCTACTACGACAAACTGCAGGGCACAGACCGTAAAATTTTGGAATTGAAGCCGGGCCTCACAAGTCCCGCCACCTTAAAATACGCCAACGAAGAAACCTTATTGGCACAGCAGGAAAACCCGCTGCACTACAACGACACCATCCTCTTCCCCGACAAAGTAAAACTAAACTTACACTACTGCCAAACCCGCACCTTTTTTGGCGACCTAAAAATTATTTGGCAAACGCTATTTTTTTGGGTAAAAAACAATTAAAGTTTAAAGATCAAAAGTGAAAGCTCATTAAAACCGACGTCATTGCGAGAAGGCTTACTGAGGCGTAGCCTCAGTAAGCCGGCGCGGCAACCTGTTGTGAACTAACTTAATTACCTAAGCAACTTGTCCCATATTAATGCTTATTCCGGTGAAAGTGTACACCCTATTCCGGACTAAACTGGACAGTTATTTTGATGTTGATTTCTGATTATAAAATTAGACAAAATTTTTTAGTT
>LNAP01005397.1_pt1 | contig 34439 bp, 28 predicted proteins | sample 602601 | NCBI WGS metagenome assembly LNAP01 (sample SAMN02440304, study PRJNA202911) | soil metagenome | biome: Subtropical and temperate rainforests or woodlands; isolation source: soil samples (1 kg each in a 20% v/v slurry with milli Q water) were... ...
GATCAATGGCTGTGCGTTCTGCACCGATATGCACTCGGTGGACGCACGGCGCTTGGGCGAAACCGACCGCCGCCTGTACTCCATCGTGGTCTGGCGCGACAGCAACTTCTTCAACCCGCGCGAGCGCGCCGCCCTGGCCTGGACTGAAGCGGTGACGCTGCTTTCGCAGGACCACGTGCCAGACACTGTCTACGAGCAAGCCAGGGCGCAGTTCAGCGAAGGTGAACTGGTGGACCTGACCATTGCTGTCACCACCATCAACAGCTGGAATCGACTGGCCGTGAGTTTTCGCCAGACCCCCAGCGCCTGAAAGGCTGTCACACGTCGTTCATGTACCTTGCGCAGGATGGTGCTCCCAGTGAAAGATCGACAGGGAGTCATCGATGTCATTCATGGAAACCCGGGGCGACCAGCGTGTAGCGCAATATCCCACACACCTCGATACGACCGCCTCCTGGCGCACCCGCGCGGCGCAGATCGATCCGCTGCTCGCGCAGTGCTTCAGCGTGATCGCCCGGTGCGGCTGCTTCATGCAGGCATCGCGGCGCCTCAACATCAAGGCAACCCGGTTGCGCAAGCATTTGGCACAGCTTGAAAAACAGCTGCGGTGTTCGCTGTTCAGCCCATCGGAGAATGGCCTGGTACTCAGTCGTGACGGCCTGCAACTGCACAAGCAGCTGACCGCCCTGGCGCATGAACGCGACCTGCCGGTGCTCGAGCAACCTGTGGTGCGCCTGGCGGTGGCCGAGACGATCCTGCACGACATCCTCGGTCGCGATCTGGTGGCGTTGCTGCGACGCAATGCCAGCGCGCGCCTGGACATCATTACCCTCGACAGCGAATTGTCCCTGCAGGCGGTCAGTGCCGATGTCGTGGTATCGGCTCGCCAACGCCGGGACCGAGTTTTGCCGTCAACGAGCCCAGATGCCTGGCGCGGCTCGACTATCTACCGCACATCGCCAAACGCTATTCACGAGTCGCCGCGCGGCCGGCCGGTCTCGATGACCTGGCCGATTTCATGCTGGTGCAATGGCAGCATGATCGACAGATCGACAGTTTTCGGTCCTGGAACGACCTGGTCGACCAGCGCCTGGCCGGGGTCGTGCAGTCGCATTCCTATCCACTGATGCTGGAGATGGTCCGTTGCAGCGCCTGCATCGGCCTGTTGCCTGCCTACATGAGCTATTTCGACCGTGGCTTGATCGGTTTGCCGGGGTTGTTCAGCCAGCCGATGCAGCGCCAGGTGTGGCTGGCGGTGAATGCCGAGGCCGAGGGCGATGCGCAGGTGCAGACGATTGTCGAGTTGATCCTCGGCACCTTCGAAGAGCGGCGGGAATGGTTCCTGTAGGAGCGAGCATGCTCCGGGCGGCGTTCCGACGAAAAACCTGGGAGCGCCGCGGGGCATCAGGTATCCCGCGTCATCGTTGACGACCATCGCGAGCATGCTCGCTCCTACAGGGTGTTTTTCCATGTTGGATGCGTTGTAGAGTGAACGGCCATGTCTCTATCAAGGATGAATCACCCATGACCGGCACCGACGCTGTCATAACCCTCGAACGCCTCAATCATTCCCACGTCCCGGGCATCACCGCGCTTTACCACGAACCGGTCGTCGCCCGTCAGACGCTGCAAATGCCGTTTCCATCCTCCGAGACTTGGCAAAAACGCGTGGAGACGGACAATGAGCGGGTCGTGCAATTGGTGGCCCTGCATCAAGGGACGGTTATCGGTAGCATCACCCTGGAACAGTTTCCACGCATCCGCCGCAGCCACGCAGGCAGCTTCGGCATGGGCGTTGCTTCCCAATGGCAGGGCAAGGGCGTGGGTTCGAAACTGTTGGCGGCGGTGCTGGATATTGCTGACAACTGGATGAACCTGCGACGGGTCGAACTGAGCGTGTATGCCGACAACGAAGCCGCCATCAGCCTGTACCGCAAGTTCGGTTTCGAGACCGAAGGGCTGTTTCGCGACTATGCGGTGCGCGATGGCGTCTACGTCGATACCTTGAGCATGGCGCGCTTGCGCCGCATGCCCAAGTGCGATTGATCCATACCACTCGCGCTTTTAGTCGTACGCCGGCGGCGCGCATCTGCCATGCTCAATGTCCGCAGCACCGCTTCAATCAAAGGAACACCGCAATGGACGACGTACGGCAACTGGGCGAGATGCTTCGTCACTACGCAGACAGCGAAGCGCACAAAAAGCAGCTGTTCGAGACACAATCGGCCGAGTGGGCCAAGCGCATTGGGGAGTTGTTCGATCAGATCCAGCAGTGGCTGGAGCCGGTTCTGGCACCGAATCTGCTGGAGGTGAGCCGCGAAGCGTATGTCGCGTCCGGGCCGAGTGTTCCGGTGGAGACGTCTACCTTCAAGACTGAAAAGCTGAGCATTACGATCGCCGGCAAACCGGTGGAGTTCGTGCCGGATGTGATGGGTGCCGGTGGGCAGATTTCCCTGGCAGTGATGGGCTTTACCGCTGCGCGCTACGGCAGTGTTTCACTGGTGTGCATGCCATCGTCCAATGGCTGGCAGTGGCGCAAGACCAATGGTCTTAAAGATCCGGATACCTTTGTCTTCGATGCGGATTTCCTGGCGCAGCAGTTGCAGAGCCTGATTCCGCGCGAACGCGGCTGAGTTTTCGCGACACTGTGAATCCCCCTGTGGGAGCGAGCCTGCTCGCGAAAGCGATGAATCAGTCAATATCGATGTCGACTGTCAGCCCGTCTTCGCGAGCGGGCTCGCTCCCACAATGAATGGGTTGTAGGTCAGATTTCGATTTTGCCCCAACCCGGCTTTGGCTCTTCTGGCGCGACCGCGTTTATCCGCTTGCCGGTAGCGGCCTCCACTCGCCGGGCGACTTCCGGGTCATCGGCAAACGGCACCAGGCTGGCATCGTCCAGGCTTTCGGCGGTCTGATGGCGCAAGCAGTATTCGATGGTGCACCACAGGAACACCACCCCCAGGATATTCAACAGGACTTCAGTCATCAGGCTATCTGCGCCTCACTTTCCGCCATCGCCACTTCGGACACCCGTACGGTACGCCACACGTTGTAAGCCATCACCAGCATGCCCGTGAGGAACAACACGCCACCGGCAAAGCGCACCACGAACCCCGGATGGCTGGCCTGCAAGGCTTCGACGAAGGAGTAGGTCAGCGTGCCGTCATCGTTGATCGCACGCCACATCAGGCCTTGGGTGATGCCGTTGACCCACATCGAGGCGATGTACAGCACGGTGCCGATAGTGGCGAGCCAGAAGTGCAGGTTGATCAGCGGAGTGCTGAACATCTGTGCGCGACCGAAGACCTTCGGCACCATGTGGTAAGTCGCGCCGAAGGTGATCATCGCCACCCAGCCGAGGGCCCCGGCGTGCACGTGGCCAATGGTCCAGTCGGTGTAGTGGGAGAGGGCGTTGACCGTCTTGATCGCCATCATCGGCCCTTCGAAGGTCGACATGCCGTAGAAGGCCAGGGACAGCACCAGGAAACGCAGGATCGGGTCGGTGCGCAACTTATGCCAGGCGCCCGAAAGGGTCATCATGCCGTTGATCATTCCGCCCCAGCTCGGTGCCAACAGGATCAGCGACATGGCCATGCCCAGTGACTGCGCCCAGTCCGGCAAGGCGGTGTAGTGCAAATGGTGCGGACCTGCCCAGATGTACAAAGTGATCAGCGCCCAGAAGTGCACGATCGACAAACGATAGGAATACACCGGCCGGTTCGCTTGCTTGGGCACGAAGTAGTACATCATCCCAAGGAAACCGGTGGTCAGGAAAAAGCCCACGGCGTTGTGCCCGTACCACCACTGGACCATGGCGTCGGTTGCCCCCGAATACACCGGGTAGGATTTAAACCAGTCCACCGGAATCGCCAGGTGGTTGACCACGTGCAGCATCGCAATCACCACGATGAACGCGCCGAAGAACCAGTTGCCGACATAGATGTGCCGGGTCTTGCGCTGCACCACAGTGGTGAAGAACACGATGGCGTAGGCCACCCATACCAGGGTCATCCACACCGCGCCGGAGAACTCGATCTCGGCGTATTCCTTGGTGGTGGTGTAGCCCAGCGGCAACGTGATGAGCATCACGACGATGACCGATTGCCAGCCCCAGAACGTGAAGGCTGCGAGCTTGTCCGAGAACAGTCGCACCTGGCAGGTACGCTGCACCGCGTAGTAGCTGGCGGCGAACTGCGCGCTGCCGGCGAATCCGAAAATCACCAGGCTGGTGTGCAGCGGGCGCAGGCGCCCGAAAGTGGTCCACGGCAGGTCCAGGTTCAACTGCGGCCACACCAGTTGCGACGCGATCCAGACGCCCATCGCCATCCCCACGACGCCCCAGATCACGGTTGCCACGATGAATTGGCGGACGACCTTGTAGTTATAAGCCTGTCCGATAGTTGTTGTGCTCATGCTCAATGCTTCCACGGTTGCAATGACGTGCACTGTAAAAACCGTGGCGAAAACAAAACAGACTCAGGAAAAACTGATTTATGCGGATCAGATCTGCAGCGAGTCAAATTGGACGCCTCTGATTCTGATACGGTTTTTTCATGAATAGCTGAATCTGTAATGAAAACCGGCACGGGTCCATAGTCATTGCCTCGAAACGAGCCGCAGTTAATGCCGCCCAACCTGTGGGAGCGAGCCTGCTCGCGAAGCGTCCGGCACATTCAATATCGATGTCGCCTGGTTCTCCGCCTTCGCGAGCAGGCTCGCTCCCACAAGGGTCGCGCCAGGCATTGGCAACAGAGCCCGATCACTCCTGATGAGGTAGCCAGATGTATCAGTACGACGACTATGACCGGGCACTGGTGTTCGAGCGGGTTGCGCAGTTTCGCGATCAGGTCGAACGCTTCATGGCGGGCGAACTGAGCGAGGAAGAGTTCCTGCCGTTGCGCCTGCAAAACGGCCTGTACATGCAAAAACACGCCTACATGCTGCGCGTCGCCATTCCCTACGGCACCCTGAGTGCCCGGCAGATGCGCACGCTGGCGAGCATCGCCCGGGATTACGATCGCGGCTACGGCCACTTCACGACGCGCCAGAACATGCAGTTCAACTGGATCGAACTGGCCCAGGTGCCGGACATCCTCGAACGCCTGGCCCAGGTCAACATGCACGCCATCCAGACGTCCGGCAACTGCGTGCGCAACATCACCACCGAAGCCTTTGCCGGGGTTGCGGCCGATGAAATGATCGACCCGCGGCCGCTGGCGGAAATCCTGCGGCAATGGTCGACCATCAACCCGGAATTCCTCTACCTGCCACGAAAGTTCAAGATCGCCATCTGCTCGGCCGAGCAGGATCGCGCGGCAATCATGATGCACGACATCGGCCTCTATCTTTATCCCGGTGACGACGGGCAAATGCTGCTGCGGGTCATTGTTGGCGGCGGCCTTGGGCGCACGCCGATCCTTGGCTTGCAGATTCGCCAGGGCTTGCCGTGGCAGCACCTGCTGTCCTACGTCGAGGCGGTCTTACGGGTGTATAACCGCCATGGCCGGCGGGACAACAAGTACAAGGCGCGGATCAAGATTCTGGTAAAAGCCCTGGGCATCGAAGCGTTCGCCAGGGAAGTCGAGGAAGAGTGGACGCATATCAAGGATGGTCCGGCACAACTGACCCTTGATGAGTTCGAGCGCGTGGCCAGTGCCTTCGTTGCGCCGCGATATCGCGAACTGGCGGATACCAGCCTTGAATTCGGCACGCAGCTGGCCCAGGACCCGGCGTTCGCCCGCTGGGTGCTGCGCAATGTACAGGCACACAAGGTACCGGGGTATGCCAGCGTGGTGCTGTCGACCAAGCCGGGCGGCAGCGCACCGCCGGGGGATGTCACGGCCACGCAAATGGAGGCGGTGGCGCAGTGGTCCGAGCATTTCGGTTTTGGCGAGATTCGCATCGCCCATGAGCAAAACATCGTGCTGCCGGACGTGCCAAAAGCCGACTTGTTCTCGCTCTGGCGCCTGGCGTGCGAACACAACCTCGGCTGCGCCAACGTCGGTTTGCTCACCGACATCATCGCCTGCCCCGGGGGGGATTTCTGTGCACTGGCCAACGCCAAGTCGATCCCCATCGCCCAAGCCATTCAAGCGCGCTTCGAAGACCTCGATTACCTGCATGACCTGGGCGACATCAGCCTCAACATCTCCGGCTGCATGAACGCCTGCGGTCATCACCACATCGGCAACATCGGCATTCTGGGTGTCGATAAGAACGGCAGCGAGTGGTACCAGATCACCCTCGGTGGCGCCCAGGGCAAGAACAGCGCGTTGGGCAAGGTCATCGGCCCGTCGTTCAGCGCTGCGCAAGTGCCTGCGGTAGTCGAACAGATCGTCGACACGTTCGTGCGTTACCGCGAAAGCGAGGAGCTGTTTGTCGATACCTTGCAGCGCATCGGCCTGGAGCCGTTCAAAGAGGCGGTTTATCCGTCAGCGCTGGAGGTGTCGGCATGAACAATCTGTTGTGTTTGCAAGAGGGCGGGGCACGGATTGTCGAGGATGATCCCTGGACGCTGGTTCGGGATCTTGAGGCGCCGTTGCCTGAGGGCCAGGTGATTTTGCCGCTGGCCCGCTGGCTGGAAAATCCGCAGCAAAACGCAATCTGGCTGGGACCGGATGATGAGGTGGAAGGCCTTGAACGGTGGTTTGGCCAGTTGCGGTTGATTGCCCTGGATTTCCCGAGTTTTCGCGACGGTCGGGCCTATAGCCAGGCCTATTTGCTGCGCACGCGATTGGGCTGGAACGGTGAGTTGCGCGCCGTGGGTGATGTGTTGCGTGATCAGCTCAGTCATATGCGCCAATGTGGGTTCGACAGCTTTGCGGTGCGTGAAGACAAATCCGCCGAGGATGCGCTCAAGGGGCTGGCGGGGATGAGCGTGTCGTATGGGCGCTCGGTGATTGAGCCGCGACCGTTGTTTCGGCGGCGTTGACGTAAATTACGCATTGGCAGGGCTGACGCTTTCGCGAGCAAGCCCGCTCCCACATTTGATCCTTGGCATTCACAAAATCTGTGACCCACACAGATCCAATGTGGGAGCGGGCTTGCTCGCGAAGGGGCCATTGGATCAGCCCCCGATCACTTCAACGCCGGATCCCCCATGTTCATTTTCTTCCAGCCCTGCAACAGCACCTGGGCCTTCGGTTCCTGGCCGTTATCGAGGTAGTACTGGATCAGCGACAACCGCGCATTTCGGTCGGCTGGCTGCACTTTCAACAGCCTTTCCAGTTCTTCGCACGCGGCATCGATCTCGCCGCTGTCATGCAGGGCCACCGCCAGCACATAGCCGTATTGTCCGCTCTGCGGTTCCAGTTGTGCGGCCCTGCGCAGGAAGGGCATGGCCTGTGCGGGTTGGCCGGCACGCACCAGCGCCAGGCCCTGGGTGTGTTGCAGCAGAGCGGCGTCGGGGTGTGCCTTGAGGCTTTGCGCCAGCAGCGCTTGGGCTTCCTGGCCGCGACCATTGGCTTCCAGCCATTGCACCAGTGTCACCAGCGCCGGATAAAAGTCCGGGTCGCGCTTGAGTGAAGTGCGCAGCAAGCCTTCGACTTCGCCACTGCGACCGCTGGCCTGATACAGCATGGCCAGGTTGAGGTTGGCTTCGGCGCGTTCGGCCAGGCTTTTTTGCACGTTCTCATATTCGGTGATGGCCGCGTTCCATTTGTCTTGGGCCGCGCCCAGGCCATTGCGTGCCACGCTGAGCAAATCCCGGGCCGCGGCAATGCGTACAGCCTTCACCGGATCGCTCAGCAACGGTGTCAACAGCGGCGCACGCTCCGGCGGTGGCAAGAAAGCGCTGATCGCCCGTACGGCGCTTTCACGCACTTGCGGCGCCGGGTTGCTCAAGTCCCGGGTGGCCAGTTTCAGCGCCTGTTCGCTGGGGTACAGCGGTAATTCGGCGAGCAGTGTCGCCCGTTGAATCGCGGGCAGGTTGCTGCGTTGCAGCTGCTCGTACAGGGCTTGTGCGGCGCCAGGCTGGCCATTGCGGATCAGCCACAGGCTTTCGTCGTAACGCGGAGCCTGCGCGGCGGTGGAGGTGTTCCAGAGTTTGAACTGCTCGGTGACCTTGTCACCGGCCTTGCCCTGGTGACAAGTCAGGCAGGCGTCCGGCGTACCGAGTTTTTTCGCCCGCTCGGGGTTGGGGATGCTGAAACTGTGGTCGTGCCGAAAGTCATTGCCCATATAAAACTTGCCGGGCATATGGCAATCGATGCACTGCGAACCTGGTTGGCCCATGGTGTGACGGGTGTGTTCGATGGAGTCGTAGTTCTTCGCTTGCAGGCCTTTGCCATCGACACCTTCGACGGAGGTCTTGCCAGCCGTGTTGTGGCATTGCAGGCAAACGCCATTGCCCGGCGCCTTGAGTTCGGTGCTGTGGGGGTTGTGGCAGTTGCTGCAGCGCACGCCCTTGTCGAACATTTTGCTCTGGGCGAACGAGCCGTGTTCGAACACTTCATCCTTGATTTTGCCGTCAAGGGCATACAGTTCACGGGTCAGCGCGCTTGGCAGGTAGTCGTCCATCAGGCGCTTGCCAACGGTAAAACCGTCGCCCAGTGGCGCACGACGCGAGTGACAGCGGGCACAGGTTTCAATCTCGACGGTCGCGTTCTTGTCCTTGAGGTCGACGGCGAAACCCGAGTGGATCAGATCGCCTTTTTTCGCCGTCCATTGCAGATGATTGGAGGCCGGGCCGTGGCAGGCCTGGCAGCCGACGCCAAGGCTGTTCCACTGGCTGTCGAAGGTGTTTTTCGCGGCATCGAAATTGCGCTTGTAGCCGGTGGTATGGCACTCGACGCACATGAAATTGGCGTTCTGGCTCGGCTTGCTCCAATGCAGCGGGTCCTTGAAGGTCACACCCTGGCCTGGATAGAGATGAAACCAGCGATGCTTCTCGGTATCCCAAGCGATGCCGAGGGCTTGCAAGCGACCTTCGCCGACCTCGATCAGGTATTGCTGCAAGGGTGCGATACCAAAGGTGTAGGCGACCTTGAAGTCGGCGTTCTTGCCGTCGATGCCCGGCGTGTTGACCCAGAATCCGTCATCCTTGCGCGAAAACCGGGTGGTTTCGTTTTCGGCCTTGAAGGTGACGTTGTTGAAGTCGCCGAGCATGGTCTGGGCGTTGGCCTCCTGCATCGCCAATTGGTGATGGGAACCTTGCCAGTCCTTGACCTGTGCACTGTGGCAGCCTTGGCATTGCTGTTCGTCGACCATCGTTGCCGGCGCCACGGCGACGGGTTGCGACGGCGGCTTGACGGGTTGCGCGACAGGTGTGTTGACCGGCGCATAGGTCAGCGGAGCGGGTTGGCTGTGCAGCAGAAACCAGCCGATGCCCGCGACCGCCAGCAACAAGACGCCGATGGTGACCGGGAACAGGTATCGATGAATCAGGGTCGGTTGCGCATCAGGGTTTGGGTTTGCTGCTTTATTTTTATGTTTCGGCATTACGACTTCCGTAGTCCAGGTGCGTTTGCCGTCAGGCGCGCGTACAAGCTCGATGCAGCTTTGCCGGATGGCCGGCGTCTGTCAAATGGTTGCGTCGGGGCTGATGTCCTCTTCGCGAGCAGGCTCGCTCCCACATTTGGTCTGTGTCGTACACAAAATTCGTTTATGAACGCAATCCACTGTGGGAGCGAGCCTGCTCGCGAAAGCGGTTTGAAAGACAACTGATCACTCCCCGACAAACCAGCGGTAATACGGATTCCCGCCATCCCCGCGCATCACCTCACGTACATCCCTGGCCCAGGCATCCCGGTCACCGTCATAGGCGTGCAGGCTCGCCCGGTAGAACTGCATCAGGCGTTGCCGATGGGCGTTCATTCGCTCGCTGAACCCTTGATCCGCGTTCACCAGCACCGGCGGTTGGTGCAAGTCCAGCAGGGCCGGCAGCACTCGGCTGATTTCCTTGGCCCGCACCCACGGCGCGTATTCGATGCGCGGCTGATCATCCGTCACCGCCGGTGCATCGGCGGCGAAGCGTTCCAGGCCGGCGCGATCAGTGACCCAGGTCGCGAGCAAGGCGGCAGCCGAGCCGATACCGACATCCTGCAAGGTGCTGCGCACACTGTCCTGTTGGAAACGTTGAGTGATCCTGGCGGCATCCAGCTCGATTGGCGCAAGCGACCCCACCAGCAGCATCTCGTGAAACTCGCTGGTCCACAGCGTGGCGTAAGGGAAGGCATCGAGAAAACTGCGCACCAGCGAACGCGAGTCGTCGATGTTCTGCGTGGGCAAAGGCAACCACTGGGCGACCAGGCCCTGGTTCTGCAAGCGGCTGGCGGCCAACTGGTAGAAGTCCCGGGAGTACAGGTTGACCACGCCGGCCGCGGAGGGCGGTGGCGGTTCGAGGGTGATCAGGTCGTAGCGCTGGGGATTGCGCAGGAGTTCCTGGCGACCGTCGCGCAGGCGCACGTCGACACCCGGATCGGCCGCAGCATTGAAGTTGCCCTTGAACAGCGGCGCGGCCTTGACCACCGACGGCAGCAGTTCAGCGACAACGCGGTGCTCCAGGCCCGGATAGCGGGTCAAGGCGCCCGCGGTGATGCCCGTGCCGAAACCGATCACCAGCGCCGAACGCGGGTCGCCATTGTGGATCAACAGCGGCAGCAGCGCCTGAATCCGCATGTAGCGTAGCGAAGGCATGGCGTCGCCCGTGTTGGATACACCCTGGATATACAAGCGCTGGAACGCTCTCTGGCCCTTGCCCTGGGTGACCACGGCGACAGTGCCGCCGCGCCCTTCCTCGTAGAACGCCAACGTGCCGTTACGCGCGCCGGGCAGCAGGCTGGCCAGCTTGTCCACGGGGGGCAGCAGCGCCAGTGCCACCGAAACCAGGCCGACCGCGATGACGCCCTGGCGCCGTCCCTTTTTCACGCCGTGGCCCTTGCGCACGGCAAAGTAGCCGATACCCGCAGCAATGATCGCCAGCAGTCCCAGGGTTCGAACCAGGCCCAACAGCGGGATCAGCACAAAGCCGCAAAGCATCACGCCGACGATACCGCCGAGGGTATTGAACGCCACCACCTCACCGACGTTGCGCCCTACATGGTCGCGCCCGACGCTCAAGCGCAAGGCCACGGGAAACGCCGCGCCGAGCAGCACCGTGGGTACAAACACGATGCTCAGCGCCGCCACGGCGAAGCGTGCGCTCATGCCGAGCAGTTCACTGGCGCCCCATGACAGCACCCAGGCTTCGACCACGCTTTGTGCGAGCACCAGCCACCGCCCGAGCAGGGCAATCTCGAGCAATGCGATCAAGCCGGCACCGGCGATCAGCAGGCCGAACACACCCCAGGGATCGCGCAGGCGATCAACCCGACGGGCGAGCAGGGCGCTCCCCAGAAATAGCCCGGTGAGGTATGTCGCCAATACCACGGCAAACGCATAAGTGCGCGTACTCATGAATTGCACGATGGATTGCGACCAGACCACTTCGTAACCCAAGGCCACGCCGCCGGCAATCGAATACAGCCACAGGGCCAGGCGGTCCGGGGCTTTGTCGGCGTGATGTCTGGCCGGCGTTTCAACGGGCAGCGAACGCTGGCGCTGGAACCACAAGGCACCTGCTGCAGCCAGCAGATTGAGCATCGCGGCGGCCAGGGCACTGCCGCGCACGCCGAGGGTGGCAATCAGTATGAAGGCGGCGAGCAGAGTGCCGGCAATGGCGCCCGCGGTGTTGGCCGCGTAGAGGTGACCACCGGCCTTGCCCAGTTGTTGTGGATCGGCGGCCAGGGAGCGCACCAACACCGGCAGCGTGCCGCCCATCAGCAACGCCGGAATGCCCACCAGCGCAAACGGCAACACCCAAGCCAACAGGCCCACCTGTTGCTCCAGCCAGGCAAACGGACTGGCCGCCAGGCTCATGGCGAAGGTCGCACCGACACCCAGCACCGCCACCAGCACTTCCAGCCCGGCATATAACAGGACCGGTTGCCGCAAGCGGTCCGCCCAGCGGCCGAACAACAAACCACCCAACGCCAGGCCGGCAAAAAACGCACTGATCCCGGTGGTGATGGCGTACACCTCGACGCCCACCACCAGCGACAGCTGCTTGATCCACAGCACCTGATACACCAGCGCCGCGGCACCGGAGACGAACAGCAACAGGGCGGGGATCAACAGCGCCGGGGAGGCGACGTGGTATGGCCGACGACTTGCTGGCGACACGTGAGGACATTGCGGATTGCCTTATACAAAACCCTGGGTACGATCAAATGGAGCAAGCTCGCTCCCACAGTAGATCTTCGGTGTGACAAAAATCCCTGTAGGAGCGAGCCAGCTCGCGATGGCGTAGGTAAAGTCTCAAGAAAAACTGTACCGCTCGCCGGTGAGGGCGAGCGGCGGTCGAGCAGTCTTACTTGGCACCGGCTTTCATTTTTTCTTCGATTTTCTTGTTAACAGCCTCTTGTACCTGGTCGATGCTGAAACTCGCCGGGCGTTGGCTAGGCGGGTAATCGACGAAGGTTTGCAGGAAGGCTGCCGATTTCGAGATGCCCTGGAAGATCAGGTAATCGTTCTTCGCAAGCCAGTCATAGTATTGGTCAGATACCACATCGGCACGCTCGTACGGGTCCATGCGCAAGTTGAAAATCTTTGGCACGCGCAGGCAGGTGAACGGTTCGCTCCAGACCTTGAAGCCCCCCGGCGCACGTTGCTCGCAGAAGACGAACTTCCAGTTGTTGTAACGCATGCTCACCAGCACGCCATCATCGTTGAAGTAGAAGAACTCGTTACGCGCGCTCTTGTCGGTTTTGCCGGTCAGATAATCCAACTGGTTGTAACCGTCCAGGTGCACCTTGAAGTTCTTGCCGCCAACGTCAGCCCCCTTGAGCAGGCGGTCCTTGATATCGGTGTCGCCGACAGCCGCCAGCAAGGTCGGGAACCAGTCCAGGCCGGAGAACATCTGGGTCGACACTTCACCAGGCTTGACCTTGCCCGGCCAGCGGATCATCGCCGGCACCCGGTAGGCGCCTTCCCAGTTGGAGTTTTTCTCGTTGCGGAACGGGGTGGTCGCCGCATCCGGCCAGGACCATTGGTTCGGGCCGTTGTCGGTGGTGTACACCACGATGGTGTTGTCGGTGATCTTCAGGTCATCCAGCGTCTTGAGCAACTTGCCGACGTCGCCATCGTGTTCGAGCATGCCGTCGGCATACTCGTTACCAGGCATGCCGCTCTGGCCCTGCATGGATTCGCGCACGTGAGTGAAGGCATGCATGCGGGTGGTGTTCATCCAGACGAAGAACGGTTTGTCCGCCTTGGCCTGCTTCTCGATAAACGCCTGGGCGGCGGCGGTGGTTTCGTCGTCGATGGTTTCCATGCGCTTTTTGGTCAGCGCGCCGGTATCTTCGATCTTGCCGTCGGCAAAGCTGTGGATCACGCCACGCGGGGAGGCTGCCTTGACGAATTCGGCATCATCCTTGGGCCAATAGGGACGTTCCGGCTCCTCTTCGGCGTTGAGGTGGTAGAGGTTGCCGAAGAACTCGTCAAAGCCATGGTTGGTGGGCAGGTATTCGTCCTTGTCCCCCAAATGGTTCTTGCCGAACTGCCCCGTTGCGTAGCCCTTGGCCTTGAGGGCCTGGGCAATGGTCACGTCCCTGGCCTGCAAACCCACCGGCACGCCCGGCATGCCGACTTTGGACAGGCCGGTGCGCAGTGCAGACTGGCCGGTAATGAAGGTCGAGCGCCCGGCCGTGCAACTGTTCTCCGCATAGTAGTCGGTGAACATCATGCCTTCTTTGGCAATCCGGTCGATGTTCGGAGTCTTGTAGCCGACCACGCCCATGGAGTAGGGTCTGGCCAATATCGTCGCCGAAGATCACGAGAATGTTGGGTTTCTCAGCGGCCCCGGCGGTTGCCGAAAACGCCATGACCGTAGTCGCCACCAAGGCGAGTTTCGGTATCCACTTACGTATGCGAGTCATCTGACTGGCTCCTTATGCTCACTTGCGTCGCGTGCTGCGACAAACGTTTATTGCGGTCCTGCGTAACGTCTTTTTATTGCACTTGCTCGGAAGTGGCGGCATCGAACGGGTAGATACGACGCCATTCGGACGCCATGTCGACGACCGTCCAGCCGCGCTTGTTTGCTTCGTCCAGGGCCTTGTCCAGACGACCGATCTGCGACTGCCGGTCGTATGCCCATTCGCGTTTGGCGTCGGTGTGATGCACCAGGCCCATGAAACGTTTGCCGGGACCGGCGGCGGTCCACTGGAGCATTTGCAGGTCGCCGTCGGAGTTGCCGAAGGCAAGGATTGGCCGACGACCGATTACCGCGTCGATGCTTTCCGGCTTTCCCGGGCCATCGTCGTTGTGGGCCAGTTTCGGCGTGCGCAGGATCGACGCCTTGCCATCCTTGTATTCAAAGCTGGTAACGAAGGTCGTGCCGATAACCTGCTCGGGCGGTACCCCATAGACCTTCTCGGCGAAGGCTCTCATGAACCCGGTGTCGCCACCGGAGACGATGTAGGTCTTGAAGTCTTTGCCGCGCAGGTAGTCGAGCATCTCCAGCATCGGCTGGAAGATCATTTCGGTGTACGGCTTGCCGGTTTTCGGATGCCTGGCCTGACTCAGCCAGGTCTTGGCATAGTCATCGAACGCTTCGGTGGTCATGCCGGTGTGGGTCGCACCGAAGATCTTCAGCAGGCCCTCCATGCCGGTGGCGGCCAGTGCCTTGTGATCGTTTTCCAGCACGGCCTGGAACGGCTGGGTGGTTTTCCATTCCGGGTGCTGCGGCGCGGTGCGTTTGACTTCTTCCAGGGCAAACAACAACTCGAAGTACATCGGTTGCTCGCTCCACAAGGTGCCGTCGTTGTCGAACACGGCAATGCGGTCCTCGGGTTTGACGAAGTCCTTGCTGTTTTGATCGGTGACCGTCTGCACGAACTCGATGATCTGTTTTTTCGACGGACCGTCGTTCCAGGAGGGCAGTGGCTCGGCTGCCTGGACCAGCAGCGGCAGGCTCAAGGCCAGGGTCAGCAAAAACTTGAAACCCGGGTGGCGAAACGTCATCGGATTTGTCATGGGAATTCCTTCTCGTGAACCGGGTTGAGTGGGCGCAGGGCAGGTGCGACTGATTCCCTGTTACGCTCGGCCTGACTATGCAGCGTAGACAAGGATTCCTTGATTTGGCGCAGCGCCTGGTCTTTTTCCGGTTCGCGGCCATAACAGGCGCGCAGGAAGGTTTGCAGGCGTGAGCCGAGGCCGGTCAGTTTCAGGCCCCGGCGGCTGCGTCGGGTCCACAGGTACAGGGCGCTCAATTGCGCCGGTTTGCCTTCGATCTGCGGCGGGATCTGCCGCCATGCGTAGTCGGCGGACTCCAGCCAGGCGGCATGTCGGGCACGGCGTCGGGCTTGCCACTTGAGGTGAGTGCGGTGTACGAACGGGCGACTGAACCAGCCGAGTGCCATTACCGCCAACACCAGTGTCAATAGTCCGAACCAGTGCCCGGAAAGGTGCAGGCGATTCTGCTGGCCGAGTTTTTTCAGGTCTTCGGTGATGGAAAACACCGGCTTGTAGGCGCTGTTGGCCACCGCGTCGAAGGTCACGGCAGGCACCGTGGCCGTGCGGGTTTGCTGGCTGCTGGCATCCCACCATTTGATTTCGACGGATGGCAGGCTGTAGTGGCCTTCGGTGTCGATTCGATAAGTCACGCTGTCGATGCGCTGGCCGCCATTGAAGTTGCCGCGACCGTCGCCCAGATTGCGGATTTGCGGTGCTTTCGGGTAGCGGCTCAGGCCCCTGATGACATCCTGCGTTGGTGTCGGCAGTGACATGGCCAGGGCACCGTCGGCCTGCAAGGTCAGTTCTCGGGTGATACTGTCGCCGACCTTCAGCGGCGTGGCCGAATTGGTGGTCTTCTGGGTAAACCGCAGCCCTCGAGCCACCAACACCGCCTCACCGGGCTGGAACCCGGGTGGTTGCGCGGCGTTGAAATGCAAAGGCTGGCTCCGGGCGCTGAGTTCGTGGCTGGCCTGACCCGGTGTGGCTTGTACCGTCAGTGCCGGAATTTCGTAGCCCTGGGCCAGGTTCGGGGTGATCAGGTAGCTGTAGCGCATGCCGTTGAAGGAGTGGCCGTCGAAGGTCTGGTTGATGTGCTGGGCATGGCCGTCCGGTGGCATCACCAATGCACCGGGCAGTTTCAGGTCGGGCAAGGTGGGGGCGCTGGTGAACCAGGAGTCGGTGAAGACATCAAGTTGCAACTTGACCAGGCTGCCGACCATGACGGGGTCGGCGGGTTGCAGGCTGGCACTGACTCTCAGTTCCGGTTCATTGCCCCAAGCTCCGAGGCTAGTCAGGCATAGAAGCATGGTGCCAATCGCTGCGGTGATTGATCTGACGCCATCGCGGTCATGAAGGTAGGTCATGGCTTGACCCCCGCCTGATCCTGCAAGCTGAATTTCTGCTTGAGGAATTTCGCCGGCGATGTGGTGAGGTTCTGCAGCCATTGCTCATCCGAGGCCGCTTGCTGGGTTTCCATCTTTTTGCTTTGGCCTTTACCCGGCGCCTTGTCCATCTTGATTTCGTCGGGTTTGACCTCTGGCGTGTTTTTCTCGGCGCTTTCGGTGTCTTTTTGCAAGGCAATGGCCAGGGCCAGGTTGGCCGTGGCTTCCGGGAACTGCGATTGCAGCTTCAGCGCCTGTTGATAGGACGCGATGGCCTGATCGAACTTGAAGCGGCGCACGTAAATGTTGCCCAAGTAGAAATACGCCTGCGGTGTATCGAGCCGAGCGAAGCTGGCCAGTGCCAGGTCGAAATCGGCGGCGTTGTAGGCGGCCACGCCTTTCCAGTACGGATCGACAAACAGCGCCGCCGCCTGAGGGTAGTGCTCATGTTCGAAGGCCCAGCGACCTTGCTGGTCGCGGGTGAAAAAGGCATCGGTCAGCGCGTTGGCCTGTGCCGGCGCCGGTTGCAGGCCCAAGCCCACCGTCAGCAGCAGTGCAGCCATCCAGTTCAGGCTCCAGCCCCGGCGTACGCTGAAGAAAGCGAGCAACAACAGCGGCCAGCACAGCCAGTAACCGGCGTCTTTCCAGTGCAATTCGCGCTGTTCGTCACTGGCTGACTGGAAGTGCTGCTCGGCGTGCAGTTCGATCCAGTCCAGATCGTCATCGTTGAGGGTCAGGCTGCCCAGAGGGGCATCCATCGTCGAGGCAAGCTGCTTGAGGGCGTCCTGATCGAAGCTGCCGAGTTGCGGGCGACCGTCGCTGTCGGTGCGTGGCTGGCCGCTGGCATCGCGGATGATCCCGCCGTCGCTGATGCCGGCCGCCAGTATCAGCACTTGCAGCGCACTGTCTGCCCGTTGCTTGTTTAGCCCGGCCAGTGCCGAGGTGTCGGCGCCATCGGTGATCAGCAGCAGGGTGCCGGGCGTTTTCTCGGCGGCGAGCAGGCGCTTGGCCTGATCAATGACCGCGCTGACATTTTTCCCCGGTTTGTTGATCAAATCGGTGCTCAGGGCCTGAATAAACGTATCAAGCAGCGCCGGATCGTCGGTGGCGGGCAACACCAGATGCGCGCTGCCAGCGTAGGCAATCAAGGCATTGCGTGAACCGGCGCGGCGCTGGGTCAAGTCGTGGAGCTTGTGCTTGACCGCTTCCAGGCGACTGGGTGGAACGTCGCTGGCGTCCATGGAGGGCGACAGGTCGACGGCAATGATCAGCGGCGCACGGTTTTCCAGAAAGTCTGGCCGATCCTGTTCCCAGGTCGGCCCGGCGGCGGCGATGGCGCCCAGTACCAGCAGCGCACACACCAGGTGCACGGGACGCAGGCGTTGCTGGTCTTGCGGGGTGATCAGCAGATGCGGCAGCAGGTGCGCTGCGATGTTGCTGCGCAAGCGCCGTTGCAGGTCCTGGTTGCGTCGCCACAGCAATGGCAGCAATGCGCCGAACACCGCGAGCAACAGCCACAGCGGGCGCAGGAAATGGAAGTCGCTGAGGTTGATGTCCATGTCAGGCTTCCTGGCGTTGACGGGCGAGCATCAGCCGTGGACGCAGCAGGGCGCCCAGGTGATAACACGCCAGCAGGGCAATGGCAGCACCCAGAGGCCACCAGAACAGATCGTGTTTGGGTTGGTGGCTGAGGGTTTTCACCTGATGCGGGGTGAGTTTGTCCAGGGTGCTGTAGACCTGATCCAGAGCATTGCGGTCTTCGGCGCGGAAGAAACGCCCGCCCGTGGCTTGGGCAATGTCCTGCAAGCCTTGCAGGTTGACCCTGGCTTCGCCCTCGGCATTCGGGTCGCCGATGCCGATGGTGTGAATCACCACGCCTTTGGCCGCGGCCATGGCGGCTGCGTGATCCGGGGTGATGGCGCTGCTGGTGTCATTGCCGTCAGTGAGCAGGATCAGCACTTTTTCCTGCTCGTGGGCCTGAGCCAGCAGTTTCAGGCTCAGGCCGATGGCGTCGCCGATGGCGGTGTTGGGGCCGGCCATGCCGATGCCGGTGTCGTCCAGAAGTAGCGACAGGCTGGCGTGGTCGAGGGTAAGCGGTGCTTGCGGATAGGCGCCTGTGCCGAACACGATCAGTCCGATTCGATCATCTTTACGTTTGTCGATGAACCCGTGCACCACTTCCTTGACTGCGGCCAGGCGATTGATTTTCTGGCCGTTGGCGTCGGTGAAATCGGTGGTTTCCATTGACTGGGAAATATCGATGGCCAGCATCAGGTCCCGCACCGGCTGCTGGCGCTCGATGGGTTTTTCCACCAACACCGGCCGACTCGCCGCCACCAGCAGCAGTGTCCAGACCAGCAGATTCAGGAGCAATTGCCAGTGGTTGCTGCGAGTGCCGGCCTGGCTCGGTACCTGGCCGACGGCGCGGCTCATCGCCCCGAAAAACGGTACACGCACGGCGCTGCGTGCTTCGCGGTAGTCGGACAGGTAGCGATAGCCGAACCACGGCAGCGGCAGCAGGATCAGCAGCCAGGGATAATCAAGCTGCCACATGATGACGCTCCACCCAGTTTTTGCAGGTGCTGAACAGCTGTTGGCGCTGTTCATTGGGCATGGCCCGCAATGTTGCCTCGGGGGCGTAGGCCAGCAGCGACAGTTGTTGGCTGAAGTCGACGGGTAGCGGCTGTTTACTGTGCCGCTGCAAAAATGCCTGCCAGTCCTCTTTCCCAAACGCCGCAGGAGAGTCCTGTGGGAGCGATGAGACCGTTACATTCAAAGGTGGTGGTGACTGACCGGACGCCATCGCGAGCAAGCTCGCTCCCACAGGTTTTGCGCAGGGCATCGAGAGGGCCACGCGCTTGAGCAACTCAGGAAGCTCACGCAACGCGCTCAGGTCATTGCTGCGCTGCTGTAATTCCTCCAGCCGCACCAACGCCTCGCGCCGATAGCGATCGCGCCGCCATTGCCGGTAGCGGCGCGCGCCGGTCACCACCAGCGTAACGATCAACAACGCCAGTAACGCCCACCAACCCCAGGTTTGCGGTGCATAACTGACCGGCGCCGGCAGCGCCATTTCCTTGAGCTGGTCGATGCTCGGGATAGCGGGGTTCATCGGCGCCCTCCGGTAAGCTTGCCCAGTTCGGCGCGCAGTTGTTCGTGGGCTTCTGTTGCGGTGCTGAACATCATCAGTGGCACCTGGCTGCGGCGCAGCAAAGTCGCGACATCCTTGAGCCGCCCGCTGAGAAAATCCCCAAGCGGCTGGTGCACCTGTTGCCGATCCACCGCCAGCTCCACCTGCAATTGCCCCTGGGTGACCAGCACACGGCCGTTTTTCGGCAGGTTAAGCGCCAGCGGGTCATACACCTGCATGGCAATTACATCGTTGTGCGCCGCCAGTTGCCGCATCAGTTGCAAGGTGCGTTCGCCGGCCCCGGCGAAGTCGCTGACGATGCAGATCAGGTGATCGTGACCGGCCACGGCCAGGCAATGCTGCAGGACCTTGTCGAGCTGGTCTTCGCCCTCGGCGTCCGGGTTGGTGGCATTGAGCGCCTGGTTCTGCTGGGCGATGCGGCTGCACAGCGCTTCGATCCGTTTGCGGCTGCGCAGCGGGGCGATGCTGTCGATGCGTTGATCGTTGAAGACCAGTCCACCGACGCGGTCGCCGGCGTTGAACACCATCCACGCCGCCAGGGCGCCGAGCTCGGCGGCGACCGCGGATTTGAAGCTGCGTTGTGAACCAAAGAACATCGACATGCGCTGGTCGACGAGGATCAGCGCCGGGCGGTCGCGCTCTTCGGTGAATGTCCGTACCACCGGTTTGCCGGTGCGCAGGGATGCGCGCCAATCGAGGTGGCGCAAATCGTCCCCCGGCTGATAGCGCCGCAGTTCATCGAAGTTCAGGCCCCGGCCACGCAAACGCGAAGCGTGGTTGCCGGCCAGGATGCTGCCCTGGGGCTGGCGCGCCAGAAAACTCAGGTCGCGAGCCTTGAACTCCAGGGCCATCAACTGCGCCAGAGAGACATACACCAGGCCATCAATGTTCACGCTGGAATCGCCACTTTATCGAGCAGACGGTCGAGCACCTGATCGGCGCTCACACCATCGGCCACCGCGTCGTAGCTCAGTTGCAGACGATGGCGCAGCACCGGGTGCACCATGGCGCGGACGTTGTCCGGCGAAACGAAATCCTGGCCCTGCAACCAGGCGTCCGCCCGGGCGCAGCGGTCCAGACCGATGCCGCCGCGAGGGCTGGCACCGATGCTGATCCAGCGCCCGAGGTCGGCGTCGTAATCGGCCGGGTGGCGAGTGGCGTTGATCAGATCGATCAGATAACGGTCGATGGCCGGGGAGACGTGCACGGCACTGACTTCTCGGCGCGCGGCGAACACCACGTCCTGAGACAACGAAAATCCCTGCACCGCAGCGGTCCTGGCGCCGAGGGCTTGTTCTTCTTCGCGCAGCAGACGCAGCACCTGGCTTTCGTTTTCCGCGCTCGGGTAATCGAGCAACACTTTCATCAGGAAGCGGTCCATCTGCGCTTCCGGCAGCGGGTACGTGCCTTCCTGTTCAATCGGGTTCTGAGTCGCTACCACAATGAACAGTTCCGGCAGCGCATGGCTGTTGCCGGCCACTGTGATCTGGCGTTCTTCCATGGCTTCGAGCAACGCCGCCTGGACCTTGGCCGGCGCACGGTTGATTTCGTCGGCGAGAATCAGGTTGCCAAACAGCGGGCCGGGCTGGAAGCGGATTTCGTTCTTGCCTTCAACCTGATGCAGCACCTCGGCGCCGGTGATGTCCGACGGCAGCAAATCCGGGGTGAACTGGATGCGGCTCATCTTCGCGTCCAGGTGTTTGGCCAATGCTTTCACCGTGCGGGTCTTGGCCAGGCCGGGCAGGCTTTCCAGCAGCAGATGACCGTTGGCTAGCAGGCCCACAAGGATTTGTCGAATGACCTGATCCTGGCCGAGCACGGCTTCGGCGATGCTGGCTTGCAGGGCATTGAGGTTGTTGAGTGCGGTCATGGGGTCTCCTAGAAAAATGCCAGGGTCATGTTGACGCTGAAACCATCGCCTTCAGGCCGGTTCTTGGTATCGAACTCCGGGACCCAGCGAGCACCGATATTGGCCTGGGCGTCGGCGAACTTGCCGGTCCAGCCCACTGTTGGGCCGGCGCCCACGGAGCGCCCGCGAAAGCCACTGGTTGCGCCGGATCCGGAGTCATCGGTGAGCTGCTGGATATAGCCTGCCACCATGCCGGCGTTCCAGCCGTTGCCGAATCCATGGGTCCACAGTGCATCGAGGGTGAAAATGTTGCCGTTGCGATAATCCGTGGCGTCGTTCTCGGTGTAAAACTCCAGGCCGCTCGACAGGGTGAATTCGCCGCCCTTGCCATCCAGGTGGGTGAACGCCACGGTAGGCATGAAGGTGTAATTGTTCTGCCCGGGGTTGGCCAGGCGATCGATGTTGTAGGCGCCTGTCGGCACGTAGATCGGTAGCGAGAACGAGATGTGGTTGAGTTCGTCGAAGTGGTAGCCGGCCGCAATCGGGGTCACCAGCATGTCGGCGAACTGGGTGCCGGTGTCCGAGGTACCCAGGGTACGGCCCCGGGGGCCGGTCACGTTGGCGGTGATGTCGGTGTACTGCACTGGCACGCCTATGGCCGAGGCATAGTTCCAGGGACCCTTGCCGGTGTCCCAGACGTGGGTGAAGTTGGCCATGGTGTAGGAAACCTTCATGTCCAGCCCGGTACTGATGGCACCCGTGATCGGCACTTGAGCGTTGCCCTTGAGTTCGCCGTCGTACCAGATGCTGGTCAGGGACATGACCCAACCCGGCTCCGGGGGCACGATCCCGGCGTTGGAAAACACTTGCTGCCCGGTGATGGGGCGACCGACGCCGCCCTCGGCCGCCAGTACCAATGGACTACCGCTGACCATGCACAGCGCCAACAAGGGGCGCACTACGAGAGGCCTGAACATGCCTGACTCCGTTTATTGTTTTGGGGTGACAGGAGTCAGCAACGGCATGTGCGTGACTTCCGGTTTTCAGCTTAAACGGCTTGCCGGCTTCGACACCTATTTTGGCGGAGCGCGCAAGCAGGTCCTTCTCGACGTCCTGGGCCGGAGCGAACGACAGCATGAAGTTCAGGTAACGGAACAGGGCCGGGGTTTCACTCATGGTCGGCGTGGGTTTTGGCCAGTCGATGTTCAGTGGTTGTTGGCCCTGCCAGTTGGGCCCGGCGACCATGAAGTGGCCACCGTTATTGACGGTACTGCGGGTGCCCAGGTACGCAAAGTTCTGCTTGTAGGCATCAATCATCTGCACCGAGTAGTAGCGGCGCTCTTCGATGGTCGGCAGGGTCAGTACCACCGGCTGGGCGCGCAAATCCATCCAGACGAAGGAATAGGGCGTCTTGTACATCTCTACCACCGGAAAGCCGTACAGATAGGCTCGACACAGACGTTGAGCAGAAAAATATTGAACACGTTCAGGCCACCGATGCCGGTGCTGTAGCCGTTGTGCGGACCAGGTTCAGCGGGTTGTTGCATTTGTTGGCGGTCTCGGCGTTATCCGCGTGAGCACAAAAAGCAGGTGCGAGTGAAGTCACCCATACAAAGGCGTACGTCCGCAAATTCTTAGACATTAATCCCCCGGTTCCCTGGTGGCTGATTGGGCAGACAGCCCCTGAGTCTGGCCGTAACTGCGTAATCCCTTTCTGATCAAGCCTGTAGGACTTGTCAGATGAACTTAGCAGGTAACTGCGGGTTAACCAGTAGGAAGGACTAATTCTTTCGTTTTGTGGGCGGTTTCTCGTTAATTTCGTGTACTAAAAAGTTAATACGGATCAAGCGTTTGCCTAAACAAGTTAAGTGGCTATCTAGCCGATGCAGGAGCGGGCCTGCTTGCGAAGGCGGCCTGTCAGTCAATATAAGCGTTGGATATGACGAGCTCTTCGCGAGCAGGCGCGCTCCCGCAGGAAACTGAAGCAACAGCCGGTTGAGTCAACCTCAGTTCTTCTTCGCCTGTTCCCAAACCCGCTGTTCCTGCTCACGCAGTTCCGGTGTGAACTCTGCACCAAAGTCTTCGGCTTCAAACACCTGGCGAATCTCGATCTCGGCCTCGGTGCCCGGCATCGGGTTGGGGCAGCGCTTGACCCATTCGATGGCTTCTTCTTTGGACTTCACTTTCCATAACCAGAAACCGGCAATCAGTTCCTTGGTTTCGATGAAGGGGCCGTCGATCACCGTGCGTTTGTCACCTGAAAACTTTATACGAGCGCCTTTGCTGCTCGGGTGCAGGCCTTCGCCCGCGAGCATGATGCCGGCCTTGACCAGTTCTTCGTTGTAGTTACCCATGGCGGTCAGCAGTTCCTGGCTGGGCATCACGCCGGCTTCGGAATCCTGGCTGGCCTTGATGATGATCATGAATTCCTTTGCAGTTAAGTGGCTCGATTGATAGTCGAACGACGGTGGAGCAATTCGACAGAGTGTAAAAAAAGTTTTCATCGATGACGTGTTGCGTACCTTTCGTCATGTACATCGGGAAGCGGCGAGTGAGGGCGTACTCTGTACTTTTGCCGACTTGTTCGGCTAACACAGGAACCCTGTGGGTTGTATTCAGTTTTGTGCCCCGATCAATGACAATTTATGTTTGGCCATAGGTCGTCGGACAATTTCGTGGTTAACTTCGGCCTCGTCAAAATTCTCCACCACAACGTTCAGAAGGACTCCGTTCATGGCTCAAGTCACTCTCAAAGGCAACCCGGTTCAAGTCAACGGCCAACTGCCACAAGCCGGTTCCAAGGCGCCAGCCTTTTCCCTGGTTGCCGGCAATCTGTCCGACGTCACCCTGAAAGACTTTGCTGGCAAGCGCAAAGTGCTGAACATCTTCCCAAGCGTTGACACCCCGACCTGCGCCACCTCCGTGCGCCAGTTCAACGCCAAGGCCAGCAGCGTCGACAACACTGTCGTGCTGTGCATTTCCGCTGACCTGCCATTCGCCCAGGCGCGTTTCTGCGGTGCCGAAGGCCTGGAAAACGTACAGAACCTGTCGACCCTGCGCGGTGCCGAGTTCATCCAGAACTACGGCGTGGCCATCGCAGACGGTCCACTCAAGGGCCTGACCGCCCGTGCCGTGGTGGTGCTGGACGAAAACGACAACGTGCTGCACAGCGAGCTGGTTGGCGAAATCGCTGACGAGCCGAACTACGAAGCGGCACTTGCCGTTCTGAAGTAAGTAAGCACCTTTACAATTGTTAACACCCCCGCTGTCAAAAATGCTGTTCATTTGAAGACTTGTAGGAGCGAGCTAGCTCGCGATGGAGTTACAGGCGACGCGTTTATCCAAAGAACTCGCGTTTTCGTTGACGTCCATCGCGAGCAAGCTCGCTCCTACAGCAGCATTACCCTCTGTCCAGGCCGTTTTCATTTGTGTTTCAGTGTCTTGGATAAAACACCTGTTACGTAAGCCAAAGGTAAATTGCCGGTAAAGGCGCTTTGCTTAAGACACGCCAGTGCTTATCGTTCAGCCTCATGTAAAAAAGCCCACGCGCCCAATGGTTGATCACTCAATGCAATCCTCCGCTCCCCGTAGTCCTCGTCGCTGGCTGTTCGGCCTGCTTGTCCTGTTGGTCATCGCTGGCCTGTGCTGGAAGTTCTGGCCCGGCAGCGCTGCACCCAAAGAGGCAGCGGGGCAGAAAGCCGTCGCCGGGCATACCGGCCGATCAGGGGGGATGCGTCCGGGTTTCGGCGGGGCTTCCGGGCCGGTGCCGGTGCGAGTGGCTCCGGCAGTCACCGGTGACTTCCCGCTGTATTTCAAGGCGCTGGGCACGGTCACGGCGCTCAACACCATCAATGTTCGTAGCCGTGTCGGCGGTGAGCTGGTCAAGATCTATTTCGAAGAAGGGCAGATGGTCAAGGCGGGCGACCTGTTGGCCGAAATCGACCCGCGTCCTTACCAGAACGCCTTGCTTCAGGCTGAAGGCACCTTGTTGCAGAATCAGGCGCAGCTGAAAAACGCCCAGGTCGACGTCGAGCGCTATCGCGGCCTGTACCGCGAGGACAGCATTGCCAAACAGACCCTGGACACCGCCGAAGCGCTGGTCGGTCAGTTCCAGGGCACGGTCAAGACCAATCAGGCGGCGGTCAACGACGCCCGGCTCAACCTCGAATTCACCAGGATCCGCGCCCCCATCACCGGTCGCGTTGGCCTGCGTCAACTGGACGTCGGCAACCTGGTAGCCGCCAATGACACCACCGCATTGGCGATCATCACCCAGACCCAACCGATCAGCGTGGCCTTCACCCTCCCGGAAAATAGCCTCGACACCGTGCTGGCCCGTTATCGCAGCGGCGCCAAACTGCCGGCTGAAGCCTGGGACCGCGGTGATACCAAACTGCAAGCCACGGGCGTGCTGCAGAGCCTGGACAACCAGATCGACGTCACCACCGGCACCCTGAAATTCAAGGCCCGTTACGAGAACCGCGATCAGTCGCTGTTCCCCAACCAGTTCGTCAATGTGCGCCTGTTGGCCGACACGCTCAAAAGCGTCGTTTTGGCGCCTTCCGCGGCGATCCAGTTCGGCACCAATGGCACGTTCGCGTATGTCCTGGACGGTGACAAGAAGGTCAGGATCCGTCAGTTGAAAGTCGGCGCCAGCGACGGCCTGAACACTGTGGTCACCGAAGGACTGTCGGCGGGCGATCGGGTCGTACTGGAAGGCACTGACCGCCTGAAAGACGGCAGCGATGTGGAGGTGGTCAACGACAGCCAGGACGTGCCGACCACGCCGACCGAACACCTGCAAGGCAAATCGGCGGTCAACGCGGCTGAGCCTGCGACCACCGAAAAGGCGAAAAAGGGCGGCGCATGAATCTCTCGCGGCTGTTCATCCTTCGCCCGGTAGCCACCACGCTGAGCATGCTGGCGATTATCCTGGCCGGCGTCATCGCCTACCGGTTGCTGCCGGTGTCGGCGTTACCCCAGGTCGATTACCCGACCATTCGCGTCATGACCTTGTACCCCGGCGCCAGTCCGGATGTCATGACCAGTGCGGTGACCGCGCCACTTGAGCGGCAGTTCGGGCAGATGCCCGGCCTGACGCAAATGGCGTCCACCAGTTCCGGCGGCGCGTCGGTGCTGACCCTGCGGTTCAGCCTCGACATCAACATGGACGTAGCCGAGCAGCAAGTGCAGGCGGCGATCAACGCCGCGACCAACCTGCTGCCCAAGGACCTGCCGGCTCCGCCGGTGTACAACAAGGTCAACCCGGCCGATACGCCGGTGCTGACCCTGGCCATCACTTCCAAGACTATGTTGTTGCCCAAGCTCAACGATCTGGTCGATACGCGCATGGCGCAGAAGATTGCCCAGATCAGCGGTGTCGGCATGGTCAGCATTGCCGGTGGTCAACGCCAGGCCGTGCGGATCAAGGTCAATCCCGAGGCTTTGGCGGCCAACGGCCTGAACCTGTCGGATGTGCGCACGCTGATCGGCGCCTCCAACGTCAACCAGCCCAAAGGCAACTTCGACGGCCCGACCCGGGTCTCGATGCTCGATGCCAACGATCAACTGACGTCGCCCAAGGACTACGCCAACCTCATCCTGGCCTACGCCAACGGCGCGCCATTGCGGCTCAAGGACGTGGCAGAGATCGTCGACGGCGCCGAGAACGAGCGGCTCGCTGCGTGGGCTAACGAGAACCAGGCCGTGCTGCTGAACATCCAGCGTCAGCCCGGCGCCAACGTGATCGAGGTCGTGGACCGGATCAAGGCCCTGCTGCCGAGCATCACTGACAATCTGCCGGCCGGCCTCGACGTGGTCGTGCTGACCGACCGCACCCAGACCATCCGCGCCTCGGTCAAGGACGTGCAGCACGAATTGCTGATCGCCATCGCCCTGGTGGTCATGGTCACCTTCCTGTTCCTGCGTCGCGCCAGCGCCACGATCATTCCGTCGGTGGCCGTGCCGCTGTCGCTGATCGGTACGTTCGGCGTGATGTACCTGGCTCAATAACCTGACCCTGATGGCCCTGACCATCGCCACCGGTTTCGTGGTGGACGATGCGATCGTCATGCTGGAGAACATTTCGCGTTTTATCGAGGAGGGCGACAGCCCGCTGAACGCGGCGCTCAAAGGCGCCAAGCAGATCGGTTTCACCCTGATCTCCCTGACGTTGTCGCTGATCGCCGTGCTGATTCCGCTGCTGTTCATGGCGGACGTGGTCGGGCGGTTGTTCCGCGAATTTGCCATTACGCTGGCGGTAGCGATCCTGATTTCCCTGGTCGTTTCCCTGACCCTGACGCCGATGATGTGCGCGCGGTTGCTCAAGCGTGAACCCAAGGAAGCAGAGCAGGGCCGTTTTTACCGTGCCAGCGGTGCGTTCATCGACTGGATGATCGCCGCCTACGGGCGAAAGTTGCAGTGGGTGCTCAAGCACCAGCCGCTGACCTTGATGGTGGCCATTGGCACCTTGGCGCTAACGGTATTGCTGTACATGGTGGTGCCCAAGGGCTTCTTCCCGGTGCAGGACACCGGCGTCATCCAGGGCATTTCCGAAGCGCCGCAATCGATTTCCTTCGCCGCCATGAGCTCGCGTCAGCAGGAACTGGCCAAGGTCATCCTGGCCGACCCGGCGGTCGAGAGCCTGTCCTCCTACATTGGCGTGGATGGCGACAACTCGACCCTCAACAGTGGCCGGTTGCTGATCAACCTCAAGTCGCACAACGACCGTGACCTCAGCGCCACGCAAGTAATTGCCCGCCTGCAACCGGAACTGGACAAACTGGTTGGCATCCGCCTGTTCATGCAGCCGGTACAGGACCTGACGATCGAAGACCGGGTCAGCCGCACGCAGTATCAGTTCAGCATGTCGTCGCCGGATTCGGAGCTGCTGAGCCTGTGGAGCGGGCGTCTGGTCGAGGCTTTGGCCGACCGGCCGGAATTGACCGACGTCGCCAGCGATTTGCAGGACAAGGGCTTGCAGGTGTATCTGGTGATTGACCGCGATGCGGCGTCGCGGGTCGGTGTGTCGGTGTCGAACATCACCGACGCACTTTACGACGCCTTTGGTCAGCGGCAGATTTCCACGATCTACACCCAGGCCAGTCAGTACCGCGTGGTGCTGCAATCGCAGTCAGGCGAGAAGATTGGCCCGCAGGCGCTGGATCAGATTCACGTCAAGACCACCGATGGCGGTCAGGTGCGCCTGTCCAGCCTGGCGCATGTCGAGGAGCGCCAGGCGCAACTGGCGATCACCCACATCGGCCAGTTCCCGGCGGTGATGATGTCCTTCAACCTCGCGCCCGGCGTGGCGCTGGGGCATGCGGTCGAGCTCATCGAGCAGGTGCAGAAGGACATCGGCATGCCGATTGGCGTGCAGACCCAGTTCCAGGGCGCGGCGCAGGCGTTCCAGGCTTCGTTGTCGAGCACCTTGCTGCTGATTCTGGCGGCGGTGGTGACCATGTACATCGTGCTGGGTGTGCTCTACGAGAGCTACATCCACCCGATCACCATTCTTTCGACCTTGCCTTCGGCGGCGGTGGGCGCTTTGCTGGCGTTGATCCTCAGCGGCAACGACCTGGGCATGATCGCGATCATCGGCATCATCCTGTTGATCGGCATCGTGAAGAAGAACGCGATCATGATGATCGACTTCGCCCTCGACGCCGAGCGCAACCAGGGCATGGACCCGCAAACGGCGATCTATCAGGCGGCATTGCTGCGTTTCCGGCCGATCCTGATGACCACCCTGGCGGCTTTGTTCGGTGCCGTGCCGTTGATGCTGGCCACCGGTTCCGGCGCGGAACTGCGCCAACCCCTGGGTCTGGTGATGGTCGGCGGCCTGTTGCTGAGCCAGATTCTGACGCTGTTCACTACGCCTGTGATCTACCTGTACTTCGACCGCCTCGGTCGGCGCTGGGGTCGCAAGCCTGAGTCTGTGGAAGTGGTAGAGCAGCCATGAACCTTTCGGGACCTTTCATCAAGCGCCCGGTCGCGACCATGCTACTGAGCCTGGCGATCATGCTGCTGGGCGGCGTGAGCTTCGGTTTGCTGCCCGTGTCGCCGCTGCCGCAAATGGACTTTCCGGTGATCGTGGTCCAGGCCAGCCTGCCCGGGGCCAGCCCCGAGGTGATGGCGTCGACCGTGGCCACGCCTTTGGAGCGCTCCTTCGGCAGCATTGCCGGGGTCAACACCATGAGCAGCCGATCCAGCCAGGGTTCGACCCGGGTGATCCTGCAATTCGACCTGGACCGCGACATCAACGGCGCGGCGCGGGAAGTGCAAGCAGCGATCAATGCCTCGCGCACCCTGCTGCCGAGCGGGATGCGCAGCATGCCGACCTACAAGAAGGTCAACCCGTCCCAGGCGCCGATCATGGTGCTGTCGCTGACCTCGGATGTGCTGGAAAAAGGCCAGCTCTATGACCTGGCATCGACCATCCTGTCCCAGAGCCTGTCCCAGGTGCAGGGCGTCGGCGAGGTGCAGATCGGCGGCAGTTCGTTGCCGGCGGTACGTATCGAGCTTGAACCGCAGTCATTGAACCAGTACGGCGTGGCCCTGGACGATGTGCGCAACACCATCGCCAATGCCAACGTGCGCCGGCCCAAGGGCTCGGTAGAAGACGATCAACGACTGTGGCAGGTCCAGGCCAACGATCAGCTGGAAAAAGCCAAGGACTACGAGTCGCTGATCATCCACTACAACGGTGGCGCGGCCCTGCGCCTGAAGGATGTGGCCAAGGTCAGCGATGGCGTCGAGGACCGTTACAACAGCGGTTTCTTCAACGACGACGCGGCGGTGCTGCTGGTGATCAACCGTCAGGCCGGTGCGAACATCATCGAGACGGTCAACGAGATCAAGGCCCAGCTGCCGGCGTTGCAGGCGGTGCTGCCGGCCAGCGTCAAGCTGAACCTGGCGATGGACCGCTCGCCGGTGATCAAGGCCACGCTCCACGAGGCGGAAATGACCCTGCTGATCGCCGTGGCGCTGGTGATACTGGTGGTGTTCCTGTTCCTCGGTAACTTCCGTGCCTCGCTGATCCCGACCCTGGCGGTGCCGGTGTCGCTGGTCGGCACCTTTGCCGTGATGTACCTCTACGGTTTTTCGCTGAACAACCTGTCGCTGATGGCGCTGATCCTGGCCACCGGGCTGGTGGTGGACGATGCCATCGTGGTGCTGGAGAACATTTCCCGGCACATCGACGAAGGCGTGCGGCCGATGAGGGCAGCGTACCTCGGGGCCCAGGAGGTCGGTTTTACCTTGCTGTCGATGAACGTGTCGCTGGTGGCGGTGTTCCTGTCGATCCTGTTCATGGGCGGGATCATCGAAAGCCTGTTCCGCGAATTCTCCATCACCCTGGCGGCGGCCATCGTGGTCTCGCTGGTGGTGTCGTTGACCCTGACCCCGATGCTCTGCGCTCGCTGGCTCAAGCCGCACACGCCGGGGCAGGAGAACCGTCTGCAACGCTGGAGCCGGCGGACCAACGACTGGATGGTCGGCAAATACGCTACCAGCCTCGACTGGGTGCTGCGCCACAAGCGCCTGACCTTGTTCAGTCTGTTCGTGACAATCGGCGTTAACATTGCGTTGTATGTGGTTGTTCCAAAAACGTTTTTACCTCAGCAGGATACCGGTCAGCTGATTGGTTTCGTGCGCGGCGACGACGGCCTGTCGTTCAGTGTGATGCAGCCGAAGATGGAGATTTTCCGCCGTGCGGTGTTGAAGGATGAGGCGGTAGAAAGCGTCGCCGGGTTCATTGGCGGCAATAACGGCACCAACAACGCCTTCATGCTGGTGCGCCTCAAGCCGATCAAGGAGCGCAGCATTTCAGCGCAGAAAGTCATTGAACGCCTGCGCAAGGAAATGCCCAAGGTTCCCGGGGCACAACTGATGCTCATGGCGGACCAGGACCTGCAATTCGGTGGTGGGCGTGAGCAGACCACCTCGCAATACTCGTACATCCTGCAGAGCGGGGATCTGGGGGCATTGCGTGAGTGGTATCCGAAAGTCGTCACCGCGCTCAGGGCCTTGCCGGAGCTGACGGCGATCGATGCGCGGGAAGGCCGGGGTGCCCGCCAAGTGACCCTGATCGTCGATCGTGACCAGGCCAAGCGCCTGGGTGTCGACATGGACATGGTCACGGCGGTGCTGAACAACGCCTACAGTCAGCGGCAGATTTCGACCATCTACGACAGTCTTAACCAGTACCAGGTGGTGATGGAGGTCAATCCGAAATACGCCCAGGACCCGATCACCCTCAAGCAAGTCCAGGTGATCACCGCTGACGGCGCGCGAATCCCGCTGTCGACCATCGCCCATTACGAAAACAGCCTGGAAAACGACCGGGTCAGCCACGAAGGCCAGTTTGCTTCGGAGAGCATTGCCTTCGACATGGCCGAAGGCGTGACCGTGGAGCAGGGCGGTGCCGCCATCGAGCGGGCGATTGCCAAGGTCGGCCTGCCGGAAGACGTGATCGCGAAAATGGCCGGCACCGCCAACGCTTTCGCGGCGACCCAAAAAAGTCAGCCGTGGATGATTCTGGGGGCACTGGTGGCGGTGTATCTGGTCTTGGGTGTGCTGTACGAAAGCTACATTCACCCGCTGACGATTCTCTCAACCCTGCCGTCGGCCGGGGTCGGCGCGTTGCTGTCGATCTATGCGTTGGGCGGCGAGTTCAGCCTGATTTCGTTGCTGGGGCTGTTTCTGCTGATCGGCGTGGTGAAGAAAAACGCGATCCTGATGATCGACCTGGCGTTGCAACTGGAACGAAACCAGGGCATGGCACCGCTGGAATCGATCCGCAGCGCCTGCCTGCAACGTTTGCGACCTATCCTGATGACCACCCTGGCGGCGATCCTCGGTGCCTTGCCGTTGCTGCTGAGCCGCGCCGAAGGGGCGGAAATGCGCCAGCCGCTGGGCCTGACCATCATCGGCGGGCTTATCTTCAGCCAGGTACTGACGCTTTACACCACCCCGGTGGTTTACCTCTATCTCGACAACCTGCGCCATCGCTTCAATAAATGGCGTGGGGTGCGTACTGATGTTGCTCTGGAAACTCCGCTATGACTGACCGTTCGCTTTTCAACCTGGCTGCACCGCTGATCACGGCTCGAGGCTCGCGCCTGTTGAGCCTGTCACTGTGCGTGGCGATGCTCAGTGCCTGCGCCGTCGGCCCGGATTACGAGCGCCCGCAAACCGCGGAGCCTGCGCAGTACAAGGCAGCGGAGGGCTGGCGTCAGGCCAACCCGAGCGATGCCCTGGCGCGTGGCGCGTGGTGGGAGTTGTATGGCGACCGGCAGCTCAACGACCTGATCGGAAAACTCAACAACGCCAACCAGACCGTCGCCCAGTCCGAAGCGCAGTATCGTCAGGCCCAGGCCTTGGTGCGCAGTGCACGCGGGGCGTTTTTCCCGACGGTGGACCTGAACGTCAGCAAGAACCGTTCAAGCCAGGGCACCGGCAGCAGTAGCTCCAGCCTGAGCAGTTCGTCCAGCGGTATTCGCGACACGTACTCGGCCCAGGCTGGCGTCAGTTGGGAAGCGGACGTATGGGGCAAGCTGCGCCGAGGCCTCGAAGCCGACACCGCCAATGCCCAGGCAAGCTTTGCCGATCTGGCGGCCATGCGCCTGAGTCAACAGTCCGAGCTGGTGCAGAATTACCTGCAACTGCGCGTGATCGATGGCCAGAAACGCTTGCTCCAGGACACGGTCGAGGCATATCAGCGTTCGTTGAAGATGACCGAAAACCAGTACCGCGCAGGCGTATCGGGCAAGGACGCGGTGGCCCAGGCCCAGACACAGCTCAAAAGCACCGAAGCCGATATGGTCGACCTGATCTGGCAACGCGCCCAGTTCGAGAACGCCATCGCTGTGCTGATCGGCCTGCCGCCGTCCGAGTTCAGCCTGGCGGAAAGCCAGGACATCCCGCAATTGCCGCAAGTACCGCTGGCGCTGCCTTCGCAGTTGCTGGAGCGTCGTCCGGACATCGCTTCGGCCGAGCGCTCGGTGATGGCCGCCAACGCCAACATTGGTGTGGCCAAGGCTGCCTATTACCCGGACCTGACCCTGAGCTTGAACGGTGGTTACAGCAGCAGTACCTCCAAAGACTTGTTCAGCCTGCCGAACCGCTTCTGGTCGGTCGGACCGCAATTGGCCATGACCCTGTTCGACGGTGGCCAGCGCTCGGCGGAAGTCGATCGCAGTGAAGCGGCCTATGACGAAACGGTGGCCAAGTACCGCCAGACCGTACTGGATGGGTTCCGCGAAGTGGAAAACTACCTGGTGCAGCTCAAGGTGCTTGAGGATGAAGCCGTCGTGCGCGAACAGGCACTGGATGCCGCCCGTGAATCGTTGCGCCTGACTCAGAACCAGTACAAGGCCGGTTTGATCGCGTACATCGATGTGGTGGTGACCCAGGCGGCGGCGCTGAGCAATGAACGCAGCAACCTGGACCTGTTGCAAAGCCGCCTGATAGCCAGTGTGCAGTTGATTGCCGCGTTGGGGGGTGGCTGGGACGGGCAGCTTGAGGTGAGCGAAAACCGATAGCGTAATCCCACAGGTTTTGTCAGATGCCAGCAGCTTGAAACGAGTTAATGTAAAACCTTAAAACAAGCGTTTCATCGGACTGATGGCCATTTGCTCATTTTGTGAGTGCGTTCTCATTTGGAATCAGTACAATCGCCGCATTTGCCCCCACCCGAGAATGAAAGCCATTAACAAGGGGGCATTCGCGAGAAGTCTCCATGCTCATCGGCAGCTATTCCCCCACCCTGGTCATCATTTCGCTCTGTGTAGCGATTCTCGCCTCATACACCGCACTGGACATGACCGGACGCATTGCCACCGCGAAAGGCAGCGCCGTGCATTTGTGGACTGCGGGCGGGGCCGTTGCCATGGGCATCGGCATCTGGTCGATGCACTTTATCGGCATGCTCGCGTTCAAGTTGCCGATCGAGCTGGGGTACGACGGCACCATCACCCTGTTGTCGTTGCTGATCGGCGTGCTGTCCAGCGGTTTTGCGCTGTGGCTGGTCAGCCAGCCGCAATTGCCGGCCTGGCAACTGGCCTTT
>LNAP01003347.1_pt1 | contig 34425 bp, 30 predicted proteins | sample 602601 | NCBI WGS metagenome assembly LNAP01 (sample SAMN02440304, study PRJNA202911) | soil metagenome | biome: Subtropical and temperate rainforests or woodlands; isolation source: soil samples (1 kg each in a 20% v/v slurry with milli Q water) were... ...
GAGCCTGGCCGAGGTGCGGCACTGGGTGTTCGACATGGACGGCACCCTGACGGTGGCCGTGCATGACTTCGCGGCGATCCGCGTGGCGTTGGCGATTCCCGCCGAAGACGACATCCTGACCCACCTCGCGGCGCTGCCGGCCGATGAAGCGGCCGCCAAGCATGCTTGGCTGCTGGAGCACGAACGGGACTTGGCGCTGGGTTCGAAACCGGCGCCGGGTGCGGTGGAGCTGGTGCGGGAGTTGGCCGGGCGCGGTTATCGTCTTGGCATTCTCACGCGCAATGCCCGGGAGCTGGCGCACGTAACCCTGGAAGCGATCGGCCTGGCTGACTGTTTTGCCGTGGAGGATGTGCTGGGGCGTGATGAAGCACCGCCTAAACCGCATCCCGGTGGTTTATTGAAACTGGCCGAGGCCTGGCACGTGCCGGCGAGCGAGATGGTGATGGTCGGTGATTACCGCTTTGATCTGGATTGCGGCCGAGCGGCGGGGGCGCGGACGGTGTTGGTGAATCTGCCGGATAACCCTTGGCCGGAGCTGACGGATTGGCATGCGGCGGATTGTGCGGTGTTGCGGGAGATGCTTTCGGCTTGAGGGCTCCTTCGCTGGCAAGCCTCGCTCCTACAGTGGGGCGCGCTGCCCTTGCAGGAGCGAGGCTTGCCCGCGAAGACGTCAGATCAGGCCATACAAACTCACTGACCAAACAATACCTTCTGCCCCTCCGGTGACGTCAGCATCCCATCCCCGTTATGCCCGACCCCCGGCACTTCAACCAGCCGCTGATTCACCCCTTTCGGATTACGACGCAGCAGGTAATTGAAAAAATTCTTCCCGCGAACCAGACGATAAGCACCTTGGGCTTCGGCCTCGCAACTTTTGTCCAGCGCCGGATGCTGCGGGTCGGTGTCTTGCTGCCCGAGCAGATAAGTCACGTCCCGTTTGACGTAATTTCCTTCAATCTGTGGTGCCGTTTGCCCACTGGCATATACCGGTAAATCCGTCAGCCCGTATTTCCAGCGATTGAAACCGGGGCACGCCGCATGGTTGAACGCCACTGGCCGCTGCTCATTGAAATACGCATAGGACGAAGGGTTGGCGACCACGTAGCGAAGCTTCACGCCGGCGGCCGTCAAGGCCGGTTGCTCGCGGGCCAGCAACGCATATCGCTGCACCACCTGAGCGCCACCGGAGTGGCCTGCGAGGATGATTTGCTTCACGTCCGGAAACTGTCGATGGTCGCCGACTCGCTCGATGATTTGATCGAGGGCTGCAAAGGAACTCAGCGCAAAAGGAGCGGTGGATAAACCTCCTGCCATCCAGTCATTGCCCTGCCAGCGCAACACCGTGTCTGCCACAGGATGAAGTGCGATGTCGGTTTCGTTGAGGAATTGCGGCGCGATCACCAGGGTGCTTGCACTTTGCCCGGCCAGTTCCGCTGCGCGCTCGGCGCTCTGGCGATAGGTTTCAGCGTTGCGCAGACGACCATGGATGATGATCAGCACGCGTTCGATTTTCGCGGGCGCCGGGCCGAGGCTCACCGCCATCTCACCTTCTTTCAACAACAACCGCCCGGGGCTGAGCTCTTTGGCGCCATGCTCCGCAGCCTGGGTGCTCGCGCAGGTGAACAACAACATCAACAACCACTTATTCATTTAAAGGTTTTTCGCCGCAAAGGTATCGCACTGGCCCACCTGGCCTTGCGCAAATCCGGTTTTGAACCAGCGCACCCTTTGCGCCGATGTGCCATGGGTAAACGAGTCCGGTACCACCCGACCCTGCCCCTGTTGTTGCAAACGGTCATCGCCGATGGCGTTGGCCGCGTTCAAGGCTTCTTCGATGTCACCCGGTTCCAGCCAGTTCAGACGCTGCTGCGCATTGTTGGCCCAGACACCGGCCAGGCAATCGGCCTGCAACTCCTGACGCACCAACAAGCCGCCATCACCTTCCATCTGCCGGCCTTGCTGGCGAGCTGTCTGAATTTTCGCGGAAACGCCGAGCAATGTCTGAACGTGGTGTCCGACTTCATGAGCGATCACGTAGGCCTGGGCGAAGTCACCGGCCGCGGAAAAGCGTTGCGACATTTCCTGGAAAAAAGCCATGTCCAGGTAGACCTTCTGGTCGGCCGGGCAATAGAACGGTCCGGTCGCCGATGTCGCCAGACCACAGGCCGAATTAACCCGGTTGCTGAACAGCACCAGCGTCGGGTTTTTATACTGCCGACCGGCCTGCTGGAAAATCTGGCCCCAGGTGTCTTCGGTATCGCCGAGGATCGAGCGCACGAATTCGGCCCCTTCATCATTGGCCGGCGGCGCCTTGCGGCTCTGGTTGGTGGCCGGTGCCGATTGCTCGGTCATTTGTCCGGTCAGTTGCCCGAGGATTTGCATCGGGTCCTGGCCGGTGAGCCAGCCGATCCCCACAATCAGGATGATCGCGGTCAGGCTCAGGCCTTTGCCGCCACCAAAACGCATCCCACCGCCACCGCTGCCGACATCATCACCACGGGCGTCGACCACGTTGTCGCTGCGTCGGCCTTTTTTCCATAGCATGTGGGAATCCTCTGATTGTCCGTGGTGATGAGTGTTGCTGGTGTGGGGGGGCGGCGCCAGTCCGGCTGTCCGGCATTTCGTTCACTGGCCGGAAGAATCGCTGACTGTAGGAACATGGATCACCCATTGAATTCCGTCAGGGCGCGGATTTTTATCGAACGGGCGACCCGCGGGTCTGTCGAGCATCGGGTTCCAGATTTCGCATTACAGGGTTCATCTTCTAGAATCAGGCAAATTGTAGGTGGAACCTCCCATGGCCGGCAGTCAGATCGAACGTGTCTTCAATGTGCTCGAAAGCCTCACCAGTGACCCTCGCGGTTTGCCGATGCAGATGCTCGCGGAGCAACTGGATATCCCGAAAAGCGCAACTCACCGCCTGCTCGCGGAACTGATCAGGTTGGGTTATGTGCGGCAGAATCCGGAGAACCTGCGGTATCACTTGTCCACCAAACTGGTGGCGATGGGGTTTCGTTATTTGTCGGGCAGCGGCGCCGATATCGTTCAGCCAGTGCTGGATCGCCTGGCCCAGGACACCGGGGAGTTGGTGCGTCTGGGGGTGATTGAAGGTGAGCGGCAGATCTGGATTGCCAAGTCCCAGGGGGCCCGTTCCGGCCTGCGCTACGACCCGGAAATGGGCCGCGATGCGCCGTTGTTCTATACCGCGTCGGGCCATGCGTGGCTGGCGTGCATGAGCGATGCCGAAGCGTTGTCGCTGGTTGAGCGCCAGGGCGGCGAGCAGCCAAAAGACCTCGGGCCGAATGCTCCGCGTTCCAACATTGAACTGCTCGAACGTCTGCGTTTGGCGCGGGAGCAGGGCTATGCCTGGGTCGAGGAAAGCTCGGCGGTGGGCACCTCGGCGATCGCGGCGGTGGTGCGGCATCCGAGCGAGGGTCGTGTGATCGGTGTGCTGAGCATCGCCGGACCGAGTGCGCGGATGCCGGGGGCGCGGTTGCATGAATTGGCGCCGCTGTTGTTGAGGTATACCGAGGAATTGGCGGCGGCGAGTCTGGCGTCGGAGTTGTTCAGCTAATTTATGGGGAGCGAGCCTGCTCGCGAAAGTGAACTTTCAAATAGCTCAAATGTTGAATGTCAGTCCGCCATCGCGAGCAGGCTCACTCCCACGGTTGATTTTTATTGATCGTGAAACTGTGCGGTATTCGAACACTTTCGGCTGAAGCTTGTGTTGGAATCTGGAACCAGGTTCTAAATTATTGGAACTCGCCGCCCGAGACACGTTTCACTTCTCAAGGGAAACCCATGACCGCCAGCACTCCGCTCTCCGGCGTTAACCAGCCCTTCAAAGGGATTTTGCTGATTGTCGTCGCCACTTTCCTGTTTTCCAGCCATGACGCCTTTTCGAAATACCTCTCGGGCTTCTATCCGATCGTGATGGTGGTCTGGGCTCGTTATGTGGTGCACACCTTGTTGATGGCCGGGATTTTTCTGCCGCAGTCCGGGTTGCGCGTCCTACGGACCAAACGACCGATGCTGCAATTGGTGAGGGCGTTGTGCCTGTTGGGCACCAGTTTGTTTTTTACCACCGGCCTGCAGTACATCCCGTTGGCTGAAGCGACGGCGGTCAACTTTCTTGCGCCGGTTCTGGTGACTGCGCTCTCGGTGCCGCTGTTGGGGGAGCGCGTGACACGTGGCCAATGGATCGCGGTGATTTGCGGGTTTGTCGGCGTATTGATCATCGTCCACCCCGGTGGCGATCTGTTCACGCCGGCGGTGTTGCTGCCGCTCTGTTCGGCGCTGTTTTTCTGCTTTTATCAGTTGCTCACTCGCAAGCTCAGCAACATCGACAGCCCGACCACCAGCAACTTCTTCGCCGGCTTGTGCAACACCCTGGTGATGAGCGCGCTGGTGCCGTTCTTCTGGCAAGTGCCGACACTGGGGCATGGTTTCATGATGGTGGCGCTGGGGACCTGCGGGATGACCGCGCATTTGTTTCTGACTCAGGCCTTCCGCCACGCCGCGCCCGCGTTGTTGGCGCCGTTCGGTTACTGCCAGATCGTCTTTGCCGGTTTGCTGGGCTGGCTGCTGTTCTCCCACACACCGACCCTGACCACAGTGATCGGGATCGCGGTGATTTGCTGCAGCGGGTTGGCGGCGGCGTGGCAACAGAGTCGTCGGTAGGAAAATCAAACAGGCAGGCCTGGAACCAGGCCTGCCAAGGGAGGGGACTTTACTCGGTGACAGTAGGAATCTTGCGCGGTGCCATGAAGTACATCCAGGTCAGGGCAATGAAGTACATCGCCGGAATCAGGGTGAACAGCACGGTGTAGTTGTTGTTGGTGACCGTCAGGATGTGGCCGACCAACTGAGTCATGAACATACCGCCGATGGCTGCGCACATGCCGCCGAAGCCAAATACCGTACTCATCATGTGTTTAGGCGTGTAGTCCATCACCAGGCTCCAGATGTTGGCGGTCCACGCCTGGTGCGCACCGATGGCCAGGGAGATGGCGAACACCGCGACCCACAGACTGCTCGAACCCGCCGCCATGATTACGCCGACGATGCAGCAGGCGAACAGGAACATGGACAACAGGCGCGCCTTGATCGGATTCATGCCGCGGCCGATCAGGAGCGAGGACAGGATCCCGCCGCCGACGCTGCCGAAGTCTGCAGTCAGGTAGATGATGATCAGCGGGATACCCATCTGGGTCACGTTGATCCCCAGGTTGTATTGCTGATTGAGAAACGGCGGCAGCCAGTACAGGTAGAACCAGAACACCGGTGCGGTGATGGAGTAGGCGAGGGCGAAGGCCCAGGTGCCACGCATGCGCAGGATTTTCGAGAACGGTACACGGGTCTGCTCCGGCTCGACTTCCTTCTGGATGTAGTCCAGTTCCGATTGTTTGACGCTCGGATGGTCTTCCGGGTTGAAGTACTTCAAACCCCAGAACAGCAACCAGATCCCGCCCAGTGACGCCATGCACAGGAACGCGGCTTGCCAGCCCCACACGTGCAGGATCAGCGGCAGCAGCATCGGCGTGAACATTGCGCCGACGTTGGTGCCGGCGTTGAAGATGCCGGTGGCCACGGCGCGCTCGCCGGCCGGGAACCACAAGCGCGTGGTTTTCACGCAAGCCGGGTAGTTGGCGGCTTCGGTCAAACCGAGGATGAACCGGCAGACCATGAAGCCGACCGCCGACGTGGCCAGGCCGTGGGCGCCGGTCGCCAGGCTCCAGAGCAACACTGCGCAGAAGAACACGCGCTTCACGCCGACCCGATCGATCAACCGGCCTTGCAGCACGAAACCGATGGCGTAGCCGACCTGGAACCAGAAGTTGATGTTGGCGTAGTCCATCGCCGTCCAGCTCATTTCCTTGGCGAGGATAGGCTGCATGACGCCCAGTGCAGCGCGGTCGATGTAGTTGAGCGTGGTGGCAAAAAACACCAGTGCCAGCATGCCCCAACGGGTCTTGCCGACCGCCATGGCGCCGCGAATCTTGTCGCCGATACCGCCGCTGGCAGGAGTCATGGAGGAACGCTCCACGGGAGAGCTTTGAGAAGGAGTCATGTAGGCCACCGATTATTTTTATGTGGTGTTCTGAGTCTTTGGTCATCGAGACCGATGTGTGTGACCGGGCTCAATGTGTCGTCGATGTTGGGCAGTGGACGAAAAATCGTCAATTCGCCAAGGGCCATTGTGTTCGATAATCGCACGCAAAACTAACTGGGTAGTACACTTTAAATTGCTGTGTTCGACTGCCAAGCCAATAATTCCCCCGAGAGAAACGCGATCCCTGTAGGAGCCAGGCTTGCCGGCGATGGCGTCCTCAAGATCGCCTTCGCGAGCAAGCTTCGCTCCTGCAAAAAGGGTGCGACGCCTTTAATAAGATTGTCTCCACCACCGGGAGCCGAAATATGCAGCGTTCCATTGCCACCGTTTCCTTGAGCGGTACCCTGCCGGAAAAACTCGAAGCCATTGCCGCCGCCGGGTTCGACGGGGTGGAGATCTTCGAAAACGACCTTCTCTACTACGACGGCAGCCCGCGGGAAATCAAGCAGATGTGCGCCGATCTCGGGATCGCGATCACACTGTTTCAACCCTTTCGGGACTTTGAAGGCTGCCGCCGCGACCGTTTGCATCGCAATCTGGAACGGGCCGAGCGCAAGTTCGACCTGATGCAGGAACTGGGCACCGACCTGGTGCTGGTGTGCAGCAACGCGTCCGCCGATTCCATCGGTGATGAAAATATCCTCATCGACGACTTGCGCCTGCTGGCCGAACGCGCCGGCGCACGCGGGTTGCGGATCGGCTACGAAGCGCTGGCCTGGGGCCGGCATGTGAACACCTGGCAACAGGTGTGGAACATCGTCCGTCAGGCCGATCACCCAAGCCTCGGTGTGCTGCTGGACAGCTTTCACACGCTGTCGCTCAAGGGTGATCCGAGTGCGATCGCCGAGATCCCTGGCGATAAAATCTTCTTCGTACAAATGGCCGACGCACCGATTCTGGCGATGGACGTGCTCGAGTGGAGCCGGCATTTCCGCTGCTTCCCGGGTCAGGGCGAATTCGATTTGCCGGGCTTCCTGGCTCCGATCATCAAGAGTGGGTACACCGGGCCGCTGTCGCTGGAAATCTTCAACGACGGTTTCCGTGCCGCGCCGCCTCGGGCCAATGCCGCCGACGGTTTGCGTTCGTTGCTGTATCTGGAGGAGAAAACCCGTCAGCGTCTGGCACAGGAAACGACACCGGCGGTCAGCCTCGACATACTGTTCGAAACGCCCAAGGCCAGCGAATACAACGGCATCGAGTTTCTCGAATTCGCTGTGGACGAAAGCCTTGGCGCCAAGCTTTCCCATTGGCTGGAGCGACTGGGTTTCGTCAAGGCCGGGCAACATCGCTCCAAGAGCGTGAGCCTGCTGCGTCAAGGTGACATCAACCTGATCCTCAATTCCGAGCCTTACTCGTTTGCCCACAGTTTTTTCGAAGCGCACGGTCCGTCGCTGTGCGCCACCGCCGTGCGGGTCAAGGACAGCGCCAGTGCGCTCGCTCGGGCCGTGGCCTACAAGGGGCAACCGTATCGCGGACTGGTCGGTCCCAATGAACTTGAGCTCGCTGCCGTGCGCGCACCGGATGGCAGCCTGATTTATCTGGTGGATCAGGACGCCGATGTCTACGGCACTGATTTCCATCTGCAACCGGCTGCCGTGGCCGGTGGTGGCCTCAAACGCATCGACCACATGGCGATGGCATTGCCGGCCGACAGTCTCGACAGTTGGGTGCTGTTCTATAAGAGCCTGCTGGATTTCGAAGCCGATGACGAAGTGGTGCTGCCCGATCCTTACGGTTTGGTGAAAAGTCGAGCGTTGCGCAGTCGTGACAGTTCGATTCGCCTGCCGCTGAACATTTCCGAAAACCGCAACACCGCGATCTCACACGCGCTGTCGAGTTATCGCGGCTCCGGCGTGCATCACATCGCGTTTGATTGCGATGACATCTTTGCCGAAGTCAGTCGTGCCAAAGAGGCGGGCGTGCCGCTGCTGGATATTCCGCTCAACTATTACGATGACCTCGCTGCACGGTTCGATTTCGACGACGAATTCCTCAGTGAACTGGCGTATTTCAACGTTCTTTATGACCGCGATGCCCAGGGCGGCGAGCTGTTCCATGTGTACACGGAGCCGTTCGAAGGGCGGTTCTTCTTTGAAATCATCCAGCGCAAAAATGGCTACGCCGGTTACGGTGCGGCCAATGTGGCGGTACGCCTGGCGGCCATGGCCAAATCCCGAAGTGGTGCGGTACGTCTGGCAAAGTTGTAGGAAAATCGTAAACACGGCGACAAACCGCTGCCGCGCGGCTTCCTTCACTGGGCGGTGCGGCCCATAATCGCCAGCCTGTGCAGTGATGGCCGTGAGCCCGCAATGACGATAACTTCAGAACTCTCCGCAGTGCCCGCCGAACCGATTGCCGGGCCGCGCAAGAGTCGCAAGAACAACCCGGAAAAGACCCGCGAGAACATCCTTCAAGAGGCGATTGTCGAATTCGTCCAGCAAGGGCTTTCCGGTGCTCGCGTCGATGCCATCGCCGAGCGCATCCACACCTCCAAACGCATGATTTATTACTACTTCGGCAGTAAGGAACAGCTGTACGTCGAGGTGCTGGAGAAACTCTACGGCGACATCCGCAACACGGAAAACCATCTGCACCTGGCCGAACTGGCGCCGGTGGAGGCGATTCGGCGACTGGTGGAATTCACCTTCGACCACCATGACCGCAACGTCGATTTCGTGCGCATCGTCAGCATCGAGAACATTCACAACGCGGAGTACGTGAAGCGTTCCGATGCGATCAAGGCGATGAACAACACCATCCTCGATTCCCTGGGCGTGATTTTGCGTCGCGGGGCTGAAGAGGGCGTGTTCCGTTCAGGGCTTGAGCCGCTGGATGTGCATCTGCTGATCAGCTCTTTCTGCTTTTATCGCGTGTCCAACCGCCATACCTTCGGTGAGATTTTTCAGATCGACTTGCCGGACGAAAGCATCAAGCAGCGTCATCGGGAAATGATCTGCGAGTCGGTTTTGCGATACCTGCAGGCCTGACCTGTGGCGAGGGGGCGTCGGAACGCCGCATCGCCCCGTTGGGCTGCGATGCAGCCCTCATACTTTCAACCTTAGCCATTCATGCTCTGAAAATGCGCCAACATCCGCTGCGCATCCGGCACCACGCCACTGAACAACTCAAACGCCTTCACCGCCTGAAACACCGCCATGTTGCCGCCATCCAGCGTTCGGCAACCCAAGGCGCGGGCATTGCGTAGCAACTCGGTTTCCAGCGGAAAATAAACAATCTCCGCCACCCACAACTCAGCCCGAAGCAACTCCACGGGCACCGGCATGCCCGGTAGTTTCTTCATGCCCATGGGCGTGGTGTTCACTAACCCATCCGCCTGTCCCAGCGTGCTCGGCAAATCATGCCCCGCCACGGCCCGGCCAGCGCCGAAGTGTTGATTGAGATTGTCCGCCAAGGACTGCGCACGGCTGATCTCCACATCGAAAATACTCAGCAGCTGTACGCCTTCGCTCAACAGCGCGTGGGCCACTGCCGCCCCGGCCCCGCCAGCGCCCATCTGGACCACACGCTCGCGGGCAACGTCCTTCAAGCCCCGGCGAAAACCCTCGGCAAAACCGAGGCAATCGGTGTTGTGGCCGATGCGCTTGCCGTCCTTCAGCACGACCGTGTTCACCGCCCCGATGCCGCGAGCTTCCGGCGACAATTCGTCGAGCAACGGGATGATCGCCTGCTTGCACGGGAAGGTGATATTCAGGCCGGTGAAGTTCATGCGTTCGGCGGCCATCAACAGATCGGGCAGGGCGCTGCTGTCGAGTTTCAACTGATCGAGGTCGATCAAGCGATACAGATAACGCAAACCCTGGGCATCACCTTCATGCTCGTGCAGTGCCGGAGTACGGGAAGCCTGGATGCCGGCGCCGATCAGCCCGGCCAGTACCGCGTTGTTCTGAGTCACGGCGCTTACCCCTTCAAACGTTGGCTGAAGTAATCCAGCGCCAGGCGATAACCATGGCTGCCGAAACCGGCCATCACCGCTGTGGCAATGGCGGAAACGAAGGAGTGATGCCGGAAGGGTTCGCGGGCGTGAACGTTGGACAGGTGAACTTCGACCACCGGCAATTCGCTGGCGACCAAGGCATCGCGGATCGCGACTGACGTGTGCGTCCAGGCCGCCGGGTTGATGACAATCCCGGCGCAACGGCCACGGGCCGCGTGAATCCAGTCGAGCAATTCGCCTTCATGGTTGGTTTGGCGAAACTCCACTGCCAAGCCGAATTCTTCGGCGGCGCGTCCGCACAGGGCAGAGATATCGGCCAGGGTTTCGTGACCATAAGTCGCCGGTTCGCGGGTGCCAAGCAGGTTCAGATTCGGGCCGTTGAGCACCAGAACGATAGGGGACATCGAAGTCTCTCCACATATTATTTTTGGAATGGGCTGGGGTGATCAGCCTGTGGAGATAAATTGTACTAGCTGGTTAGTTCGGTCAATTGAAGAGCGGTTTCATTGAGGTTTTGTGTGCGGTGATCGGACAGTCGCACGACTTATCGCGGCAGATGCTCGACCAGGAAATCGATAAATGCCCGCAGTCTAAGCGGCATATGACGGGTCTGTGGATAGAGCAGGGTGAAGGGGCGCGAGCGTCCGCCATACGGCTTGAGCACTTCCACCAATGAGCCATCGGCCAGTTCGTTTTCAACGATGAAGCGGTAGGTTTGAAAAAGCCCCGCCCCGTGTTTGGCCAGGGTCACGCCGCCGAGTACGTCGTCAGAACAACTGAGGCTGCCCTCGGCAAGAATCTCCCGCGGGACGCCGTCGTCGTTGAACAGCCAGGCAATGCGCCGACCGCTGCTGGGCAATTCGTATTGAATGCATTCGTGCTGCGCAAGGTCGTCCAGGCTTTGCGGGGTGCCCGCGCGCTTCAGGTAATCGGGGCTGGCAATCATCACCAGGGCGGCGTCCTCAAGGTGCCGGGCGATGAGCCCGGAATCCGGAATCGCCCGCACGCGGATCGCCATGTCATAGCCTTCGCCGACAAAATCGATGTTGCGATTGCTGATGTGCGATTCGACTTTCACGTCTGGAAAACGCGCCCGGAATGCCGGCAACAACGGCAAGATCCGATGGTGCGCATACGTCGTGGGAATACTGATGCGCAGTGTCCCGGACGGTTGCTGTTGCTGGCCCATGACCTCGCGCTGAGCCTCCACCAACTGCGCCAGGGCCTGACGACATTCTTCGTAATAGCGCCGACCACTGTCGGTCAGCTTGACGCTGCGGGTGGTGCGCGCAAACAGCCGCACGCCCAGACGTTCTTCCATGCGCGACACCGATCGACTCACGGCGGCCGGTGTGACACCCGCCACCAACGCGGCCGCCGTAAAGCTGCCGGCCTCGGCGGCGAGGCAAAACAGTTCGATGCTGCCCAGCTGAAGATCGTCGAATACTCGCTGCATGATGGATGACACCGGGGGTCAATGAGGGACTGGATTTCGCCACTGTAGATGAAATCGGCCCGGCGGTGCTTTACTTGACCGGCGTCTTCTTTGATAACCGGCCAGGAGCAGCATCATGCCTTTCGTCAGCGTGCGTATTACCCGTGACGGCGTCACCCGGGAGCAGAAAGCCCAAGTCATCGCCGAGATTACCGACACCTTGGAGCGAGTCCTCGGCAAGGATCCGAAATTGACCCACATCGTGATCGAAGAAGTCGACACCGATAACTGGGGTTATGCCGGCATGACCACCACCGAGTATCGAAAAAACCTGCCGGGATGAGGGTGTTACACGCCCGCAGAGCCGTCCTCGTGACGGCTTTTTTGTGGGCGCGGCGAAAGGATTGCTTACTATTTTGCGCCGTTATCCACCGGTCCAAGGCGAGGCTTGGCGCTAGTCTCAGAGGCGTAAAGGCGATTTGGCGTCGCGCCAATTGTCGGTTTTCCAGGGAATGTCGGGTCTTCGGATTCCTTAACCTAACGGATGGGTTGGTATGCGGTTATTCAGCTACAAAGGGTTTTCAATGGTGATCATGTTGCGTGATGAGCACTGTCCGCCTCACGCACATGTGGACGCCGGAAGCTGGAGCGCACGCTTCAAATTCTGCTTTTGGCACAACAGCGTCGAGCTGTGGGATGTGGTTCCTCATTCAAATCGGCCGCCAGTGGCCGTGCTGGAAGGATTGCGTCACGCACTCGGCCAACCCGCCCACTTGCGCCGCGCCCGTGCCATCTGGTGGGGCGAGTTGCACACGGTCTGTCTTGATCATCAGATTTGGGACTGGCAGGCCAGCGAAGTCGTGGTGATAAAAAGGATTGCGAGTACGGCCTGGATGATTGGCTCGGCTTGCTATGAACCCGAGACGAACAAGACCCTGTTGGCGCTGATCGGCGCTCCTGAGGGTGTGGAGATCCAACTATGAAAACGATACAGGCAGGCATGCTGGTCGATCGGCCTGTCACCGAGGCCGTGCTGGATGAAGCCATCCAGCGCGGGCAAGTGCGCCAGAAGAGCGGATTGCAGGCGACTTCGGTGAGGTTTGTGGAGCCTTGTCTGGCGGTCAGTTTCATTGATGGCAGTGGCGTGCTGCTGCCCGTGCAGCACTATCCGGAATTTGATGATTTTGACGTCGAGGATTTCGCAGACCTCAAAGTCGGCTTTTCCGGAACCGCCCTGTGCCATGAAGGCAAGGATCTGCACGTGTCCATCGCTGGGATGATTTCGGCGAGCAAGCCGTTGATGGACATGGCTGCCTCGGTCATCGCCTCGCGCAATGGTCGCCAAAGCAGCGCCGCCAAAGCCGAGGCCGCGCGGGCCAATGGCCGAAAAGGCGGGCGTCCGCGCAAGACAGATGTCACCGATTGAGCACCCACAAAAAAGCCGTCGTGATGACGGCTGATTTGTCTAAGCGACTGACTTTCAACGACGGGTCAGCAACACCCCGGATTCCATGTGATGTGTCCACGGAAACTGGTCGAACATCGCGCACTGGGTGATGCGATGGGTGTCGTGCAACTGGGCGATGTTGGCGGCCAGGGTTTCCGGGTTGCAGGAGATATAGAGGATGTTGTCGAAGCGCCGGGTCAGTTCGCAGGTGTCCGGGTCCATGCCGGCGCGAGGCGGGTCGACGAAGACGCTACCGAATTCGTAGCTCTTCAGGTCGATCCCCTGCAGGCGACGGAACGGGCGAACTTCGTTCAGGGCTTCGGTCAGCTCTTCTGCGGACAACCGCACCAGGGTGACGTTATCCACAGCGTTTTCGCTGAGGTTGCTCAGTGCGGCGTTGACCGAAGTCTTGCTGATTTCCGTGGCCAGCACTTTGCGCACACGGGTCGCCAGCGGCAGGGTGAAGTTGCCGTTGCCGCAATACAGCTCCAGCAAATCGTCCGGGCGATCGCCGAGGGCGTCGTAAGCCCAGTTGAGCATCTTCTGGTTCACGGTGCCGTTGGGCTGGGTGAATGCACCTTCGGGCTGGCGGTAGCTGAACGTGCGGCCACCGACGTCGAGTTTCTCGACCACGTAATCATGGCCAATCACTTCGCGTTTGCCTTTCGAACGACCGATAACGCTGACGTTCAGGTCGGTGGCCAGTTTCGATGCCGCCGCGTGCCAGTGTTCATCCAGTGGACGGTGATAGCACAAGGTGATCATCGCATCGCCGGCCAGGGTGGTCAGAAACTCCACCTGAAACAGCTTGTGGCTCAGCGCCGCACTTGCCTTCCAGGCCGCCTTGAGCTGCGGCATCAGTTCATTGATGCGCAGGCTGGCGATCGGGAACGCTTCGATCAGGATCGGCGTGCGTTTGTCTTCCTGGGAAAACATCGCGTAATGCCGATCGCCGCCTTCGCGCCACAGGCGGAATTCGGCGCGCAGGCGGAAATTTTTCAACGGCGAGTCAAACACCGCAGGTTCCGGTGCATCGAACGGGGCCAGTAGATCGCGCAGGCGCGTGACCTTTTCTTCGAGCTGAACGGCGTAGGCCTGGGAATCAAAAGTCATGCGTTGAACCAACCCAACTTGATCACAAACAGAATCGAAAGAATCACCAGCGCCGGGTTCAGCTCACGGCCGCGGCCGGACAGCAACTTGATCGCGGTCCAGGAGATGAAACCGAAGGCGATGCCGTTGGCGATGGAGTACGTAAACGGCATGGCCAGCGTAGTGACCACGACCGGTGCGGCGACGGTGATGTCATCCCAGTCTATTTCGGCCAGGCCGGATGTCATCAACACCGCGACGAACAGCAGCGCCGGTGCGGTGGCGAACGCCGGAACGCTGGCGGCCAACGGCGAGAAGAACAGCGCCAGCAGGAACAGGATCGCCACCACGACGGCCGTGAGGCCGGTACGGCCACCGGCACTCACGCCAGCGGCGGATTCAATGTAGCTGGTGGTGGTCGATGTGCCCAGCAGCGAACCGGCCATGGCCGCGGTGCTGTCGGCGATCAGGGCGCGGCCCATTTTCGGCATATGGCCGTCCTTGCCCATCAGGCCGGCGCGCTTGGCGACGCCGATGAGGGTGCCGGAGTTATCGAACAGGTCGACGAACAGGAAAGCGAAAATCACGCTGACCAGGCCGATGTCGAGCGCACCTTTGATGTCCAGTTGCAGGAAGGTCGGCGCCAGGGACGGCGGCATCGACATCACGCCGCCGAACGGCGTGAAGCCCAATGCGATGGACGCGATGGTCACGACCAGAATGCCGATCAGCACCGCACCGCGCACGGCGAGCGCTTCGAGGGCAACGATCAGGGCAAAACCGAGGGTCGCGAGGATCGGAGCGGGTTGCTTCAAATCACCGAGGCCGACCATGGTCGCCGGGTTGCTGACCACGATGCCGGCGTTATGCAGGGCGATCAGCGCCAGGAACAGGCCGATACCGGCGGCAATCGCTGAGCGCAGCGGCAGCGGGATGCTGTTGATGATCCATTCGCGGATGCGGAAGATCGACAACAGGAAGAACAGCACCGCCGAGATGAACACCGCCCCCAGCGCCACTTGCCAGGTGTGGCCCATGTGCAGGACCACGGTGTAGGTAAAGAAGGCGTTCAGGCCCATGCCCGGCGCGAGTGCGATCGGGTAGTTGGCGATCAGGCCCATCACCGTGGAGCCGATGGCTGCTGCCAGACAGGTCGCGACAAACACCGCGCCCTTGTCCATGCCGGTCTCGCCGAGGATGCTCGGGTTGACGAACAGAATGTAGGCCATGGCCAAGAAGGTCGTGACGCCCGCCAGAATCTCGGTCCGCACGTTGGTGTTGTGTGCCTTGAGTTGAAACAGCCTTCTCCCCGTGGCGCGCCGGGCGCCGTGAATGTATCGACCTCAACAGCAAAGCACAGACCGCTGATAGCGCCTGGTAATTTTCTGTGGGCCGGAAAAAGCCGCGCATCATACCAGCAGCGTGGGGCTATGGCTGCTTATGGCTGCGATCGTCGTCGATGTTTTGCCGTAAAGCGAAGTGAGCCATACTGCGCGCTGGTTTTGGGGGGGCGTTATGAAGTGCATTAAAAAGCGTGGGATTGCGGTGGTGGGCGTCGCGATGGCGTTGTGGCTGGGGGCGCAAACTGCTTCGGCGGCGATGGCGGCTCCGTTGAGCCAGGTGAAAGTGATCAAGGTCCAATCGCCGGGCTGTGGTCTTGAAAACATTGTCGAGAAACAGGAGCAGACGAGCTGCGACCACAGTGGTCCGGACATCAAGGTCTACGTTCTGGAAATTGGATATGGCAGCCTTAGTCCGCACGTCGCGCTGGATGGTTTTAACGTAGACGGCACCCGGACGGCGGTGTGTGCCTATCAAACCGGCAACCTGAAGGAGTGCGCATCCGGAGAAACAACCGTCGGCTATCTGTACATCTTCGATCTGAAGGGCAAGCAGGACGGCATCTTCACCTTCAGCAACACGTCCATCAACGCGCCCCGCAACACGATGTCGACACAGCTTTACATCAAGTAACGGCTGCGTTCGAACAAGGGTCAGGAAAGCTGACTACGCTTTAAAGATCATTCTGTGGACCGCGCCCATGACCTTTAGAGCTTTGATTACCCTCGCCGAGGGCATCGACGACCTGCAAACCGTCACCCTGATCGATGTACTGCGCCGCGCCAAGGTTGAAGTGGTGGCGGCGAGCATCGAGGGGCGACGCATGATCACTTGTGCCCGCGGTACCCGCCTGACCGCCGATGCAATGCTGGTGGACTTGCTGGCCCAGCCGTTCGACCTTCTCGTATTGCCTGGAGGCGAGGTGGGCTCCCAGCACCTCGCCGCGCATCAACCCCTGCAACAGTTGATCAAGGACCAGGCCGCCGCCGGGCGCCTGTTCGCCGGCATTGGTGAGTCCCCGGCGCTGGCGTTGCAAGCCTTTGGCGTCTTGCGTCAGCGGCGCATGACCTGCCTGCCATCGGCCAGCCATCAATTGTCGGGCTGCAATTTTGTCGACCAGCCCGTGGTGGTCGACGGCAACTGCATCACTGCCCAGGGATCGGGGGCGGCGCTGCCGTTTGCGCTGGCGCTGGTGGAGCAACTGTGCGGTAAAGCTGCTCGGGCTGCGGTGGCGGGGTCTGACTGTTCGTGGTTTCAAGTTGCGCGAACCTTTTAGTAACAGCCAAACGAACACTTCGCCCGCTCCAATACTGGTCTTTCCGCGCCCATCAGTTTCCTTGAACACTCTCGCCACCCCGAAGTCGTACCCCTTATGACGGCGGTTTGCCAAAACGCCGCTTATTACGACTAACCGTGAGGTGTTTATGAGTGCGACCACCCCCGAAGCGGCGCAGCCGTCCTTCGTTCGTCACCCGTTACGCCTGACCCTCAACGGTCAGGAGCGTCAACTGGAGGTCTTGCCCTGGACCACGCTTTTGGACCTGCTGCGCGAGCAATTGGACCTGATCGGCACCAAAAAAGGTTGCGATCACGGCCAGTGTGGCGCCTGCACGGTGTTGCTCAACGGCAAGCGGGTGAACGCCTGCCTGACGCTGGCGGTGATGTGCGACGGCGCAGAGCTGGTCACCATTGAAGGGCTGGCAACCGGCGATGAGTTGCACCCCATGCAGCAAGCCTTCATCAAGCACGATGCCTTTCAGTGTGGCTATTGCACGCCGGGGCAGATCTGTTCGGCGGTCGGTCTGGCGAATGAAGGGCGGGCGCACTCCCGCGCGGACATTCAGGAGCTGATGAGCGGAAACCTCTGCCGTTGCGGTGCCTACAACAATATTCGCGATGCCATCGAAGAGGTACTTCCCTCCTGCCGCCAGCCTGGGCAAGGAGGTGGTCAATGAATCCTTTCCACTACAGCAAACCCGATTCGGTGCAGGACGCCGTGCACCTCGCCAGTCCGGCGTCGCGCTTCATCGCCGGCGGTACGAATCTGCTGGATTTGATGAAAGAGAACCTCACTCGCCCCGAACATTTGATCGATATCACCGGTTTGCCACTACGCGAGGTCAAGGAAACGGCCAGCGGCGGCGTGATGATTGGCGCCTTGGTCAGCAATGCCGATCTGGCCTGGCATCCGCTGATTGAACAGCGTTACCCGCTGTTATCCCAGGCGATCCTGGCAGGTGCTTCGCCGCAATTGCGCAACATGGCCAGCACCGGCGGCAATCTTCTGCAACGCACTCGCTGCTATTACTTCTACGACGCCAGCGTGCCGTGCAATAAGCGGGAGCCCGGCAGTGGTTGCCCTGCACGGGACGGTCTCAACCGGATTCACGCGATCCTCGGCGCCAGTTCGCACTGTGTCGCCACCCATCCTTCCGACATGTGTGTGGCGTTGGCGGCGTTGGAGGCAATCGTCCACGTCCAGGGGCGCGACGGTGCCAGAACCATTGCGTTTGCCGACTTCCACCGATTGCCGGGCGATGCCCCTGAGCGCGATAACCAACTGGCCGACGATGAACTCATTACCGCGGTCGAGTTGCCCGCCGCCGGTTTTGCCGAGTACAGCCATTATTTGAAGATTCGCGATCGCGCCTCTTACGCCTTCGCCCTGGTGTCGGTCGCCGCAGCGCTGGACTTGTCCGGGCCGGCCATTCGCGAAGCGCGTTTGGTCCTCGGTGGCGTGGCGCACAAACCGTGGCGTGACAATGCCGTCGAGCAATGGCTGGAGGGTAGGGCGGCCAACCATGAAACCTTCTGCGCCGCTGCCGACATGCTCCTGCAAAAGGCCGAACCGCTCGAACATAACGCCTTTAAGGTCAAACTGGCGCGAGAGGCAATTGTTCGCGCCTTGAGCGATGCCGCGCGAGGAGGGCAAGCCCGATGAACACATTTACCTTACCCATGGGCCAGCCACTGGACCGGGTCGACGGTCCTCTCAAAGTTACCGGCCAGGCCCGCTACGCCGGTGAGTTTCCTGAGGAGGGCCTGCTCCACGGCAGCGTTGTCTCAAGTTCTATCGCCTGCGGTCGCGTGCTGAGCATTGACGCCTCCGAGGCGCTGGCATTGCCCGGTGTTGTCGCGGTGATCGATCACCTCCAGCGTCCGACAATCGCCAGTTATGACAAGGATTACGAAGACGCCGACTCGGCTGAGGGATCGCCGTTTCGTCCGTTGTACAACGATAAGGTCCTGTACAGCGGCCAGCCGCTGGCGCTCGTCGTTGCGGATAACCTTGAGTTGGCGCGTTATGCCGGTTCGCTGGTAAGGATTGAATACGACACCGAGTCTCATCAGACCGATCTGTTGAGCCTGCAAGGCGAAGCCAAACCGGCACCCGCCGAACTGCCTGAACCTCGTGGGAACTTCCAGGCCGAATTTGCCGGTGCCGCCCTGAGTCTGGATCTGAACTACAGCACGCCGATCGAACACCACAACCCGATGGAACCGCACGCCAGCACAGTGCTTTATCAGGCCGATGGCAGTCTGCATATCCATGACAAGACTCAGGGTCCGCAGAACTGTCAGTCATACGTGCAAAAGGTGTTCGGGCTTGAGAAAGAGCAGGTCAGAATTTTCGCCGCGTATGTCGGCGGTGCGTTTGGCTCTGGCCTGCGTCCGCAGTACCAACTGGCGCTGGCCGTGATGGCCGCGCTGCACCTCAAGCGTTCGGTGCGAGTGACATTGACTCGGCAGCAGATGTTCACCTTCGGCTACCGTCCGCGCACTTTGCAACGTTTGCAATTGGGCGCTGCGGCCAATGGACGCTTGTTGGCGGTGGCTCATACCGCCATCGGCCAGACCTCGCGTTTCGAGGATTTCACCGAGCACGTGGTGGAGTGGAGCGGCATGCTCTATCACTGCGACAACGTGCAGTTGACCTACAAACTTGTGCCACTGGACGTGTTCACGCCCCTCGACATGCGAGCGCCAGGCGCGGCGCTGGGGTTGATTGGCCTTGAATGTGCGATGGACGAACTGGCCTGTGCGTTGGCCATCGATCCGGTGCAGCTGCGGTTGATCAATTATTCCGAGCGCAATCAGAACGAAGACAAACCGTACTCCAGCAAAGCCTTGCGCGAATGTTACGCCCAAGGTGCCAAACGCTTTGGCTGGGATCAGCGCGATCCCGAACCGCGCAGCATGCGTCAGGGTCGACAGTTAGTGGGCTGGGGCATGGCCGGCGGTGTCTGGGAAGCGATGCAGCAGAAGGCCAGCGCCAAGGCTTCGCTTGATCACAACGGCAAGCTGACCGTCAGTAGCGCCACCACCGATATCGGCACGGGCACCTACACGGTCATGACGCAAATTGCCGCGCAGGCGTCAGGCGTTTCGGTAGAGGATGTCACTTTTGTCCTTGGCGACTCTTCATTGCCAACCGCGCCATTGCAGGGCGGATCGTTCACGGTGTCGTCGGTCGGCACGGCCGTTCAGCAGGCTTGCGAAGCCTTAAAGGAAAAACTGCTCGCCGTTGCGCGGCAAACCTCACCCGCGTTCAGTGGTGTGACCTCGGAACAAGCGGCTTTTGAAGACGGATATCTGACATTTGGCGATGCGCGGGTAAAACTGGCCGACCTGGCCCGGGACTGCGGAGAAGACACCCTCGAGGTTCAGGTTGATGCCGAGCCTGACAAGAAGCGCGAAGCCTACGCCACCGCCACCCATTCAGCGGTGTTCGTCGAAGTGCTGGTGGATGAGGACTTGGGCACGGTGAAGGTGAACCGGGTGGTCAGCGCGATTGCGGCGGGTCGAGTGGTCAATCCGAAAATGGCCCGCAGCCAGATTCTCGGTGGCGTGGTGTGGGGCATCGGCATGGCCTTGCACGAGGAGACGCAGACCGACCATGCGCTGGGTCGTCACATGAATCACAGCCTGGCCGAATACCACATTCCGGTAAACGCTGATATCGGCGACATTGACGTGCTGTTTGTCGAAGAACACGACGAGATCGTCAATGCCCTGGGTTCCAAGGGCGTGGGCGAGATCGGCATCGTCGGCGTGGCGGCAGCGGTGGCCAATGCGATCTATCACGCGACTGGCAAACGGGTGAGGGATTTCCCCATCACCCTGGACAAACTGCTCTAGGCCTTGGCTTCTTCGATTGGCACATGCATACGGTCGCGGTTGGCCAGGGTCGGGAACAATTTGATCCACGCCCCGGTCACCACCAGCGTGCCGATACCGCCCATGACCACCGCCGGCACGGTGCCGAACCAATGGGCGCGAACTCGCCCAACTGGTTCGAAGCACCGATGAACAAACCGTTCACGGCGCTGACCCGGCCGCGCATTTCGTCCGGGGTTTCCAGTTGCACGAAGGAGGCGCGGATCACCATGCTGATCATGTCCGCTGCGCCCAACACCACCAGCACGGCCAGGGAAAACCAGAACGAAGTCGAGAGGCCGAACGCGATGGTCGCGACGCCGAACACACCGACGGCGGTGAACATCACCCGCCCGACTTTGCGCTCCACGGCAAATCGCGCCAGGTACAGCGACATCAGCAGCGCACCGACGGCCGGGGCTGAGCGCAACAGACCCAGGCCCCAGGGGCCAGTCAACAAGATGTCTTTGGCGAACACCGGCAGCAGTGCCGTTGCCCCGCCGAGCAATACCGCAAACAGGTCCAGGGAAATCGCCCCGAGAATGTCCGGCCGACTGCGAATGAAGCGGATGCCTGCGAGCAATGAGTCCAGCGTCGCCTTGCCCTTGTTCAACGGTGTTTGCCGGGCGGGCAGGTTGAGCATCAACAAGCAGGCAATGAGGTAGAGGATCACGGTCGGGCCATACACCCAGACGCTGCCGAAGGCATAGAGCAAACCGCCAAGGGCCGGGGCGACGATGGTGGCTGATTGTTGAGCCGACTGCGCGGCGGCGACGGCGCGGGGGAACAGCGCGCTGGGCACGATGCTCGGCAGCAGGGCCTGGGTGGTCGGCATCTCGAAGGAGCGTGCGGCGCCGAGCAGGAAGGCGAGGATGAAGATCATCTCGCGGGTGACATGGTCGGTTGCGCTGCCGATGGCCAGGGAGAGGGCAATCATCGCTTGCAGAGATTGGCAGATCGCCGCGACCTTGCGCCGGTCATAGCGGTCCGCAACGTGCCCGGTGTGCAGCATGAACAAAACCCGTGGAGCAAATTCCACCAGCCCTACCAAGCCCAGGTCGAGCACATTGCCGGTCAGTTGATACAGATTCCAGCCGATGGCCACGGTGAGCATCTGAAAACCGCTGGCGGTAAACACCCGAGCCAGCCAGAACGCGATAAAAGGGCGGTGATGGCGTAACAGCAAGGGCGCTTGGCTGGGCATCTGAGGGCAGGTCTTGAGCGAGGTGAGGGTCGAGATTATCACCAAGCTGTAACCAGAAGTTGCAGGCTGGGAAAATTTAGTTAGCTAGACACCGATCTCCAAAAACACCGACATTCCCCTTTGGGAGCGAGCCTGCTCGTGATGATGGAGTATCAGTCGACACCTCTGCTGCCTGACACACTGCTTCGCGAGCCGGCTCGCTCTCACCGGTAATGTGTTTCAGTTCATGAGTAGAGCTATGAGGCAACCTGTCACGCGGCAAAAGACCACACCGTCCATCGTCAAAAATGGGACTACTCTTTTAACCATTGCTTGATCCAGATCAAGACCCTTGTGGAAATGATCCGGTGGCCAGATGGCCAGACTCCCTACGTTGTGACGTTTGTAAAAAAAGAACGAATTCTAATTCGCCACACTCCATATCCGTGGGGGCAGTGGGTGCAGGCCGCAAGCCTTCAGCCGGTATTACCTGACAGAGGAAGACTTATGTTCGGTTTGGAGGCTTCAGTTTGCGTTCACCATCTCGTTCCACATCCTGTTCCCGGCTATCACCATTGGCCTGGCGAGTTACCTGGCGGTACTCGAAGGTTTGTGGCTGAAGACGAACAACGACACTTACCGCGATCTGTACCATTTCTGGTCGAAGATCTTTGCCGTCAACTTCGGCATGGGGGTGGTGTCCGGGTTGGTCATGGCGTATCAGTTCGGCACCAACTGGAGCCGCTTCTCGGATTTCGCCGGTTCCGTGACCGGGCCGTTGCTGACGTACGAAGTCCTCACAGCGTTCTTCCTTGAGGCCGGTTTCCTCGGCGTCATGCTGTTCGGCTGGAACAAGGTCGGGCGCAACCTGCACTTCTTCGCCACGGTCATGGTTGCCATCGGCACGCTGATATCGACCTTCTGGATTCTCGCCTCCAACAGTTGGATGCAGACCCCGCAAGGATTCGAAATCATTAATGGCCAGGTCATTCCAACCGACTGGTTCGCCGTGATCTTCAACCCCTCATTCCCGTACCGCCTGATGCACATGGCGACGGCCGCGTTCGTCGCGACTGCCTTCTTCGTCGGCTCTTCCGCGGCCTGGCATTTGCTGCGCGGCAAGGACAACCCGGCGATCCGCACCATGCTCTCGATGGCCATGTGGATGGCATTGATCGTGGCGCCGATTCAGGCGGTCATCGGTGACTTTCACGGGCTCAACACGCTCAAGCACCAGCCGGCGAAAATCGCTGCGATCGAAGGTCACTGGGAAAATCACGGCGATGAGCCGACCCCGCTGATCCTGTTCGGCTGGCCCGACATGAAAGAAGAGCGGACCAAATACGCGGTAGAAATTCCCTACCTGGGCAGCCTGATCCTGACCCATTCCCTGGACAAGCAAGTGCCGGCGCTCAAGGACTTCCCGCCTGAAGACCGGCCGAATTCCACAATTGTGTTCTGGTCGTTCCGGATCATGGTGGGTCTGGGCATGCTGATGATCTTCACAGGATTGTGGAGCCTGTGGCTGCGCAAGAGTGACAAGTTGTACACCTCGCGTCCGTTCCTATATCTGGCGTTGTGGATGGGCCCATCCGGCCTGATTGCAATCCTCGCGGGCTGGTTCACCACTGAAATCGGCCGTCAGCCGTGGGTGGTCTATGGGCTGATGCGCACGGCGGACGCGTCCTCCAATCACAGCTTCCTGCAGATGAGCATCACGCTGGTCCTGTTCGTGGTGGTGTATTTCGCGCTGTTCGGTGCCGGTCTGGGCTACATGATGCGCCTGGTGCGCAAAGGGCCGAAGATCGACGAAGGCAAGGAAACGCCCGAAGGTGGTCCAGGCAAGAAGCGCACGCCGGCCCGTCCGCTGTCCGCCGCCGACGATTCCGCCGACGACGACCACGGTCCCAGCCTGACCAAGGAGATTTGAGTCATGGGTATTGATCTTCCGCTGATCTGGGCCGTGATCATCATCTTCGGCATCATGATGTACGTGGTCATGGACGGCTTCGACCTGGGGATCGGGATTCTCTTCCCGTTCATCCCGGGCAAGACCGACCGTGACGTGATGATGAACACCGTCGCCCCGGTCTGGGACGGCAACGAAACCTGGCTGGTACTGGGTGGCGCGGCGTTGTTCGGCGCGTTCCCGCTGGCCTATTCGGTGGTGCTCTCGGCACTGTACCTGCCGCTGATTTTCATGCTGATCGGGCTGATTTTCCGGGGCGTTGCGTTTGAGTTCCGCTTCAAGGCCAAGGACCACAAGCGTCATCTGTGGGACAAGGCGTTTATCGGTGGTTCGATTGCTGCAACCTTCTTCCAGGGGGTGGCCCTGGGGGCATTCATCGATGGGTTGCCAGTGGTCAATCGCCAGTTTGCCGGTGGTTCACTGGACTGGCTGACACCGTTCACCCTGTTCTGCGGCCTCGCGCTGGTGGTGGCTTATGCGCTGCTGGGTTGCACCTGGCTGATCATGAAGACCGAAGGCAAGTTGCAGCAGCAGATGCATGATCTGGCGCGGCCGTTGGCGTTCGTGGTGTTGGCGGTGATCGGTATCGTCAGTATCTGGACCCCGTTGGCCCATGCCGAGATCGCGGCCCGCTGGTTTACCCTGCCGAACCTGTTCTGGTTCCTGCCGGTACCGATCCTGGTGCTGGTGACCATGTACGGTCTGATCCGCGCCGTGGCCCGCAATGCGAACTACACGCCATTCCTGCTGACGTTGGTGCTGATCTTCCTCGGCTACAGCGGTCTGGGCATCAGCCTGTGGCCCAACATCGTACCGCCTTCGATCTCGATCTGGGACGCTGCTGCACCGCCGCAAAGCCAGGGCTTCATGCTGGTCGGTACGCTGTTCATCATCCCGTTCATCCTGGGTTACACCTTCTGGAGCTACTACGTGTTCCGCGGCAAGGTGACCCACGAAGACGGTTATCACTAGCGCACACGACAATGGCGCAGGGCTTGAACCTGCGCCGTTTCAGAGGAGGTCAAGATGATGGCTGGCAAACATTCCCTGGAGGAAATCAAGGCGGCAGAGAAAAAACCGCTTTGGCAGCGGCTCGGTTGGTTGGCCTTGATTTGGGTCGGTAGCGTGGGGGCCCTGTTTATCGTGGCCAGCCTGATGCGCATGTTCATGAACGCCGCAGGTCTGTCCACGCACTGAAACACCCGACATTCCCATCCCCGTTGCCTTGCGGCACGGATTCAAACCCTCCTGTCACGGAGGGTTTTTTTTACCTGCGATTATTTGCGGGCTTTGAGAATGACGAATTTCGGCGTGGCCGCCACTTGCTCGACGCCACGGAACAGCCGCGCGAGCTTGCTGTGGTAACCCAGGTGACGGTTGCCGACGATGTACAGCGCACCGCCGGTTACCAGAGCTTCGCGCGCTTGCTGGAACATCCGCCAGGCGAGAAAGTCGCCTACGACTTGTTGCTGGTGAAACGGTGGATTGCACAGCACCACGTCCAGCGATTGCGGTTCTTGTCCGGCCAGGCCATCGTCGGCGCGGACGATCACGTCACGATCACCCAGTGCTGCGCGCCAGTTTTCGGCGGCCGATTGCACCGCCATGAATGACTCGTCCACCAGCGTGTAATGGGCCTCAGGGTTTTGCAGAGCGCTGGCGATTGCCAGTACGCCGTTACCACAACCGAGATCGGCAACGCGCGCTGTCCCGAGGTTCTGTGGCAAGTGTGGAAGAAATGCTCGAGTGCCGATGTCCAGCCCTTCGCGGCAGAACACATTGGCGTGGTTCAGCAGTTCGATCGCCGGTGTGTCGAGTTGATAGCGTGAAGGGTAGGGGGACACGGCTGGGCTTTTGGCTTCAGGCGTTGCGATCAGCAGCCGGGCTTTTTTCACCGCCAACGAGGCTTGCACCGGGCCGATGTAACGCTCCAGCAGATCACCGGCGGCACGGGGCAGATGCTTGACCATCGCTGCTGCAATCACCTGAGCACCCGGGGCCAGTTGGCTTTGCAGGCGAATCAGTTGCTCTTCCAGCAAGGCCAGGGTTTTCGGCACCCGGATCAACACGCGGTCAAACGGCCCCGCAAAGGCTTCGTTGGCCGGTACGCTCGGCACGGCATCGAAGGCCTGGCCGTTGCGGATCAGATTCTTTTCCAGGCCCTGGAAGGCCAGAAACGAGTCGCCGCTGCTGGTCACCACAACGTGCCCCGCCAGGCTCGCGGCCAACGCGCCGAAGCTATCGTTGAGCACCAGCACTCGGGTGTCCGCGGCCGGTTGCTGCTCGGCCAGATAATTGAGCATGTACTCGTCTGCGGCATCGAAAGCTTGCAGTGGTTCGTTCTGCTGTTCTGGCTGACGGATCAGATCGAGTTGGGCGAAGGGCGTTTCGAGCAGGGGCATGAGGCGGGGCTCTGGGTAGTCAACGGGTGTGGTGTCCCGCTGCCTGAAGCGTTGTAGCGGGCGGGGCCGTCCGAGTGGACTGCGACGTAATGGTGCATTCGTCAACACTCTGGAGGAGCCGCAAATGGTACGTTTTTTTCTTTTGGATTACCCGCAGGTTTTTCCTCCTGGTTATTAGGGGTGTACTGCTCAGATCAAGCACGCCCTGGTGGCTGCGACCACTGCCGCAAGCTTGTTGTTGACGCCCAGTTTCATTATCACTCGGTGAATATGAAAATTTGTGGTGCGTTCAGTGATGCACAGGATGATGCCTATCTCGTAGGCGGTTTTGCCATCGGCTGACAGTTTCAATATCTCGATCTCGCGTGCCGATAAATGCGGTTTGCAGTAATCCTTCACGCGATCAGGCAATTTTTTAGCGACGAGCCCATGCAGGTGGTTGCTGATGAACATCGTGTAGCCCAGTTTTTCATACCATTCATAGGGGGTGATGGGGCAGTCGCTTCTTGCCAGGCTGAGCATGCTGCGCAGCCCGTTGTCGCCATGGAGCGATTGCGACCAGCCATACTGCAAACCGAGTTGTTTCTGTGCTTGCCACAGCGTTGGTGTCTTCGAATAAACCTTCTCTTCCCATAAAATGGGCATTGTTGAATGATTGCAATGAGCTACTACTGGGTCTATTTCTCTGAAGTGATTTTGTTCATATTCCGCGTTCCAGCCACTTGGGTAGTTGTTGAAATTCACTCTATCGAAGTGTGGGCCTCGTAAGTGAGAAGTGATTGAAAATGCACAAAAATTAAAGCCAAGGCTTTTGACGAAATCCAGTGATATCTCATAGGCATCTCCAACGTCTCTCGCTTCAGATATCTGTCTTAAACGTGATTCCTTCCACATTTCCATTGGCGTAACTCCATACGGGGTATCTGGGGGGTGCACATTGGATCCGAAATCCGGCACGTCACGAGTGTAGGAGTATTCCTACGAACAGGCTGCAATTTTTTTGCTCTTGAAAAGGTTGAAAAGTAAATAACTGGTTCTTAGTCAGGATTAACAAACGTTATATGTGGTACCTAATGCTTCTATTGAATTTTGTGTTGTACCCTTTGGTTAGTGTGACAGGAGGGGCACTTACAATCGCATCAGTAACCCCAGGACATGGGTGCCTCGTCTAAAGCCACTACAAATCACCGGTGTTTACATCACTCGCTTTGCGGGACACTGGGGCATCTGTTGAATGGAGCACCCCATGACCGCCAGCGCAGAAAAATTCACTCGCCAGACCCTGACCGACGTTCAGCCGTTGACCCCCAACCTGTTCACGTTGCGGGCCACCCGAGACCCCGGTTTTCGTTTTCGGGCGGGGCAATTTGCCCGGTTGGGCGTTACCCGGACCGATGGCAGCACGGTATGGCGCGCCTATTCAATGGTCTCCTCGCCCCATGACGAATTTCTCGAGTTCTTTTCCATCGTGGTGCCAGGCGGGGAGTTCACCAGCGAACTGAGTCGGCTGGAGGTCGGCGATACGCTGTTGGTGGACCGTCAGGCCTTCGGCTACCTGACGCTGGATCGTTTCGTCGACGGTCGTGATCTCTGGTTGCTATCCACTGGCACCGGCGTGGCGCCATTTTTGTCGATACTGCAGGACTTTGAGGTGTGGGAGAAATTCGAGCGGATCATCCTGGTGTACAGCGTAAGGGAAGCCCGCGAGCTGGCTTATCAGGCGCTGATCGCGGGGCTGGCGCAGCGCGACTATCTGGCCGAATACGCGCACAAGTTGCAGTTCATCGCGACCGTCACGCGCGAGGAGCACCCCGGCGCCCTTAACGGGCGAATCACGACGCTGATAGACAACGGAGAACTGGAGCGGGTGGCGGGGGTGGCGCTGACGCCCGAGCACTCGCGGGTCATGCTCTGCGGCAACCCCCAGATGATCGACGACACACGCAAGCTGCTCAAGCAGCGGGACATGCACTTGAGCCTCAGTCGACGACCCGGCCAAGTGGCGGTGGAGAACTTCTGGTAAAAAAAACGGCGCCCCGAAGGCGCCGTTCTTTTGCACGCAACCAGCCTTCAGGGCTGATTGTTCTGGGCCTTGAGCAGGTCACGGATCTCGCTCAACAGCTCTTCTTCCTTGGTTGGAACCGGCGGCAGGGTGGGCGCCACGGCCTCCTCGCGTTTCAGACGGTTGATGGCTTTGACGCCCATGAAGATCGCGAAGGCGACGATGATGAAGTCGATCAGGCTCTGGATGAACTTGCCGTAGGCCAGCACCACCGCCGGGATATCGCCGTTGGCTGCCTTGAGGGTAACCGCCAGGTCACTGAAGTCCACCCCACCGATCAGCAGGCCGATTGGCGGCATCACCACGTCGCCGACAAACGATGAAACGATCTTGCCGAACGCGGCGCCGATGATGATACCGACGGCCATGTCGACCACATTACCTTTGACCGCGAAGGCCTTGAACTCACTTATCACGCCCATAGGTTATTTCCTTGTTACAGATGAGGTTGGTGAACGCTCCTGTCCTGCTCGAAACGCCTTCTTACAATGCCCATGTTTATCGACACATTTGCAGGCATTTAGTTTGCAAAGTGCCAGCAATCGCGCGCGAACTACGCGCTAACAGGCTGATTAGCCACACAATTCTCTGAATCATCGCATTACGTTCTTTCTATTTATGTTCTGCGCTCCGGGCCACTAGCCTCTGGGCAGCGCACTTGGAGTGCGCCTTGAAAACAGAGGAACCTGATATGACTTCGACCCTTGGCCTTGGGGCTTTCCCCCATCGGCGTACCCTTGGCGTATTAACCGCCAGCCTGCTGACCTTCTCCGTCCACGCTGCCCCCCTGACCCGCGATAACGGTGCTGCCGTCGGCGACAACCAGAATTCGCAAACCGCCGGTGCCAATGGCCCGGTGCTGCTACAGGACGTGCAACTGATCCAGAAGCTCCAACGCTTTGATCGCGAGCGCATTCCCGAGCGCGTCGTGCATGCCCGCGGCACCGGTGCCCACGGCACCTTTACCGTGACGGACGACCTGAGTGACCTGACCAAGGCCAAGGTATTCGCTGGCGGTCAAAGCACGCCGGTGTTTGTGCGTTTCTCGGCGGTCGTCCACGGCAACCATTCGCCAGAAACCCTGCGTGATCCCCGTGGCTTTGCCACCAAGTTCTATACGGCGGACGGCAACTGGGACCTGGTCGGCAACAATTTTCCGACCTTCTTCATTCGTGATGCCATCAAATTCCCGGACATGGTCCACGCCTTCAAGCCGGACCCACGTACCAACCTGGACGATGATGCCCGCCGCTTCGATTTCTTTTCCCATGTTCCAGAGGCCACTCGCACGCTGACGGAGTTGTATTCCAATTCCGGTACACCCGCCAGTTATCGGGAAATGGACGGTAACGGTGTTCATGCTTACAAGTTAGTTAATGCCAAGGGTGAAGTTCACTACGTGAAGTTTCACTGGAAAAGTCTGCAGGGGATTAATAACCTCGATCCAAAAGCAGTAACCAACGTTCAAGGTCGAGACTACAGTCATATGACTAATGATTTGGTGTCTCATATTAACAAGGGTAACTTTCCAAAATGGGACTTGTACGTCCAGGTGTTAAATCCTAAAGACTTGTACAAGTTTGATTTCGATCCATTGGACGCAACCAAAATCTGGCCCGGAGTTCCTGAACGAAAAGTTGGACAAATGGTGTTGAACCGAAATCCGGCAAATGTCTTCCAGGAAACAGAACAAGTTGCCATGGCACCGGCCAATCTTGTTCCAGGCATCGAACCTTCCGAAGATCGCTTATTACAAGGTCGGGTGTTCTCTTATGCCGATACTCAACTGTATCGCCTGGGCGCCAATGCACTGCAATTGCCAATCAATGCACCCAAGGTCGCCGTGAACAACGGTAATCAGGATGGCGCGATGAACATCGGCCATAGCAGCAGCGGCGTGAATTATCAGCCGAGCCGTTTGCTGCCTCGTGACGAGTCGCAAACCGCACGTTACAGCCAGTCGGCCCTGTCGGGCAGCACGCAGCAGGCGAAGATCCAGCGTGAGCAGAACTTCAAGCAGGCCGGCGATCTGTATCGCTCGTTCAGCAAGAAAGAACGCAAGGACCTGATCGAGAGCTTCGGCGGCTCACTGGCCACCACCGATGACGAGAGCAAACACATCATCCTGTCCTTCCTTTATAAGGCCGACCCGGAATACGGGAGCGGCGTGACCAAGGTGGCCAAGGGTGATCTGGGCCGGGTCAAGGCACTGGCGGCCAAGCTGGCGGACTGATCGCGTTTGCCTGAAAAAGCGGGGCCTCTGACGAGGTCCCGTCAGACCAAGGAGCTTGCCATGCGTTTTTGTCTATCGCTGTTTCTGGCGTGCGTGTCGTTCAGCGTATTCGGCGCGCCGGCCGAAGATCCCGCAGCGCTGAAGGCTCAACTGAAAAATTATTACTTCGATGCCGCCCGCCGTGGCGACGTGCCGATGCTCGATACCTTCATAGAGGCCGGTTACGCCCTCGATACCCGCGACAGCAAGGGTTACACCGCGCTGATTCTTGCGGCCTATCATGGCCAGACAGCCGCCGTGGACCGTTTGCTCGCGGCCGGGGCCGACGCCTGCGCGCAGGATCAGCGCGGCAACACCGCCCTGATGGGCGCCATTTTCAAGGGCGAAATCCAGATCGCCAAAACCCTGTTGGCCGCCCATTGCAGCCCCGACCAACGTAACGGCGCTGGCCAGACGGCCGCGATGTACGCGGGACTGTTCAAGCGAGTCGAATTGCTGGATGAGCTCAAGGCCAAGGGCGCCGACCTGAATGCCGAAGATCCGTTGGGCAACAGCGCCGCGCGTCTGGCCAACGGTGAAATCCGCACAGCGGTGCCGCGCTGATCCGCGTCAGCTGAGCTATCATCGCGGTTTTTGACGGGAGTTCAGATGGCCAAGGCCAAGCGCATGTACGGCTGCACCGAGTGCGGCTCAACCTTCCCCAAGTGGGCCGGCCAGTGCGGCGAGTGCGGGGCCTGGAACACGCTGACCGAAACCATGGTCGAGAGCGGCGGCGCCGCAGCACCCAGCGGTCGCACCGGTTGGACCGGCCAGCAGGCTCAGATCAAGACCCTGGCCGAAGTCAGCGTCGAAGAGATTCCGCGCTTCTCCACCGCGTCCAGTGAACTCGATCGGGTGTTGGGCGGTGGCCTGGTGGATGGTTCGGTGGTGCTGATCGGCGGTGATCCGGGCATCGGCAAGTCGACCATTCTCCTGCAAACCTTGTGCAACCTCGCCAAAGTCATGCCGGCGCTGTACGTCACCGGTGAAGAATCCCAGCAGCAGGTGGCCATGCGCGCCCGACGTCTGGGCCTGCCGCAGGATCAGCTGCGGGTGATGACCGAAACCTGCATCGAAACCATCATTGCCACCGCCCGGGTCGAAAAGCCCAAGGTCATGGTGATCGACTCCATTCAGACCATCTTCACCGAACAACTGCAATCGGCACCGGGCGGCGTGTCGCAGGTGAGGGAAAGTGCCGCGTTGCTGGTGCGGTATGCCAAGCAGAGCGGCACGGCGATTTTCCTGGTCGGCCACGTGACAAAAGAAGGCGCCTTGGCCGGGCCGCGCGTGCTGGAGCACATGGTCGATACGGTGCTGTATTTCGAAGGCGAATCCGATGGACGGCTGCGTCTGTTGCGCGCGGTGAAAAACCGTTTCGGCGCTGTCAACGAGTTGGGCGTTTTCGGCATGACCGACAAGGGCCTGAAAGAAGTCTCCAACCCGTCAGCGATTTTTCTCACTCGTGCGCAAGAAGAAGTTCCCGGCAGCGTGGTCATGGCGACGTGGGAAGGAACGCGGCCGATGCTGGTGGAAGTCCAGGCGCTGGTGGATGACAGCCATTTGGCGAACCCGCGCCGGGTCACGCTGGGGCTGGATCAGAATCGTCTGGCGATGTTGCTGGCGGTACTGCATCGTCACGGCGGAATTCCGACCCACGATCAGGACGTCTTCCTCAACGTGGTCGGTGGGGTGAAGGTGCTGGAAACGGCGTCCGACCTGGCGCTGATGGCGGCGGTCATGTCCAGTTTGCGCAACCGCCCGCTGCCCCATGATTTGCTGGTGTTCGGTGAAGTCGGGCTGTCAGGCGAAGTGCGCCCGGTGCCGAGTGGCCAGGAACGCTTGAAGGAAGCCGCCAAGCACGGCTTCAAACGCGCCATCGTGCCCAAGGGCAATGCGCCCAAGGAAGCGCCGCCGGGGTTGCAGATTATTGCCGTGACCCGTCTGGAGCAGGCCCTCGACGCATTGTTCGAGTAGTCGCAGGCAGCGCACAATCCTGTGGGAGCGAGCCTGCTCGCGATAGCGATCTGACATTCAACATTTATGTCGACTGGCATTCCGCTATCGCGAGCAGGCTCGCTTCACATTGGATCAGTGTTGAGCCTTCAGACTTCTATGAGCGCGCCCAATTCGCGCTCCAGTTCCTTGGGATCGCCCAGGTTGAACTCGATCAACCGCCGCAGGCGTTCAATCGATTCCAGGCTGATGTGTTTGCAGACGAACCCGAGTTGACCATGATCATCGTGGGTCAACATCACATCCATCTTGATCTCGACGTCTTCGTTAAGATGAATATCGACCAGGAAATGCCAGTCCGGATTACCCAGCCACGGCTCGGGCTTCTCGATCAGCAGCCCCTTGAGTGACAGGTCGATCAGCTTCACCGGCCAGGTGAACTCTCCCTGGCTCAGCTCTGTTCTGGCATCGAACGCAATACGTTTGAAGCGGCGGCGATCGGCGGGGAGCTCACTCATGGCGCAATCCTCTTGATGTTCGCTGACTATAGACCGCCACGGTCAAAGCCTGCCAGTGAGGACAGTCGTCTAGACCAATGTCGGGGTATGGCCTTTGCCGTCAGGCGAGCTAAACTCGGGGTGGCTGTCTTTCTTGTCCACCCTGGCTGGAATCATAAAATGAAAAATAATAATAGCCTGCTACGCCATCTACCCTGGCTGCTGCTGGCAATCGTGGGAGCGTGCGCCCTTGGTGTCGTGGCATTGCGTCGAGGCGAGGCGATCAACGCCTTGTGGATTGTGGTCGCAGCCGTGGCCATTTATCTGGTTGCCTACCGTTACTACAGTCTGTTCATCGCCAACAATGTGATGCAACTCGACCCGCGACGGGCCACCCCCGCCGTGCTCAACAATGATGGTCTGGACTACGTCCCCACCAACAAACACATTCTTTTTGGTCACCACTTCGCCGCCATCGCTGGCGCGGGGCCGCTGGTCGGTCCGGTATTGGCTGCACAGATGGGCTATTTGCCCGGTACGCTGTGGCTGATTGCCGGCGTGGTGCTGGCCGGTGCGGTTCAGGACTTCATGGTCCTGTTCATGTCCACTCGCCGCAACGGCCGTTCCCTGGGCGACATGGTCCGTGAAGAAATGGGCCGCATCCCCGGGACCATTGCGCTGTTTGGCTGCTTCCTGATCATGATCATCATCCTCGCGGTGCTGGCATTGATTGTCGTGAAAGCTCTGGCCGAAAGTCCTTGGGGCATATTCACGGTGATGGCGACCATCCCGATCGCGATGTTCATGGGCATTTACATGCGCTACATCCGCCCGGGCCGCATTGGCGAAATCTCCGTGGTCGGGGTGCTGTTGCTGCTGGGCTCGATCTGGCTCGGTGGGCAGATTGCCGCCGATCCGGTCTGGGCCAAAGCCTTTACCTTCACTGGCGTACAGATTACGTGGATGCTGGTCGGTTATGGTTTTGTAGCCGCCTCGCTGCCGGTCTGGCTGATTCTGGCGCCGCGCGACTACCTCTCGACCTTCCTGAAAATCGGCACCATCGTGGCCTTGGCGATCGGCATCCTGATCACCATGCCTGAGCTGAAGATGCCGGCGCTGACCCAGTTCATCGACGGTACTGGCCCTGTGTGGAAGGGCGGTCTGTTTCCGTTCCTGTTTATTACCATCGCCTGTGGCGCGGTCTCGGGTTTCCACGCGCTGATCTCCTCCGGCACCACGCCGAAATTGCTGGATAACGAAGTCAACGCCCGTTACATCGGTTACGGCGGCATGCTGATGGAATCCTTCGTCGCCATCATGGCGATGGTGGCGGCTTCGGTGATCGAGCCAGGTGTGTATTTCGCCATGAACAGCCCGGCGGCAGTCGTCGGCGGCGATGTGGTGACCGTGGCCCAAACCGTCAGCAGCTGGGGCTTTGCAATCACCCCGGAAGCGCTGCAAGCGGTGGCCAAGGACATCGGTGAAACCACGATCCTGGCCCGTGCCGGCGGTGCGCCGACCCTGGCGGTCGGTATCGCGCAGATC
>LNAP01000821.1_pt1 | contig 34424 bp, 33 predicted proteins | sample 602601 | NCBI WGS metagenome assembly LNAP01 (sample SAMN02440304, study PRJNA202911) | soil metagenome | biome: Subtropical and temperate rainforests or woodlands; isolation source: soil samples (1 kg each in a 20% v/v slurry with milli Q water) were... ...
GCGCGCATTGAAACCCGCGTGTGGGTGGCCATCGTTGTGGTGCTGTTTGCTGGCATCCCGTTTATTGATGTGGACTTGAACCGTGTGCGCTTTGACGATGCCCGTTCGCGTCAATGCGGGGTGAGCGTCCCGCAACCCGCCGATACAGGCTGGAGCCAATCCTTTACCACTATCAACGATCAAAGCGCCAAGGTGCCGGTGTGGTGGGGGTTCATGCACGCGCTCTCGCGCGGCCTCACCAGCGCGTCGGTCGCCGCGATTCCCTGCGGCACCGAACTGCGGCAAATACGCATGGAGATCGATGCCACACGCATTGATGATCCGGTGCTGGCCCAAGAGGTCTCGGACTTCTCGCACGACTGCTACGGCCCGGCCCGCGCCAAGCTGTTCATGAGTCGTCCAGAACTGGATGAAGCACAGATGCATGACGTTACCTGGATTGGTTCACGGTATTTCGTGAGCTCGGCGGGTTACTACGACACCTACCGTTCCGGTACCCCGCGCGATACCTGGCCGTATGACAGTAACCGTGATGCCGGTCTGGCCCAGGTGCCCAGCGGTGGCGGCTATCCGACGTGTCGGCAGTGGTGGAGCGACGCTGGCAACGGGCTGCGGGCGCGCCTGCTGGCCGAAGTTGACCCTAGCTTGCTTAATCGCATCGCGGGGTGGGCCGGCTTCCTGAGCCGCAATGAGGTGGACGACTCGGTGATCCGTGCCATTGCCGCGCCGCGCCAGCAAAAACTTAATCAGGGGGCGGTCTATACCGACTACGGTGGGCAGATTGACAAGACCGTGCCCAATATTGTGACCCGCGCCGCTGGCGACCTTGGCCTTACCATTGGATCAATCGGATTCTTTCCGGCGATGGATGTGGTGCGCCAGGCGCTGCCCATGGTGTTGTCGTTTCTGAAAATGGCACTGGTGATTTGCATCCCGCTGGTGCTCATCATCAGTGCCTACGAACTCAAGGCTGTCGTGACGGTCAGCGTGGTGCAGTTCGCCTTGTTCTTTGTGGACTTTTGGTTCCAGCTTGCCCGCTGGATTGACAGCACGATTCTGGATGCGCTTTACGGAGTGGGCTGGGGATGGAATCGACCCGTCACGAACTTCGATCCACTCATGGGGTTGAACAATGCCTTTGGCGATATGCTGCTGAACTTTGTGATGGCGACGATGTTTTTGGTGCTGCCAACATTCTGGGTCATGGCACTGAGTTGGGCGGGCGTACGCGCGGGAAATTTTGTGGGTGGGTTGACGATGGGGAGCTTGGACGCCAAGGCTGCTGGTTCCAGCGGATCCCGTGTCGCAATGGGCGCTGCAAAGTCAGTGGCAAAGTAGGTCAGCGCTCGTCAGGATCGCCTAAGTCGATGCGCCATCCGCTATTGTCGTAAAGGCCATAGCCGTCGTATCCTTCCCTCCACTCAGGTGGCCTTTCATCGTCATCCCAATCGGCATTTCGAGTAACCCATGCTGCAACAATGGCGAAGACCAAAAGCAGCGCCAGCCAGAGAGCGGTATAGAGCAGACCTGTTAGCACGGTCAGCTTGGCGATCCACAGCAACGCGTTGGCAATAGAAGCAGGCAGACCTTGAGCCACTATCCAGCCCGACAACCTTTGCTCAGCACGTACAAAGCCACACCAGCCCCTACCGAGCCAGCGGCCAAAATGTTCTGCTTTGCTGATACGGGTTGTCGTGTTCATGATCATCACCTATCCAAGAGGCAGCGTTTCGAAAGCAGGTTCGGCTAACTTAGCAGCGCTACATTCAGGCCCTGAACGCGCTGAAACATGGCGTCGCTCGTCAAAAACAGGTGGTTGGGGCCCAGTTGCAGGCAACTGGCGGCCTGTAACGCATCTGGAGTGCGTAGCCCGTGGCGTACGCGGATCGCCGCGGCTAACTCTACGACCTCCCGGTCAATTTCCACCCACACAAGATCCGGGTGAGCGAAGAACGCATCGAATAAGGCCAATGTGCCCATGTCGTTGGCCTTCATTGGACCCACGCGACATTCTAACCAGGATAGACGGCTGATAGCCGATCCGATTCCTGGGTACGTCTGTGTCGCTTCGGCAAGCTGGTTGCGCACTCGGCTGGCGAAGGGCTCATTGCCTTCAATCAGATAGATGAGGGCACAAGCATCGAAGAATGCAATCACCAGTTGCGCTCTTGCGCTAATGTGGCGTCAATATCATCCTTTTCTCGGGTGCCCGCAGATGGCTGCGTCAGCAGCCACTGCAATGCTGTCATTCCTGGAGTGACCGATGGTCCTTTGCCTGTTGTGAGGCGCAGGTATTCCGCTTCAGATAACACAACGGCGGCCGACTTATTGCGCTTGATGATATGCACCGGTCCTCGGCGCAGTCCTTCTTCAATGGCGGCCATACCTCGGCGCTTAATCTCGGCCACGGTCACGCTATTGTTCATGAATGCCTCAAAAAAGTACTGAAACTGTATAAATGGTATCAATTTTAGTATCAAACAGCAAGAGTGACACAGCTGTACACCATTAGCTTATCAATCCGTGGTGTATCTTGAGCGCAGCATTGATGCTGCGGGCTGTCACTGTCATCGATTCCTTCGGTCTGACAAATCGCCAACCAATGGGTTCCTGAGTGTCAAGCTGTCCTCCAGAATCTGAACATGGTTCATATCTTCACTATAGAGCGTCTGCCAACCTGCCGCCGTAGCCGCCGCGACGATGCAGGAATCGTAGAAGGACAGCTTATGTCGTTCAGCGATTAATCTGGCTTGGTCGTGGATGGTTTCTGTGAGCGGAACAACCTTGCAAAAACCCCGTACTAGTGTAGTGCTTCGTAAATAGAGGAAACTTGTATTAGGAAACTTCTGTCTTAGAACACCCTGGACAGACAGGAGCCCTGAAATGCGTATCGTCCCGCCACTCGTACTCAGCGCCGACGAACAGAAGGCGCTGGAACGACTTTCGCGCTCGAATACAACGAATGTTCGCTCAGTGCAGGTCCACCCCCATTGGATCGCGGATTTGCGAAACCGAGGCAATCGAGATGATCGACAATACCAGCAGGTAGGCCCCGACGGTCCACGACGCGTCGTAGGCCGTCATCAGCGCCTGAGCAATGGTCGGGGCGAAGGCACCACCCAGGATAGAACCGAGTGCATAACTGATCGAGACGCCCGAGTAGCGCACCCTGGCGGGGAACAACTCTGCATACAAGGCAGCCTGCGGGCCGTAGGTAATGCCCAACGGCAAGGTAAGCACGAGGGCGGCCACCAAGAACAGCGTATAACTCCCCGAGTCAATCAGGAACCACATCGGTATCGCCCACAAAGCAAGTAACACGTACCCAAGCTGGAACGTGCGCACACGGCCTATCCGGTCGCCGAGCAGCCCGCCCAGTAGCGTGAACACGATCCATCCGACGGCGGCGATCGTGCTGATCGTCAGGACGTCGGGTGTGGACAGCCCCACGGACTTCTGGCCATAGCTGAGTACGAAGGCCAGCAGGATGTAACCAGCGGCGTTGTTAGCAACGAAGGTCAGCGCAGACAACACAATCGGCTTCCGATGGTTGCGCAGCAGGTCAACCAGAGGCATTGCCGATTCCTTGCGCCGTTTCCGCATCTGCTCGAACACTGGCGACTCGTCGACGGTACGCCGGATGAGGGTACCGATCAGGATCAGCACGACTGAGAACAAGAACGGAATCCGCCATCCCCACGCAATGAACTGCTCTTTGCCGATGGCCATTGTCACGGCCAGCAGCACGCCGGTGGCCAGCACCATACCGAGCGGCACACCGATCTGCGGGAACGCGCCAAACAAGCTACGCTTGTTCACCGGGGCATGTTCGACGGCCAGCAAAGCCGCGCCACCCCATTCGCCACCGGCCGAGAAGCCCTGGAGAATGCGCAATAACACAAGCAGCACAGGCGCCCAGATTCCTATCTGCGCATACGTCGGCAGCAGGCCGATCAGCACAGTCGCGACCCCCATTAGCATCAGCGTAATGACAAGCACGACTTTGCGGCCGAACTTGTCTCCGAGATAACCGCAGACTATAGCGCCAAGCGGGCGGAACAGGAACGAGATGCCGACGGTCACAAAAGCCAGTAACTGCGAAATCCCGGGGTTGTCATCAACGAGTGGCGCAAAGAACAGCGGCGCGAAGATCAGGCTGGCCGCCTGAGCATAGATGAAGAAGTCGTACCACTCGATTGCGGTGCCGACCACTGTTGCGGAAAGTACTTTTTTCTCTTCCCGCGTGATGGAACGCGCCACCAGCGAGTCCGTTGAAGCAGACATGTTGTATCTCCTGTTGTTCTAATATATGTGCCGCCTCACGCCCACGCCGCATCGTGAGGCGATTTGCGCGTCAGGCGCGGAGGATATTCCAAAGCTCTTGATCGCGTTCTGCTGTCCAGACCCGGGGGTGCTCAGTTCCCGTCAGTTCGTCGTAGGCGCGTGATACGTCAAACGGCAATACGTGCTGGAAAACCGGCCACTGGCCAAAACGGGGTGTCATCGCGGCATCGGCGCGTTCAAAACAGGCCTTCAGGTCTTCTTGGTTGTCAAGGCCAGCCTGCACGCTGTTGAGCAGCGTACGCAGGAAGTCACGGGTGCCATCGATTGCTTCAGAACAGGCCCCCGGGCTAAGTAGCACGGCGCCACGGCCGGGCACCAGCGTCTTCGGCTGTAGCGCGCGCAATGCCTCTAGCGTGTTGGTCCAGTCGCGGATGTAGGCGTCGCCTGCATAGACGCCGCAATGGTTTTCCACGACATCGCCGGAGAACAGCACGCCGCAGTCCGGCAACCAGGCGACGGTGTCGCCGCTGGAATGACCACGCCCTAGGCATTCCAGATGAATCTCGCGGGAACCCGCTTTGATCCGCATCTGGCGCTCGAGGGTAATCGTGGGCACGGTGAGCCCAGGCACTTCTTCCACGCCTTCAAACAGTCGTGGAAAGCGACCGACCTCCGAGTCGAAATCGGCTTGGCCTCGAGACTGCACCCAATCGGCGGTTCCTTGACTAGCTATGATGGCCTGTACGTCTGGAAAGGCGCTGGCGCCCAACACACGTACAGCATGGTAATGCGTCAGCACGATAAACTTGACCGGCTTATCAGTGACGCTGGCGATCGCTTGGAGGAAATCGCGTGCCATCCGCGGGGTGGGCCGCGTGTCGATTGCCACAACGTACTCATCGCCGACGACAAACCCGCAATTGGGATCGAATTCGCTAATATAGCCAAACACGCCTGGTGCCAGTTCCTGGACCTGCGGTTTCTGCTCTTTCAGGTCCGAGGCCGAGGCGAACGAAGGCTGGGTGTTCTGGGTTGAGTTTGTATTCATGAGTTCAGTTCTCCAAGAGAAGCGCGTGCAGCGTCGATGCAGGCGAGCAATGTTGACTGGTCGCCGCACTGATTCGCGAGCAAAAAGACGAGTCCGGCGTTTAGCTGCGCGCTTTGCGCGTCCGTCAGACCGGTGTGAGCCTGGACGAGCGCGGCATAGAAGCCATCAGCGTCAGGGATGTTAGGTTGCAGGTTCATGCGGAGGCTCCGATGGTTTCATTGACCAGGCCTAAGGCCGTTTCCAATGCCGAACGGATGGCGTCCGGCGTAGCGTTCAGGAGGTTCGCCGCGAGGTAGGCATCGGGACGAACAAGGAAAAAACTACCTGCCACATCGGTTGGCTGTGCGCCCAGGTGCCGCGCCAGCACGCCGCCTTCATCACGCAGTCCACGCAACGCGCTAGGGTCGCCGATGACATAGAGGTCGATGGGTAACTCGCGCAGTTGCTCAGCGGCCTGCTCAGCGACTTCGCTGTCGGGGTGCAGCCAAAACCCAAGAAAACGAGTACCCGATCGCAGCAGTTTCATTACACTGGTTGGCGTGCTGTCTGCACGCTCCAGAGCAACGTTCTGCACCGTACGCGCCCCGTGGGGCAGCCATGCCGACGCTGGATAGTCGTTCGCCACCGACATACGCCCGGTATTGATCAGTGGGCGCGCGAATGCATGATTGCGTGCCAGATTTAGCGCCGCGCGCCGCAGCGTGCGCTCGGCGGGTGTCATGGGCGCAAGGAAACGCGCCGAGCGCGACGTGACCTCAAGATTCTCGACACAGGCCGGTTGACGTTCAGCGCTATAGCTGTCGAGCAGTGACTCGGGGGCTTGGCCCTGCGTGACCAGTGCCAGTTTCCAGCCAAGGTTAGTGGCATCTTGCATGCCGGTGTTGCCGCCGCGCGCGCCAAAAGGACTGACGACGTGTGCGGCGTCACCGATGAAAAATGTGCGGTTGTGCCGGAAATCATCCAGAAGATGGTCGCGGTACTGGTAGGGGCCGATCCAGACGAACTCAAACTCCACGTCTGGGCCCAGTTGCTCGCGCAACCGGGCACCCGCCATCTCGGGCTTGCTGATACTCTCAATGTCAGCGTCCTCGGGCATCTGGTAGTCGATACGCCAGACGTTATCAGGCATCAAATGTTGCCAGACCGCCCGCCCTTCATTGAACGGCGCATCCACCCAGGTCCAACGCTCGACCGGCAACGGCTTTGCAAAACGCACATCGGTGATACACCAGCGATCAGCACTGTGCGACGCATGGGTCTGGACGCCCAATTGCGTGCGGATGATGCTGTTCACTCCGGTAGCATCAATCAGATACTGTGCTTCCAGCGCATAGTTACCTGCGGGCGTCTCCACCTGCACGAGAACGTAGTCTCCCTTTTCCTCGACTCTGGTGACGCGACTCTTCCATCGCAGATCGGTCAGGCCCAATTCTTGGATGCGGTCAACGAGGAACCACTCTAGATAAAACTGCTGCAGGTTCACGAACGGCGGTTGCTCGGAGACGCTCTGAGTCTGCAGATTGAAGTTGTAGACTTCCTGGTCGCCGGACAGCGTACGACCCAGCGACCAGGCCACGCCTTTGGCGACTGCACGCTCGCCAATCTCCATGCGCTCAAGTATCTCAAGGCTTTTCTGTGCATAGCAGATGCCACGCGACGAAGCACCGCGCACGCCGACCGTATCGTCCTCGTCGATCAGCACCGAAGCAACCCCGCGCTGTGCCAGATCACAGGCGAGCGTCAAACCGGCTGGACCAGCGCCGACGATGACGATAGGATAGCGTCGGCGCGCCCCGCCTCGCAGATCGTCCGGCGTCAAGAAAGGATAGGAAGGCAGCTCATACGGAGCCGCGAAGCGAAAATTCTCTTTCATCGAAGTTGTCTCCCCTAAGACACAGGCATCGAGCCTGTGCTCTGTCTTGTATTGTGTTATTGATACCGGAGATGCACCGGCGCTTTTGGTAAAGGTTAGAGACGCTGCATCCAGTCAGCCATTGCATCAGCCGTCTGCTCGATCAGTTCCGGCTGCCCCGCCAGATAGTGGTTGCCATCGACAATGTCGATGTTGCGAATTCGCCTTTCGGCCAGGCCACCGCCGGCCTGCAGCCAGGCATCGCGAGTACTTGGAAAGGTCGATTGATCGGCTGTGTAGGTACACAGCAATACCGGTACGCTGGTACGTGTCAGATTCGACGGGCCATCGGCACGCGAGCGTGACGACCATTGCGACAAAAACGCCGTCAGCGACGTGATGCGCCCCATCTGGCTGGCCGCGTAGTTGACGGCGCGTGCACCGTCAATGCCATTGCCCCACACGCTACCGAGTTGCCTATCATTGGGCTCGATCGACAGGTCCAGACAGCGGGGGTCGGCATGCGTACGGTAGATAGCAAAAGTCTCGTCACGGGCGTGGCCCGGCACCTTCTGCGAACGCAATAGGCGCAGCCGGGCGTCGACCCAGTCTTCGATACGCTGTAGCCGTGCCGCCTGGCCCTGCTTGAAGCGAGCCAGGAATTCAGTGGTAAACGGCTGATTAGCAGGCTCATACAGGTCCAGCGCCGGGTCGGCACCAAGCGCATCGCGCTCGTCAAGGACAGAGGGATCGATCCAATTGCGCATCAGCGTCGAGCGCCCTTCGTGCGCCGCACAGAGGACCAACCCATCAACCGGTGGAAGATCCTGTGGCGACAGGCCGGCGGGATCGCCGTCGAGCATGTATTCAATGGTCAGGTTTTCGGCCTGTGCTTGGTAGAAGGCCGATAGCGAGGCACCGCCCGAATTGCCGATCAACACTACCCTGTCGTAGCCGAGTTCGCGCAGGTAGCGCACACCTGCACCAAGATCCTGGATCACGCGCTCCATCAGCAATAAAGTGTCGTTGCCAACGTAGCGGGAGTTTAAACCCATGCAGGTGACGCCGCGACGCGCCAACGGTTGCAGCAGGTAATGCCCCATGAAATTGCTGGTCGGGTGCATAATAATCGCAGCGATGGATCTGGGCTTGGAGGCCTCGGCCAGCGCGCCAAAGATGCGCGGACGCAACATCTGCAGGCCGGACTGGCTTTCAAGTGCCGCGCCAGGCTTGACGTCGATGACGGCAAGCTGCAACGGTGCCGCGCTCATTGAGCTGCCCCTGCGGCGGCCGCTGCCAGACGTTCGGCTTTCAAAGCTGTCCACTCGCGTACCTCCTGGTGCGCGCTTTTGGCCAATTCGTTCATCGCCGCATCGTCGACGGTCGGCACGGTCAATTCCAGCCGGATACCATTCGGATCGAAGAAATAGATCGACTTGATGATGTCATGATCGGTCACCCCGACCACCGGAACGCCTGCGGCCTCGAGTCGCGCCTTCGCGGCCTGGACATCCTCGATTGAGCTGACGCGTAGTGCCAAATGATTGACCCAGTCCGGCGTGTTCGGCGAAGGCAGCGCCTTCTCGTTGTCGCCCAAGTCGAAAAAGGCGATATACGAACCGTCCTGCATCTGAAAGAAGATATGCACGTACGGACAGTACTCGCCGGTGCTTGGCACGATGTCCGACCTGATCACGTGGACTAGCGGCAAACCCAGCAGGTCCTCGTAGAAATGGCGAGTTTCCTCGCAATCCCGGCAGCGCCAGGCAAAGTGATGAAGTCCATGGATGGGAACAAAGTTGTTCATGTGTGGTCACCTCCTTGAACACTATTATTGTTCACCCTATCGCATGATACAATCGAATTGTTTTAATCTATCTATGAAATTTCATCATGAATATGATCAAACAAGTTACACTCAGACAGCTGCGAGCGTTCGATGCTGTGGCGCGCATGGGAAGCTTCACCGAAGCGGCGTACACGATGCACCTGACGCAGTCAGCGCTGTCGGTGCTGGTACGCGAACTTGAAAATGCGCTAGGCGTGCGTGTGCTCGACCGCCACTCACGGCATGTTCAACTCTCCGACGCGGGACGGGACTTCATGCCGTACGTGCGGAGGGTGCTCGGCGAACTTAACGAAGGTGTGGGCAGCATCACCAGCCTGCGCGACAAGAAGCGCGGTCGTGTTCAAGTCGCAGCCCCGCAAATGATGGCCTGCACCCTTATGCCACGCGCCATCAAAGCCTTTCTCGGCGTCTACCCCGACATTGAGTTGAAGCTGGTCGATACGCTGCCCGAACAGCTGATCGATATCCTAGAGCGCGGCGAAGTGGATCTCGCGATCGGCCCCGGCGTTCCGACGCCGGGTATCAAGCAGACGAGCTTGCTGGACGATGGCCACTGGTTTATTTGTCCGTCGGATCACCCGTTGGCCAAACGCAAGCAGGTGCGCTGGAAGGACGTCCAGAAGCTGCCGTTTATCGCACCGACGCGAGATTTCATGTCGCAGCTGCGCACCGCGCTCGGACCGCTGACGCCCATCGCTGTACATGAGGTTTCCTACTTAACAACCGCAGTGAGCATGGTGGCGGTTGGGCAAGGCTTTACAGCTTGCCCAACTTATTCGAAGCCGCTCGTAAACGCCTGGAACCTAAAGATGTTGCCGCTTATAGATCCGCTGTTCGTGCGCGAGGTCTTCGTCTATCAACTAGCGCGCAAATCCCTCTCGCCAGCCGCCGAAGCCTTCTCGGATTTCATGATGGAGTTCGTCCAAAACGAACGGAGTCATCCAGGGCTTGATGACGGCTGATTGCTCTTCGAGTGTGCATCGAAAATAAAGTGCAGCTACAGCATAAGCATTACGCCGCTTACATGGGTAACACGTGTTTTACCAGTAACTGTCTATGCGGTAATTGTTTACATCGACCACTTCGAGTTTGCCCCCGGCATACTCAACGCTGTCGGTGGGCTTGGGTACATTGCGTAGCATGAGCATCATAAATCCCGCCGCGGTTTCGTGGTTTTTCTCTTCGGGTAACTGGTCTATGCCCGTGGCGCGCTTCAGGTTTTCAATAGCGGTACTTCCGTCTATCAGCCAAGAGACAGCGTCTCGTTCCAGATCCTGATCGCTTTCATCAAGTGGGCTGCCCCAGCTTCCCATCACAGTGACACATAATGTCGCTAAGCGTAATTACCCCCATGACCAGCACGTAGTCATTGATGACGACGGGAAAGGTCTCTTTGTTTGTACGAAATTTATCTAGCAGTTCCGACAGCTTCAAGGTGTTGGGAATGATCAGGACCATATGAAAGCTGGCTTCGTTGATTTGAAACGAATACTGTTTAGTTAACTAAACAGTATTGGGGTTAGGGCCGGGAACGTGCTACAAGGCTTGGCCGTCATCCGTGAGCAGGCCAGTTGCCAAAGCGTTCTGCTTTACTAATAAAGGTTATTGCACTCATTGCCAGCTTCCATTTTCTGCTACCTGTTTCGGCTACGGAAGTGTTGTTGCGTTATGCGCTCCAGGGATCGTGGACTTCGATGCCGCAGTCCACAAAGTCTATTAAAACGTGTCTCCAGCCTTGCTCCGCCTGTCGCGCCAAAATGTCACGCCCGATCTACTAGTACAGCGGCACCAGCTCACGATTGACCGCCAGGGTTGCGCGCTGCTGGGCGCGGTATGGATACGCGCCTTAAGATCAGCCAGCCAATCTGTGTAGCCATCTGGAGGCGCGGTCAGGTTGGGTAGGCTGTTTTTCATATCTTCTTTCTCATTGTCGCCTTGACGACACGTTTAGGCTCCGATGCTAATAAATTCTGTGTTAGTGATATGAGCGTGTCCGCTACACGAAAATTAAGTCCTTGTCAAATTTTAAAAATGGCAGCTTACCGTGAGCGACAATGCCTCATCCTGAGGTTGGCTCATAGAAAAAATTTTCGCTAACAGACGGCGTTATGTCAAAAATGCTTTTTATGATACATTATTGTATCGGTATCCGTATGTTTCGCTGTGGGCGACGCGGCAGATCGAAGAGATACTACATCTTCTGGGACGGATGGACGCGGTAGGCCCCTGATGACTGCCTCTCTGAGCCGTTTTCGTGTGCAAATTTTTAAAGCATATCGCAGTTCAAACTCAGTTATCTGCGACCCATCATGGCAGAGCTCGGGGTCAATGCTGCACAGACCATTGCTAATAACTAGGTAGGCTATGGACGAACAGAGCAAAGAGAGCATCCAGGAACTGGAGTTCTTAAGTTTCGAAGCAAGGCTAGCGTATGCAGAGGGAGTGTGGGGTAGCGTGCGCTCAGAGGTTCGAGAGCAAGCGCTCGTACTGATGAAACGATATGGGCTGAATGAATACAGGGCGTTGCGAGTAGTGCTTGGTCATACAGAAGTTCAGATGGCGAGAATTTTTGGTCTGTGCTTGCCAACATATTTGGCGATTGAAATGGCAGAAATTGAGCTTTGCCAATGGACTTCGCTATACAGCCAAATCAGGTCCGTTTTGGCGCGCAGCCAGCCTATGGTTGAAGGTAATGCTGGGTCCATTAGCAATACAGGGGCCGTTGAGACGGCTATTGAAGTGCCACGTACCAGGTGTAGTAAGTTTCAATTGCAATTTGGCACCTGGAGGAACCGTTATAGAGGTAGACGCCAGTAACGGGGACATGTGATGGTAGGAGTGCTGCCATCGGCGCGTCATAAGTGAGTTAATGCGGGGTATTGAGTCCAGGAGAGCCCCCGGTGCCGCGCTACGCAGAATGGCGCATGATGGTCATGTCTTTTTCCGAAGACAGGCTCAGGCTGGACTAATCAGCTAGATAGTTGGAATGCTAAGTGCCACGGTCGAGAGCAAAGGTCTCTATGAAGGTTATACCGATATCGGCTTCTGCCAGGGCATGGCTGGTCATCTTGCCAATCATGGTGTGGGGAGCTGTGGGCTAGGCACTTTAAATGCCACAAAACAACGAGTTGAACAAGGCTCGGGAGTAACAGGGCGATGGCAATCTGGCGGTCGAATTGAATGAATCTGCTTTGTATCTCGGTAGCGCAATTGGGGCTGCGATCGGTGGGCTATTACTGCTACAAAATTGACCAGATTGGATACTGGCAGGCTGCGCGGGAGCGATTGCAGTCATCGGCGCAGCACTGTAGTTGGCAAATCTGCGTCGTGAGCTTGTACTGAGCAGCTTTTCTTTGCGTGAGTCTTTACCTATGCTAGCAAAGATTCCCGCCAGCGACCTCGTTATTGGATGATCTCGAGCTTATGATGCATGCACTGAAGAAAATGGGTATTGCATTGCCCCATTCATGCTCGCGCCCAGACCTATATTGCCCTATACATAAAGGTTATTGGATATAAGGATCAAAGGGTTAGAAGGGACAATGGAACGGAAACAAGGGGAAAGGCCCTACCTGAAAAGGCAGAAAAGGCGCTCTTGCCTGCCCATCACCAGAGGTTTTACATGTTCTCGCTGTTCCAGCGCAAACGGCTACTGCCAGCTATAGATACGACCGCTATACCCCTGGCCGAACCACCCAAAGGGCTGGTGCGGCCAGAGTCGGCCGCTTTGCTGTTGTCCACCCCTCGACGTCAGCGCCTACTGGAACATATCTGGCAACGCACATCACTCTCGCGTAAGCAGTTTGCATCGCTGTACCGCGCACCACTGGAACGTTATGCCGAGCTGGTGCAGCTATTTCCCGCCTCGGAAAGCCATCACCACGCCTACCCAGGCGGCATGCTCGATCACGGGCTGGAAATCGTGGCCTTCGCGCTGAAGCTGCGCCAGTCCCATCTACTGCCTGCGGGCACAACGCCCGAAGACCAGGCCGCCCAGGCAGAAGCCTGGACTGCGGCGACGGCCTATGCCGCGCTACTGCACGACATCGGCAAGATCACGGTAGATCTGCATGTGGAGCATGAAGACGGTGGTCTTTGGCATCCCTGGCACGGCCCGCTGACCCGTCCATACCGCTTTCGCTATCGGGAAGATCGTGAGTATCGGCTGCACAGCGCCGCCACCGGACTGCTCTACACACGGGTGCTTGATGGTGACATCCTGGACTGGCTCAATGGTTTCCCGTCGCTCTGGTCTGCATTGCTCTATGTGCTGGCCGGACAGTATGAACACGCCGGGGTGCTGGGCGAACTGGTTATTCAGGCTGATCGCGCCTCGGTGGCCCAGGCATTGGGTGGCGATCCTGCGCGTGCCATGGCAGCGCCCAAGCACGCACTGCAGCGCAAACTGCTGGAAGGCCTTCGCTACCTGCTAAAGGAAGAACTGAAGCTGAACCAGCCCCAGGCCTCCGATGGCTGGCTCACCCAGGATGCACTCTGGCTGGTTAGCAAGACAGTGTCGGACAAACTGCGCGCGCACCTGCTCTCGCAGGGGATCGACGGCATCCCAGCGAACAACACGTCGGTATTCAACGTGCTGCAGGACCACGGCATGCTGCAGCCGACCCCCGAAGGCAAGGCGATCTGGAAGGCGACGGTCACCAGCGAGAGCGGCTGGTCGAACACCTTCACTTTTTTGCGCTTGTCGCCCGCGTTGATATGGGAGTCTGGTGAACGGCCCGACCCATTCGCGGGGACTGTGGTGGTCGATACAACGCTCACCAGCGAGGCGGCAGACCTTACTGTGGACGAATCGACGCCCGTGGCGAGCCCACTGCCATTGAATTGGGAGGCTTCACCATCAGCCGATGATACTGAAATTGTATCGACTTCTGCAGTGCTCCCGCTACCACCTCGGGATACGGCTAGTGCGCCGGACGCCATAGACGACCTATTGACGATGATTGGCATGGACGGATCTTCCGCTGCGGCCGGCGGTGAGGGCGCCTTGTCCATTACGATGCCTGAGCCATCGTCGCCTATCTTGCCAACGGAGCTGACGCTGATGCCCGCCGCCAGCTCGTCAGTCCCGACGGCACAACTGTCCGGTGAGCACTTCATGATGTGGCTTAAGCAGGGGGTCAGTTCACATCAGCTCATCATCAACGATGCGAAGGCGTTGGTGCATACGGTGAGCGATACGGCCTACCTGGTCAGTCCAGGCGTATTCCAACGCTATGCGCAAGAACACCCCCAAGTCGCTGTGCTGGCCAAACAGGAAGGCCAACAGGACTGGCAGTGGGTGCAGAAGCGCTTCGAGAAACTGCAACGGCATCGCAAGCAGGTGAGTGGCTTGAACATCTGGACCTGCGACGTCACTGGGCCGCGCAAGTCTCGCCGGCTGCATGGTTATCTGTTGAGCGATTCCGCGCACGTGTTTGCGGACTTGCCACTCAATAATCCTTATTTGACACTCATTGATGGGTAGGACGTGATGCTGTCATATATAGCCGCCTAGCTGCAACCGGCTGGCCAGCAATTGCACGATGCCAGGCTGAACCCGTCGACGCTTGTGATGGCGCTTTTTGGGTCAGGGGCCGGGGAAATAAATATGTATGTCGGCCAACGAGTCGGGGGCGCTCATGTCACCTACCACCTCGACCGCGTCGTGCTGAATATACGCACGTTCTGCCGTTGCGAGGCCTCGATGCGTTTAAGCACGACGGCCACCCCCGAATTGAACACTTCGACGCCCAGGAAATTGTCGCCCGGGCGCGCAAACGCAATTTTTTCGGTGGTTTCACCCATGCCGAAGCCGATATCGAGCACTTCTTATTGGCAGGTCGTAATATGGCTGCGCCGGTGTACGAAGCTGCAGATCAGGCCGTAATCAGGCTGCGCCTTGGCAGCGTTACCCGACTCGGTTTGGGCGAGCGTCTGGCTATGGCCTGGTTGAGAATCAAACGGAGAAGATGGCGTGGAATTCATAAACTAAATTGTAGCCATTTTACCGCGCCCGAGTTCTTTTTAAGCTACGTAACCACGAGAAGCGTTTTTAAACTTTAAGCGCTTTCTTGCGGTACCAGGACGAAATCAAAGTGCGAACGCCATTTGGCTTCTCCGTTGTGCGCTTGTTCGAATGGCGCGACCAAGGTTTGCTTGACGCCAAATACAGTGTCCGAATTGATGTATTCGTCGTCGCCGACAAAGGTGTGGGTTACCAGCTTTTGATAGCCTTCGGCGACGATCAAGAAATGCATATGGGCCGGCCGGTAGGGATGGCGCCCCAGGGCTGCCAGCATTTGCCCCACGGGGCCGTCATCCGGTATGGGATAAGAAACCGGTTTGATCCCTACAAAGCTGTACTTGCCGTCGGGGCCGGTAACGAACACGCCACGGTTGTTCCATTGCGGTTGAACGCCAGGTTGTTGCACGTCGTAATAGCCTTCTGCGTTGTCCGACCACACATCAATGCGGGCCCCTTCTATTGGCCGGCCTTGCAGATCTTTGACTATGCCTTCAAACAGACAGGTTTCCCCTTTGCCATCGAGCGAGATATTGGCACCCATGGGTCGTACGGGTGCGCCTTCGACGTGGAAGGGTCCGAACACGGTGTTTTCGGTGGCTGGTGCTGGTCGCCGGTTGTTGATCGCATCGACAAGCATTGAAAAGCCCAGCGCATCGCTTAGCAAAATGAACTCTTGCCGTTCTTTGCTGCATCTCTGGCCGGTTCGCGTCAGAAAGTCGATGGCGAAATCCCATTCTTCTTGGGTCAGGTTGATGTCCTTGGCAAAAGCGTGCAGGTGCTTGACCAAAGAAGTCATGACTTCGGTTACGCGTGGATTGACGTCCGCGCCTATGCGGGCGTTAACGACATCAGCGGATTCTTTTTCATTGAAGAACGGATTCATGATTGAGTTTTGTTTCATGGTGCAAGATTCTGTTTATTTGTGGCGGTTGGTGGCGATGGGTTTCGGGGGTGGACGCAACCAGGATCAAATTAACCTTGTCGCGCACGATCAGTTCGCGAGCGACGTCGGCCGCTCGGTTGGGGTCGGATTGGCTGTCCTTGAGCACGATCTCTACATTTAGCTCTTTTGCCGCGGCTGTTTTCTGAAACTGGGCAATCATGTAGGCGTTCGCTTCCGAGAGCGCACGAAGCGCGCCTGACTGAGGGCTGATGTAGCCAAGGGACGCTGCCGCGCAAAAACGGGCAAGGGCAGGGAGCTAGCCGCGGCGGCGGCTAGTCCGGTTTTAAGAACTTGTCCGCGAGTAACCATGGTTACGTGTCTCCTGCTGACTTAAGGGTTTCTATTGGGGCTGTGTTCCTTCCCAGGCGCGTTGCAAAAGGGCCCGTATTCCGTCTCGTTCAAGAGCGCGGGGATTCCAATATGGGTTTTGGGTCGCTTGATCGGCGGCCCGGTCCAGTTGTTCCTGGGCCAGGCCCAAGTCCTTTAGCGCCAATGGAGCACCCAGCGCTTTGGCGAAGTCATGCAGGCCTACGCCCAAGTTGCCGCCAAATAGATCAGCTAGGGGTTTTAGTTCGGCGGCCGCTGCCTCGGCGTTGTATGAGACCGAGTGCGGCAAGACAATGGCATGGGTCGGCGCATGGGGCAGGTTGAAGCTCCCGCCCAAGGTATGGCACAACTTGTGATGCAGGGACATGCCCATCATGCCCAGCAGCGTGCCGCACAGCCATGAACCGTAAAGCGCCTGGCTGCGCGCCTTGCGGTCTTGCGGGTCAGCTACGATGATTGGCAACGCATCTCTTAGGGCACGTACTCCTTCTAAAGCCATAAGGGCCACAACGGGGTTGCGTTCTGGCGCGTAGACGGCCTCGATCGCGTGAGCCATGGCGTTGAGTCCGCTTGTGACACTCATGTCTGTGGGCAGATCAATGGTAAGTTCGGGGTCGTAGATGACGACTTCGGGCAGGATGCGGGCGTGTCGCACTGTGGTCTTGATGCCGTCTTCGGTCTGTCCCAGTATCGGGGTAACCTCTGAGCCGGCATAGGTGGTGGGCACCGCGATCTGAGCTGCGTCGTTACGGTAGGCAATAGCTTTGCCCAGCCCAATGGTCGAACCCCCGCCCAGCGCCACCAAGCAGTCGGCTTGCAAGCTGTTGAACGCGTTCATGCCCTTGGTGGTGACGTCAATCGGTGTGTGCATGGCTGCATGCGCAAATACCCCAACCGCCAAGACGCCAAGTTGCTCGGCCAGCGCGCGTGCCTGGCCCTCTTGCTGGGGCGTGGACAGAACCAGTGCTCGTTGTCCGCCCAGTCGGCGGATTTCGTCGCCGAGCTTGGACAGGGACCCCGCACCGAAGACAATGCGGGCGGGATTCATTTCGAAGGTGAAAGGTGTCATTGCTGCGTACTCCAAAGCGTGAGTGTGTTTTGCTTAGGCGAGTGCTTCGGCCTTGGCTGTTTGAAGGTGCAACTGGCTGATGATTTTGTCGAAGCGCTGCTGCAGTACCTGCGGTGTATTGGCGGCCGCGGCTACGTAGAAGTCGGGCCGCAATATCACATAGCGCGCATTGATCTGTGCCAGCCACTTGGCGTAGGTGCCGTCGATGTCGACGGCATAGCAGGGCGTGCCAGGCGAGCCGATCTTGATCGTCATTCCGTCCAGTAATGTAAGCTGTTTTCTTTGTGCCTCAGTCAAGGCTTCGGTCGGATCGGCGTCCAGTCCGATGACGACCCAGCCACGCCCGACAGCCTGGTCGAAGCGGTCTTGCCCCGTAGAAGTTTTAACCACCCCTTGAACTGAAAGCTCTCCGGCATGGGCGGATTCTTCGCACCAGATACCCGGTCCAAGCTGACATATGTCGGTGGGAACGGGCGTGTTGTTACGAGCTGCAAGCTCTGCCTTCATACGCGCGTTGCGCTCCGCCGCCTGCAGTTCGTCAGAAATGCAAATGATCTTGCCAAGTTCTTGGCTGAAGTCGATGTAATGCCGAGCGTGGGCCAGGCGTTCGGTGGTATAGCTATCCAACACTTCAATGCCCATTTTGTCCTCGAGGATGGCGTTAAGGCGCCAGCCCAGGGCAAACGCATCGCGTACACCCGCGCACATACCTTCACCAGCAAAAGGAGGCATCAGATGGGCGGCATCCCCCGCAATGGCGCACCGCCCCTTATTCCATGTTTTGGCCCAACGCGCCTGAAAGCGGTAAACCGCACTGCGTTCAAGCTCGGCGTTGTCGGGGGTTAGCCCCCAAGGTTCGAGCAGTTCCCAGGCGCGTTCGGGTTTCTGAATTTCTTCGTTCGACTCGCCGGGTAAAACCATGAATTCCCAACGTCTGCGGCCGGGGCCGCCGGGCACGATGGTGGTCGGCCGTTTTGGATCGCACAGTTGCCATTGCGCTGGCTTCATTTCGTAGGGACCCTTGGGAATCATGTCCAGAATCAGCCAGTCGAAGAAATAACCTTTGTCCTCGTTCTCGATGCCCAGACTGGTTCGTACAAAGCTGTTCGCGCCGTCTGCGCCTACCAGAAACTTTGCGCGTAGCTGTTGGGTTTCACCATTTGGGCCGACCTCGTCGGAGTTGCGCTGCAATGTCAGATCGACACCGCTTGCGTCCTGGGACAAATCGGTCGTGGTCCAGCCGCGAAATTGAGTAATGCAAGGAAAGCCATTTGCGATGCCGGTTAGACGACTTTCCAGTTCGGGCTGGTTGAACCAGTAGCGCACACGCCAACCAGAGGCTGACGTGCTTTGCCAATCAACGATTTGCAGATTCTGTAGTTCGGCATCCTTCCAGTAGTACAGCTCATCGTGATAACTGATGGCAGGATCGTTTTCAGAGTTAATGTCCAGCGTTGCCAGGATTCGGGCGATCTCGTGATCGTAGGTAACGGCCCGGGGTCGATCATAGGCTTGTGTCCAGCGCTCGACGAGGGCCACACGCTTGCCTTGCCTGCCCAGCAAAATGGCAAGCAACGTTCCTACCGGGCCGCCGCCAACAATGGCTACATCGTATTCGTGGGTTGAAGTGGTATGGGTGACAGGCATGGGTGTCTCCTATGAGATCGGCTGCAGCGGCAGACGCAGATTTTTCGGTGGTTAGCTTGAAATAACGGGCACGGAATGAAATGTAATTCGAAAATGAATATTCGTCACTTATGGTTAACACTCATTAATGGGTTTGATGCGACAGATTATGATGGCTCGTACCGCACACGAAGCGCATATGCGCTTCGTTGGTGCGCAGAATGAGTTTGAGGATGTGTGGGAAGCAGAGCAGGTGCGCTTGAGTCTTAGTGCCTGCATTATGTGGGGGCTGCTATAGTAGACTGCCCGTGATGGAACAATGACTTGACCCAAATGAACACTACTGAAGAACATATCGGGCCCGAAGGCCGTGTGGCTCGCCGGCAGAGGCGCAACCGCGAAGCGTTGGTCCGCGCGGCCAGCGAGGTGATGAGCGAAAAAGGCATCGACGCAGCCACCATGCTCGAGATCGCCGAGCGGGCTGACGTAGGAGCCGGCACCGTCTATAACTACTTCAAGTCGAAAGATGCATTGTCCATCACCGTGCTCGAAGAAATGATGCATGACCTAGCTTTGCGAATTGAAACGGTTACCGAAACATTCGAAGATCCGGCGCAGGTCTACGCTTTTGGAATCAGAATCGTCCTAGAAACGGCGACCACCGATGTGCGTTGGAAGCAGATGCTTTACCGCTCCGAGGTCATTTCGGATGCGCTCTACCGGTGCATGGGGCCATTCGCCATACGCGATCTTCGGCGTGCGACTCAAGCAGGGCGTTTCTCAATTCCTGATGCTGAATTGGTCTGGCGGCTCACTTCCCACGCCATCGTGGGGGTCAGTCTGGCAATCACGTCCGGCGCGGTGCCTGCTGACAACATGGACTGTATTATTGAACGCTTGCTATGTATGACCGGGCTGGGGGCAGAGGGCGCATCTGAACTGGCGTTGCGGCCAATAAGCGGGCGTAGTTTAATGGCAGAAATGACCCACCAAAACCGCATAACCTAAGCAGTTGATATGTAACGGATTTTATAGGTTTTAGGCCGAAACTGCCGGGTCGCTGCTGACCCTCCAAAGTGACCCACCTATCGTAACGCTTAGCGCCTCAAGCTACGCCGTTAAAACGTGGCAGTTTTCCCTTCAAATGCGCCCACGTGCCTGGTGCTGTCTTGGCACCTCTTACGCACCATCCCCAAGCTCGGTATCACCTGATTTCACCGTGTGCCATCCGAGTAGCGGCAAGACATTAGACAAGGCAGAGGCTGGCGCAATCGCTGAGCTTGACATTCAATAAATTTCTGTTTCATTGAGACGTGACAGCGTTATGCGTCGGCCTTTATTGAGTGTGTAACTTCTCAGGACTTGCCCAGCACTTAACAAGCCTCACGATTCGCGTTGTCTAGAGTGTTCCCCTGAGTACCCCGATGGTGCAGAGAGACGATCAAGCAAACTTCACTGCCTGCACGTTACGTGAGTAACCTGCTGTTGGAACAGGAGGGGGCTCAGAACGTAAAACTCAAATCAAGCCGCAAGAATGAGGATGCATGGGGGCAGCGAAAGGCTTATTGGTCGGACCGCGCATGAGGGTGTACCTCACCCGCCAAGCACGGTGCGTTCACCACGCCCATCGAGCTGATGCACTTTGTGGCCAGGCGGCGCAAATTGTCCGGCGGCAAACCTGTGGGCTTCAAACTCTGTATTGGCCACGCATGGGAATGGTTCGCCATTGCCAAAGCAATGCTTAAAACGGGGATTAAGCCCGACTTCATAGTCATCGACGGTGCCGAGGGTGGTACAGGTGCTGCGCCCATCGAGTTTGTGGACCATGTCGGCACGCCGTTGCGCGAAGGGCTGAGACTGGTCTATAACACGCTGGTGGGCATTGGCCTGCGCGAACAGATCAAGCTGGGTGCCTTGGGGAAAATCATTACCGCCTTTGATATGGCGCGCGCCTTCGCTTTAGGTGCGGATTGGTTCAATAGCGCGCGCGGCTTTATGTTTGCCGTGGGTTGGGGCCGCATTCCTCCCGCTATGCGCAGGAACACCTCCAGGTCGCAGCCCTGGCCAAGCAGGAAGGCCAACAGGACTGGCAGTGGATGCAGAAGCGCTTCGAGAAGCTGCAACGGCATTGCAAGCAGACAAGCAGCTTGAACATCTGGACTTGCGAAGTCACTGGCCCTCGCAAGTCGTCGCCTGCATGGCTATCTGTTGGGCGATCCCGCGTACGTGTTTGTGGATTTGCGCCCCAATTCGAGAGGGTCCACACTCAGCCCCCATCTTTCGCGACGCCGTTGCGCTACACGAAACCCTTGATGCCATTGAGCGATCAGCAGTTGCGATAGCTGCGTGAGTTCAACGTTATAAGAGCAATAAGCATGACGGGGTGGTTATGCAGCGTCGCATAACGTCCGTCACCGCAAAGAGCTATGTTCGTTGTAATCTAGGCGTGGAGTGCGCTACCGGCAAGGGCTAATGACGCTCGCGGTAGCCAGCGCCGTATAGAGGTTTATGCGACCTCAGGCCCTGCCCACGATGTCACGCACCTGCGGGCCGGTATACAACTGACGTGGGCGTCCGATTTTGTAGCCGGGATCGGACAGCATTTCGTCCCATTGAGCAATCCAACCGACTGTGCGTGCCAGTGCAAAAATAGCGGTAAACAGTGCGGTAGGAATGCCAATGGCGCGCTGTACGATACCCGAGTAGAAGTCGACGTTCGGATACAGCTTGCGTTCGACGAAATAGGGATCTTCCAGTGCAATGCGCTCAACTTCCATGGCCAGCTTGAACAGAGGGTCGTTTTCCAGACCCAAAGACGCCAGAACTTCTTTGCAGGTTTCCTGCATCAGCGTGGCGCGCGGGTCATAGTTCTTGTAGACGCGGTGGCCAAAGCCCATCAGGCGTACGCCCGAGTTCTTGTCCTTGACCTTTTCCATGAATTCGCCGACCTTGTCGATGCCGCCATTGGCTTGCAGGTCTTCGAGCATTTGCAGGCATGCTTCGTTGGCGCCACCATGAGCAGGGCCCCACAGGCAGCCTACGCCTGCGGCAATGGCCGCAAACGGATTGGTGCCCGAAGAACCGCACAGACGCACGGTAGACGTGGACGCGTTTTGTTCGTGGTCGGCATGGAGAATAAAAATGCGATCCAGCGCGCGCTCGACCACGGGGTTGACCTTGTACTCTTCGCACGGCGTGGCAAACATCATGCGCAGGAAATTGCCCGTGTAGGACAAATCGTTTTGCGGGTAGATGAAAGGCTGACCTTGCGAATACTTGTAGGCCATGGCAACCATGGTCGGCATTTTGGCGATCAGGCGTATGGCCGAGACGTGCCGATGATGCGGATTGGTGATGTCGGTGGAGTCGTGATAGAACGCCGACATGGCGCCCACCAACCCGGTCAGGACGGCCATGGGGTGCGCATCGCGACGAAAACCGCGCAGGAAGTACTGCATCTGGTCATGCACCATCGTGTGGTGCGTCACGAGGGAATCGAACTCTTTTTTCTGGGCCGCGTCAGGCAACTCGCCATTCAGGATCAGGTAGCTGACATCCATGAAATCGCATTTTTGTGCAAGCTGGTCGATGGGGTAGCCACGATACAGCAATTCGCCCTTGTCGCCATCGATATAAGTAATAGCCGATTCGCATGACGCCGTCGCCATAAAGCCCGGGTCGTAGGTAAACATGCCAGTTTGACCGTACAGCTTGCGAATATCGATGACCTCGGGGCCGACGGTTCCTTGATACATAGGAAACTCTATTGGCGCGCTACCGTCGGAAAATGATAGTGTGGCTTTCTTCGCTGATAACTGCATTCGTATTCTCCTGAAGAATTGACTTCTTGGTTATGCGTTGCTTAGAACGCGTACATGAGTCCGACATTGCCAAACACGCTGGTCTTGTCTTCGACAATGGGGCTGTCCGCCGCATCACCGAGTAACGTCTTGACGCCTAGCGTGGTGACCATGCTCCATTGGCCGCTGAGCTGGTGATGCCAGGTTCCGTAAGCCGAAGCCGATTTGAATCCTGACGAAGGCGAATAAGCCCGCAAGCGGCCATGGCTTGCTGCGGCTTCGCGCTGTCTGACGCCAAAGTTGGTTTTCATGGAGTCGCTGTTTGCCCACTGGGTACTGACGCCAAGGCGCAGAGAATCGTTTCCGCCAGACCATGCAAGGTAGGTACCGCGCAACTCTGCCGTGCCCCCATAACCTCCGTGCAAGGCTTGATAGTAGGCGGCCCCGATGGAAAATGGCCCCGGTCGCCACTCGGTATACACACCGGCAACGCCGTGGAAGTCGATATCGTCCATCCCTTCTAAACGTGAAGACTTGTTTGATTTGCGGCCCAACCCCATACCCAGGAACACGCCAGCGGACCAATCGTTGCTCAAATCCATTTTTATGCCAGCACTGGGTAGGCCGGCGCGTGGCGAGATAAAGAAGCTGCCGCTCTGGTAATTGATCAATGGGACCGGCAGTGCGCGATAGTCCCCCGAGCCTTCATATTTTGGAATGAAACCGACGCCTAGTCCGATCATGTTTTCAGCTTGTGCCTGTTGAGCCACCGCTGCGAGTGCCAGTGCGAGAGCGGATAGAAAGACTGCTGCTGTCGCGGCACGCGCCGAAAGAATAGCCATTGGAAATACCTTTGAAGAATGCAAATCAATGCACAGTTGAAAAAACCCAATGTGGGTAAACTGGTGTAAACACCGGCTTATGTTGTTGCTTGGGGAGGGATGCCCGTGCTGTTGGACACTCATGCGCCATACTGGCTTACGATTTCCAGTATTCCATTGATTAGAAATTGCACCCCCATGCATACCAGCAGAAATCCCATGACTCGTGCGATAGCCTGGACGCCGCCTTCACCGATGAGCTCGTTAACCCGAGCGGCGCTGCGCAGGCAGATCCAGAAAATCAGCCCAAGCAAGACGAAAATAATGATTGGCGCCAGTATTAGCGTTAGCGTCGAATAGGTCACTGCGCCTGATTGAGTGGACGCGGTCGCACTGATGATGAAGGCAATGGTGCCGGGACCTGCTGTGCCGGGTAGCGCAAGCGGTACGAACGCGATACTGACAGGTTTTCGCCGCGCTAAGGCATCGGCATTGGCCTCTGCTTCGGGCATCTCGTTTGTGCTTTGCGTTGGAAACAGCATGGTGAAGCCGATGAATGCCACGATCAGTCCTCCGGCAATACGAAGGCCTGGGATGGAGATGCCAAACGAACGCATCACCCACTGTCCCGCGAAATACGTCACCAGCATGATTAGCACGACATACACAGCGGCTTGCTTGATTTGTCGATTACGCTCTTGCCACGGAATATGACTACCTAAGGACAGCAACAGCGTCATAGAAGTCAGCGGGTTAGCCAGCGGGAGCATGAGTGTCAATCCGAGCCCGACAACGGTAAACAGTTCAATGATCTGGTTCACAAACATGCGTTAACCGAGCCGCGCTTGATGGTGTGGCGTTTCTCTTGTTCTCATTACGGTTCCTTTGAGAGCTATTCGCGGCGTCATGCAAGCGTTCTGCATCGATACTTCACGGTTGAAGTTGAGGCTCGGCAAGTATGCGAATCAATACTGATTCGTATGATATATTAATGTATCTTTAAGGGAAAGCCTCATGTTGCCGAGTAGCCGATGGTTCTTTAGATGGAATCAGTTGCGCTATGGCTTCAACTGAGCGTCCCGCGTAACGTGGTCGATAGGGGGAAGCAGCGTATGAGGTGGGCGAAAAGGATACTGCTCCTGGCAGGCTTGTTGGCGAGCATGGGAGCCCTACTTATGGTGATAGCGGGTCTTTTCATTTTTGCACTGCAGAGTCCTCTGGAAATGAAGGCCGCGGGAGTGCCGACTATGGCTCAAGAAACGTTAAGTGCGAAATGAGGATGGATTGGTATAGATGCCAAAGGGGTAGTTGCGTGACGGTGCAGTGAAGAAGTGGGCCGTTACTTTGACATGCCTCTCCATAGAAGATCGAACACGCTTTGCGCCGCATCGCGACGCGCGAGCCGCCCCGAGCGGATCATGGTTCCTGCGCTGCTGAGTAAGGCAACCATGGACTCGACCAGCCACGCAGCGGGCAGATCTACCCGTAGATCGCCAGACCCTTGCCATTGCTGGAACAAGGTAATCAATGATGCTGTTAATGGCTGTGCTCGAGCGTCCATCGCTTCATCGGTATGCATTTGTTGATGCACATAAGCGTAGAGCTCAGCAATAGGCAAGAACTCTTCAATAAGACGCTTTACCGCCTGTTCGGCGGAGCCTTCGTTTGGACGAGCTCGTGCGAGAGCCTGTTCCGCACTGGCGATGCTTGCCTCGGACATGGCCAGCATCATCGTATCGCGAGAAGGGAAATATCGACATAAGGTTGCGCGGCTTAGCCCTACCATGGAGGCCAACTGCCCCATCGACGCGCGGGGTTGATCCGCCAGTGCATTGACTAAATTCACAAGCAACTCCTCACGGATCCGAGGTTTTGTTGCTGCCATAACCACTCCTTAACGCTTATTGATCAATTGGACACACAGTAGCGACATCGTAAATGGGGTGCAACTAGTGATGCCGGGATTCTACATACTATGATATCTTGTATTGAATGATACAATAATGGGTCTGTTGAATGTGTTTTGTCTCTTCCTTCGCTTGCTTACACATATCCGCTCGTTTGGTGCGGTACTCCTTAGCGTTGATTAGGTGAGTTCGGTTTTGCACGATAAGCACTTTGTATTAGTGATTTTTTGTAGGGAATGGAACGGCGATTATGCAAAAAAAATTAATAATTTTTCTAACTTCGTTAGGAATCGTGATTCTCCTATTTACGGTCATGACAATTTTCCTTGTTTCAAGAATACAAGAACCGTTGGCGCCAATTAAATGTATATGAATCCAGCCATCACTCGTACGCCGATGGGCTACCTGCGAAGCATTGCCGCTGCCGCTTTATTCGTTCCTGTTGTGGTGGCGGCCCAGCCGGTAGGGGCTGCAGACTTCACCGGCTCGACGCAGATCGCAGCGAAAGGTTCAGCTTCCTCGCAAGGTGTGGGTTTGTATGTGGGATACAACTCGGATTACACGAAGGCGACCTTGGCGTACGAGACCCCCAAGGTGTGGGTTCATCAGTTTGAAAATGGCTGGGGCAGGGTGGATCTGAATATCGAGTTGGGCGTCTCGTACTGGGAGGCAAAACGAGGCAGATCCGAATCCATGGGGCAACTGAGCGCGATACCGATGTTGCGCTGGTGGCCCAATGAGCGCTTCTACCTGGAATTGGGTTCTGGGCCTACGGTGCTAAGTCGGTCGGAGTTTGCTGGCCGCGATCTGAGCACGCGCTTTCAGTTTGGCTCGCACTTGGGTACTGGGCTTCTGATAAAAAAAGCGCATCGGATCGGCATTCGCTATTCGCACTTTTCAAATGCCAGCATAAAAAAGCCTAATCCTGGGCTGGATCTAATTGGCTTGGTCTATATCTATCAGTTTTAACGACGATTTTGCTGGCGTCGTTGCAATGGCGCTGGCCAAGAATCCTCGATGTCTGTTTTTCGCTGAAGCGCTACTTCCAGAGCTTGAGCATAAATTTTTTCACGGCACTTTGATATTTATCCGTAGCGCAATATTGAAAATGGACGTTTCAAAAGCACGGTTGCGACAGGGATAAACAGTTAAATCAGTGGCATCCGGTTTTACGCAAATGCCACCTCGTCATCATCACAATGGTGTTTGATGGCTACGATGGGGTTGCGCTTAATCGATTCGCGCCGGATTTTGCTTGGAGCATTGTCCATTCGACGACTTCCTGGGAGAGTCGATCAGTGGCTGCGCCAAATGCTTCGACAATGTCCGGAACCTGCTCGCCTTTGGTGGGTAGCGTGATCGAGAAGCTACGGGTAGCGATTGCATTGCGACTTGCCGTTGCGACCAAGCTGGCGTCCAGTTGTAGGCGCACGAATGGGCGGTTTTCTTGGTACTCCACATGAAAGTTGCGCAAGTCGCTGTGCAAGGCGAGATCGGCCTTCAGGCTGCCCGCTTCATTGCTGACAAAAGGTACTCGGCCATCTGCTCGGAAGGCATCGAGGATGCGGTCTCTCGCAAGGACGGGAGGCGGGTCGCTCCATTGGGCACCTTTATAGACGTTGATCTGGTTGTCCTGGCGTATGACAAGCATGCGCCGGCTATCAAGCCATTGGCCGCTATGGGGTGTGGCCACTCGCAGCGACCAGTCGACCGGAACAGGCTGGCTGGCGGGGGCCGGGAACGACGAGATGGGTAATCGATAGCTGTCTCGGACTGGCGCTTCGGGCAGTACAGAACATGCACTTAACATTCCCAAAGCGCAGACGATAACGGCTCTTTGCCATGTGTAGAGTCCAATTCTCATGGTTGGAATTCCTTCAGTTGTTTCTGGCCCAACAGATATTCGCCTGGGTTGTCCTGTAACTGGCGGGCGATGAGACGTATGGCCGCCAGGGTCCCACGCAATTCCTGCAGAGCGGGGACCAGATCGTTAAATCCTTGCAGACCGTTATGTAATGCGCCTTGATTGCTTTTCAGCAAGCTCGCCAATTGAGCACTGCTGCGTTCTAGCGAAGCCATCGTTTTTCGTGCGCTGCTTAAGGTTTTAGCGCCATCGCCCACCAGCAGCTTGTCGGCATGTTCCATAAGCGCTGTCGTTTTTTGCAGGGTAGTTTGTGCCAGTTGGCTTGCGCGGGTCAGCTCCTGGATCAGCATCGGGATATCTGTGTCCTGATGGGCCAGCGAGCCGGAAATCGCTTCCAGGTTGGTCAGCGTTTGGCTGATGCGCTGGCTATTTTCGGGCGAGAGTATTTGCCGCGTGCTCAGGACGAGTTCATTAAGATTGCTCATCATGTCGCCTCCGCCTTCGAATAGCTTGGCCAAGGGAGAGCGGCTCGCAATGATAATTGGGTCTTCACCATCTTTGTCGGCAAGCAACGGGCTTTCAGGGGTGCCGCCGGACAATTGAATCACCGAGACCCCAGTGATTCCGGTTACCGCCAAGACCGCCTGGGTATCTTGCTTGATCGGGATACGGCCTTCGACGCGGATACGCGCCCAGACCTTGCTCGGGTCCTTGGCGTCCAGGGCGAGTTCGACCACATCCCCCACCTTGATGCCGCTGTACTGCACGACGCTGCCTTTGGACAATCCGCTGACGGCTTCATTAAAAACAACTTTGTAATACGTATACGATTCGTTCGTGTCGGGTTTGCTTAGCGCCAGCGCTAATAGCAATGCCGCGGCCGTCAGGATGACGATGAACAAACCTATTAGTACGTGATGGGCACGTGTTTCCATTAGCACTTCTCCTGCGCAGATGTTTTTGTTGCTTGTTTTGCCGCCCGTCCGCGAGGACCGTGGAAATAGTCGTGGATCCAGGCATCATCGGTGGCCGCGACGACTTCAAGGCTATCGGCAACGAGCACCTTTTTTTGCGACAAGACGGCGACCCGGTCGCAAATGGCATATAACGTATCCAGGTCGTGCGTGACCAGGAAGACGGTTAAGCCCAGCGCATCGCGCAGGGTCAAGATCAACTGATCGAAGGCGGCGGCCCCGATGGGGTCAAGCCCGGCGGTCGGTTCATCCAGAAAAAGTATGGCGGGGTCCAGCGCCAGGGCGCGCGCCAATGCGGCGCGCTTGACCATGCCGCCCGACAGCGACGCAGGATACTTTTCGCCCGCGTCAGCGGGAAGGCCGGCCAATGCGATTTTGACTTTCGCGAGGTGTTCAGCTTGTTTGCGGTTCAACCCTGCATGCTCGATCAGGGGCAGGGCGACGTTCTCCGCGACCGTCAAGGATGTGAACAATGCGCCTTGCTGAAACAAGACGCCGAACCGACGCTCTATTTGCGAGCGATGCGTTGCATCGAGTTGACGCAGGTTTTTCCCGAGCACATGCACGTCGCCCGCGGTTGGACGTTGCAGGCCGACAAGGCTTCTTAATAGCACTGATTTTCCTGTTCCCGAGCCGCCCACGATACCCAGGATTTCTCCGCGATAGACATCGAGATTGAGCGCCTGGTGCACCGTGTGGGTGCCAAATCGATTGACGAGATCGCGCACCTGAATAATGGGCTCGCCGGGCCGCAAGCCTGCGTTCATTACCATCCCATCTCCATATAGAACAATGCAGCCAGTGCATCGAGAAAAATCACGACAAAAATCGATTGCACGACGCTGGAGGTGGTGTGTTCCCCGACCGATTGGGCGCTGCCGCTGACCTGAAAGCCCTCGTTGCAGCCGATGGCTGCGATCAGAAAGGCAAATATCGGTGCTTTGACTATGCCCAGGATGAAATGACTGACGCCGATATTCTCTTGCACGAGGGCGATGAACAGCGTGGGCGAGATGTCGAGAGCCAGCGCGCAGACCACTGCGCCCCCCGCCATGCCTGCAATCATGCCAACCAAGGTGAGCAAGGGAAGGGAGATGAGCAACGCTAATACACGTGGAATGACCAGAAGTTCAACCGGGCTTAAGCCCTGCGCACGGAGCGCATCGATTTCTTCGTTGGCCTTCATGGAGCCGATTTGCGCGGTAAAAGCGCTGGCAGTGCGGCCCGCCATCAGAATAGCGGTCAGCAGGACGGCGAACTCGCGTAAAAAGGAGAAGGCAACCAGGTTCACCGTGTAGATACTGGCGCCGAAGTCTGCCAGGATGGTCGCACCGAGAAAGGCGATCACTGCGCCGACCATAAAGGTCAGGAGCGCTACGATAGGCACCGCGTTTAAGCCGGTATCCTCGATTTGCGCGACCACCGAGGTCAGGCGCCAACGACGCGGATGAACCAGGTTGCGCACCAGGGTTTCCAAAATGAGCCCCATGAAGCCGATGAGGGCAACACTCTTTTGATAAAAGCGTTCTGTGGCCGCACCGATGCGACCCAGCAATTGAGTCAGAACAGGGGGTTCCGTTGGTACTGCTATGGCTGGCTCCTGGATCAGCGCTCGACTGACTCGTTCCAGTAGAGCCAGCCGTTCCGTCGAGATATGTGTCTGTTGGCCATGGATGGCGCGCATCAAATCGGAGCCCATCAGTTCAACGAGCAGGGCCGCGCCCGCGGTATCGAGATTGCCCAGCGCCGACAAATCACATTGTGTTATCGGTGGCTCGACTTTTAGGGCCGTTGAAACGCTTGCGCTGATCTGTACATAGTTGGCAAGCGTCCAGTCACCGTGCAAAAAAGCTTGCTGCGCAGTGGTGACCAGAAACGGAGAGTTCACCGAGTCATTCATATGCGGATTGCGCTGCATTTCATTTGTTATCTCTATACCGGCTTTGCCAGCAGACGCGGTCGTTGTGCTGACATATTAAGGTTATTTATTTTGATACAAAATTATATCATTTAAATCAATCATGTATAATTTTCTGTTTGCTTCTGGTCTCACTCCTGCATAAAAGAGGCTATGACGTTGTGGTGATGGCAATCGGTTGAGCGTTGTCAAAATTTATAGGATCCGAAAGGAACGGCATGGAACCATCGATAACACGGTATTTTGCTTTTTTTGCGGTCATCATTATGACGATCGCTTTTCTGCTGCTAGGCATGTACACCAGTGCATGGTGGTTCGTTGTCGCGTTACTATTCGGCGCGCTTACGTTGTTGGGGATTAGGGATCTGGTCCAGACGCGACACGCCATCCGACGTAACTATCCTGTCATTGGGAACTTGCGCTATTTCTTTGAGATGATTCGTCCTGAAATGCGCCAGTATTTCTTTGAAAACGACAACGATAAATCGCCGTTTTCGCGCACGGATCGCTCACTCGTATACCAGCGCGCCAAGCAGCAGCTGGACAAGCGGCCCTTTGGGACGCAGGGCGATGTCTATAAGACGGATTTCGAGTGGATCAACCATTCGATGGCCCCGGTTCAACCAGACACGAGCGATTTTCGTATTAGTGTGGGAGGGCCTGATTGCACCCAGCCTTTCAGTCTTTCGGTGCTGAACATATCCGCCATGAGTTTTGGCGCCTTATCCGCCAACGCTGTTTTGGCCTTGAATAAAGGCGCGGCGATGGGTGGCTTTGCGCACGATACCGGCGAGGGCGGTGTCAGCCGTTATCACCTCGAGCACAACGGCGCGCTGATCTGGAATATTGGGTCTGGATATTTTGGCTGCGGCGATGGCGAAGGCGGTTTTTCAGAGGAGGAATTCGCCCGGCGCGCGCAGCTCGATAACGTCAAAATGATAGAGATTAAGCTTTCTCAAGGTGCAAAACCCGGTCATGGCGGCATGCTGCCCGGCGCCAAAGTCAGCCCTGAAATCGCCGAGGCGCGAGGCATCCCGGTAGGGGTGGACTGTATCTCACCCCCCAAAGCACGGTGCGTTCACCACGCCCATCGAGCTGATGCGTTTTGTGGCAAAGCTGCGTGAATTGTCCGGTGGCAAACCTGTGGGCTTCAAACTCTGTATTGGTCATGCGTGGGAATGGTTCGCCATTGCCAAAGCAATGCTTAAAACCGGCATCACGCCCGACTTCATAGTCATCGACGGTGCCGAGGGTGGTACAGGTGCTGCGCCCATTGAGTTTGTGGACCATGTCGGCACGCCTTTGCGCGAAGGGCTCAGACTGGTCCATAACACGCTGGTGGGCATTGGCCTGCGCGAACAGATCAAGCTGGGTGCTTCGGGGAAAATCATTACCGCCTTTGATATGGCGCGCGCCTTCGCTTTAGGTGCGGATTGGTGCAATAGCGCGCGCGGCTTTATGTTTGCCGTGGGTTGCATACAGGCCCAGGCCTGTCATACCGATAAGTGTCCCACAGGTGTCACAACGCAAGACCCCAAGCGTCAAAAAGCATTGGTCGTGGTTGACAAGTCGGCACGGGTAATGAGCTTTCATGCCAATACCCTTAAGGCGCTTTCCGAGCTCTTGGGTGCGGCGGGACTGAGGCACCCCCAGGAACTGCGTCCGCATCACATCGTAAAGCGTATTGCCAATGGCGAAGTGCGCGTGTTGTCGGCGCTTTTCCCTGATCTGGAAAAAGGCGAGCTGCTGGAAGGCAAATTCCGCTCGACCCTCTTTCGAACGGGCTGGCCTATGGCGCAAGCTGACTCTTTTGCACCGCTCTACAGCCTTAGCGCTGCGCTATCGGGCAACATGGACGGGACGTTATTGGCGACGCCAGCTAAACCGATAAGGCAGCCAGTCATAAAGCCAACCAAGGCGATTGGCGATTCAACGTCCACTTTGACCTCAACGAGCTCTCCAGCGGCCGACATTCCAGTTCTACTTCGGAGCGTCGATACCGCTTAAAACATACTCTACTATTTGCCTGTTTCAAGTATGTGGGGATTCCGGTTTCTTGGTTACTACGGGACGACGATGAATGGATTGGATGAGTAGACGAATGGAGCTTCGCCATCTGCGTTGTTTTCTAGTTGTTGCCGAAGAACTTCACTTCGGCCGTGCGGCGCAGCGCTTGCACATTGAGCAGTCACCCTTATCTCGCACCATTAAGGAGCTCGAAGAAAACCTGGGCGTACAACTCTTCGCCCGTAACCGGCGTGGAACCCGCCTCACTGCTGCTGGTAAGGTGTTCCTTGAGGATGTGCGCCGACTGTTCGTTACGCTTGAGCAGGCACGCAGTAACGTCGAGTCCGTGGCATCGGGCTATCGCGGTACACTGCGTATCGCGGTCTCGGATGGCACGTTCGAGCCGCGTCTGTCCGCTTGGTTGGCGCGTTGCCGCGAGGAGGAGCCCGAGGTGGAGGTGCTGCTCGCGGAGATGTCTTTGGTTGACCAATTGCGAGGCCTGCGAGAAGGCCACTTTGACGCGGGGTTTGCTCGAACCGACGACATTGGCGATGGTATCGTCGCCCAGGCTATTTGGCACGACCCGCTGATGCTGGCTGTGCCGGCGCGCCATCCGCTGCTTGTTCATCGCCGAGTGCCGTTGGATGGACTGGCACGCTACCCCCTGGTGGCATGCCATCCCGAGGCCTGTGAAGGCTATTCTCGTCAGTTGGCACGTATGCTGCGCGAACTGAATGTTGAGCCTGTCCTGGTTCAGCAAGCCACATCGTTGGACATGATGCTGACGTTGGTGGCGGCCGGCTATGGCGTTGGCTTTGTCACGGCTGCGCAGATGGCCACCTGCCGTCATCCTGACGTGGTGGTGCGTCCGGTCTTGGGCAATGCTCTTCCTATGCTAAAAACCTATGTGCTACGTTTAGTGAACAATGATTCTGCGCAACTGGATCGTTTCCTCGCACGTTTGAATTTTCGGGAAGAGAACTTTCCTGCCTAAACACCTGACCGTATCAAGTCAGAACTGCTAACTTTAGGATCGCAGGTTTCGTTCGAGCGCTGCTACGAGTTTGCACGAGCTGGCAACGTAACGGAGTGTATTGTCTTGTGGGTTCAGGCCGGTTTGTGCTTTCGCTATTATTGGGCGGGCAAGCTTGCCCGCCTCTTCCTGGGGACATACCCGGAGGTGATGTTGCGCGATGTACGCGCCTGAGCAGACCCGCAGGCAAAGGCACACGGCAGTCTGAAAAGCTGAAATCATGCATCGTGGGCAATGGCTATCGCGGTAGGATAATTACCCATTGTGTGCGTTGGCTGTCGCCTGGAGATTCTTCTCTGTGGCCGCGATCAGTTCACTGGCGCTTCTGTTTAGTGCCCTGGCAATACGCAGGATCATCGCCAGGTTCGGCATATGCTCTCCACGCTCGATCTTCCCCATATGCGAACGCTCGATGCCTGCTAGGTTGGCGAGTGTCTCGTGAGCGGTACCTAGCTCTGTTCTTGCCGTTCGCACGGCCATGCCAAATGCAATGGCTGGACCTGCTTCATAGGTGGTGGTGCCGGCGGGCCGGCCTCGCTGAATAATTCGCTTCTGCATCTACAGAAGCTTCGTATGGCGACGTAAATCAAACCACGTTAAATTTAACTCATGATAAGATTTAAGCCTTATTTGTGGGCTTACGCTGTGGTTTTCCGCTAATTCCTGAGCCGCTGCCATTGACGTGGGGTTTCTCCGTTAATCCCGGGCTCGGAAATGGAGCAGAGAGGATGTGAACGAAGTGTTGAACGAGATTTTTTTTTGAGGGGAGGCATTAGGCGGTAGTTGGAGGCATGAGCTGCCCCGGTCTGTCATCCAGATGTCGGCCGTCCGGTTAGTTCAGCTTTAGCGAAGACTTTGGCACTATTCCGGCTTTTAACGAAGAACGACAGTCCTCTGCGATTAAGGAGAACAATATGCCCTCCAACGCTGATCGGCGACCTTTGCGAATCGCCGTATCGTTTAGTGCGATCCACGCACAGATGGCAACGCTTCTGGCTCGCCAACGCATAGAGGAGCCTGAAACGCCCGTTGCACTGTCTGAGGTTGCCCCAGCAGAGCAAATCGCGGGTCTGAAAG